>Ga0194134_10006693_pt1 | contig 10220 bp, 11 predicted proteins | sample TA2KigOff0mmetaG_FD_148602 | JGI IMG/M metagenome (GOLD analysis project Ga0194134, IMG submission 148602) | Freshwater microbial communities from Lake Tanganyika, Tanzania - TA2015056 Kigoma Offshore 0m | ecosystem: Environmental > Aquatic > Freshwater > Lake | place: Tanzania: Lake Tanganyika... | reverse complement strand
TGGCGGATGGCAAAGCGCTCCAGATCCCGCAGGCTCTGGCAGCGGCTCAGGATCCCGAGCACCGCCACCAGCAGCAGGTACCAGGCCGGAATCCGCACCACGCGGCGCATGCGGGCATCCGGATTTGCCTTGAGGTAGCTTATCAGATCGAGATCGGTGGCGGCGGAAACGCTTTTGAGCACAAGGAGGAGGCGAATCCGCCGACCTCAACGCATGCTGACAGCCCCGGCATGGGCCCCTGTGACGAACTTTGAATCAGCCCTGCCGTCTCGCCAATGGTGACTTGCCTGCACAGCCAAACAAACCCATCGGCTGAACCGCCCAGCTCCTCCTTCGATCTACACGGAACACTCCGATCGCTGAGTTGCCAATACAGCGATCAGGGTTCATAGTGGATTAAAGGAGGTGCGCAGTCAGCTTTCAAGCAGTCATCCTCATGACTGCTCCTGTTCACCCTCCGGAAAGGCTCACAGCACCTCCTGAGTTTCACCACTCGGAGGGACGCTACCCACATGGAAGTCCGAGATCGAAAGCTGGCGGTTATGCCTTTTTCGGTACATCTGCAGCGTTCAGTTGTTCTAGCAATCCGTCGATTGGCCTGATTGAGAGCAGTTTATCGGGTCACATTCGCCGATACAAGATACACCGCAGTCGATCTAGGTTTTTAAGAAGTCCCTAAAAGGCTGGGAACATGAGCTCATGTGAGGTCTCTAAGATGAACGATAGAACTGTGCGGGACCCGACAGGTATGGGCACAAGGGGGTAAAGAAGAGTAGGTTGGCAAACCAATAAAGGATGATAAAGCTAGAACAGAAGTCTCTGCGCCTACAACACAAACTGATTGCGAGAGATCATCTAGTAGAGTAGTGGATTGCGAAATAACAATGTTGAGGCCAGGATATTCGTTAACAATAGAGGTATACTTTAAGGGTGATTCACTAGGGTGAGGGCGGAGCCTAATATTAGTAAATGCACAGGGAAGTGCGCCAAGATGATCGAGGAAGAATCTTAAACAAGAAAACTCATCAAACCAAAGATGAGATGGATTATGTTTCTGCTTGGTGTAATGAGCTGAAGATGGCTCAGTTACATATAATAGAGTTGATGGCTTAAAAGCGAGTTTACGTGTAAGAACATTATAGTCGGAGCGCAGGCTTTCATAATAGTAATTTCTTTCATATATGATACTTGCGCCAGGGAATGAATTACACGCAAGTTGATGCGCATAGGAATCAAGTGTAACAATATAGTCTGGTAAGTGCAAAATAGAATCAAGGGTAAAGCGTTCGACATAGTTTACCCAGTGGTCAAGCACAGAGGCCGTTAGTATATTATTCTTTTTCGCATGACTAACAGCTGAAATTTCAAGATTAGAATCCCAACTTGTTGACGTTAGAAACAGCGTAGAAGATGATAAAGCCTGATCAAAGGATATTAGAGAAATATTGCCTAGTATTGTTTTATAGATATTTAAAGCAGGGCCTTCGAGGCAAAAGTTGCATGGTATTTCAAGAGCCTTAACAAGATAGGCGAGAACAAAAGAGCCGCCTGAGTCATGGGACAAAACTGTGATCTTGTTATGATTATGTTGAATGCAGAGATCTCCTAGCCCTTTCATAGTGGCTTCCAAACCAATAGGGATATTGGACAAAGTGGGTTACATCCAAAGATATTTGGAACTCTACAATCAAAAGTGATTTTTGATTCGGCTTCAAAAGTAGTTAAAGCGCCTAGAATAGTACGGTTGTAGTCATTAAGAAAAGTATATTTGCGCCACAGAAAGGATGATAATGGATATGCAAGGTTATAGAACTCAAAGCAGGGCTCAAAGTGAATAACATACTTAGGCTTAAGATCAATAATTTTCTGTATGGTTGAAGATAAATAAGAGGGGAGGCAGGCTAAGACCCAAGAGGTGAAGAATAATGAGCCTGCGGGAAGATCGTACGCAGAAATATCAAGGTTATTTAAATCGCAAAGACCTATATTAGTTATGGTCTGTGAGCGAGATGATAGCAGGTTTATACAGTCAACGCCAGGTTGAGTGAACTCTAACAGCGAAAATGTATTTTGAGAAAAGGTCGGGATACGACTCATTTTTAATGAAAGAGAGCCGTAACCTGCACCAAGATCAACAATATGATCATTAGGTTTTGAATAGTGTGCCATCACTTGCATCACGAAAGCACTGTATGCAGCATGGATGTCATATAACTGAGCGGTATAGTACTTATTATTAAGGAAGAAGGCGGAAACACGGTCTGGCCCAAGACACAAAGAATCAGCAATAGATACTTCAGGTACTTGAGTCATTTTGAGTTGTTTTAAGAGAGTACCCCATTTGTCAATACCATATTCGCGGAGAAGAGAGTCAGCACTTTTGCGGTGAATTGGTTTAGATGAAGTACTGGACAGAATCTTTTCTAACCAAGGTGAATAGTTAGACAATTCATCCAGGGATAAGGAATCTTTTGGGAAATTAAAGTTAAAGGTGAACACAAATTAGACTCCTTTTCCAATAAGAACGTAAGCATCATCACGATCAGATGATTTTGCGTGAGCGGTAATGGTAAAAGATTTGAAACATTCATTCGGTGACAGAAGGTCAGGATTTGAGACAGATTTTAGAGAATTTATTAGATTATATTTGGGGCGCCATAGCCAGTCATCAGACTGATGCCAATGAGCTGATCCTCTATGTTGATTAATAATGTAGTTGAAGGCTTGCGGTGTAACAGAGAGCCACTCTAAGAATAAGGCATTAAAGATAGGATGTTTATAGATATACTGACTAATAAGTGCTATACCTTGATCTCGACTCAAATGACGAAGCCTAAGCTCTCGTACAGCATGATCAACCACCTTTGAATAGCCATGTTTTAGATATTTAATATAATCATGCAAATCAGAATAGTTCCAACAGTCTACATCGTTATATGTATCAAAAGTCCGATTTTGGGGAAACGTTTTATACCCATACTGGGATATCATACGCTCGTGCTGAAGTCTAGAGTCCCACCTAATATAGTTATTAAGGTAGATACCACGAACACCTACAGCTGAAATCTCGTAATTATCCGGATAGAAGTATTGGAAGACACTAGCTTCAGTCAGGTTATCAATATCATTGATAAGATCCTCGGCCTCAAAGCCTAATAGATCATGCTCTTTACGGTACTTTCTAGTCATTTCAACATTATGAAAATGACTAAACATCCCAACTTGATCTACACCCTGATGAGCACCCCAAATGATGAGAGGTATTTTAAGCTTTACTGCCGTCTGAACAGGATAAACAGTCTGGCCAGCAAGACAATGCCAATAGATACTGCCGAACATTCTTAATGTTGAGCGAGTAATTTCTTTAACAGTGGCTGGAGATACAGTAAGGGTAGAAAGATCACAATTAAAGACAGTCCGAAGCTGCGCAATATTTTGCCATCCTATATTCGTATTATAGTGCTTATTATAAGTAACAAGTAGAGGGTTAAGTTTGAGTATATTTTTGACGACATGAACTATGAAAAATGAATCTCGTGCACCTGATACAGGGACTATACAGTCGTAGTTGGATCCTGAGAGAGATTTATATGGTTCAACAAGGTTTTTAAGATCATTAAGTTTGTCGTGCCAGTCTATAAGATCCTTTTCTTCATGGACACGACAACCACTGCATATGCCTTCTTCGTCAAAAGTAAGATTAAGGGGGTGATGATTATGGTAAAAACAACGCCTACAGAACTTAATCATATTTTCTTTGAACATTGTTTGGTAAATAGCAGTTCGTCTAAGTAGATCTCGGGAGGCTTGTTTAGTCTACAGGTATTTGGGTCAAATGAATGGTTTTCATATGTAAATCCAGTGTCACTACGAATAGGCAGCGATGAGGCAAGACAGAGAGACTTTATCTTTGTAATACTATGTTCAGTGTAGTGGAAAAAATTGGCTGCGGCTATCCCACTTGCTTCTGTTAAGGAGATTACTTGGAGAATATGATCATATCGACCCGCTCCTCCACAGACGATAATTGGTACGGTGATACCTGAAGAAACAAAATTAATACCAAAGATATCGTAACCCATTAAAGAGCCGTCACAGTCTACAAAGTTATATAAAATTTCACCCGCGCCGTATTCTACATACTTATGGGCTAGTTTACTTGGAGAGCAGTTAATAGTTTGTTTGCCCATATAGTTATATACCTGATAGACTGACTTCTTCGTATTTTTGAATACGTCAATACAACAAATGACACATTGCGAGCCGTAAACGTCTGCTACCTTAGTTATGAGCTCGGGACTCGTAAGTGCTGATTGGTTCAGAACTACTTTATCACAACCTGACTCTATTAGTGAATGGACTTGATCTAGGGAGGTGATGCCACCACCGTAAGCAAGTGGAACACGACAAAAGGGGGCATATGAGTTCAAAAGCTGAAGATCGGGTTCTGCCCTATTAGGAGAACGTGAGATGTCAAGTACTAGTATCTCGTCAATCCCCCAAGAATTAAGATATTCTATAACAATGGACGGTCTTCCAATGGGGAGATAAGTGTTAAAGGATCTACTTTGGACAACCAAAGAGTCCTTAATGATAACCATCCCGATTACTCGCTTTTTGAGCATGCCTTAGATAGAGACTGTAAAAGATAACCTTCGGCTTGATCCTAATCCATTATGCATGAAGAGGGTAAGCGCCTCATGTCTTGATATATAAGGGTACCAATGAGTCGGCTGACTCAAGCTGCAAAATATTTACTTGATTACCCATAAGCCTCCTCGGCCTAGGTGTGTTTTCTCACTAGGTCATTCAGTGACCCGCAGCCGCTGGAGCTGCTGAAAGGGAGTGCGGCCGCCGATGGCCATGTGGCACCCGCGGCCGATATAAATCGACAGATACCGAGGCAGCCAATGCTTGCGCTCCTCTGAGCTGATGAACGGCATGGCGTAGGCCCACTCGGCTTGCAGGGTTTTGATGAATCGCTCAGCTTTTCCATTGGTCTGGGGCCTGTAGGCCCTGGTCCGTTTGGCTTTCAAGCCCAAGGCGCTGCAGGCCTTTCGCCATTGCCTGGAGCGGCACGCACTGCCGTTGTCTGACAAGATCCTGCGGCAGGAGATGTCCCGGCTGTTGAACCAACTCACAGCTCGCACCAAGAAGCCCACCGTGGTGGCCTGCTGCTCATCAGGCAGCACCTCGACGTAGGCCAGCCGTGTGGCTTCATCTACGCCCACGTGCGCTTTCTCGTAGCCAGCGCCGGGTGAGCAGCCCAACCGCCGATCGCCCTTAATGCGGTGGCCCACCCGCTCAAAGCGGGCTAACTGATTGGTGTCGACGTGGATCATATCGCCTGGCTGAACCCAGTAGTTTGTTGTTGAAATCGTCGATTGCACTGTTTATGGCTAATTTGTCTTGTCACGTCTGTCTTATCACGATCGTTGAAACAACCTGAGCCCCAGTGGTTCTGCCTGTTTCAGGAAGCCCTAGATAATATTAAAGAAATTTCGAAATAGCTTCAGGCCATTGGCAGAGCTTTTCTCTGGATGAAACTGAACGCCAAAAATCTTTTGGTAATTGATGACAGAGGTAATTAAACCGCCATAATCGCAGGTTGAAAGAATAAACTGAGGAGAAGTTTGATAGTGGTAGCTGTGAGTAAAATAGAAGTTTGGATTCTCGGGAAGGTTATTAAAGAGAGGCGATGGTTCAGATATATAGAGATCATTCCATCCAACATGAGGGACGGCAAGCCTTTCAGGCTTTAATAAGCAGACATGACCAGGAATCCAACCAAGACCCTGATTTAAGCCACCCTCATCGGAATAGTTTGCCATGAGCTGCATTCCAACACATATACCTAGTATTGGTATGCTGATTTCTAGAACAGCCTCACACAACACGTTTTTGAGGTTAAAGAGCTCTAGGTTTCGTGCGCAGGATGAAAAAGCTCCTACACCTGGCAAGATCAAAGCATCTGAATTAAGGATGGTTTCGTGGTCACGTGCGATACGAACATGATAATAGCCAAGTGAAGAAATTGCATTATAAACGGACATAATATTGCCTACATTATAATCAATGATAGTAATATTCGGTTGATTCATAATGAGATGCCTGGAGTAAATCTTGGAATATATGAGCCAAGAGAGGGTGAGTCAAATAAGTCACGATTTACAAACCTGTCAACCGTAAGCCAAAATTGTTCTTTGGAAATACAAATGAATTCACAAAAATCATCAAGGATTTCCTCTGAATAGTTGCCATCGTACAAGGAAACCAATGTGGCTGCTTGTTCCCTTGTCATTCTACCTGCCCGTATCTCTAGATTGCAGATATCGCTAGTTCGTCCAAATCCATATTTCAAATAGCGAATATACATATTAATATTCGTATAGTCTTCGTCAAGAAGGCTTGTTCCGAAGATATCAGGGTCAACACTAGGATTTGGTTCTCGTACTGAAAGACCTCTCAAACATGAGAAGTTTCCATTTGTGTAGCTTGAGAAGTCTTTCATAAAGTAATCCATAAAGACTATTTGGAGATTGGCTTTCATTATGCATTCATCATTCGGATAAATATATTGGATTAATTCGCTAGAGGTGAATCCTGCTTTATGCAACCAGTCAATGCAACCACCACCTAAGGTGTTGCTGTATTTGAGGTGATTCCCATCCCAAGGAGAAGACCCCAGGACGTCCATATCACCCAAGGCAAGAGCAGCATTTTCGCCCCACCAAATCAGAGGTATTTGATATGCGATGGCAATGCGTGGGACGCTTGCAAAGAGTGCATATTCTGTTGGCTTGGTCCATGTGGCATAGTTTAAGAAAGAATATCGCATGGCTTTCATCCATGTTTGTGGACCACAGCTAATATTGATGCAATCAAAGCCATGCTCAATTAGATTAGAAAGATTTCTTACACCGTTTTGGGATATCTGCTTTGGAGGATAATTCATAGAGACAAGCAGGGGCTTCAAACCAAAACAGTCGCGAATATGCAAAGCCTGACGAGTACTGTCTTTGCCGCCACTGACTCCAACGATACAGTCATAGCCAGAGTGATTATTCTGACGTGCATTCTTTAAGATTGGCTTAAGTTGTTCAAGTCGTTCTTGCCAGATTATTTCAGATGATTTTTGCTGAAACTGACAAGGTGGGCATAAGCCATCCTCAGAGAAGGCCGTATTTGGCCGTGTATCTACATTAAGGCATTTTCTACAGTACCTCATTTTCTTAAGATAGCCATATTCTTGCAAAGCCGGGGGAGCGATCTAATAAATCGTTGATTAGCGTAAAGAGAGTCCGACAAACAATCTTGTGAGGTCAAAATGTGGAATACCCACGAACACGATGAGCCAATGTGACTCACTGCAGTTTTTGTTATTAGGAGTTTAACATATCCAAGCTTAATAGCAAAGGATTTTAGTAAATGAGTAAGATTTTGAAATGGATATTGTATAGTAAAAGTTGTATGTTGTTGAACAATAGAGAGAGGCTCCAAGCCAGAAAACGATGATCAGGCTGAACTAAGGCATAAGTCGTATTGGAATTATTGATAAGTATAATGCGGTGCAGAGTAGAATGGCCAGGAAAGACTGCATGAAGGAAGCTTATGCACGAAATTCACATTCTCCTATATATGGAACAAGTGTGCGTTCAGAGGTTGTGACGTCCCGGCGCACGACCAAGGCTCATTAGAAGTCAAACAGAATTCATTGCCTGAGCCGGTTCTCGCCAGCCCAGCAGTGCCAGAAGCCCCCTGATGCCATGGGCCAGGGCGGCCAGGCACTCTGTGATCGACCAGAAGCCATCGAGCCGCAGGGCATATGGCCTCCGGCCGACTGCGTCTACATGGCCAGGCTGCGGAGCGTGGCCATGATCCGCAAGCCGTTGCTCTCGCGGTAGCGATGCGCGTCCTCCCGGAGTTGGGTGTCACGAGGCCAGTGCCAGGAGTTCTCGATTGACCAGCGGTCGCGCACGTGCTGCAGCAGAGCCTCGGCTTCAGTACGCAAACTCGAGACGTAGTAACGGATCTCATCGACCGGTTTGCCGTCGCGGGTGCCTTTGCAGCGCACTGCCAGGATCGTGGCGCTGCCCGGCCAGTTCTCCATTACCCACGCCGGGGCCGGCATGCCCCGCAGCGTCCAGTTGAGGTCACGACCGCGTTTGCGTTCACGCTTGCTGGGTTGCCACGGCGTGTTGCGGCCATAGGTCAGGCGGTCCTTGATAACCTGAGATCCTTTGCGGCCACTGTGCTTTACAGCGATCAGGAAGTCGGCACCACGCTGCTCGAGGTAGAGGAAAAAGGTCGGTTTGCATGCAGCGCGTCGGCCTGCACCAGCAAGCCGTTGAGCTCGACGCGATCCAACAGCTGACGCAAGGCCGCGATCTCGCCGCCGGCATCGGTGGAGTAGGTGTTTTGGGCAATTGCCACCCCAAGGGTGTTGGAATACAGGCTCACCTGGGCGATAAAACGCGCTGCGCCAGAAGCGGTTTGATCGATCGAACCCCGCAGGGTCTTGCCGTCACACACCAGGGTGTCGACGCTCTAGGTGACGCCAGGCTGGGCTGCCATCCACTGCTGCAGATGGGCATCGAAGCCATCGACGTCAAGCTGGGAGAGGAGCAACCGGAAAGTCGAGTCCGACGGCGGCTTGGCGATGTGGGTGCCGAGCAGCTCATTGAGGGTCATGCGGTGGCGTTTGGCAAAACGCTCCATCCCGAGCAACGAACCCTGGTTGCTGAGAATGGCGAGGATCGCCACCAGCAGCATCCACCACTGCGGGTAGCGAATCCCCCGGCGCAGACGGCAATCGGGAAGCGCCTACTCCTCCGGAGAAGCCTGCGGCTAGAGGAAGCTGGTCAGATCCGTTGCAGCGGCTGGGTTTTCGAGCGGTGAGACCAAGAGACTCGTGCATTGCCTGCGCACCAAACCGGAGCTGACTGCCGCAGGCCAGAGCTACTGGGACAGACTTCTAATGGGCCCTGGGGGTGCCAGATCAGGGCTGACTGAAAGTTGCTTCATCCCGTCTCTGCGGCTCTGATTCCGACCCAGCTGAGCATTCGGCTGATGTCGTGTGCCACGGCCATCAGACCAGCGCGGATTGAGCGGAAACCATTGCAGCGCAGCAGGTTGAGCGCCAATGTCCGCAGTAGTGCCAACGCCTGCACCCCAGTGCGCTGGCTGTAGCGATGGGCGTCCTCACCAAGCTGGGTGTCGCGAGGCCAGTGCCACTGGTTTTCGATGCTCCAGCGCTGCCGCACCAGCCTGAGCAATGCTTTTGGGCAGGTGCGCAGGGTGGTGATAAAGAAGTGCACGTGGTGAAACGGCTTGCCGTCACGCCGGCCAGTGCTCACCAGCTCGATGATCCAGGTGGCCCCAGCCCAGCGCTCACGGATGGCGCCAGGGCATTGCGGGCACGCAGCGTCCAGCGCACCGGGCACCTATGGCTGGCCTCGAAATTGCTGATCTCAACAGGGAAGTGCCGGTGGCCACGGAACTGAGAGGCGATCTGCCGGTACAGCCTGCGCTGGTTGTTTTTGACCGTCAGGAGCAGGCCTGTGCCCTGCTCGGCGGCGAGCTGAAAAACGCTGGCGAGATATGCAACACATCGACCTGGATCAGCACACCCTCGAGCTCAAGGGTGCTGAGCAAAACTTTCAGCGCCGCGCGCTCGTGGGATTCACAGGTGTCGAACGAGGTCTGCGCAATCGCCACACCCAGCTCGCAGGCGTCCAGCGAGACTTTGGGTGACAAACCGCATTGCGCCATCGGCGCCATCGGGCTGCGCGGCAGATCCCCGCAGGGTTTTGCCAACCGCTTCGCGGAAGCCAGGGGCTACACAGATCAGCTGATCAAAATCCTTGTCCTGATCGGCGATCTGGGCAATCATCCACTTCCTGAGCAACCCAAAGAGCGCCTCGAGCTCTACCCGCTCAAACAGATAGAGGAAGGTGGAGTCGCAGTGTGCCTTGGGCAGCTCCAGATCCAGGGCTGCGGCAAACGCCCGGTGATGGCGCTTGACAAAACGCTCCAAATCTCTGGCGCTGCGGCAGCCGCTGAGGATGCCAAGGATCGCCATCAGCAGCAGCAACCACTGCGGGTAGCGGAGACCTCGGCGCTTGCGGCCTTCCGGCAACGCCTGCAAGAAGGCGATCAGATCAGCAGTGGCAGCGGGGTCGACCAAAGAACGAGAGCAGTCCCGACGAAACCGGCACCAG
>Ga0194134_10006686_pt1 | contig 10231 bp, 11 predicted proteins | sample TA2KigOff0mmetaG_FD_148602 | JGI IMG/M metagenome (GOLD analysis project Ga0194134, IMG submission 148602) | Freshwater microbial communities from Lake Tanganyika, Tanzania - TA2015056 Kigoma Offshore 0m | ecosystem: Environmental > Aquatic > Freshwater > Lake | place: Tanzania: Lake Tanganyika... | reverse complement strand
TGCTTGAAGCCGGCGGCCTCGAACCGGGCAAACAACTGTCTTTCATCGAAAACCGCCAGGTCTCGGTCACTGCCGAGAAGGTCGCGATCAATGCGGTGATGGCCGGCTGCAAGCCGGAATACATGCTGGTGATCACCGCCACTGTCGAGGCGCTGGCCGATCCGCTCTACGGCTACCACGGCCCGGCAACCAGCACCGGCGGTTCCGCGGTGTTCATGCTGGTCAATGGCCCGATTGCCAAACAGCTCAACATCAACAGCGGTGACAATGTGTTCGGCCAGGGCTGGCGCGCCAACGCCACCATCGGCCGCGCCATCCGCCTGGTGATGCAGAACGTGATCGGCACCACGCCCGGGGTGCTCGACCGCTCCAGCCTCGGCCACCCCGGCAAATACACCTTCTGCATCGCCGAGAACGAGGTGGACAGCCCGTGGCCGGCTTTCCACACCACGCGCGGATTCAAACCCAATCAGAACGCGGTGACGATTTTTGCAGCCCTTGGCGTGCACCAGTATTCGAACGGCCTCAGTGCGACGCCCGAAGGCGTGCTAACCACGGCCTGTGCGCAGATGCGCTTCTCGGCCGGCACCAACCGCCAGCCGCAGTACGCGATGGTGTTCGCCGGCGAGCACCAGCTGATCATGCAGAAGGCAGGCTGGTCGCGCGAGGATGTGCAGCGTTATGTGTTCGAGCACAGCCAGTTGTCGCAGGCCGAGATGCAGCGTGCCAACATCCGCCCCGGTCCCGTCACTGCCGAATCCGAGGCCACGATGCAGCCGCTGGTGCACACGCCGCAGGATCTGCTGGTCATCGCTGCCGGCGGCAAGGCCGGCGTGCAGTCCTGTTACATCCCCGGCTGGGGCGGTAAGAACGGTTCGCAGAGTGTTACCCGGGAAATCCGGTGTCCTTGAAACGTGAGTGTAGTTAAGTCATTTTTTTAATTTATTTTTATTCAGGAGATCGCCATGAGTATCCAGATCTACGATCCCACCACCGAAACCAGCAGCCGCAAGATCAACTTCGTGCCGCGGCCGAAGTCGCTCAAGGGCCTGCGCATCGGTCTGGTCGACAACACCAAGCACAACTCCGACCAGCTGCTGATGCGCATCGCGGCGATCCTCGAAAAGGAACACGGCGCGAAGTCGCATGTGATCCGCAAAAAGAAAAGCGCCGGTTCGGCCCCCGGCCCGGAGATGATTGCCGAGTACAAGCAGAACTGCGACATCATCGTTGCAGGCGTCGGCGATTGAGGGTCATGCAGCTCGGGCAGTGTGCTCGACAGCATCGTATTTGAGCAGCAGGGGATTCCTTCGGCGTCCATCGTCACCCACGTGTTCACGGTGACGGGCAAGGCGATGGCGAAGACCTGGGGCGTGCCGGACCTGAAGTTCCTGGTCATGCCGCACCCGATCGCCAACCTGACGCCGGAACAGATGGACCAGCGCGCGGCGGAGATCGCGCCACAGGTGGTGGACCTGTTGTTGAAGGGCCAGCAGTAGATTTTCACACCCGGCCGGCGGGCTTTGGTCCGTCGGCCCGCTGTGAGCAGTGCTTCTAAGGGAGGAAGCCATGCCATTTGCAGCCGCAGCATCCGCGCTGGTCAGTGTCTTCCCTCTCCTCCGGCGTGCGGTTCGTCCGGAATCATTTTCAGGGCATCGCACCGCTGCATATGTGTGCGGTTGCGGTCTGACGCGCCATGGAAAAGCCAGACTTGGTCCCTGATCCCGTTGGTCAGGACGCACAGCCTGCGGGCGAACTGCCGTTTGTCGCGCCCTGCCGGGCTTTGCCGCCGCTCGCCGCACTCGGCTGGCTGCGCCAGGGCTGGTCGGACCTGAAACGCGCGCCGCGGCAGAGCCTGGCCTATGGATTTGCGATCGTCGTGCTGTCCTGGGCGGTGACCGCCATCGGCCTGCGCCTGGGCAGCTACTGGGCGGTGCTGGTGCTGATGTCGGGTTTCGTGTTTGTCGCGCCGCTGCTGGCGCTGGGCCTGTATTCCATCAGCCGCCAGCTTGGGGCCGGAGGGCAGGCCCACCTGTCGCGCTGCTTCACGGAGCAGCGCCGTGCCCTCGGCAACGCGATGGTATTCGCGCTGGCGCTGCTGGTGCTGTTCCTGGTGTGGGCGCGAGCAGGCTCAATGGTGCATGTGTTCTTCCCGGCGGATGGCGGTACGGATCTCAACCAGCTTGCGGTGTTTCTGGCCATCGGCTCAGCGGTGGGCTCGATCTTCGCGCTGCTGACCTTCATGTTCAGTGCGTTCTCGCTGCCGATGATCTGTGACCGCGAGGTTGATGCGGTCACTGCCATCGTCACCAGCGTCAATGCGGTGCTGCGCAACAAGCGCGCGATGGCGCTGTGGGCGCTGCTGATCGTGGTCCTGACCGGCATCGGCTTCGCCACCGCGCTGCTTGGCCTGGCGCTGACGGTGCCGCTGCTCGGCCATGCCACCTGGCATGCCTATCGCGAGGCCATTGACGCCAGCGCCTGGCCGGAGAGCAGCGGCCGCTGAACACCGGCGCGGTTCGGTCCCGGCGCGGGGAATGCGGGCGGGAGGCAGGCAATCTGCGTAGAATGCGCCCCTTTGCGCGTCGCTCTGCCGCATTCCGATGATCCGTTTCAGCCAGATTACGCTGCACCGCGGCGCCAAGGTGCTGCTCGAAGAGGCCGACCTCTCGCTCAACCCCGGGGACAAGATCGGCCTGATCGGCGCCAACGGTACCGGCAAGTCGAGCCTGTTTGCGCTGCTGCGCGGCGAATTGCACGCCGACCAGGGGGAGGTTGATTTCCCCCAGCGCTGGCGTGTCGCCCATGTCGCGCAGGAAACACCGGCGCTGGAGCGCGCGGCCATCGATTACGCCATCGATGGAGACACCACGCTGCGCCGCCTCGAGGCCGAACTGGCTGCGGCTGAAGCCGAAGGCGATGGCGAACGCATCGGCACGGTCTATGCAGACCTTGCCAATGCCGACGCCTGGACCGCGCATTCGCGCGCCGAGCGCCTGCTCTACGGCCTCGGCTTCAGCCACGACCAGATGGGGCAGCCGGTGGCGAGTTTTTCCGGGGGCTGGCGGATGCGGCTCAATCTCGCGCAGGCGCTGATGTGCCCCTCGGACCTGCTGCTGCTGGACGAGCCGACCAACCACCTCGACCTCGACGCGATCCTGTGGGTGGAGGAGTGGCTCAAGAAGTACCGCGGCACGCTGGTCATCGTGTCGCACGACCGCGACTTCCTCGACGGTGTGGTCAACGTGATTGTCCATATCGACAACCAGAAACTGAAGCGCTACGCCGGCCATTACTCCGACTTCGAGCGCCAGCGCGCCGCCGCGGTGGTGCTGGCCGCGGGCATGATCGAGAAGCAGCAGCGAGAGCGCGCCCACCTCGAATCCTTCATCAACCGCTTCAAGGCGCAGGCGAGCAAGGCGCGCCAGGCGCAGAGCCGCATGAAAATGCTGGCCAAGATGGAGGACCTGGCACCGTTGCATGTCTCGGCACCGTTCCAGTTCGAGTTCCGGGAACCGCTGCGTGCGCCCGATCCGCTGCTGGTGATGGAGGATGTGGTGGCCGGTTACCGGCTCGAGGACGGCCGCGAAAAGCGGGTGCTCGATGGCATCAATTTTTCGCTGCAGAGCGGCCAGCGTTACGGCCTGCTCGGTATCAACGGCGCCGGCAAGTCCACACTGATCAAGACCATCGCTGGTGAACTGGCACCGCTGTCGGGCAGCGCCAACTTCAACAAGGGCCTGGCCATCGGCTACTTTGCCCAGCACCAGGTGGAAATGCTGCGCGACGATGAGTCGCCGCTGTGGAACCTGGCAAAGGTCGCGCCGCGGGTGCGTGAGCAGGAGCTGCGCGGTTTTCTCGGCGGATTCAATTTCCCCGGTGAAATGGCGCTCAATCCGATCACCCATTTCTCCGGCGGCGAGAAGGCACGCCTCGCGCTGGCGATGATTGTCTGGCAGCGCCCCAACTTGCTGCTGCTCGACGAGCCGACCAACCACCTCGACCTCGAAACCCGCGAAGCGCTGACCGTGGCGCTGGCGCAGTTCGAGGGCACGCTGGTGCTGGTGTCGCACGACCGTCACCTGCTGCGCGCCACCACCGACCAGTTCCTGATCGTTGCCGACGGCCGGCTGCAGCCCTATGACGGTGACATGGACGACTACCGCGATTGGCTGCTCAGGACCAAGCTTGAGGCCGAGCGGCAGGCGCTGTCGGAAAAATAAGGCGCGTGCGGCTCTATTTCGCGCCGGCTTTTTCCAGGATTTCCACCATGGCCCTGTAACCGCGCCCTTTTGCCAGCCGGAGCGGGGTATTGCCGTTGCGGTCGGTGAGCTTGTGGCTGGCGCCGGCTTCCACCAGCAGGCGCAGGGTCTCGGTATGGCGAGGGCCGCCGTTGCCCAGCACAATGGATTCGATCAGTGCGGTCCAGTGCAGGTTGTTGACATGGTCCAGCGGCGCGCCGGCAGCGATCAGCTGCTTCACCACGCCGGCGTGGCCGAGGTGGGCTGCTGCGATCAGTGCAGTGCCATCATAACGGCTGGTGATCAGCTTCGCGCTGGCACCCTGGGCGAGCAGTACGCGCAGTGTGTCCTTGTCGTTCGCCACTGCGGCGATGGTCACCGCATCGTAGCGGTCGCGTTCCAGCAGTGCAGGGTTGGCGCCGGCGCGCATCAGCATGCGCACCGCTTCTGCCTTGCGTGCGTAGGTGGCGACATGCAACGGCGTGCGGCCGTAGGGGTCGCGCGCATTCAGATCGGCTTTGCCCTTGATCAGTTTGTCGAGTTCGGCAAGGTCGCCGCTGAAGGCGGCTGCATGCAGCCCCCTGTAACGCGCGACTTCTTCGGCGCCGGGCGGCACCTGTGCCGCGGCGATGCCGGGTAACAGTGCAAGTGCGAGTGCGGCCACAGGAAACAGCCGCTTGCGCAGTGGGTTCATTTGTCAGCGGCCGCCGCGCGCTGCTTCGTAGAGCGGGAGTACCGCGGGCATCAGGGCTTCCAGCTCCTGGATACGCCGGTTTTCAGCAGGATGGGTGCTGAGGAATTCCGGAGGCCGCCCGCCCTGGTTTGCACCCAGCATCTTTTTCCATAACGTGATGCTGGCGCGGGGGTCATAGCCGCCGCGCGCGGCAAGTTCGAGGCCGATGCGGTCGGCTTCGGTTTCGTGGCCGCGGCTGAAGCGTGTGGCGACCAGTGCCTGGTAGGCAGTGCCGGTGAGGTTGGCGGCGCCGTCGCCGAGCCCGAGCAGCGCGGCGCCAATGCCGATGGCCGCCTCGGCTGCCACCGCCTGCGAGACCTGTTCGCGTGAGTGTTCGCGCAGGGCGTGTGCGATCTCGTGGCCCATGATCACTGCAATCTCGTCATCCGTGAGTTTCAGCCGCTGCACGATGCCGGTGTAGAGCATGATCTTGCCGCCGGGCATGCAGAAGGCATTGAGCTGGTCGCTGGTAATGGTGTTGACCTCCCATTTCCAGCCTGGCGCGTCGGCACGGAATACCCGGGTGTGCGGTGTGATGCGCGCGGCGATGGCCCGCACGCGCGCCGTCAGCGCGGCATCGGTGTTGAGAATCCCCTTTTTGGCCGACTCCTGCTGCAGCTGCAGGTAGGCCTTGGCCGCCATCTGGTTGAGCTGGTCGGAGGAGACCAGCAGTAGCTGCTTGCGGTCGGCCCCGACCGAACCGCCGGACGTGGTGGACTGGCAGCTGGCGGTGACGCCCAGTGTGGACAGCGCGGCAACCACGGCGATCAGTTTGTGCAGCAAAATCATTGCAACGGAACCTCCGGCGGCATTTTATCGCGGCGGCCTGCCGGCCGCCGCCCTCAGTCGAGCGTGATGTTGGCCGCCTTGATCACGCGCCCGATGAGGGCGCGGTCTTCATTCATGAATTTTGCGAATTCCTCGGGTGACTGGGTACGGATGTCGAATCCGGCCCCGTTCAGGCTCGCGCGCAGATCAGCCTGGCCGAGCGCGGCGATGATTTCGCGGTTGAGGGTGTTGATGATGGGTTTTGCCACGCCGGCACGGGTGACGATGCCGAACCAGGTGCCGGATTCGTAGCCCTTGAGGCCGGCTTCGCCGGTGGAGGGAACGTCGGGCCAGTTGGGGTGGCGTTTTTCGGCGGCAAAGGCGATGACCTTGATGCGGCCATTCTTGACCTGCGGCATCACCGTCGCCGCGCCGGTGATGATGGTCTGCACCTGGCCGCCCAGTACCGCGGTGAGCGCAGGGCCGGAGCCCTTGAACGGCACGTGCAGCAGCTTGGCGCCGATCATCTGTTCGAGGATGACCCCGCCGAGGTGGTTGGTCGAGGCTGTGCCGGGCGTTCCGTAGGTGATGGAGCCCGGCTTGGCCCGCGCGTGCGCGATCATCTCCTTCATGTTGGAGAAGGGGGCGGAGGGATGGGCCGCGATCACGTACGGGAAATACACGACCTGGGTGATCGGCGCGAGGTCGCGCACGGTGTCATAGGGCAGCTTGAGAATGACGTTCGGATTGATCGACATCGTGGTCTGCGTGATCAGGCCGATGGTGTAGCCATCAGGCGCGGCCTTGGCCATCAGGTCGGTGCCGATGATGGTGCTGGCGCCGCCGCGGTTGTCGATCACCACCTGCTGGCCGAATTTGTCGGCCAGTTTGGCGCCGATGCCGCGGGAGACCAGGTCGGTGGTGCCCCCGGGCGGATAGGGCACGATAAAGCGGATGGGTTTGTTCGGGTATTTGTCTGAAGCGAACGCGAGCGTCGCACCCGATGGCAGCAGGGCCAACAGGGCGGCAAAGGACAGGACGGTTCTGCTCATGGGTTTCTCCTCGGCAAGGGTGTTATTTTTGGGGGTGAGTTCTGAATCGGGATAAGTTCTGCAGGGCTTTGAGGCTTCATCTTAGGGCGAGTTCCAGACCCTTGGCACGGAACAGCGCCATATTCACCGGTTTGGCAAAAAAATCGACCATGGCCTGCGCGGCCCCGGCGCGGGGTGAGTCCTGGAAAAGCGCGATCGAGGTTTCGAAGGATTTCTGCACGGGGTCCGGCACCGGGCCCACACAGTCCAGGCCCGGCACCGCGAGCAGCTCCGGAATCTGCTGGAGCGCGATGTCGGCTTCGCCGGCGACCACAACCTTGCCGATATAGCCCCCGGGGCGCGTCACGGTCTTCGCCTTCATTTCGGCAGCGATTCCCAGCTTTTCGAGCAGGGTGGGGATGTACATGCCGCTGGCGCCATGGACGGTATGGGCGATGGCGCGTGCAGCCAGCAGCGTCCTGCGAAAGGCGTCTACCGAGCTGATGTCGGGGTGAGGCGTGCCGCTGCGCACGCCGACACCGATGATGGCGCGGGCAAAGGGACGGCGGGTGGATTCGCTGACGATGCCGTCGGCGGCGAGCTCCCGCACCGCGCCGCTGCCGAGCACGATGACATCACCGGTTTCGCCGCCGCGGATGCGCGCGACCATGGCCTTGGCAGAATCGCCGCTGACGGTCACGGTGTTTCCGCTGCCCTGCTCATAGAGCGGGATCAGGGCATTCAGCACCGGCATCGTGCTGTTGGAGGTCAGTATTTTCAGTTCCATGGGGGGGCTTTCAGTTCAGGGGTTGCGCGGTGCGGGCGAATTCGGCTTCGACCGCCTGTTCGTGGGCCAGCACTTTCTGCAGGCTGGGGCGCTGCCGCAGGCGCTCGACAAAGGCCATGCAGTTCGGGAACGGCGACAGGTCCAGCTTGAAGGTGATCGCGCGGCGGAAGCACCAGAAGAAATAGGCGTCAGGCGCGGTGAAGTGGTCAAAAAAGAATTCTCGGCCGGCGAGCAGGCTTTCGGCGATGCGGAAGTCCTCAAACAGGAGCCTGTTGCCGGCGCGCTTGACGGCATCGGCACTGCCGGGGAGGTCGCAATAGTTTTCGGGGCGCGCATTGGGCGTCAGGTGGGGGTGGATGGTCGAGGCAAACCAGGCCATCAGCGAGATCGCCTTGATTTCCTGCTTCGGGTCCTGCGGCAGCAGTTTCGCATGCGGAAAACTGCGGTGGATGAACATCTGGATGGCGACGTTTTCCGTCAGCGGCTCCCCGTCGATGACCAGCACCGGTACCTTGTGCTTGGGATTGAGCCTCAGGTATTCCGGTGTTTTGAGCTGCCCGGAGCGGGAATTCATGTTGTGCACCGTGAAGTCGGCGCCGGCTTCGGTCAGTGTGACGAGGGGTACCAGGGCGCAGGTCTTGGGGGCGTAATACAGTTCAAGTCTCAAGGCGAACTCCTGCGGAAAAAAAACCGGATGCGGATCCCTCCGCATCCGGCCGGGTGCGGCTTGACGTATTACAGCGTGTTCTCGGAACCGAAGATCACCGTGCACTGGCTGGACATCACACCACCGTTGCCGTGGGCAAGTGCCACATCGCAGCCCTTGACCTGGCGCTGGCCGCATTCACCGCGTACCTGGCGCACAGCCTCGATGATCACCAGCAGGCCGTACATTCCGGGGTGGCAGTACGACAGGCCGCCGCCGGAGGTGTTGACCGCGAGTTTGCCGCCCGGTGCGATGGTGCCGCCGGCGACGAAGCGTCCACCCTCGCCCTTGGGCACAAAACCGAGGTCTTCGAGGAAGAGGATCGGCGTGATCGTGAAGGCGTCGTAAAGGGACAGCATGTTGACGTCCTTCTGGGTGACGCCGGCCATCTTGAAGGCCTGCGGGCCGGAGATCGCCGCGCCGGTGACCGTGAGGTCGGGCATGCTGGAGATGTTGGCATGGGACAGCGTTTCGCCGACGCCCAGAACATACACCGGCTTTTTCTTCAGCGTCTTTGCGCGCGCCGCCGAGGTCAGCACGATCGCGCCGCCGCCGTCCACAACCAGACAGCAGTCGCGCACGGTGAAGGGGTAGGACACCATGCGCGCGTTGAGCGCCTGTTCGATGGTCAGCGGCTCTTTCTCCCAGGCCTTGGGGTTCATCAGCGCCCATTGGCGGGCGGCCACGGCCACCTCGGCCAGGTGCTCGCGGGTGGTGCCGTACTGGTGCATGTGGCGCGCCGCGGCCATGGCGTATGCGCTGATCGGCAGGATCGGCCGGTACGGCGACTCGTAGGGGTTGAATTCGCGCGGGCTGGCGGCGGCGCGCGACACCGAGCGCTGGGTGCTGCCGTAAGCGATCACCGCGACCTCGCACAGGCCGAGCTCGATCGCAGCCTGGGCGTGGGCAACGTGCGACATAAAGGAGGAGCCGCCGATCTGGGTGCCGTCGAAGACTTTCGGCTTGATGCGCAGGTATTCGGCGAGTTGCATCGGCCCCATGCGCACCTGGGAGGCGGCGACGAACAGGCCGTCAACATCCTTCAGGGTGAGACCGCAGTCGTCCAGCGCGCGCATCGTGGCCTGCGCCATCAGGTCAACGGGCGTGGTGTGTTGTGCGACCTGGCCAAGGTCGGATTCGGCGGCGCCGACCACAGCAATGCTGCCGCGTTTGAGGGTCTTGGTCATTTCGCGTCTCCCGCGGGGGTGAATACCGGATAGGGCAGGTTCTTCTCGTCGCCGGGATGGGTCTTGAACTTCACGCGCATGCCGATCTTCACGTCCATCGCGTCGATGCCCTCGACGCGGCTCATCAGGCGGTAGCCTTCGTCCATGTCGATCAGCGCGACGTTCAGCGGCGCTTCGCCCTTGTAGTGCACGACCGTGGTCGAATACACCGTGCCCAGGCCTTTCGACACCCGCCACTCGATGTTGCTGCTGCCGGTCTCCGGCGCGACCGCGCGCGGATAGAAGAACGCCTTGCCGTCGTCCATGCACACCTGGTAGGCGAGTTCGCCCTTGTTCAGATGCCCGACATAGATGCCGAGCGGGGACTGCTTCATCAGATCAGACATGTGCCGCTTCCTTTCTTCCATGTGAAACAACGTGCTGCATTCGGAACCTCAATCTTCGCAACTTCAATCCACCTTCATGCCGGAGGCCTTGACGACCCTGGCCCATTTTTCGATTTCGCGGTGCAGTGCCCGCGCGAATTCGTCCGGCGGCATGCCCACCGGCTCGGCGCCGCCGGCGGCCAGCTGCTGGCTGATTTTGGCATCGCGCAGCAGCGTGGCGATTTCCCGGTAGAGCCGGTCAACCACCGGCCGTGGCGTGCCGGCCGGCGTGAACAGGCCGTGCCAGCCCTCGGATTCGTAACCCTGGAGGCCGGCTTCGCTGATGGTGGGCACCTGCGGCAGCAGTACCGAGCGCCAGGCATTGGTCACCGCCAGCACGCGCAGCCTGCCGG
>Ga0194134_10006679_pt1 | contig 10239 bp, 11 predicted proteins | sample TA2KigOff0mmetaG_FD_148602 | JGI IMG/M metagenome (GOLD analysis project Ga0194134, IMG submission 148602) | Freshwater microbial communities from Lake Tanganyika, Tanzania - TA2015056 Kigoma Offshore 0m | ecosystem: Environmental > Aquatic > Freshwater > Lake | place: Tanzania: Lake Tanganyika... | reverse complement strand
AAGGAGGGGCACATCCCCTCCTCTGCACTCCTCCCCTAAAAGCCCAGAAAGGCAGCATTGGCCAAATTCGTAATTGCAGAACTTGACATACACAACTCGCAAGTGATCGAAAAACTTTGGTGGGCCCTGTTGGATTCGAACCAACAACCAACGGATTATGAGTCCAATCTGGCTCATCTTCAGTAGTTTTCAGTTCGCTTCAGTTTGCCGAAAAACCCAACGGATTCATGCGGATGTAGACTTAGCCTCACTCAGGGCAACTCAACAGTTCTGCTGAGTTTTGCAGAGTTGGCACACAACCGGCACACAAAATAGTCCTTGGGAGTCTCAGGAGTATCGATGTTCCCAAGGGCGATTGGCTTCGTCCTCCGACGCTCAAGGTCTGACTTGCTGCTTAGTTATCCAGCGGGCCGAACCTTGAGGGTCTTCGCTTTTGCAATAGAAGCGCTCAGAACTCGATTCCAGAGTTCGCCGGGAATTCGCAAATACGGAACGAAACATGAGAATACCGACTGCGCAGCCGGAACGATGTGGAGGGACGCCTTGACCGCGCCTGGGGCGAAGCCCCCTAGGTTCGTTTACTAGCGAGCTGATTTGAGAAGGACGGCGGTTCGATGAAAATCGAGGTAACCCTTTTGTCCTTGCGAGAAGCTCCCGGCATTGAACCGACCGTCGGTAGGTACTCCCATGCGTTGAAGTGAGGGGGTATGGGCGACCGGAGAAATGATGAGTTCGCCTGAGTCCTCAAAACTGATGAACCCGCGATCAAACAAGTGATCAATGGATGGGGTCAGCAGCAGACCGTTCTCACCATCGAGACGTTCCTCGTTGCTGGAGTCTCTCCATGGCTTGCAATGGCTGGCGATCAGATGCTCGGGACGTTCAACGAGTGTGATGCGACAGCGTTGCTCCAAGGCCATGACGCGTTGCTTGAAAAGCCCATGACCACGCCGTGCGTTGACGATGGCTTGTCGATCGGTCTCGACAATGGTCGAATCGGCTTCGACGCGCTGGGCAATTCGTTGCTCCCAAACATCGATGTCATCGGTGGATGCAACGAGTCCATGTTCTCGCGTCGCTGTTGAAAGATGAAGCAAGTCCGCCACTTCGGTGCCAATTAATCCCATCAGGACCTCGGCGAAATTTGATGGCAATTCAGTGAGGTAGACGCTTTGTAGGCCATTGCCGTCCGACTGCAGCGGCGCATATTTTGCCGGTAGTAGCGGTCGAAGGACATTAATGTGTTCCTTTGGGCGGATGTTGTTGAGAAGTTTCGTAAACTTGACACGAACACGCCAGCCGATGTTTTCCCAGTTCGGGCCGGCCGATCCGAACTCCTGCGGCTTGGGCGATTCGAAACAGAATGACTCGGCGATTCCGATGGCTGGAACCCGCGTTTCGGTATATGAAAAGATGAGGTCGCCGGGAGAGACCTCTCGCATCGATTCATAAAAAGGATTACGGACACCTTTGGCTGTTCGCTTAGGAGACCACAGGTATCCTCCCGAGATCTCTTGGCGATAGGTTTGGTTTTGATTGACCCACCAATACCGCATAGCTGATGCGCGCCTAGAATGCCTTTAAGGCTAGCATTGTGGAAAGCTATTTTGAGAGCATCAGGAAGAAGCGATGACAATTCAAGAGCTTACGGCCAAGATCAAAGCCTTTCGCGACGAGCGCGACTGGGCTCAATTCCACAACCACAAGGATATGGCCACTGCCTTGGCGATCGAAGCCGCAGAACTCCAAGAACTGTTCCTATGGAAGAATACCACGGAGATGGAGGAAGTCGCAGCTGCGAAGCAAGAGCGGCTGGCTGAGGAACTCGCTGATGTGGCCATGTACTTATTTGAACTAGCCGACAACGTTGGCGTTAACTTGACGGATGCGATTGAGCAGAAGCTCCAGAAGAACGCGGTGAAGTATCCGGTGGCGCAAGCCCGAGGCTCGAACAAGAAATACACCGAACTATGAGACTCTACTCGGGCAGCACCAAAGGCCTGATCGACGATTCGGTCCACAACCGGATCGCTGGCAAGCTCAGTGACGCGTTCTTCGCTCATTTCCGCTATCAACCCCAGCCGCCAGAAGTCAACTCGTGGCGCAACTCGCTGCGAGCGATGTGTCAGGTCTTCGAGCATGCTGATCTTCAGGATCACGGCGTGCTGTTGGAATACCAGCTTCCACAAACGAGCAAGCGATTGGATTGCTTGATTAGCGGAAGAGACGGGCAGGGTCGAGATGGTGCCGTCATTGTCGAATTGAAGCAGTGGGAAACGTGTCGGGAGGCGTACGGCGACAAAGTCGTCGCGTTCGTTGGCGGCGGCAATCGAGATGTGCTTCATCCCTCAGCGCAGGTCTACCAGTATCAGTGCTACCTCCAGGACGGCCACACCGCTTTTCACGAAGATGAAAAATCCATTTCACTGGCGAGCTGTGCATACCTGCACAACTATGAACCAGTTCCAGGAGACAGCTTGTTCGCTCAGAGATACAAGACGGTGCTCGATCTTGCTCCGACGTTTGCGGCAACGCACGTCAAGGAGTTGACTTCGTTTCTTAGAAACCGCCTGGAGAGAGGGCACGGCGAGGAAGTTCTCGAGCGAATTGAAAAGAGCAAGTACAAGGCAAGCAAAAAGCTACTGGAACATGTGTCTGGAATCTTGGCGGAAAAACCGGAGTACACATTGTTGGACGAGCAGCTTGTGGTCTTCGAATCAGTTCTCAACTGCTTATCAGAAGGTTTTCGCGAGCGGGAGAAGAGAACAGTCATCATCAAAGGCGGACCCGGGACGGGTAAGTCAGTCATTGCCTTGAACCTCATGTCCAGGTTGGCTGCGTTGGGCTTAAACGCTCACTACGCAACGGGATCGCGGGCGTTCACGACAACCCTACGTGAAATCGTTGGGCGTAGGGCAGCGCAACAGTTCCGCTACTTCAATGGATATATGAGAGCGGAGAGGGATGCTGTCGATGTGATCATCGGCGATGAGGCGCACCGTGTCCGGCTTGCTTCCTACAATCAGTGGACACCGGCAGCAGAGCGTACGGGCAAGCCCCAGATCGATGAACTTCTCGACGCTGGGAAGGTGACAGTGTTTTTTGTGGATGATCGCCAGGTGGTCAAGCCCGGCGAGATCGGTTCGTCTCAGTACATCAGGGATGCCGCGCAAGGGCGCGGCGCTTCTGTTGTCGAGTACCAACTTGAAGCGCAGTTTCGGTGCTCGGGCAGTGATGGATTCATCAACTGGGTCAACAACACACTGGAAATCGAACGAACGGCAAACGTGCTGTGGAATCTTGAGGAGCCGTTCGAATTTCGAATCGCTGATAGCCCTGAGCAGTTGGATGAATGGATAAGGGGCAAAGGCCAAGAGGGCAAGAAGGCTCGACTCAGTGCGGGATTCTGCTGGCCTTGGTCGAAGCCCAGATCGGATGGAACGCTGGTACACGACGTTCAAGTTGGCTCCTTTACGCGACCCTGGAACGCGCGACCGAATGCGGGGCATCTCGCGGATGGAATCCCTGAGTCCAACTTGTGGGCGTACGATCCGGGTGGGGTCGAGCAGGTCGGCTGCGTCTATACCGCACAGGGGTTTGAGTTTGACTTCATCGGTGTCATCTTCGGGACCGATCTTGTTTATAGGCCAGCAAAAGGATGGGTCGGGCAACCAACTGCATCCCAAGACCGTGATGTCCGGCGTTCCCGTGAGCGATTCGTCGATCTAGTAAAAAATACTTATCGCGTTCTTCTTACCCGTGGCATGCTCGGGTGCTATGTCTACTTTCAGGACAAGGAGACGGAGAACTTCTTCCGAAGCCGCCTAGAAAAGATGAACCTCCCACAGTAAGGGAATGACGTGCTCCCAAAAACCGCGCACTTAAACCTACAACATTTGGCCTTCCGCGGAAGTGCTCTACGACTGACGTAGAAGGTCGGTTCGCAATATGCTTCGAAGTGGCACTTCCGAAAAGGCAGGTAGGCGATCAGCCGCCGAGGGCTTTGGAGCGTTACCGTACATTGCCGGGTGTCCCGCTGATGCGTGACGAAGAAGTGCTGGAGCGTGATCCTGACCAGACGCAGCTCACAGCCCGCTACACGACCGAGGCTACGTGCGCTTGGCCTTGACCGCTGCGCGCCTTGGGCAAAGCAACCTTATATCGAGGCGAAGGGCTTAACTGAAGGTCGAGATACTATGAATCCGCTGGACGAAGTTTGGACGTCTTGACACTCCGTCCTCTCTCAGGCCTACAGGATCTCAAACGATTAGATCTGACTTTTTGCGAAAAGGTGGAAGATCTCAAACCTCTCTCCAGTTTCATTTCGCTGCAGCGTTTGTCGCTCAAAGGCTGTCTCAAAGTGACTGCTGAGAAAGCTGCTGCCGACAAGGCTACCGCCGAGAAAGCTGCTGCCGACAAAGTTGCTTCTGAAAAAGCCGCTGCTGCTAAGCAAGATGCCGTAAAAAAAGAAGCCGCAGAAAAGGCCGTGGCGGAAGCAGCGTGGCAAAACTATGCTGCGAGGAAGAAAACCGTACTGGAACAAGTGATGAACTATACAGTCAAAGCCGATGTAGAAGGTGATAGGAACTATTATTGGGTTTCAGGAGCGAACGGGAAGAACAAGTGTGTGATGTCAAGTGTTCTGTTGAAAGGAGCGGACAAAGGTCTGAGAGGCTTTGCCGCTTTCATTGGACTAGTGCCACTATCAATTGATATTCGCAATTTCAGTAAGACTGGCTTCAGAATCTCTTCAGACTGGGTTGGCGATGAAAACTTTAAGCTGCCTCGTTCTAAATCAGCAGTTGATGAGCGTTTACAGAATGCTTGGCGTTTGGCCTTCAGTGAATGTCCGAGTAATGAAAAAGCACCTTTTTGACAGTGTGTTTCTTCAATGGATCAGATAGCAATCTCTTTAGCTCATCTCTGGAATAGCCTTGCTTTACAGCTTGGCGCGAACTCTCTAGTCGTCACAGAGACAGCTGGAAACGCGTGTGAACCTGACGCGCTGGCGGTCGATTCCTTTTCAGGTATCGCGGAGGTGGCTATATGGCTACGCAGCCCACTAAGGTTCGTTCATTCGATGGGGCCGAGTATATTGAGGGCGACGAGTTGCAGCACTGGCGTGCGGAAGTGCTGGAGGAATTCTTCCGGCAATTCCCTGACGCCTTTGGTGAGTTGACGGGCCAAATACGCTTCGAGATAAAGGCGCTAAGAGGCACTGCACTTGTGGCGGCGGAAGATGAAGCATTTCGCGAAGAACTACTACAGCGGTTTGCCGTCCGGGAACGGAAGGTTTCATTAGCGGTATTCGCCTGCTTTCAGCGAGATGGTGAAGGGCGCATGGTCCATCGCATAAGCGCTTCCCACTTGCGGCTCTGTGACGAAGATTACCTTCCCGACCTAAAGCCATTCCGCGATGCGTTCTTGGCTTGGCTGGGGCGGTACAACCTAGCTATAGATTGGGTGGTCGATGAGCTATTGGATTGCCTGCGATCCTTCGAGAGACACCCTGAGCTGTACCGAAATGGATACCACGGTGATCGGGACAGAGCAGGCTGGGTGGTTGAGTCTCCCCCCTTCCGATTCGAGTATCGTGGCTTTGAGTTGACAGGGGAGTACCTGGGTGACTATTTAGCAGCTTTGGAAACGTCGTATAAGCGGGCAATCACGGAGCACTTGGCGGGCATTGAAGCGAAAGCAAAACAGCACGGACTAACCAAAGCGCGGAACGTGGAGGTTATCCACGCGCGGTGGCTAGTTATGCGCTTCTGCCGAGGATTGAGTTATCGAGACATCAGCGCGGATGGCATCGGGGGTAGGGTTACCGAGGATGCAGTAAAGAAGGCTGTGCAACGGCTAGCGGCAGCGCTAGATCTGGAGTTGCCCGAACTTCGTAAAAGGCGGAAGCAAAGCAACGGGGACAAATGAGCACACCCGGAGTTTGTCCCGTGCTATTCAAGGAAAACTAGGCCACTATCGCTACATAGAGCCATTGCTAATTGGCTCTCAGAGAGGCGAAAAATGGACCATAGCTTAAATCTGTTGAACGAACGCGAGGCCGCGAGGCAGCTTGGCGTTTCTGTTGCGACCATCCGGCGGTGGCGCTGGCTGAAGCAGGGCGGACCGATTTATCGAAAGATCGGTGCACGTGTCCTGTACGATCCGGGGGACTTGCGGGCCTTTGTTGACGCGCGGCGGGTTGTGCCTGCGGAGGTCGTGTAGAGTGGTGGCGTCGAGCGTCGCGAGGACGCACGAAGCCGGGGCGAACTTCCGGCTAGATGCGGGGCAGGTTAAGCGGCAATCGAACATTGTCGAGTTAGTCCGGCGCACTGCTGGTGAGCGGGTAAAGCTCAAGAGTGGGCAGCGCGGCGAATACATTGGGCTTTGCCCCATCCACGGCGACAAGAACCCATCTCTCAGCGTCAATGAGCCAAAGGGAGTATTTAACTGCTTCGCTTGTGGCGCGTCGGGCGATGTGTTTGATTGGGTGGGCCAGCTTGAGGGTATCGGGCCGTTTCAGGACCGCGTTCAGCGGGTTGCCGAGGTCTTCGGCTGTGCCGAGGTTGAGCCAGTAAAGCCGAGGGGTGAGCCCAGGCCCGTTGCTTTTTATGACTACGAGAGCGAAGACGGCGAAGTGGTGTACCGCGTCGTTCGCAAAGAACCGGGCTACAAGGGACGCGATAAGACCTTCGTGATGGAGCGACCAAACGGGCGCGGCGGATGGGCTGATGGCGTCGAGGATATTGAGCGCGTACCTTTCCATTTGCCCAGACTGTTAGCCGCTGATCCGAACGAACCCGTTTTTGTTGTCGAGGGCGAAAAAGACGTCTTAACGGTCGAGAGATTGGGATTCGTTGCGACGTGCAAAGCTGGCGGCGCGTCGAAGGCTGACCAGTTTGCCGATTGGCTGGACGGCTTCGCGAACCATAAGATTGTGATTTTGTCCGATAACGACATGGCAGGCCGGAAATTTGCGGCGGAAGTGGCGGCGATCTTGAAGCCGATTGCGGCGTCAGTGAAGCTAGTTGAATTGCCGGACCTGCCGGAGAAAGGCGACATCACTGATTGGGTTGAGGCTGGCGGCACACGGGAGCAACTTGATGCGTTGGTAGCGGAAACTCCGACGTGGACACCGTCAACTGCGCTAGCAAAGGTCGAAGAGTCACAAGGCACAATTGCCGAATTTACCGAGCTAGATTTTACCGACGCTGGCTTGGCGGCACTGGTGGCGAAGATCCACGGCGACGGGATACGGCGAGCGCTTGATACAGGCGAGTTTCTGGCCTTCGACGGGCGGCGGTGGATACGCGGCGAGGCGGCTAACAAAATCGTCGAGCGCCTTATTCTGGACGTGGGCCGCGATATCTATGAGCGAGCGCCGGGGATGCCTGCCGGACACTCCAAGCATGCGATGAAGGCGGGCTGGCGTGTCCAACTGGACCCAGGTACGAAGGCCGTATTGTCGCGTCTGGCGGCGGTGGAATCTATAGGCACAACCTCCGACAAATTCGACACCGATGGCGAGCTTCTCAACGTCGCAAACGGTACGCTAAACCTCCGCACTGGTGAGCTTCACCCGCACCGGGCCGGAGACTTCATAACGCGGCTCATCGACATCCCCTATTCGGCATCGGCACCCGCACGGATCTGGACCAATACCATCGGCCAGATTTTCGCACCGAATCCCGAGTTGGTTGAATATCTTCATCGCGTGATGGGCTATGCTTCGACGGGCTTAATCCGCGAGCATGTTTTTCACATGCTGATTGGCACCGGGCGCAACGGCAAAAGTTTGGTTATCGAAGCGTTGGCCGAAGTGTTCGGTGAGTATGGTCTAGCCATCGCGGCAGAGACGCTGGCAAAGGCTCACGATCCGCAAAGGCCGCGTCCTGATGTGGCGCTAATGCGGGGCAAGCGTTTCGTCTTCAGTCAGGAGGCGAACCGGAACACGCCATTTGATGAGGCGTTGGTGAAGCGTCTGAGCGGTGGCGACACCATTTCCGCCAGAGTGCTCCATCAAAACCCGATCACGTTTAAGAGCGTGGCGAAGTTGGTCTTGAGTACCAACCACGCGCCGGAAATTAGTGGCACGGAAACGGCGATTTGGCGGCGTATGCGGCTGATACCCTTCAAGGTCTCGTTTGCGGGCCGGGAAGACGTGACGCTCCCGCAAAAGCTGAAGGCCGAGCGGGAGGGGATTCTAGCGTGGGTTGTGGCTGGCGCAAAGCGTTACTTCGAGATGGGCCTTGATGCACCGGAGGTCGTAACCGAGGCCACCGACGAATACAGGCGACAAAGCGATCAGTTGGGCCGATTTGTCGAGGATCGCCTCATATTCACCGACGGCGCAACCGTTGCGGCGAAGCGGCTTCAGGATGCTTACCGGGCGTGGTGTGCAGAATCCGGCGAGAAGGAGCGGTCTGCGGCAATTGTGGCCGAATACTTCGCCTCCAGAGGCATCGAGAAACGCAAGGGAAGGCTTGGTGCAACCTACCACGGAATTAGCCTTTTGCCCGATGCGGAAGGGGGCGGAAATGATTACGTGTGACGGACGTGACGGGTATTTCACAACTTTCCATAGGAATCGAAATATAGAAATAAGTGGTAGACCCGTCACAGCCGTCACAGCCGTCACACTTCACCCACTCAAACAAACTCAAAGGAACTCACTCGCAATGGGACAAAGATCTACCCTTGAGGGGCCTAAAACGCTAGCCGGGGAGTGTGGAGAATGACCCCGCGCGGGCCGGAGCTACCCGGCGACATCACGAAGTGGCCGTCCTATGCCGTGGAGTTTTTGATCTGCCAGAACCGGATGCAAAGGGCGGCGGCGGTGGAAGTCGGCAATGTCATGAGATTCGCTGAAACCTCTACTACTCGCACGCGGCAATGGTGGCGGGTCTCGACGGCTCACGAATGGCCGCAGAGTGGCAAGCGTGCCGACAGTAAGCGTGCTGGCATTGAACCGGGCTTATTGGCCTTGCAACGGCTCAAGGTGCGCCTAAGGATCACCGACGACGGCGGGGCCATCATCGCACCCTCTACGGCATCGTCTGAAGAATTGTCCGAGGCGCTGGCAGCGCTGGGGCTGGCGCATCTGGAACGGCGAAGCACTGAGGCCGGGGCGGTGGCCGCATGAACCGTGCAGCAAAGGGCCGACGTTGCGAGTACAAGAGCATACAGCTACTTCGAGATGAGGGCTTCGAGGTAATTCGCGCGGCGGCATCGAAAGGCGTTTTCGACCTTGTGGGCATCGGGGCGGCGGGCTTGGCATTGATTCAGGTCAAGGCAAACGCATGGCCGGGGCGTGCCGAGGTTGAGCGCATGAGGGCGTTTCCAGTGCCACCGGGAGCGCGGCGGCTCATTCATCGCTGGGATGACGGCGAGCGCGAGCCAAGAATCAAAGAGCTTTGACGAAGAGCGGCACCAATGGGTCGCACCAAATACACACCGCCGAGACGGCGGAGAAAGCACAAAACACATGCAATTTGAAAAAGAAATTTTGGCGGCTCTCAAAGCTTGCCCAATTGAACGACAAGCAATGGTCGACGCCATCAACAAGGTCGATGAACTCAACGCAGAGCGCGGGCACATCATAGCGGCTATCGAGAGGCTGCAGAGCGAACCTGACGCAATTGAGACGCGCGTTATTCACGGCGTCGAGCTGAAGATGCAATCGAACAGCCGACAGGACGCTATTGCAGCACTTGCCAAGCGGCGGGATCAACTGCCCAGACTGGCGCAGGCGGCAAGCCATGAAAGCGAAAAGGCGAAGAAGCAGCTATCGCGGGCGGTGGCTGGGAGGCTGACGGGCGTTACTTCCGAGCTTCAGCGGAAAACTATGGACCTGCTTGAATCGGCTACCGAGCTTTGCAAGCAGGGCGACGCGCTGGAGTTGGCGATGCGGACGGCGGGGCTTGATCCAGATGTAATTTACGCGTGTCGCTACGAGCTTATCCAAAATCTGAGGCTGGACCAATACAGCGACGGGGCCGACGTAGCTGGCCGATTGCGGGAGGCGGCATAGATGCAAGACCAAATCCAAAACAAGGCTATCGACCCACGAATTGCTGGGAATGTGGCGCGGCGACTTGTAGAAGTCGCGCGTGATGAGAGTCTTCCTCCAAAAGTGCGTGATGAGTTTCGAGGACTGGCGGATGTTGTGTTGAGGGTAGGCGCAGAAGGCCTCTCCGAAAGTGACCGGGAGCGACTCACTAAAGCGCTGGCCGTGATCGAAAA
>Ga0194134_10006659_pt1 | contig 10263 bp, 6 predicted proteins | sample TA2KigOff0mmetaG_FD_148602 | JGI IMG/M metagenome (GOLD analysis project Ga0194134, IMG submission 148602) | Freshwater microbial communities from Lake Tanganyika, Tanzania - TA2015056 Kigoma Offshore 0m | ecosystem: Environmental > Aquatic > Freshwater > Lake | place: Tanzania: Lake Tanganyika... | reverse complement strand
GGGGCCTTGCCGTAGAGGTGCAGATGCGTGTTGGGCTGCGCGAGCACGCTCGCGGTTGTCGGCAGCGTGCCGACGATGTTCGTCATCACGCATGGGCCACGCAGCGCCGTCGACCCCAGCGGCAGGCCGGCGATCGCGCGCAGGTGGTTCTCGAACTGGCTCGTCTGCGCGCCTTCGATCGTCCAGTGGCCGGAGTTGTGCACCCGGGGAGCCATCTCGTTGGCGATGAGCGTGTCGCCCTGAGCAAAGAACTCGATCGTCAGCACACCGATGTGATCGAGCTGCTCCATGACCGCGTGCGCCTGCTCGCGCGCAAGCGCCGTGAGCCGACCGCCCTCGGGCGTAGGCACCACGGTCTGGTGCAGGATCCCACTCACATGCTCGTTCTGGCAGAGCTCGTAGAACGCGACCTGCGGCTTCCCGCCCACGCGCGTACGCACCCCGATGATGCTCACCTCGCGCTCGAACTCGACGAACGCCTCGTAGATGCATGGCACCTTGCCCAGCGCCACCCACGCGGCTTCGAGCGAGTCGCCGCTCCGGATCAGGCGCTGTCCCTTGCCGTCGTATCCCATGCGCCGTGACTTGAGCACGCCCGAGGGGCCCACCGCCTCGATGGCCCGCGGCAGGTCGGCGCTCGAAGCGACCGCATGGAACGCCTGCACCTCGAGGCCGCACGCCTTGAAGAAGTGCTTCTCCTGGATGCGATCCTGCGCGATCTGCAGGCTCCGTGCGCCGGGATGGACCCCGAGCGATTGCTGCAAAAACTCGACGGTCGTGGTGGGGACATTCTCGAACTCGTAGGTCGCCACCGCGAGGTTCTGGGCGAACCGCACCAAGCCTTCCGGATCGTCGTACGGCGTGCCGACGACTTCACCCAGCGCCGCCGCGGGGCAGCTCATGCTCGGCTCGAGGAAGCGAAAGCGCATCCCCAGCGGAATGCCCGCAAGAGCGAGCATTCGGCCCAGCTGGCCACCCCCGACGATGCCGACCTTCATCGACGGCCCTTTCCGCGCCGGGCACCCTTGGCCGTGCGTGCGGCGCGATCGCTTGAACGCGGCGTGCGCGATCGGCGCGTGGAGCCCGCCGCGCCCAAGTCCTGCCACTCGATCAAGGGCTGCGCGAGCGACAGATCGATCGTGGCAGCAACATGCCCGGCTCGCGGAATCGGATGCGCGAGCACGGAACCCGTTTGCTGCGCGCGATAGCGCTCAAGGCGGGTGCGCACTGAAGTTTCAGTATGCGAGAGGATCGCAGCAGCCAGCATGCCGGCGTTGGTGGCACCAGCCTTGCCGATGGCGAGCGTGCCGACCGGGATCCCCGCTGGCATCTGCGCGATGGAAAGCAGCGAGTCCAGGCCGCGCAGGGCCTTGCTCTCGACTGGCACACCGAGCACCGGCAGGTGTGTCTTGCTTGCACACATGCCCGGCAGGTGCGCCGCGCCGCCTGCACCCGCAATGATCACGCGCAAGCCGCGCCCGTGGGCGGCAGCCGCGTACTCGAAGAGCAGGTCAGGAGTGCGATGCGCGCTCACCACGCGGCACTCGTGCGGTACATCGAGCAGAGCGAGCATCGCACTGGCGTGCTGCATCGTCTCCCAGTCACTCTGCGAGCCCATGATCACGCCGACAAGCGGTACCTGTGCCATGCATGGCAGGGTAGCGCGGCCTGCGCCGGCGTTCGGCTCTGCAATCGAAGCACGAACCGATGGTGGCTAGCATCCGGTGCACCGCACATGGAGACGAACACGCACCAAGTACCCGCAGGGCACGACATCCATGTCGTGGTGATCGACGACCAGCCGATGGTCGTCGAAGTCGTGCGGCGCGTGCTCGCCGATGACCAGCGCATCAAGGTGCACGGCTTCACCGATTGTGCGGTGGCGCTGACCGAACTGCGGGGGCCATTGGCCGAGGTGGAGCTCGATCTGGTCATCGTCGACCTGATGATGCCCGGGATCACGGGCTTTGATGCGATCGCGGCGGTCCGACAGCTACCGGGGGGCGGAACGATCCCGATCCTGGCCCTGACGGCAAGCGATGATCCGATCATCGGCCAGCAGGCGATGGACTTGGGCGCGTGCGAAGTCATCGTGAAGATGCCCCAGCCCCATGAGCTTCGTAACATCCTGCTTCGGCACATCGATGCCGTGGTCACGCTGCATGCATCCAAGCGCGAGCCTGATGACGGCGTGGTGCGGCTGGGCGCGCTGGAGCAGTCGGCCAACGAACTCGCGCAGCTCAACGACCCCGACACCGTGCTCATGCGGGTGCTCTCGGATGCGCGGCAATTCACGCACTGCGAGGCCGGCGGCGTCTTTGTTCGCGAGGGCAACCAGTTGCGCATGATCTATGCGCAGAATGACGTGCTCGGCAGCGGGGAGCGGTTCGTGCGCTCGGTCGTCCTGCCGCTCGATACGTCGAGCATCGCCGGCTATGTGGCGGTCACCGGCAAAATCCTGCATGTGCCTGATGTGTACGAGCTGCCGCCTGAGGCACCGTACCGCTTCAACCGAACGATCGATGAGCGCACGGGGTACCGCACGCGCAGCATCCTCGGCGTGCCGCTGCTGGGCGAGAGCGGGCGCTGCATCGGCGTGTTCCAGCTGATCAACCCGCATCGCGCCGATGGTGCGAGCACGACCGGCTTCGAACCGGGCGACATTGGCGTGGCCGCACGCTTTGCCGCTACCGTCTCGATGAGCGTGCAGCGGGCGCAGCTCACGAAGAGCCTCATCGATCGCACGATCGCCATGGCGCGCCTGCGCGACCCGAGCGAGACGGGGCCTCATGTCCAGCGCGTGTCGCGCATCTCACGCATCATCCTCGAAGCGTGGGGCGCCCGGCGCGGCCGCAGCGGCTCGGAGTGGGAGCGCGATGTGGACCGTTTCGCGCTTGCGGCCACGCTGCACGACGTGGGCAAGGTCGGCGTGTCCGACGCGGTCCTCAAGAAGCCCGGAAAGCTCGACCCCGAGGAGCGCGCCGTGATGGAGCGGCACACGACCATCGGCGCGGACCTCTTCGGTGATGACCGCGAGTTCGACCTCGTCGCCAAGCGGATCGCGCTGCACCATCACCAGCGCTGGGATGGCAAGGGCTACCCGCCGGTGCTGCAGGCCGACGGATCCGAGCGACCGCTGCGCGGCGATGGGATCCCGCTTGAGGCTCGCATCGTGGGCATTGCCGATGTCTACGACGCCCTGAGTGCGCGACGCTGCTACAAGGAGCCGTGGCCCGAGGATCGCGTGATCGACCTGATCACCGGTGAGCGCTCAGGCCAGTTCGACCCGGAAGTCGTGGACCTCTTCATGGAGAACCTGCCGACCTTCCGCGCGATCCTGCAAGCGCACGAGGAAGAGGGCCTGCACTGACACGGTGCTACGCGCGCGGCAGCACCAGCTCTGTCAGGCGCGTGGCGCAAGGAATCCCGCACAAGGGAGCAGTCGGCTGTCCATCGCGGATCGCCTGCAGCCACTCGCGCGTGACCGCACAGCCGGGCACGAAGGGCATGAGCGAGCCGATCGCGGCAACGGTGATGAATCCTCGGCGCGTCGTCTGCATGAACTGCCTCCTGTGCCCGGTACCGTACCTGCATGCTGCACCTTGCCTGCGTGCTCGTCGTGATGGCTACCGCGGATGATCGTGTCGCCGCACCAACGGTTCCCGGCAGCACGCTCGTGGATCGCATGGTCGCTGCGCCGGGCCCGATCCCTGCTGATGTGCGTGAGCGCTTCGGGCTCAAGTCGTTCTATGCACAGTGCATCGTCTGGGAAGGGCTGCCGTTCGTGGCCAGCGGCAAGGTCGATCCGCGTGCACTGCAGGAAGCCGTCTGGCTCGCACGGCGCATGCTGCGCAGCCGGCCGGAGATCGCGCGCGCCATGGGTGCGAACCATGTGCGCGTGGCGATCATGGATCTGGGCGAGGTCACGACCGATGTACCCGAACACAGTGATCTCGAGCCCAAGGGCTACTGGGACATGCGCGCACGTGGGCTCGGGGCGACACCGCATCGACCGGCGGTCAGTGCAGGCGAGGAGAACCTGCTCACGTACCCCGGCGATCCGTACGCCACCGAGAGCATCTTCATCCATGAGTTCGCGCACGCGATCCACGAGATGGGCCTGTCGTCGGTCGACCCGACCTTCGATCGCCGGCTCGAAGCCGCGTACGACGCGGCCATGAAGAAGGGGCTGTGGCAGGGTGCCTATGCGCGCGAGAATCGCATGGAATACTGGGCCGAAGCCACGCAGTCCTTCTTCGACACCAACCGCGAGAATGACAACCAGCACAACCATGTGAACACGGTCGCGGAACTCAAGGAGCATGACCCTGCTGTGTGGGAACTCTGCATGGAGGTCTACGGCCAACCCTGGGCGTACACGCGTGCCGATGCCCGCGCGGGCCAGGAGCACCTTGCCGGGTGGGATCCCGCCGCGAGCCCGACCTTTGCCTGGTCCGATGCGGTGCGCGAGGCGTGGCGGCATTGGGAGCTGCTCGAGCAAGCGCGCAAGGCTGGCCGCAAGGGGCGTGCGCAGCCCGACGGCGCGGCGAGTCCTGAACCCGAATGATCCGTCAGCGCGTGCGAGGCCGCTGGTACTCGTCCAGGTGCTGGATCGGCTGGCGAACGCAGCGCGCCAGCATCGACTCCATCGCGACGGGTCGGTAGCGGTGGCAATCCACGCCGACATCGGCCGATCGACTCTGGCTCGGCAGGCCTCCGTGCAGGTGGCCGTGCAGGTGCAGCGCGCCGTTCCATCGACCCTGCCATGCGAGCATCGGGTAGTGGCAGAGCACGATTCGGTGATCGCCGCGCTCCCATCCCTTCCAGCTGGCGATGTCGTGCACCGAGTCAAACAGCCGATCGAAGCCCGGCAGGCGCGGATCATGGTTGCCGCGGACCAGATGCACGGTTGAGCAGCGGATCCGCTCGCGGCATTCGCGTGCGAGCTTTACGGCCTTGCGAGGCTGCTTTTTCCACGGCAGCCCAGCGACGAAATCGCCGAGGTGCCAGAGTTCGTCACCCTTGGCGACCGTCGCGTTGACTCCATCGATCAGTGCGTCGTTCATCTCTTCCACGCTGCCGAACTCGCGCTTGTACAGCGCAAGGGCTTCTTCGTGCCAGAAGTGCGTGTCGCTGGTCACCCAGATCGTCTTGGCCATGGGCACAGGCTAGCGCGCGGGACAGGGACCGCCGGCTTCACATGATCAAGCCTCCTCGTGTTCAATGCGGGCATGCACCTGACGCGTCCCGCCTCATCCATCGCTGCGCTCCGATCATCGCTGCTTGCCCTTGGAGCGTGCCTGGTGGCAGCGTGCGCGGGCGCGCCGGTGGGCTCGGCCGTCGTGCTCGGTGGTCCAGCGGCTGCCGAGGCACCCGAGTACGACGGCCGCATGGCCACACGCATGACGCATGGGCCGATGCTCGGGGAACTCGACGATACGGGCATGCAGGTCTGGGTGCGGCTGGATGGTGAACCTGGTGAGCACGTTGCGCTGGAGATTTTTGATGAGCAGGGGACCACGGTCGAGCAGCGACTCACGGCCACCGTTGCAGAGCGTAGGACCCCAGGCACGCTGGTCTGGTCGGTGCGGGAACTGGCGCCCGGAACCAAGCATCGCTATCGCATCACTGGCGTGATGGGTGGCGCATCGCGCGATGCGGATGGATTCGATGGCATGATCAGCATGCTTGCTGAACGGGCAGCGACGGCCACACTGGCAGTCGGCAGTTGCGCCGATGAAAAGGACGGTACGCAGAAGCTCCTGCGCACGATCGCTGCACTGCATCCGGATGCGGTGGCCTTCATCGGTGACACGCCGTACATCGACACCACGGACCTGGCACGGCAGCGCAAGCGCTACGGCGAGTTCCTCGGCCAGCCCGGCATGGCCGAGTGGCTGTCGTCCACACCGCTCGCTGCGGTCTGGGATGACCACGACTTCGGCCTCAACGACACGGATGGCCGGCTCAAGGGCAAGGAGCGCAGCCTGCAGGCGTTCCGCGAGTGGCACGCGAACGCATCCTTCGGAACAGGCAGGGAAGGCGTGCACCATCGCTTCCGGCTCGGGCCGATGGAGGTCTTCATGCTCGATACGCGGTGGTTCGCGCGAACGGCGCGATGCGCTCCGGCCGAGGCCGTGGACCCCGTCATCGATGGCGCTGCCGATGCCGCGACCGCCGGCGGGTGGACGCTCCTGGGCCGCGAACAGTGGGCGTGGTTGCGCGAGGGACTTGCTGCATCGACCGCTCCGATCAAGGTGATCGTCAGCAGCATGGTCTTCAACAGTTCCGTGCGACCCCTCAAGACCGACTACTGGGGAATGTATCCCGAGGAGTACGCGCGGCTGATGCAGCTGGTGCGCGATGTGCCAGGCGGCGTGGTGCTCGTGAGCGGGGATGTGCACACCAGCCGCTTGCTGCTGCATCCGACTGCAGCCAGCGCCGGCCGTGACCTGTGGGAGATCGTGTCGAGCCCAATGCATGCACGCGTGCATGATTCGAGCCTCTGGTCACGCAGCGATTGGGTCAAGGAGCACTTCCCGCACCCCAACATGATGGCGCTGCTCACCGCGCGCCTCGAGGCAGGTGCTGCGGCACTCAGCGTGAAGTTCGTCGACAAGGACGGGGCGGTCTTCCTCGACCGCGAGCTCGTACGGGTGCCGTGGAACGAGCCTGCAGCAGCGAGTCCGGTCCCGGGCCGCGTGGATCCCCAAGCAGTGCTCGCTGCGGCCACCAGTGATCGGGCCTCGCTCCATCGCCTGCGCCGAACGCTCGAGCCATGGCTCATGGATGGTGAGCAACCCGCACCGACCGCGGGATCACTCTCGGGCTTGCGCGCGGCAACCGTCCCCACGATCGAGGTGCTTCATGCGCTCGTGGGTGGCACCGAAGCGGCGCGTGCCAGACTCGCGCTGCATCCAATCGATACCGAGCCCGCGCTGGTGACGGCGTACGCCTCGCCGCGCTTGCGCGAGTCGGCCAGCGGCGATGCGCGGACGGCGTTCTTCGCCCGGCCGACATGGCTGCCGGCGGGTGGCGAGGGTCCGACGCGGGCGCAGTGGCTGGCAGCAACGACGAAGGATCCTGCTGTGCATCCGGTGATCGCGCATGGTCCTGATGAATTCAGCGTCTATCTCGCAGCCGTCAACGGCAGCGCGCAGCTCGAGCGCGCCGATGGGTCGCTGCGATGCCTCGTCCATGATGGCACCAACGAGCGTGCTTACTCCAGCCTGGCCAAAATGCTCGTGGCCGATGGTGCGCTCGATCCACACGCAGCCACGCTCGATGGGCTGCGTGCACTCTGGCAGCGTGCTCCGGACATCGTCCGTGCAGCGTGCGACCGTAATGAGCGCTTCGTCTGGTGGCGCGAGGTTCCGTGCGAGCGATGGCCTCAATCACCCTTTGGGCTCACCTTGTCGGCCGGTCAGGCGGTGGCGGTCGATGCGCGCGTGATCCCGATCGGGAGCTTGCTGCTGTTGGTCCCGGAGCCTGATCAGCCGGGACTGCCCGCCGACCTTGCAACGCCGCGCATCGTCTGCGCGGCGGACTGCGGGGGCGCGATCATGGGTGCAGGGCGAGTGGATCTGTATCTGGGCGCGGGCGATGAAGCGCTGGCCACCGCCGGCCGCGTGCAAGCCCGGATGCGCGTGTTCCGCATCGCTGCGGATGGACCGCGGCAGCCGTGAGCGCCGGTTCGCACCGGCGCCCCCCGGAAGGCTGCCACGAAGATGCAAGCGACTGGCCCCGGGACCGAGGGCAAGGAATTCTTCATTCGGGTCGGTTGGGCGTGACCGATCGGATGGCTTCGTCGGCGACCAGCAGGCTCAAGACCTCATGACCGGCACGCCGGTCCTGGCCGAGCCAATGTTCGATGCCGCGGTGCCCGTACGGCGCTCAACCTGTGCGCGTCGACCGGAATCGATGTTGACCTGCCCCATCATGCGCACCACTGGGCCAAGAGGTGCGCCCGATTCTCGAATGCCATACGGCCAGCCTCGAGGTAGAGCTCGTGCACGAGCACGGTCGTATCGATCGTGATGGCTGGCATCGCGTCCGCGAGCCGAAGAACCTGCCCTTGCGGTTGCTTGGCTGCGGCTGGCCGCGCACATCCTTGGGTTGCTCCGGGAAGTTCCACCTGCCGCTTGCCCCCGTGCGGGCTCCGGGCTCTACTTCCTGCATGCTGCCCGCGATCGCCACGCTGCTCATCACGGCTGTCGGGGGAGCAGGGCAGCGCTCGATCGACTTCAACCGGGATGTACGGCCGATCCTGGCGGCACGCTGCTTCACATGCCATGGGCCCGACGCCGAGAGCCGCAAGGCCGGGCTGCGGCTGGACGATCCCCACCAGGCCAAGGCCGCTCGCGATGGCCATGCAGCGATCGTCGCCGGCGATCCTGGCGCGAGCGAGGTCTGGCGACGGCTGCTGAGTGATGATCCTGACGAGCGCATGCCGCCCAAGGGCACACCGCTCACCGCTGCCGAGCGCGACACGATCAAGGCATGGATCGAGCAAGGTGCACCGTATGCCGCGCACTGGTCCTGGGAGCCCGTGCAGCAGCCCGCGGTGCCGGGTGTGGCGGATGCATCCTGGCCCCGCAGCGACGTGGATCGCTTCGTGCTGGCAGGCCTTGAGCTCGTGGGGCTCGCACCCGCTGCGCGCGCCGATCATGCCACCTTGGTACGACGCTGGTCCTTCGCGCTGACGGGCTTGCCACCGATGGCGATCGATGGGCTCGATCAGGCCATGACCCCCGAGGCAGCCGTCGACCTGCTCTTGGCATCGCCGCATTTCGGCGAGCGGTTCGGCCGGCACTGGCTTGACCTCGTGCGCTATGCGGAGACCTACGGCCATGAGTTCGACTACCCGATCCCGCATGCCTGGCGCTACCGCGACTACGTGATCCGCGCCTTCAACGCCAATGTGCCGTACGACCGCTTCGTGCTCGAGCACCTTGCCGGCGATGCGCTCGATGAGCCTCGCATGGATCCAGCATGGAACGCGGATGTCAGTGCTGTCGGTACGGGCTTCTGGCTGCTGGCGCAGGGCACGCATGCGCCCGTCGATGTCGCCGGCGACGAAGCCGAGCGAATCGCCAACCAGGTCGATGTGATGACGCGCACGTTCCTGGGCAGCACCGTGGCGTGCGCGCGCTGCCATGACCACAAGTTCGACCCGATTGCGCAGCGTGACTACTACGCGCTCAGCGGTTCGCTCAAGAGCAGCGCCCGCACCCCGGCGTGGCTTGACGATGGCGGCTTGGAGGCGGAACGAGCGACCCGCGTGGCGGCGCGGCGCACATGCACTACTCCGGCGGCCGGTGCGCCTGGCCAGCACCTCGATGCCGAGGGCCGTGCGGTGAAACCTGCAATGCCCGCCGTGCCTGCCACGCCCGCCGATGCACTCCGCGTCCTCGCCACCTTCGCTGAGCCCGTGCCCGATGGCTGGACCACAGGAGGTGCTGCCTTTGCGCGCACGGGCGACGAACGCCCCACGATCGGTCAGCGCGGCAAGGCGGTGCTCGCCCTTGAGCGCGCCATCGCCACGAGCGATGTGGGCGGTCACGCACTCAAGGGCTGGTTGCGCAGCCCCTCGTTCACGATCGATGGCCCATTCCTGGCGCACGCGGTGCGCGGTGCGGGTGTTCGCATCCGGTGCGTGATCGACGGCTATTTCCTCGATGACCACAACGCATTGCTCTTCGAGGGCATGACGCAGGCCCCCGACACAGGAGGTGCGTGGACGGCCGTCGTGCATGACCTGCGGCGATTCCAGGGGCGTCGTGCGCATGTTGAGTATGTCGATGATGGCGGCGGCGTGATCGATATCGCGTGGCTGGCGTTCGTGCCTTCGGCAGAACTGGCAGCGATGCCTGCGCCGATCCCCGCCGATCCATCCTTGGCTGGAGCGCTCGCTGCGATCGATGTTCGATCGCTGCCGGAGTCGATTGAGGCGCTGGTGCTGGCCGAGGCTGGCGCGTGGGATGACAGCGTGCATGTGCGCGGCAGCGCCAAGCAACTTGGCGATTCCGTCACGCGTGGAGCCATGGGTGCACTCGCGCAGGGCATCGCTTCACCCGGCGCGGTTGGTTCCGGACGGCTTGAGCTCGCGCGCACGTTCGTCGATGGGTCGCATCCCCTGGTGGCGCGCGTGATGGTGAACCGACTCTGGCAGCACGTCATGGGCCGAGGTCTTGTGCCCACGCCCGATGACTTCGGCGCGCTCGGCGCGGCGCCGTCGCATCCTGAACTCCTGGATTGGCTGGC
>Ga0194134_10006657_pt1 | contig 10265 bp, 4 predicted proteins | sample TA2KigOff0mmetaG_FD_148602 | JGI IMG/M metagenome (GOLD analysis project Ga0194134, IMG submission 148602) | Freshwater microbial communities from Lake Tanganyika, Tanzania - TA2015056 Kigoma Offshore 0m | ecosystem: Environmental > Aquatic > Freshwater > Lake | place: Tanzania: Lake Tanganyika... | reverse complement strand
GTGAACCACCGAACACACCAGCCACACCAAGCATGTGGAAGGGGTGCATCAGAATGTTATGTTCCGCCTGGAACACAAGCATGTAGTTGAATGTGCCAGAGATACCCAAAGGCATCGCATCAGAGAAAGAACCTTGACCGAAAGGATACACCAGGAACACTGCAGACGCAGCAGCAACAGGTGCAGAGTAGGCGACGCAAATCCAAGGACGCATACCCAGACGATAGGAGAGTTCCCACTCACGACCCATATAGGCATAGATACCGATGAGGAAGTGGAAGATCACCAGTTGGAAAGGTCCACCGTTGTATAGCCACTCATCCAGAGAGGCAGCTTCCCAGATGGGATAGAAGTGAAGTCCAATCGCATTGGACGACGGAATCACAGCACCAGAGATGATGTTGTTTCCGTACAGAAGAGAACCAGCGACTGGTTCACGGATACCATCGATGTCCACGGGAGGAGCAGCGATAAATGCAACGATGAAGCAAATTGTTGCAGCAAGCAGCGTAGGAATCATCAGAACGCCGAACCAACCAACGTAGATGCGGTTTTCGGTGCTGGTGACCCAGTTGCAGAATTGATCCCAAGTATTCAGTTGTCTTTGTTGTGCAATAGTAGCAGTCATTTGTTTGAAAAGTTAGTAAGACCATCAGGGAAATGGTGGAGATACTATGTTCCCAGCACCCTTAGCTGGGATATGAGAGACGTTCTTAGACACCCATAGGTCTCGGTTAGCGGGTGTGTCCAATGTCAGGGAATCCTTAAATTCCTTTACATTTGTTAACTTATTTATAGTAGCACGGTTTTCAACACCTGTCAAGCCCCCTGGCACTACCATTTATAAATAACATAAATAGAAACCTTTTTGCGTTCGTGTAATGGCAAACCGCTTCCCTTTGATTGTCAATCCTGACACTAAAGAAATTCAAGAATTGAAAGTTAGTGATAACTTAGACTTAACTGGTAATGGTTTATATGCTGGAGGATCTCTAGGATCCAACGGTCAAGTATTGACTAGCAATGGATCTGGTGTTGAATGGAGAACGGTAACTGGAGGAGGAGGCGGTGGTGGAGGTGGATTAGACCTCAACACCACTTACGTTATTGAAACTGAAGAGGCATTAGATGGAGCTAATTTAAATCTGGTTGCTGGAGGCACTGGAATTGGCGTAATCAAAATTAAATTTTTAGATAATAATCAATTTAAATTTGACGCTCCAAATAATCTAACTATATCACCATCAATTAGAACTGGCAGTATTACAAATAGTCTTCTAGCAACTCCATCATTTAATGTGACTGTAGACGGAGTAACACAATCAGTTTCTTTAGGCGGTAGTTTTTCTATTCCAATTTATGGAAATGTATTCACCACAGCAACGCAAACTTTAACCAATAAAACTTTAAATAATTGTTTATTATCTGGTGCAATTAATACTTTTTCACAAATTCCAAATAGTGCTTTAATTAATAATAGTATCACTATTAATAATAACGTAGTTCCTCTAGGAGGAAGTATTAATATAACTGGTGGTGGAGGAGGAGTAGATACTAACACAACATATAGTATTTCTGCTGTCGATTGGTCTGAAAGTGGCGTAGATAATCCCAATAAAAAAGCACTTCGTCTTACAGGTAGTGATTCTTCTACTGATAATGTAGTTTTTGTTGCTGGACCAAGAATTTCATTAACCAGAAGCGGCGATGAAATTACTATTACTGGCACAGAAATTAACACCGATACCAATACCGACACAACCTATAGTGTTAATGCTGATACATTGATTATCTCCAATAATGCAGTAGGTGCGAGACTTAATCTTGTTGGTGGCGGCACTGGAGTCGGAAATGGAATTATAGATAGAATTAATTTCAAAAATGGCACTGGAGTAACAGTTTCCTCTGCAAATGCAGACGATATTACTATTTCCATTGGACAAAATGTTGCGACCACATCAGATGTAACATTCAACGATTTAACTTTGACTGGTGGTTTGAATGTATCTGGTGCTCTCACATATGTCAATACAACTAATTTAGTTGTAACTGATAAAACCATAACAATTGCTGATGGTGTTACTAACACAACGTTAGCAGATGGTGCTGGAATTCTACTAGGTACATCTAATATCAATTTAATTTATAGTAATAGTGCTCAGGGATGGGAATCAACTACTAATTTTAACTTAGTTCCTACTAAAACATATAAGATCGGTGGCACAACTGTATTATCATCTACCCAGGTATTAGGCAAAGCAGTACCAACTGGTAATATCGTTGGCACTACCGATACTCAAACACTTTCCAATAAAACTTTAATTAATCCAATAGTTTCATCCATTCTTAACACTGGCACAGTATATTTTCCAGCACCTTCAATTGCTGACACATTAGTAGGCAGAAATACTTCAGATACTTTAACTAATAAAGTAATTAATGGAAATAATAATACCATTACAAATATTGGCAACTCTTCACTGTCAAATAGCAGCATTATAATTAATGGCACTGCGGTATCTCTCGGGGGATCTATTACAGTCACTACTTCTGATCCATACAATGATGAGAAAGCACAAGATGCAGTTGCTGGTAGTTTTACAAGTGGTATTCATAGTGGTATTAGTTTTACTTATGATGATACCACTGGAAGAATTAATGCCACTGTAACTGGCGGCGGTAGTGGGGTTGCCCAAATTCAATCGGATTGGACGCAAACTAACACAGCATCTCTTGATTTTATTAAAAACAAACCAACCTTGTTTAGTGGATCATATACTGATCTAAGTAATAAACCAATATTAGCAACAGTTGCAACGTCTGGATCATATACTGATCTAATTAATAAACCAACCTTGTTTAGTGGATCATATACTGATCTAATTAATAAACCAACCTTGTTTAGTGGATCATATACTGATCTAAGTAATAAACCAATATTAGCAACAGTTGCAACGTCTGGATCATATGGTGATCTAATTAATAAACCTGCTGCATATACTCTACCAACTGCTACTAATACCGTTCTTGGTGGTGTTAAAATAGATGGATCCACTATTACTATAAACAATGGTGTTATCAGTGCTATTGGTAGTAGTAATAGTACTGCTGCAAACGGAACATTTACTGCCGTTGTTGGGGTGAATAATACAATTGATACATTCGATACTGCTACGTCAAATTACAAAACAGCAGAATATACACTTTACATAGTAAATGGCACATCAATGCAATCTCAAAAAGTATTATTAATGCAAGACGGATCGAACGTATATTCTCAAGAATATGCAATAATTTACAATACTCAAACTCCTATCGCCTCTGTAACTTCTGATATATCTGGTGGAGTAGTTACAGTTAAAGTATCTCCATTAGGCATTTCTGGATCAACTACTTTTAAATTCACCCGCGAGGTAATACTCTAATGTCAACACAAAAACATATATACGCAGTCGGATGTCATACTCCAGAAGATTGGGATTATATTCACGAAATCCTGCTTCAAGATCAGTCTACAGAAAATTTTGTTCCGTGTAATTGTATAGAATGTCCAGACTTAAAAGAACATAGTTCTACAAGAGCATTATATTTGTTGACAGATGAAGAAGCAGAAGAATTAAAAAATCACGCAAAAGTTAAATTTGTACACTTAGATATTCCAAGCAATCCTGATGTATTTAAAAAGCCTCATGCTAAAGATCTTTATAATGCTTTTAGATATACTACAAATGTAAAAAATTACAGACCATTAGTTGACGACGATATTTCTTTGCTTCCAGAAACACCAACAATAGAAGATATGAATAGGTGTGGGTATCAACTAATGAGATCCACACAAAGAACTGATCCATGGAATGGAGATACTGGTGTTTTACCTAGTAAAGTTCCCTACACATTAGATGGAAAACACGTTGATCTAGTTGTTGCTGATGATGGATGTTGGCACGGACATCCAGAGTTTCAAAATAATACAGGATACGGACCAACCAATTATGTTGGTGGCAATGTTCTTCCTGGAAACGGAACTTGTGATGTATTAGATTTAATATTGGATAGTCCATATTATATTGATCCAGCATGGTTTAATGCAGATCCTGCTGCCAGATTAATGACTCGTTGGGACGGTACGACTGTTCCTACCGAATCTGCTGCACACGCTTGGTGGTCAAGTGGTGCCAATAGATCAGCAACATTTGCCAACATCGGCACCGTTCCTGTTAGTTCTAACTATACACGAGCTGCTCATTGTGGATCTAATATTAAACCACCACCAATTAATGGTACTCATGGTACTCCGTGTGCGTCACAAGCTTTTGGAAGAACTCTTGGATGGGCATTTAATGCTAACAAGTGGACTATATCGGCTATTGCTAACGCAAATGGTATTGCTGTAGATAATGCCAATGATATAGAATACTATTTCGACATACTGAAATTATTTCATATGTACAAACCAATTAATCCAATATATGGAAATAAAAATCCTACAGTAAGTAGTAATAGTTGGGGATATAGTAGCAACGGATATAGAGCATCTGGAACAAAATATTATTTTTATAGAAAAGGTGCTTCTGGAGGAAAAGGAGCTGCATATACAAGTACTACCCTCCCAGGATTTCTTAACAATTTTACTGCTGGCCTTGGTCAAGAAATGGTTCCAAACGCAGCGACAGCAGCAGGGGATGAAGTGATTGCTGCTGGGGTTATCTTTGTTACTGCTGCTGGTAATACAAATCAAAAGCAAGTAAACAGCAACCATAAAGATTACAATAATTATTGGGGAACATCTTCAACTGCTACTCTTGCTAATTCTACATCAACTCAATTTGATTTGTCCACATATAATACAATAAATCGTAGAGGATTCCCTGAACATATTGGAAAGACAGCAAATGGTCAATATCCTGTTATAACTGTTGGAGCATTAGACGATGATTATCACTCCAGTGGTAAAGAACAAAAAGTATTTTATAGTAATATGGGCAACACAATTGATGTATATGCTCCCGCAGACGGTACACTAGGTGCCAATCTTAATTACGATTCTATTGGAGTGAGACCAGATACTTATCCATCAATAAGTGGTAAATTCTTTGGTAGAGGAGTCACTGGAGTTGCCACATCTACTGCTTATATGGGGTCCAGTTCTGAAGGTGGTGGTCAATTATTTGGAGGAGATACGGAATCTCCTAATGGAATACTTTTAAACTCAGGAAGAAGAATAACTACAACTTCTAACGATACTGTGTCAGTGACATCAATTACATATTCAGCGCCAACTACTGCAGGATTAACAGCAGATTCAACTCCATCTATTGGAATGACATTTTCTGGATATGATTATTATAATTATAATGGATTTTGGGATGTGGTTTTGCCTTTTAATATAAATTTTGGATCCTTACAAACTGATGAAGTTTTTATAAACACAAACAGTTATGTTACATTTGGAAGTAGACCAACAAACCAAAATTATGACTGGGATATTTACAATCAATATACTCAGTCCGAACCGCCAATGCCAAAAATGTTTATATTATCCTCTGATGGAACAGGACAAAAAATTTGGACGGGAGTTTTTGGCACCGCACCAAATAGAACATATAAAATAAGATTTGAAGGAACTTCTGGATATGGTTTCGCCACCGATACATCAACTATAATATGGGAATTGACTTTTTATGAGGCATCTCCTTACCAGATAGATCTACAGACGGCAATAAATAGTCATATAAGTAAACCAACTGATTGTTCCTTTGGTGGTACTAGTTCTGCCTGTCCTGTTACAGCAGGATTAATTGCTACAGTCTTGCAAGAAAATAGAACTTGGAATTGGAAAAAAGTGAGAAAATATATTACTGGTAGTATGAGACCTCAATCAAAAAATGACTTTTACATAGGCAAAGAATGCACAAAACCAAATGATCCAGCTTGGTCTGATAAAAATAGTATACAAGGCAGTACACCAATTATATTATACAATCGTAAAACCTCTTAATATTAATAAATACTTAAAACCCTATTATGTCATATCAAGATTTCACAGTAAGTAATTTATATCTTGGAGGAGATGGGGATGGCACTCAGGTTGCAACAATTACCGCTCCTTCTGACGGTACTCTAATAGTAGAGGGCAAAAATGCCACCGCCTTTAATTTTGCTATAAATGGTGATACTAGTATCTCAGGCGATATGTCAATTCAAGGAGATATAGTCAGTGATTTAGATCTTCCATATAATGCTATAATAGCTCAAGATATAGAGGTGACGAATCTTTCGGTCACTGGTGTTACTTATGAAAAAACCACCTCTAATTTTAATACATCTATCATCGGCAACAATGTTACCCTTGGGTTTGATATATCAGTTGGGTCGAGTCCAATCATACTTGGCACTCCAACCACATCAATTACCAAATGGGGGTTTTCCTCAGTTAATACTGATCTGGGAGATGTTGTGAAGGTAACACTAATCTTAAATGCAACCGCTAGTTACACCTATTCCGACGCCTGTAGCGTTAATGGAGTTGCAATTAGTGGTGGAGTTTTATGGCCAGGGGGAGTAACTCCAACCGCGAGTAATGGTGATGATTTATTAACCTTTACTATTATTACTGATAATGATGGCGTAACTAAAGTATATGGATCTGCAATTTTAAATTACTCTTAAATTATTTTAATTTAAAATGAGACAACATCTCGTAATGGTTAGACAAATAACTAAATACAAAAGAAACAATATCATTCTAGAGAAATAAGATGTCAGTTAAAAAAATTCCTATCGCTATTGGAATTAAACCAAATCAAGTAGCAACTTTCACAAATAAAACTATCAGTGGAAGTAATAATACATTAACTAATATCGGAAACTCATCGTTAGTTAATAAGACTATTACCTTAAACGGCACTCCAGTAGAGTTAGGAGGTTCTGCATATCTTTCGTCTTATTCTCTAGACTACTCTAATGATCCAGCACAACCAACAGCAATTAGTTATGCACAAGGACATTTAAATATTGAGGGTAGCGTAGTAAGTGGCAATAAGGACTATGTAACATTTACTGTTGGTAATACACCTATTACTGCTCTATATCTAACACATTATAATAGTGTTGATGGTATTGCTTTTTTTGCTATCCAACAAGGATCTTCATGGACAGCTGGACAAGACGTTAGCTTGATGACAACATATAGTCATTTTGGTCCTGGAGCTCCAGTTGGTTACAGAGTAAATGATAATGTTTTAGCAGCACCTAATCCAGATGTAACTCTGGCAGCAAATACCACATATACTATGTGGATTCAACAAACAGGAAATAATGCTACCAGATATACTTTCTCCACAAATCCTTCATATGTTGGTAGTTGGGCACTAGTTGACACTAATACCACATATTCAATCAAAGCATCTACAGCAGCAAGTGGTGCTAATTTAGATTTGGATGCAGGTGGATCTGGCACTGGTACAGACAGCGTAAAGTTTATTGGTGCTGGTAACGTAACTGTTACAAGACTTGATGCCAATACTATTAGAATCAGTGATGCTGGTGCGTTGGGTGGTGTTGCATTAACCGCAGATAACACTGCAACTCTCACAAATAAAACAATCAGTGGTGCTAATAACACTTTAACTGCTATTCCAAACACAGCATTACTTAATAACTCCATTACTATTAACGGTGAATCCGTTGCACTTGGAGGATCTATTACTGTCGCTGGTGGCGGCGGCGGTGGTAGTGGAGATGTAACTCTCGCTGGCATACAAACACTAACAAATAAAACTATTAGTGGAAGTAATAATACTTTATCTAATATTGGAAATGCTTCCTTAACAAATCCATTTATTAGTATAAATGGCACTCAAGTTGCTTTAGGCACCAACTTTACCGTATCTGGATTAGGCGACGTAACTTTAACTGGCACACAAGATCTTTCAAACAAATCATTATTGGCGCCAGTTATTCAAGATGCTAAAATTACTGGAACTTTTAGAGTCGGTGTAACTGGTGGCGGAAATCCAGGCACAGCAGGACAAGTATTAAAATCTACTGGCACAGGAGTGCAATGGGCAGCGGAGAATCAAATTACAGCTGCTTCTCTTACAATAGGTAATGGATTATCAAGTAGTGGTGTCTCAGAATTTAATGGATCTAATGGCATTACGGTTTCTATTAATTCTGCAATTGTTGCTACATTAACTGGAACACAAACATTATCAAACAAAACATTATCTGGAGCTACTTTATCTGGTGCATTAACTTTATCAAATGGAGTGGGAAGTGCTGGTCAAGTATTAGTCTCAACTGGCACTGGTGTTCAGTGGGGTGCTGGTGGCGTCGGCGGTGGTAGCTTTAATGGTCCTGCATCGGCAACTGATAACGCTATCGTCAGATTTGATGGCACTACTGGAGCAACAGCACAAAACTCGTTGGTAACAATTTCAGATACTGGTGTGATTACAGCACCTTCAGTAGCAAGTGTAATACCTTTTTACCACACAAATCAACTATCATTCCCATCTGCATCAACGTATAATGGTGCAGTAGCAGTATCTGCAAATGACAATACTATTCACTTTGCAAGTAACGGCAATTGGATTCAACTTGCTAAATTATCTGAAGCAACTGTTTCTACCCGCCAAGCATTTCAAACTACTACTGGATCATTGGCAAATAATGCAACCGCATACCCAGATATTACTGGTGCATATAAATCTTATTTACTATTTAAAATAGTAACTGATAAAGCAGCGTGGGTAAGAGTTTACACATCCACAGACGCAAGAACAGCAGACGCATCTAGAAATATTGATACTGATCCATTCCCAGGAAGCGGTGTGATTGCAGAAGTAATTACTGCAGCTGGGGGTCTTACACAAGTATTAACATCAGGAGTAATTGGTTTTAATGATCAACCAACGCCAGTCAACACAATTTATCTATCTGTTACTAACAGAAGCGGATCAACTGGCACAGTAACAGTAACACTAACCGCTCTCAAATTAGAAGCATAATGGAAAGAGAATATATTGTAACAGCTAAAACAAAAGAAGATTTAGAAAGTCTATATAATGACTTAGAAACTCTTGTTGATTGCGAATACATTCCAAATAGAGAAGTTGAATGCGTACATCGCAGACCAATTAGTAGAAATACACATTACTATTTGACTCCAGAAGAAGCAGAATTAATTAGACAAGACCCTAGAGTTTTAAATGTTACTTTAACCCTAGAAGAACAAGGTGTAATTATTTCACCAGCATATCAATTGACTAGTACCTCTTGGAATAAATCAGGTTTTAGTAGTGATTTAAATAGAAATTGGGCAATGTATCGTTGTGTAAATGGAGCACAAGTTACTAACTGGGGAAGTGATAGCACAAATAGTCAAAGCGGAACAGTAACATTTACAAGCACTGGAAAAAATGTAGATGTTGTTATTGTAGATGGTCATTTTGACCCAGCTCACCCAGAATTTGCTGTCAATGAAGATGGCACTGGAGGAAGTAGAGTTGTACAATTCAATTGGTTTTCATTAAATCCAGCTGTGAGGGGTCTGCCTGCATCAACATATCATTATACCAATGTTGTGACAAAGACATATGGTGTCACCGCAAACTCTGGTAATACAAGTAATTATGTGTTTAGTGGAGACGCAACTGGTGGTAATGGTTTAACTCTTTCTGCAACACGGGGGGATACCTTAGTATTTAATGTTAATACTAGTACCTCTCATCCATTTTGGATTAAGACAGCCACTGGCACAGGCACTGGCAACGCTGTAGGTAACGGAACAACAACAGGCACAATAACAAATAATGGAGCTTCATCGGGAACAATTACTTGGAATACAGCTGGAGTAACACCTGGCACTTATTATTACCAGTGCTCAGCTCACTCAAATATGAATGGTCAAATTATCATTGCTGCTGGAAGTTATATTAATGGCACCAGCAGTCAGCAGTCCGACAATAACCATGGGTGTCATGTTGCTGGCACCGTTGCTGGCAACAGAAGAGGTTGGGCAAGAGACGCAAACATTTATAATATAAATCCCTATGGCAGTTCTTCATCTTATACCGCTTTTTTCCTTGACTATATTAGAGTGTGGCACAACACAAAAGCAGCAAATCCAAAAACGGGAAAGAAAAATCCAACTATAACAAATCATAGTTATGGTGCTGAATCTGCTGCCGTAGCAATATCGTCTCTTTCATATGTAAAATACAGAGGGACTCAATATAATGCTCCACTTACTGCTGCTCAAT
>Ga0194134_10006656_pt1 | contig 10266 bp, 9 predicted proteins | sample TA2KigOff0mmetaG_FD_148602 | JGI IMG/M metagenome (GOLD analysis project Ga0194134, IMG submission 148602) | Freshwater microbial communities from Lake Tanganyika, Tanzania - TA2015056 Kigoma Offshore 0m | ecosystem: Environmental > Aquatic > Freshwater > Lake | place: Tanzania: Lake Tanganyika... | reverse complement strand
ACCTAGATCAAAACCGGCATCACCGCCAACTGCTGTTGCCACCAGGTAGTAGCGGCCGGGCGCCAGTGCTAGATCGCGGGGATCAGCAGGATCTTCAACGTACTGGTTAAAGGGAATATTAAATGTCTGTTTTTTCTTGAAGGAATCTACGTACTGGGTGGCCACCGGATACTCCGAGCGACCGTCAAGCACCCCATCGGTTGACAGGTAGAGGTTCACGTAACCGGAATAGCCACGGACCTTATTACCCGTCGCATTGACCTTAACCTTCGCGGATCCAGCCTGAGACGTCCAATACTCAGGAAGATCAACCGATCCAAGAGAGAGTTCAAGACCAGCGGCCATGAGAACCACAAAGAGGCTAGAGAGCAAAAGTTAACCAAACCGAAGGATCGGCCTTGGGTTTTTAACAATTATTCACCCAGGATCAGGCGGCGCAATGCGAACAAAACCTAAAGGCGCATCCCCAGAAAAACAACAGCGCCCCTTGGGTGCAACCAACTCAATTAGAAAAGTTAATGGTTGCCTCAGCCTGCAAGGCATAGACTCACAACATCAACAACCTTCGCAGCATGGTTTGCACCAAGGAAGATCTGGCATCCTGCCCGGCTTTCGCGAGCCTGGATGAAAGCCTTCTGCAACGCCTGGAAATGCATTGCGCTGACCTGGAGTTTGCCGATCGCGAGGTCGTGGTGAATGAGGGGACCGATAGCAGCGTTTATGTTCTTCTTCAAGGCACCGTCAAAGCCTCCAAGAGCGTAGACGGTTTTGATCACGATATTGCCGTGATCAATAGTGGCCGTCTGTTCGGCAGCACAGGGGCATCACTCTGCATTCCATCGCCACTCACATACACCAGCCATGGAGGCTGCCGAGTTGCGCGCATCGATGTACCCACGTTCTACAGCCTGGCCGAAGCCGCACCACAACTACTCGAAAAACTACACGATGAAGCCAATGCCCTGTTTGAAGCCACACAGAATCGTGTGCGTTGGGTTGCCTTACCCAGAGCGGTCATCCTCGGAAATAGAAACTGCCCGATTACCGACCGACTGCGCAATTTCCTATCGCGCAATCAGCTGAGATACGATTTTGCCGATGCTGCTCATGAATCGGCTAATAGCCTGATGTGGTTCGGAGATTATCCGTCGCACGATCAGCTCCCTGCCGTTCAATTTGTAGATGGCCATGTGCTGTGTCAACCCACACTTCGAGAACTGGCTGATCACCTGCAACTGTGCACCAAGCCCGCCAGCAATTCGTACGACTGCGTGGTGGTTGGCGCAGGCCCCTCAGGATTGGCAGCCGGTGTGTATGCGGCCTCGGAAGGCCTGAAAACCTTGGTGGTTGAGCGAGATGCACCGGGCGGACAAGCGCAGACATCCTCAAGGATTGAAAATTACCTCGGATTTCCGCATGGGTTGAGCGGGGATGATCTGGCCCGCCGCGGCCTCGAACAGGTGCGCCGACTTGGAGCCGAATTGGTTGTGGCACGCAGTGTTGATCAGATCAACAGCGATGACCTCACGATTCATCTCGACGGTGGCACGGAAGTGAAAACAAAGAGCATCATCCTGGCCAACGGTGGAACCTGGAGAAAACTCAAAGCAGACAACGTTGAAGAGTTTGTTGGCCGAGGCATTACCTACGGCGCCAGCCACCTGCATGCATCACTGTCCTACAATCAACACGTTCACCTTGTTGGCGCAGGAAACTCAGCCGGGGAGGCCGCTCTCGACTTCGCTGCTTATGCCAAGCAAGTCACACTCCTCATCAGAGGCTCCTCACTTGTCGGCAAGATGTCTGCCTATTTACGCGACCGCTTGGCAAGCTCTGACAATATCAACATCCTCTATCATCGCGAGGTTACCGCTGTTCACGGCAGCAGTGGAATCGAATCACTCACGCTTCACAATTCTGAAGACGGCAGCTCAGAAGATGTGAGCACGAACGGACTATATCTGTTTCTTGGTGAGGTGATTGATGCAACATGGCTTCCCAAAGAACTCTGCGTTGACGATCACGGCTTTATCCTCACCGGCAACGACATTCCCCAAGACCGGCTTCCCGCTGGCGACTGGAAGCCAGCTGAAAAGGAAACCTCCATTCCAGGCATCTACTGCTGCGGTGACGTACGCAGTGGATCCCTGAAGCGCGTGGCATCAGCCGTTGGGGAAGGTTCAACTGCTGTGATCTCAGCGCTGAAGCGCATTCAAGAGATGGCGCGAGCCTGAGCCGGTGAAGCGGCGGGGTCGTTGGCTGACCCCGCCGCGATGGGCTACTTCCAGCCGTTGCGCGCCATCAGCTGCACAGCAGCCTTGTTCTTGGCGCCCATCTGCTCCGCCGACACGCTGTCAGCCTTGAACGTGCCGAAGCGCTTGAGGATCGGGTTGTTGCCGTAGCCCTTGAGTGGATATTCATTGTTGGCTTCGGCGTAGCCGCGGCCGCCGGTGGGTGAGGCCAGGAACTCAATCAACTTGAGAGCAGCCTGAGGGTTCTTGGAGGTTTTCACCACCCCGGCCCCGGAGATGTTCACGTGCGCTGGATTGGTGAACACCACCTTCACCTTGCCGGCCATCGCCTTATCGGCGGCGCCGTTGTCGCCCGAGAGCATCCGAGCCAGGTAGTAGGTGTTCACCAGGCCCACACCACACTCACCGTTGGCCACAGCGCGAATCAACGGCGTATCCGAGGTGAAGTAGGGCTTGGTCACATTGGCGGTCATCCCCTTCACCCATTTCGCCGCAGCGGCATCGCCCCGCAGGATCATCTGATCCGCCACCAGCGACTGGTTGTACACGCTCTTGCTGTCGCGCAGGCAGAGCTTGCCCTTCAGGGCCGGGTTCGCCAGATCGGCATAGGTGCGGATGCTGGCGGGATTCACCAGCTTGGGATTCACCACCGGCACCCGCACCCGGCGGGTCAACCCAAACCAGCGGCCCTTGCTGTCACGCAGATTGAGCGGCACATCACGCATCAACGTGGCGGAAGGGCTGGAGCGGAACAGGCCCATGTCGGAAGCCTTGTCGAGTCGAGCAGCATCCACCAGCACCAGCACATCGGCCGGGCTGTTCTTGCCTTCAGTGCGCACCCGCTCAATCAGAGCATCGTCTTTGGCCTCCAGCAGCTTCACCTTGATGCCGGTGCGGGCGGTGAACTGCCGGTAAAGCTCCTTATCGGTGTTGTAGTGACGGCCGGAGTACACACCGATCTCCTGGCTCTGGGCCTGGGCTGGAGCCTGGGTGCTCTCAAGGCCAAGCGCAGTGATCGCCGCACCGGTGGCGCTCACCGCCAGCAGAGCAAGGGCACCCAGCGATTCGGGTTGGCGCAGGGATCGCAACGAGGGGAAATTCAAGGGGGCAAATCGTGCTTGTGGGCACTATGGCCAGCACAACGTGCCCTCCAGAAGGGCAGCGATCATTGCCCACCCACGGGTGTGACATTTGTCACACCAAACGGTGCAAAACCCAAGCCCCGTAGGCTTTTTGCCCATGGTTCCTCTCTCCGCCCAGGCCCCATCACGCAGCCCACAGCGCAGCCTGCTCGGAGCTGGGGTGCTGATGCTGTGTGCCCTGGCCCTGGCACCGGTGCTGAGCCTGGGCTGGTTTGCCTTCACGGCCAGCGAAGGCAGCCGCTTTGATCTGGGTCTCGGCGGGGGTGAGCAAGTGCTCAACACCCTGGCCCTGGTGGCCTTGGTGGGTCTGCTCACCGCTCTGCTGGGCACCGCCACCGGCTGGATCACGGCGCGCTGCGCCTTTCCGGGCCGGCGCTGGTTGCGCATCGCCCAATTGCTGCCTCTGGCAACCCCCAGCTATCTGCTGGCCGCCACCTGGATCGATCTGGGCAGCCGCTTCGGGGTGCGCGTGCACGGCTTCACGCCTACGCTGATCGTGATGGTGCTGAGCACCTACAGCTATGTGTTTCTGCTTTCCACCGAGAGCTTCTCGGTGAGCGGGCGCCGCCAGCTGGAAGCCTGCCGCAGCCTGGGGGTTGGCCCCTGGGGCAGCTTCTGGCGGGTGGCCCTGCCGATGGCCCTACCGGCCATCGGGGCTGGGGTGGCCCTGGGGGGCATGGAGGTGGTGAACGAGCTCGGAGCCGTGCAACTGCTCGGAGTGCCAACGCTCTCCACCGGCATCCTCAACCGCTGGCAACAAGATGGCGACCCCCAGGGCGCTGTGGCCCTGGCCCTGATGGCCCTGGTGATCGTGGCGCTGCTGGTGGGAGCGGAGCGCAACCTGCGCCAGCGCAGTCGCTGCTGGAACCTCGGCAACGACGGCGATGCCGACCCCCAATGGCGCCTGGTGGGGCAACGGCGCTGGCTCAGCCAAGCGCTCTGCCTGCTCCCGCCCCTGATCACGTTGGGGCTGCCGTTGATCTGGGCTGGATTCAGTTGGGATCAAATCCGCGCTGAAGACACCACCGAGCTGCTGGCCCTCGGTAGCCGCAGCTTCGGCCTGGCCCTGCTGGCTGCCGCCCTCACGGTGGCTGGTGGCCTGCTGCTCGCCATCGCCAAGCGTTGGATCCCCAACATCCCGCTGCAGCGGCTCACCTTCATCGCCGGCCTCGGCTACGCCATCCCCGGCACCGTGCTGGCCCTGGCGCTGATGCTGATCGGTGGCCCCCTAGCACTGGCGCCGCTGCTCCTGCTCGTGTGGGGCTACAGCGATCGCTTCTTGGCCGTGTCGAAGGGCGGGCTCGACGCCGCCCTGGAGCGGATCCCCCCCAGCGTGGATGAAGCGGCCACCTCCCTCGGCAACAGCTGGTTGGGCGTGTTGCAGCGGGTGCATCTGCCCCTGCTGCGCGGCCCCCTGCTGGTGGGCGGGCTGCTGGTGTTCGTGGACACGGTGAAGGAACTGCCGCTCACCTTCGCCCTGAGGCCGTTTGATTTCGACACCCTGGCTGTGCGTGTGTATCAGTACGCCAGCGATGAACGGGTGGGCGCTGCCCTGGTGCCAGCCCTGCTGATCCTGGCGTTGGGGATCCTGGCCGCCATGGCGCTGATTCCCAACCTGGAGCGGCTCGAGCGCAGCTGAACACCGCTCGGCCTCAGCCTCGCCACCACTGCTGCACCACCTCAGGGGTGCCGTACCAGCGCGAACCAAACGCACCCCCATGCGCCACACCGGGCAGGGTGATCGGCTCTGCTCCGCGCAACAGGGCCGACTGCAGCGGCACCAAGCCATCCCCTTCCAGATCATGGCGGCCAGCGATGGCCTGGTAGGAGCCCGGAGCCATGCGCTGACTGAGAGCCGAGCCTTCGGCCGCAGCCAATGCACCGGCCACCGCGATGTAGTGCACCTGATCGGCGAAACAGGCTCCGGGGAAGCGACGATCCACCATCTGCCGCAGCGGTGTGGCGCGCACCGCGGTGTGAGGGCTGCCCAGCGTGTAAAGCCGATCCGCCCAGCGTTTGCCGTTGTAGGTGCGGCCGGCAAAGGCTTCATCCGCCAGAAACAGGCGCAGCATCACGCCGCCTGAGCTGTGGCCGATCAGCGTGACCTTGCCAGTAGCCGAACGGGCCGCGAGCGCTTCTGCCTGCGCTGCCGCCCGATCCAACAGGCGCCGCCAACCCCAGGCCCAGGAGGTGAGCAACCAATCGAAGCGATTGGCTGGCACCAGCTCAACGGGCTGCTGGGTGTGCTGCCGCAGCCAGCTGCACATCGGCTGATAGGCCTCTTCGGTGATCAGAAATCCCCCCAGGATCAGCACAGGTTGAGCCGGCACGTGTGGCGCTCGCGTTTGGCAAGGTCTATGGTGATGGAGTGAACCGATCGGCGAGCACCAACGCGCCGCATCCCTTCACGCCCGATCCGCTCTCCCTCCAACGGGAGTTTGAACGGCAACTGGTCACGCGCTCACCCTTCGCAGGGGAACCCTTCACTGGGGGCCACGTGATCTCGGTTGTCATCGAGGCAAAGCGACAGATAAGTCAACGCACAACACAACCATGACCATTCACAAACCCATCGTTATCCCAACCCACAAACCGCAGACCACCAGCCACCGCCCCAAGCCGCAAACGCACCACGCCACGCCCCATCAACCCACCTGGGAGGAGCTGCTGGGGCGGCGCTGATCGCGCCCACCTGCAGATCCATGAGCCACTCGCTTGAATGGCGGCACGTTGATCAGGTCCATGGATCCTCACTGGCTGAAGCTGCGTTGGCCCATCACCGTGCTCGCCCTGGGCGCCATGGTGACGGGCCTTTTGATGCGCAGCAGCCAGCACCCGATCCAGCTGCACCTCGTGCTGAGCTTTGCGGAACCGCTCAAGCTCGGCGGTGAGGTGAAGGGGATGCTGAGCATGCCCGACCCCGTGAAGATGCGCCACGGCGGCAGCGTGAAGGTGCAAGTCACCGAGCAGGCGCCGGTGAAGCTGAGCGTCAACAACCCCAAACCCATTCAGGTGGAGGTCAGCAACCCCAATCCCATTCAGGTCAACATGAGCGAAGAGCAGCCCATGGAAGTCGACGTGCAGCCCAAAGCGCCGGTGAAGGTGAAGATCGGCCTGTGAAGAGGGCCAACTCTCGTTAGCGTGCGACCAGCGCTATGTGCACTGATGGCTCCGGAGCGGTTCTTCCTCGAACTCACACCACCCACTGAACTGCTCAGGAACGCTCCCCACGTGGTAATCGTGGGTGGTGGCTTCGCCGGCCTCAAAGCAGCCCACGCGCTGGCGGGGAAAACCGTGCGCGTCACCCTGATCGACAAGCGCAACTTCAACCTGTTCCAGCCCCTGCTGTATCAGGTGGCCTCAGGGCTGGTGTCGCAAACCGATGTGGCCTCGCCGCTGCGGATCATGTTGGGGCAGGCTCCCAATGTGCAGATCCTGATGGGAGAGGTGGACGACATCGACACCTCCGCCCAGGAGGTGATCTTCAACGATCGTCGACTCCACTACGACCACCTGATCGTGGCGGCCGGTGCCACCAGCAGCTACTTCGGCCACGACGAGTGGGCGCAGTTCGCCACACCGATGAAATCACTCGAAGATGCCTATGGCATTCGCAAGCGGGTGCTGGGTGCCCTCGAGGAGGCGGAGCAAACTCCAGATCCCACCCAAAGGCGCCTGCTGCAGTCGGTGGTGGTGGTGGGTGGCGGCCCCACCGGCTGCGAACTGGCAGCCTCCCTCAACGACCTGATGCGCCACACCCTGGATCGGGATTTCAAACAGATCGATCCCAGCCTCTGCCAGGTGACCCTGGTGGATCCCGGCGATCGCGTGCTGCGGGCCATGGATCCCCAGCTCTCGAAGGCCGCCGGCGATCACCTCAAGCGCTCCGGCGTGGAGCTGCTGCTGGGGGGGCGCGTGAAAACGATTGAAGCGAACAAGCTGGTGGTCACCACCAGCGATGGTGAAGTGACCCTGGAGGCCGGCACGATCTGCTGGACCGCCGGTGTGGCCGCCTCACCCCTGGGCAAACTGCTGGCCGAGCGCACTGGTTGCAGTGTGGATCGCGGTGGACGCCTCCCAGTGGAGCCGGATTTCTCCATCCCCGGACATCCCGAGATCCGCGTTGTGGGCGATCTCTGCAGCTACAGCCACACCAAGAACGGCAAACCACTACCGGGGATGGCCGGCCCGGCCGTGCAGATGGGGGGCTGGGTGGCCAAAGACATCCTCGCCAAGTTGCAGAACCAGACCCACGCGCCGTTTGTGTTCACCGATTTCGGCAGCATGGCGGTGGTGGGTCCGCTCTTCGCCGTTGCCGATCTTCGGGGCATCAAGGTGAGCGGAGCCTTGGGCTGGCTGCTGTGGGGATTGGCTCACCTGGCCTTCATCCCCGACAACGAAAACCGCCTCACCCTGCTCACCAAGTGGTTGTGGATGATCATCACGCGCGAGCGCTCGGCCCTGGTGATCACCCAGGCGCCGTCATGAGGCCGGGGCCATCGGCTCATCGCCGATCTCTTTGAGGGCGTGATACACGGGCTTGTCGACTAGCAACCGGCTGACATAAGCCGCGATCACAGAGGCCAACAGCAAACCGGGCAGCAGTTGCTGATCGCCGGCCATGCGCACGGCGAACAACACGGCCATCACCGGCAGCTGGGTGGCACCGGCCAAGCCCGCCACCATGCCAAACGCCAAGCCCATCTGGGGCACCATCCCGGCATCCCCCAGGCTGTGGCCGAGCACAGCTCCGAACGCAAACGACGGATCGATCAGACCGCCGGGGATGCCAGCGCCCAGGGCCAGCACAGGACCAATCACCCGCAGCACCAAGGTGAACAGATCACCCAGAACGCCAGGCAGCAGGGCATTGGTGGGTGATCCTCCTTCAATCATGTGGCGCATCAGCAACTCGCCATCGCAGCCGGAGGCACCGCCGCTGAGGAGCAGAAACACGCTCAGGCAAACCCCCAGCAGCAGACCCAGCCGCAGCGGTTGACGCTGCAACAGTGAGCGGAAACAGCGCGTGACCTGCAACAGCGTGCGTGCGAACACAGCACCGAGAGCTCCCGCCAACACACCGATGGGCAACGCCCAGCTGAGCTGGATCAGTTCAGCGGGAGCCACACCCACCATGCCGAGTGCAAATTCCGGCTCACCCACCGCACTGCTCACCGCCGCAGCCAAGGCACTGATCACCAGCGCAGGCCAGATCAGCCGCATCGAGAACGTACCCAGAAACTCCTCGGCCACAAACACCACGCCCATCAACGGCGTGTTGAAGCCGCCAGCGAGGCCAGCACCACCAGCCACCGCCATCAGATCAGAGTGGCTGAGATCGGCCAGCCATCGGGGAAAGCGACGGCGCAACCAGTACGCCGCCGAGGCTCCGATCTGAACCACGGGACCCTCACGACCCAGTGGCATCAAACTCAGGCTGGCAAGGGTCCACAGGAGCAAGCGCTGCAGGCTGGGAACGAGGCCGAGCAGCACGCCGGCTTGCTCCGGTTCCTCCAGGCTGGTCATCGTCTGCGGGATTCCTGACCCCTTGCCGCGGCTGAAGATGCCGCTCTGCAACAACATCAACAACGGGAAGACCACCACCGGCGAACAGGCCAGCAGCACCGTGAGAGGCCGCCAGGTTGAGCCACTGAAGGCGGGCAGCAGACCAAGCAGCTGATCGCCCCATCGATCCACCAGGTTGAACGGCAAGCACAGCAGGCCCACAAACAATCCCAGCAAACCGAGCTGGGCCAGCCGACGGATGAGCTCGTTCAAGGCCTTCATCGTTGCTGCCGTCAGGAGAGCCGTTTCTGAACGCGCCCAAGAATCAGCGCAATCAAGATGGCCACGTATAGCTGACCACTGATGGTGATCACGTTGGCGATCACCTGAACATTGATGTTGCTGGGGATGAGCACAGCGGTGCCAGCGGTGGTGAGCAGCCCGAAGGAAGCGGCCATCAGGGCAGGTGCAACAGCCACGCCGCCCGCACCCGCACCGGCAACCGGTGGCAGAGCCGAAAGCACAAAGGCCGAGGGCTGCAGAACCCACATCGCCGTGAGCAGAACACCCCCGGCAATGCCAACCGTGAGGTAGCCGGCCGCCGCACCAAGAACCACCGATGTGGTGACGAACGGCTCACGAATCAATGACTTCACCTTCCGGACCACGGTGAGGACGAGGAAGGCCATCCACACCACGACGTGGGGCAGGGTGAGCTGGCGTGCCAACACTGGGCTCCACAGCATGGCTGCATGCCAGATCACCTCCAGGGTGATGGCCATGCAGCCCATCGCATACATCAGCGGTCGTGTGGCACGCAGAGAGCTGAAGCGACTCACGAACACCATCAACACGGTGGCCTGGCCAACCAGCAGCAGCGATAGCAGCGGCGGGAACAGCTGAGCCACCGGCAGCAGCAGCAGCATCGACAGCTCATAAGCCAGCGTGATGCGATAACCGAAGTGACGGCCGCGGATCCGCTGCAGCTGCTCGCGACTGATCCTCAAGGAAGCCTCACAGGCCGGGGCTGCTCTGCATGATGCCGCCGTCGGCAAAGATGCTGGTGGCGGTGATGTAGCTGGCTGCGTCGCTAGCGAGGAAGGCCACCACCTTGGCGATCTCCTCGGGTTGGGCCATGCGGCCCATGGGGATCGCGGCGTTGAGCTTGGCCAGCAGCTCCGGGTTGTTCATCGTGGAATCGTTGATCGGCGTGGCCACGGCACCGGGGCCCACATTCACAATCGACACGCCCTTGGAGGCCAGCTCCACACCAGCGGTGCGGGTGAGCATGCGCACGCCGCCCTTGGCCACGCAGTAGGGGGTGTTGTTGGGCATCGGCCAGTCCTCGTGCACCGAGGAGATGTTGA
>Ga0194134_10006651_pt1 | contig 10272 bp, 7 predicted proteins | sample TA2KigOff0mmetaG_FD_148602 | JGI IMG/M metagenome (GOLD analysis project Ga0194134, IMG submission 148602) | Freshwater microbial communities from Lake Tanganyika, Tanzania - TA2015056 Kigoma Offshore 0m | ecosystem: Environmental > Aquatic > Freshwater > Lake | place: Tanzania: Lake Tanganyika... | reverse complement strand
GCCTTCCCAACCCTGAGGATGTGCGCAACGGCCTGATCGCCTACAAGATCGCTGCCCATGCCGCCGACATCGCCCGCCACCGCCCCGGTGCCCGCGACCGCGATGACGAACTCAGCCGCGCCCGCTACGCCTTCGACTGGAACAAGCAGTTCGAGCTGTCACTGGATCCCGAGCGAGCCAAGGAGTATCACGACGAAACGCTGCCGGCGGACATCTACAAGCAGGCGGAATTCTGCTCGATGTGCGGACCCAAGCACTGCCCCATGCAAACCAAGATTACTGAAAGCCAGCTTGAAGAATTAGAAAAGATGTTCGTCGCCAAGAAATAAAATAAGAATCCGCATCCTTTTGCGTAATCTAGTAAGCTAGGCGTGCAACAATGCAAAAATCTAGTCTAGATACGTAGAGCTTATTGTGTAAATTAGCCTTTTCTATATTTAATCTTTATTCGATTAAATAACTTTAATCGAGACAGTTCTCAAATCATGAAGCATAAAACATCACACATCTTAAGCCGCTACGACAAAAAAGTCTACCTGCTTATTGCTTATATTATACCTGATTCAATCAGCAACTCGAAGATAGAAAGCCTTGAGTTACACCTACATGTGGTGCTGCAGTCTTATAAGCCTTTCTCGAAGTCACTCGGCTTATATCTATATACAAATACCTGCCAGACCGTAGAAAAAATACTTGCCAGTTCAGGCATTCCAAGGGATAATACATTTATTGATGCCATTACAGTTGACGATCTCGTATGTTGCCATGGACATAGTGGTGAACATTTCCAGTATGCATTTTCGAAACTCGACGCACTCAACTCCGTCTACAAAAAACTCAGTCTTTTTATAAATCTGCAAGCGATAATTCTATCAGACATTGATGCTATAATTTTTGACGGTAATAAGCTAGTGTCCGAAAGTCTGATGTTGACAAAAATGTCTGCAATCGACTACCGCAGCGAACAATATACTTCTCCAAAGTTTGATACACTTATCTCTGAATTCTGCAGATATCTAAACTATGATATTAAAGAGTTTAAACCATACACTGCATCTTGGATTAATTCAGGTTTTGTTATTATCCCTGTCAAATTCTTGCCACTCGTTTCAGCTAGCATTCTAAATGGAGTCGAGTATATGAAAAAAAACAAAAAAATAATTAAAGACTCCTGCTCTAATCACTATGGTGACGAGATATTTATGAGTACTATTTTCAACTGCCTACCAAGTCAGACTATCTCACTCAATAGTAATTCTATTGCACAACTTATCTGGACATGTTGCACAGAAAAGCCTACATTTCACTGGGTTTCACTGTGTCACCCACCTGCACATATACATCTTCCGGGTGCTAAGATAAGTTCCTATCAGCTGCCAATCCTGAATAGTCTTTTATCAAAGTCATTTGCCACCAAACATAGGATAATTCTTATGATAAACCTCTGGTCTATCGAGAGTCACTTTATTGATAAAGTACAAAATACTTTGCTACACAAATTCTTAAAGAAACTTCTGGTTGTTTTTCGTTATCTTATATGCCTATAAGTATCCGCAAACTCACTCAGAAATCCTCAATTAACTCCTTACTAGCCTCACTGCGTATTGATAAGAAATTAGTTTTTGCATCATTAGCGCTTGATTCGATATCCGCGGCCTCTGAAGGTATCACCTTACTGATTACCTACCTGCTAATTACATTTTTACAAAGTAGAAGTATACCTTTCATTACCTTTTCAGAACTAGGCATCAATATATCTACGGCTCAGCTTAATTATCTTCCTCAGACCTATATAATTGTTTTATTGCTAGCCGCACTACTGGGATTTCAGGTAATACAGTCTATAGCTCGTCTTTTAAGTCGTTTATCAGTCGAACGAATCTCGGCTAATATTCATCGTAGAATAGCTTATGATCTCACTACAAGGTTACTTGTCTATTCAGATTTACTCGCAGATAATGTTACATCAGGTGAATTCTTGACAATCGCAAATGAGGCCCCTGAGGGCCTTAAAACAGTAATCGAAAATACTTCAACACTTGTCGTATCATCACTTTTCATATTTATATATACATACAGTCTAGTTCTAGTCTCTCCCGACGATCTCCTGTTCTCCATTCTTTTTATGATTCCTGGTATAGTACTAATAATATACATGTCAAAAAGATTAAAGACTGTCTCGAATGAAGCCTCTTTCCAGCAATCCAATGTAAATTCATTCTTTTCAAACATTGTACAGGGGGCATACTATATAAGGGCTACAAGTTCTATTGCATTTATCACTAACAAGCTTTTTAATAGAATTGATGAATATATTTCAACTATCTGGCGGCGGACAATTCTGTTTGAATCAATTCAGCCACTATCAAAAATATGGGGTGTATTGTTGCTTTGCCTTGTCGTCAGTTTATTCACTTTGAGAACTGAGAATACTCAGCAAAGCGATGTACTGCCTAAACTCGTTATATTCTTACTTTCACTTCAGAGGCTTATCGGAAAGGCCTCTGATCTTACAAATGTTACTAGTACTTTATCTCGCAACTCTGGTCGTTTGAAACTATATGATAAGTACATTCATAGCCAAGATAAAATGCATTTAAACCCTGTCGGCGACTACATAGGCTTTCAATCAGGCCCACTTTATGGAACTGCTAAATCCCTAAAAACGTATCAATTGCCTAGCGAAATTATATCATTAAACTTAAGCAATGTTTCCTTTTCATACCCTAATAGTGTTACTAGTTCATTGAAAAATGTAAGCCTTTCTGCACGCAAGGGCTCAATAGTCGGAGTTGTTGGTCAATCTGGTTCAGGCAAATCTACTTTATTCAAACTACTTTCTGGGCTCTCATGTCCCGACGGCGGAGAGTTGATCTTAAATGGACACAAATATAGTTTCTGCTCAATTCAATCAGCCAACCTTGGTTCACGTGTAAAAATGGCATGTCAAACCCCATTCATACTTAGTGCCAGTATTTTAGAGAATATATGCTTTGGGCAGGAGTACGATTCGCAAAGGATGGCTGATATACTTGAAAGACTAAACCTAACTGGCCTTGTCTCCAACCTTCGTGCTGGGTTGTCAACCGTTGTTGGCTCCGGTGCACATGAATTAAGTGGAGGTGAACAACAGCGCATAGCACTTGCAAGAGCTTTTTATAAGTCAGGTGAGATTCTTTTGCTTGATGAGTTTACAAGTGCACTGGATTCGGAAAATCAAGCATTCACAATATCAGCACTTCGCCATTATTCAAGAGACTGCATTACCATTCTAATTACACATACAAAAATGGTAATGCAGTGTTGCGACTACATTTATGTTTTGCACAATGGATCTATTATTGGCCAGGGCTCGTTTCATGAGTTAGATGCCTCAAATCAATTGCCAATATCCTTTAATTAACCTCAAGAGTGTTGATGTTCTATCGCGCACCAGTCTTAATCCTTGCATTTAACAGACCTGACCTGTTCTATGCCACACTGTGCCGTTTGTTCAAATATAGTTTTTCGGACGTCTGGGTATCTGTTGATGGTCCACGTCCAACAAATCCTGATGACACCTTGGCTATATCCGCAATCCATGACCTATGCAAGTGTTTTCAACTACCCAACTCACGGCTTCGTTTTGCGGAGGTCAACCAGGGGTGCCGAAATGGCGTCATTGCAGGCATATCATGGTTTTTTAAGCATAACTTCAATGGAATCATTATCGAAGATGATGTTGAGATTGATAACAACTACCTCTTGCGAATGAGTACCTTGTTGCTTCAAAATAGTGATAATCCCAACATCTTTTCCGTCTCTAGTCATAGTGCTATAGCATTTACTGAGCCAAATTTCGCACCTACAGACTTTGTACTTTCCCCAATGTGCCGCGTATGGGGATGGGCTTCTTGGGCTGACCGTTGGCAAAAGCACCTAAATTTACTTACAAGATTCAAGGATGCTTCCATCATTCAAATATACACTTCAATTCCTCAACTATATAGAAGCCTTAATGCTGCAAACCTCATTTCTATGTGCAAAAATCGCGTCATAGACACGTGGGACTATGAATGGAACTTTACACACATCCTATATCAAGCTTATTCTATTACCCCCTGCTCAAACTTTTGTCTAAATCATGGTTTTCGTCCTGATGCAACACATACTCTCGTTGCAGAGTCAGTTCCATGGAGCACAATCTCACATTATCCTATCGATTCCGTATCTACAGTGCTATCCTTATCCCAGTTTCCTGCAGCTATGCCGCGTAACATTAATGCCATAGCATCAATCTGTAATGAATGTGGGTTTCCTTTGATCGCCAATAACTACCTACAAGATCTTAAATTTTTTAAGCACTTAATCTCACTCTCTTTTCGTTATCTTCGGCAAATTCTACACCGTGAAATTCTCATCAAACTTCGCTCTTCATAGCCGCTTTCATTGGGATTTCCATAAAAACAGGCAATTTTGCCCAGAATGGGACTTATTGTCAGAATGTTATGATAAGTGGCTGTCTATGCAACAGCATATTGAGCCATATGATTCTAAAATTCCAAAAATATTTCATCAGATTTGGCTTGGTAATACTAAGTTGCCAAGAGATCTAAAAAAGTTATCCGAATCTTGGCTGCAATATAATCCAGACTTCCAATATGTACTATGGACTGATTCAGACGTAGCTAAACTCCCTCTCATAAACAGAGAGATATTCACGAGTCTTGCCAACCTTGGAGCCAGGAGCGATATTCTTCGGTATGAAATACTCTATAGTTACGGTGGTATATACATAGATACAGACTTTGAGTGCATACGTAAACTGGACGATAAACTCCTGGCACCATCTTTCCTGGGCTGTATACAGTATTGTGAGACCCCGCAGATTGGAAATGCTATACTCATGGCAGAAAGATATTCTCCTGTTGTCAGACGAATTATTGATTCTTGTACACTACCTCAAGAGGAATCCGTACAAAATATCATTGATTGTACCGGTCCTAATATGGTGACAAAGTCTGTATTTGAAAACTTTACTTTAAACCCACTTAATATTCTCCTGTTGCCGAGTGATTATTTCTATCCCTGGCCTAGCTTTTTGCGAGACCTGAAACTTGACCCTCACACTTTCGCAACTTCTAATAGTTACGGCATCCACCACTGGCATACAAGCTGGATCAAAAAGCCGACTCTCTTCCAATCCTCTTTCGCCAAGCTGAAACGGTTTATGCGTCATTTCTTTCAATGAAGCTAATTATCGAACTATCTGGTGGTTTGGGTAATCAAATATTTCAGTATCTCGCTGGTCAGTACTTGGCAAGTTCTATTACTCCGCCTCCATCAGTTCAATACACTCTATCCTCCTACCTCACGCTTGGCTATAGAAGTTTGAACGTAGATAAGCTTTTTCCTGACATCAAAGTAACGGAACTAAACACCCCTAATTCATCTTTTCTTTCTAGTGCTATTCATCTTTGCTCCAAGGCATTTGTATATTCTAATATGGGATCTAAGCTTTTTCAAAATATATCTCTGATTTCTCCTGTATTGCATCTAAGTGAACCTAGCTTTGCAAATATAGCTGAAGCTGGAAATCATTCACCACTGGTACGGCTAAAGTCGTCACTGCTATATCGTCCCTATAGGCGAAACCGTACCTTTGTTATCTCTGGCTTCTGGCAAGACGTAAGCCCTTATCTTCCCTCGCTAGACCTTCTAGCCTCCAGTTTAATAGATACTCAAACATTGCTCCCCAATGAGCTAAAAGGTAGAAAGTACGTTGCACTTCACTTACGAAAGGGTGACTATTATGACGCTAAAGAGACAAGGCATCTTTACCAGCGTATGCATTCCCCTATTTGCTTTGCCTTGACAGCTTGTCGATCGTTGCCGTCCCAATACCGATCTCTCCCTTTAGTTATTGTAACTGATGATAAACCTCATGCATCTTTGCTGTTGCCGTTGTTGGCTGAAATGCATCCCTCTGTTATTATATACTCTAGTCCCAATCCACTTATTGATTGGTCTGTATTGCACAATGCCTCCTTCAGAATCCTCGCAAATAGCACTTTTTCGGTAACCTCTGCTCTTCTCTCCATTCATCCACGACAACACGAGCTTTGCAATTTTCTTCCCCAATGGTTTAATTCAGGGATTCACTCTGCAGATGTTTCATGGGATCTTATTCCTTTAACCCTACTCTTATAATACTTTCCCTCGGCTAATATGTTGCCTGTTCTTATCATTGGCTATAGGCGTTCCAATGAGCTTCGACGTGTCCTAGAGAATCTACTTGCAATACCCGTCGGCAAATTTTATGTAGCAATGGATGGACCTAAATCTTCTGCAGATTTAGACCAGACTAGTTCTGCGCGCGATGTCGTTGAGTCGCTCATCCCTGAAGGTTGTGACTGTTTCTTCCTCTACTCTGACGTCAATCTTGGCTTAAGTAAATTTCCTCCATATGCAATCGACTGGTTTTTTTCCCATGAGCAATATGGACTTATAATAGAGGACGACATTGTTCTTAGCCCTCAGTTTATTAATTTTGCTTCACACTATCTTACTAGTGAACGCGTGCCACTTGTCTCCGCATGCGTTTTTCGTCAGCCCCTATCTAAGGTCACCAGAGAAAAGCCTTTTTTCTCCCCAATTGCATCCATATGGGGCTGGGGAGCATCTGCGGATTTGTGGCATTCTTTTCGATCAACTACTTATGACTATTCAAGACCTCTTTCCCTGCTTTGGTTTCTAGCTCCTCGACTGGGCCTTCCTCAGGCTCTTATTTTCTCAATGTGTTTATTCTATATACACCTAGGTAAACTAAGCACCTGGGACTATCAATTTGCTTTCTTTCTTATACGCAACAATATACTTTGCTTGTTCCCGCCAGATAATATGGCTATAAATATAGGCAATTCTTCTCTCGCAACAAATTCAGCGCAGCTATCGCCTTTGTCGTATCCTCTGCGCGATCCTACGCATCTAATTGACCTGATCCCAGCCTCGACAATTCTGATTGACTACAAGTATCTTAGCACCCAGTCTTTCAATTCAAAGTTAAACGTAGAGCAGGTCTATTACTCCTTGAAGGGTCTATTGCGATATTTTATATCGCCTTTATATCCATATTAGTATTTCGCCCTGTGTGTACTCATATCGCCTTTTACCCCCCCCCTCTGTCCTATTTGGTCTTTCGACCTGTTATAGCCCGCCGTTTATATAATCTCTATAAGAAATTCTTTCTTAATTGCCGCTTCTGTGCTTTCTAGTCTTTTTATCTTATGCCCCATTCCTGCCTAAGTCTTGCCCAGCCCTCTGATCTTTGCCATTTCGTCTCAGTAAAAATTAAGGTACTCGTTGTCTTCATCAACACCTAAGTAGCTTCTATGCTAGGAGCTTTTACCTTTGTCTAAAGTGCATATTATACTTCGTATCAATCAGCTTGCTCAAGTTTCTTCTATGCCTCTTTGGTAATTCTAATCTTGCACTTTATCTACGAGGTATCTGTTCGATGGTGGCTCCGTATTCTAATCAATACTGCTTCTTAACTTTGGAAATAAGCCGCTTACCGGCGATCTCTATCGGTAACTGTGTAAACCAACTTCTTTACCAGATTCTTCATATAGCGAATATTCGTCGCGCAAAAATCTTCTAACTTGAACAGGTTTTTTCTTAAATGAAATGGCTTCTTGCTGTAAAGAGCATCTCCCCATCCTTCCGGTGTCCGGCATGTTATTCTTCTCGACAATTCATATTGGCGGAGAAAATCGTCAAGAGCTTCTACTGTTGAGCAATTCTTGTATACTTGTTTAAAGTTGACTTCTGTATATACAAAATCTACATACGGTAGCTGCTTTATGAGGCCCTGAAGAGCTTGTAGTTCACTGCCTTGGATATCTAGATTAATAAAATTGTATTGCTCCCTTCTAAAGTAATTTTCTGAAATCCAGTTGTCGACCGTATCTAACCGTACCTTTATTTTTGATCTGTAATAAATATCAGGGTAGCTCGATGAATGTGTTCCCAGCTCAAGCAAGCTACTTGATTGTGTGTTGTTGGCAATGTTCAGTATTGCTTCTCCGGCCTTTTCTCCCGCCGCAAACATGCCTAGTTGCATGTAGGGATGAGACCCTATCTTCGCCCTTACTATCTCCTGCAAGGACGGGTTTGCTTCAATCCATAATACTTGACTAATTCCAGATGCTGTGTAAAGCTCGAGTTCTTCTGCTTCATGTGCGCCAACATGGATAATGCCCTTAATCTCGCTAAATGGAATGTACCTTCTGTTTAGAAGCATTCTTTTTTCATCTGGTCTCTTATCTTAGCAGGTTTCACATCATTCGATTGCCTGACGTTGCGGAAATTGATTTACGCACTGAATGCAGCTCTCATTCGTCTATACGCGAGTGTGCTTGAATGTTGGCTATATTGTAAGCCTGTGTATTGTCTATACTGTATTGACCGAATAATATATAGATTCGTTTACTTGTCCTCCCGTTTTTTGTATTTCGTCTAAATGAGGGCTTTCGCTTTGGCAACCACGTTGTCCACAGTGAAGCCGAACTTCTCCATCAGCAGCGGGCCAGGGGCTGAGGCGCCGAAGCGATCGATTGACACGCTGTCGCCTTCAAACCCGGTGTATTTGTGCCAGCCGAAGCTGCTTGAGGCTTCCACAACCAGGCGCTTGCGGCAGGCGGCGGGCAGCACGCTCTCGCGGTAGGCGGCGTCCTGCTCTTCGAACAGCTCCACGCAGGGCATGGAGACCACACGCACGTTTTTGCCTTCGGCCCGCAGCTTGGCGGCGGCCTTGGTGCAGAGCTCAAGCTCGGAGCCTGTGCCGATCAGGATCAGGTCGGGGGTGCCGTTGCTGTCTTCGAGGATGTAGCCGCCCTTGGCCACCATGTCGGCGGCGGAGTTGGCCTGGTTGGCCATGGCCTGACGGCTCAGGAACATCACGGTGGGGCGGTTGCGGTTAGCCACGGCCACCTTGTAGGCACCGCTTGTTTCGTTGCCGTCGCCGGGGCGGATCACCAGCATGTTGGGGATTGAGCGCAGGCTGGCCAGGCTTTCGATCGGCTGGTGGGTTGGGCCGTCTTCACCCAGACCGATGGAATCGTGGGTGAGCACGTAGATCACCCCCAGCTCGCTCAGGGCCGAGAGGCGCATGGCCCCCACCATGTAGCCGGCGAACACGCAGAAGGTGCCGCCGTAGGGCACCAAGCCGCTGCCGTGATATGCCAGCCCATTGAGGATGGCAGCCATGGCGTGCTCGCGGACGCCGAAGTGCAGGTAGCGGTTCGCCTCGGCGCCCTTCTGGAACCCGCTCTCCCCTTTGATGTCGGTGAGGTTGGAGTGGGTCAGGTCGGCGGAGCCGCCGATCAGCTCGGGAAGGTTTGGGCCGATGGCGTTGAGGCAGTTGTAGGAGTGCTGGCGTGTGGCCAGGCCCTTGTCGTCAGCGCTGTAGCTGGGCAGGTTGGCGTCCCAGCCCTGGGGCAGTTCACCGCGCAGCTGGCGTTCGAACTGGGCGGCTTCGGCGGGGTACTTGGCGCGGTAGTCCGCCAGGGTTGCGTTCCAGGCGGCCTCGGCGGCGGTGCCGCGTTGGATGGCCTGGCGCCATTGGTCGTAAGACTCCTGGGGCACCTCGAACTCGCCGTAGCTCCACCCCAGGTTTTGGCGGGTGAGGGCCGCTTCATCGGCGCCGAGTGCGGCGCCGTGCACACCGGCGGTGTTGGCCTTGTTAGGGGAGCCGTAGCCGATGGTGGTGGTCACCTTGATCAGCGAAGGGCGATCGGTGACGGCCTTGGCCTCTTCAATGGCACGCGCGATGCCGGCCAGGTCGGTGTTGCCATCCGCCACGTGGATGGTGTGCCAGCCGTAGGCCTCGTAGCGCTTCAGCACATCCTCGGTGAAGGAAACGTTGGTGTTTCCGTCGATGGTGATGCGATTGTCGTCGTAAAGGGCGATCAGCTTGCCCAGGCCCAGGTGGCCGGCCAGGGAAGCGGCTTCACCGCTCACACCCTCCTGGTGGCAACCGTCGCCCATGATCACGTAGGTGAAGTGATCCACCACCTGACAATCAGGTTTGTTGAACTTGGCTGCCAGGTGAGCCTCTGCCATGGCCAGACCCACGGCATTGGCGATGCCCTGACCGAGGGGGCCGGTGGTGACCTCCACGCCGGCGGTTTCAAAGGTTTCGGGGTGGCCCGGGGTCTTGGAGCCCCACTGGCGGAACTGCCTGATGTCGTCAATGGTCACCGAGTCGTAGCCGGTGAGGTGCAGCAGCGCGTA
>Ga0194134_10006650_pt1 | contig 10273 bp, 11 predicted proteins | sample TA2KigOff0mmetaG_FD_148602 | JGI IMG/M metagenome (GOLD analysis project Ga0194134, IMG submission 148602) | Freshwater microbial communities from Lake Tanganyika, Tanzania - TA2015056 Kigoma Offshore 0m | ecosystem: Environmental > Aquatic > Freshwater > Lake | place: Tanzania: Lake Tanganyika... | reverse complement strand
CCGGCCGACCGGGCGTTCATCGAGGCCTTTGCGGAGGGTTCCCCGGGCATGGCGACCCTGGCGCTGCGGCATGGCCTCGCGGCGTGGAATGCGGAGCTCGGACCGCTGCTCGGCGAGTTGGAATCGGGCGGTTATCCGCCCGCGCTCGCGGAGCGCATGGCCGAACTCGCCGAGGAGTTCGCCAAGGGCATCGTCGAGGAGGACGACCGCGCCTCGAAGGAGGCGGCGAACCGCCTGGCGGTGCGCCTGATCGCCCAGCTGCTCGGGATGCGCATCCGGGCCCGGCTTGCCGCGTCGGACGACGCACGGGAGTTGTCGCGCTGGATCGGCGCCTCCGAGGCCTTGCGCGAGTTCGAGTCGCAGGTGCGCTCCAACGTGAACCTCAAGCACGCGTTCGCCAACCTCGTGGCGCAGTGGGCCGAGCGCGCCGGCCGGGGAATGGCCGATGCCCGCTGAGATCGAGCGGGTCTTCCTGCTGCGGGGCATGCCGCGGCCCATGCCGGAAGGCGTCCAGCTCCGGATCGAGCAGGGCTACCTCCCTCCCTCGGCCGACGGCGCGCTCGAGGGACGCGTGCGCCGCATCACGCACGTCGACGGCCGGACCGAGCACGTGCACACGGTGAAGTCCGGCACGGGCCTGGTGCGCGAGGAGCACGAGCGGCCGATCACCGCGGACGAGTTCGCGCGCGAGTGGACGCGCACCGCGGGCCGGCGCATCGCGAAGGTGCGCACCAAGGTGCGTGAGGGCGGCCGCACGTGGGAGGTTGACCGGTTCGACGGGCTCCCGGTGGTGCTGGCCGAGTGCGAGCTTCCGTCGGTGGATGCGCCGCTCGAGATCCCCGCGTGGCTCGCGCCCTGGATCGAGCGCGAGGTCACCGAGGAACCGGCCTTCCGGAACTTCGAGTTGGCCCGGCGGGCTCGGCTGGTGCCTCCCCGATAATTATGCGCGTCGCGCGGGAGCGGACCCGCGTCGGGCACCTCGGGGCGGCCCGTCGCGGGCGGCCCCGCCTTGGCATGAACCGGGGCCGCTTCGCTACCATTTCGCGCCCATGAGCTTCACCTGCGCCATCGTCACGCCGTCCGACGCCGTCCTCGACACGCCCGCGACCTACGCGAGCTTCGAGGCTTGGGACGGCCAGCAGGGCGTCGCGACGGGGGCGTCGGCGTTCCTGACGAAGCTCGGGACCGGCGTGGTGACCGTGCAGTCCGAGGGCGGCGCGCAGCGCGTCTTCGTGCTCGACGGCGGCTTCGCGCAGATGGACGGTTCGCGCCTGACGCTCCTCACTGAGCGCGCCATGGAGGCCTCGGGCATCGACGCGGCGGCGGCCGAGCGCGAGCTCTCGGAGGCCAACGCGAAGGCCATGTCCGGCGGCGAACGCCCGATGACGCTCGACGAGCGTGCATCGGTGGAGCGCGCGCAGCGCCTAGCGCGCGCGAAGGTGGCGGCGGCCCAGCTGGCCCGCCGCTGACGCGGCAACCTCGCGCGAGCCGGGGCCGAGTTCGCGCCGCCCGCGCGTTTTTGGCACACTACCGGGATGACCGAGAAAGGCGCCGCTCCCTCGACGTTCGCGCTCATGGCCGAGTCGGCAGAGCAGGCCGTGCCGTGCGCCGACCTGCCGCTCGAGCAGCGCGTCGAGGCGGCGCTCATGGTGGCTGACCGCCCGATGTCGGACGCACGGATTGCCGAGCTATTGGGCATCATCGACGCGGCGTCCGCGAAGCGCCGTCGGCGTAAGCCCGAAGGCGGGGACGAAGCCGCGCCGTCCGACGCCGAGCCCGAGGAGACCCCGCAGCAGAAGCGCGCGGCCGCGCAGGTGGCCGACGCGGTGGCGGCGCTGAACGCCCGCTACGAGGCCGACGGCCGCACGTTCCGCATCGAGAGCGTGGCCGGCGGTCGCCAGGTGATGACGTTGCCCGCGTTCGGCCCGGTGGTCGCGCGCCTCAAGGGCGTGCGCGAGCAGGGCAGGCTCACGCAGGCCGCGCTCGAGACGCTCGCGATCATCGCGTACCGGCAGCCGATCCTGCGTGCCGACCTCGAGTCGATCCGGGGCGTCGCGTGCGGCGAGGTGCTTCGCAGCCTGATGGAGCGCCGGTTCGTGAAGATCGTCGGCCGCGCCGACGAGGTGGGCCGCCCGATGCTGTACGGAACGACCATCGAGTTCCTGAAGCAGTTCGGCATCGGCCGCATCGACGACCTGCCCAGCGCCAAGGACCTGCGCTGAACCAATGCGCGCCGCCCGGCGCGACAAGGAGGAGTCGCGCCGGGCGGCGGGATTTCGAACGTGAACCAGTTCCGGGTCAGGCTCGACGGCGTCGCGCCGCGCGGGCACCGATCATGCCCATGAGGGCAAGTGCTCCGGGACCGGGGATCTCCTGCACGACGAAGGTCGTGCCGAGCGTCACCGTGTCGCCGCCGCTGAGCTCGAAGCGCATGCGGATGGTCCTTGACTGACCGAGCGCGGGGCCGGCCTGTGAGGGGATCGGCTCGCCGAACGTCGCGCGCGGGATCACCGCGAATTGTTCGTCCGGGGGGGCCGTGACCTGGAACGGGCTGCCGGTCAGCAGGCTGGCGACCGTGGTCGAGCTACCGCCGTTGTTGATGAGCGCGCTCCACACCGAGCCGTTGCCCACGGAACGGAAAAATCCGCCGTCGGGGCCGCCGTCGAGCAGGCCCGCGACCGAGCCGCCGCACAGCGTCGTATTGATGGTGGGCACCGTGCTGACCGTCAGGTCCACGATGAACTCCTGCACCGACGCCGTCTCGTTCGAGAGCATCAGCGAACCACCGAACGACTGGTTGCCGTTCGACTTCGTGGCTGCGCGCAAGTCGAAGTTCGCGAGGAACCCCCAGACCGACACGTTGCCTGAGTAGCCGTAGCCCCCGTCGTTCTGCGGCGTGCCGACGGGCACCAGCTCGACCGAGCCGGCCCCGACCTGCTGCACGCGCACCGACACCACCGGAATGCCAGCCTTGGCGGAAGTCGCGACGAGTCCTGTCGCGAGCACTGCGATTGCCGAAGAGACTTGCAACTTCATCTCTCAACCTTTCCTTCCGCGGGCGCATCGTGGGAACGACGGCCGCTTTTCAACCGATCCGATACATATGACGGGTCCGCAAGCAACCCACGCCCTGGACCGGGCGATAAGTCAGTGCCGACGTCGGCGCGTGCCGATCAGTCCGGTGGCGCAGGCGACGCCCATCAGCGCACCGGGCGCGGGAATCACGTCGAAGTTCGCGCCCACGGTCACCATGTCGCGCGCCGAGAGACGCAGGCGAATCCGGATCTCCATGGCCTCGATGCCCCCGGCGACGGTGAGCGGGACCTGCTCAAACCGCGCGAGCGGGGCGGTGGTCGATCCGTAGGCGGACGTCGCGTACGAGAACGGCGCGTTCCAGAGCGTCTGGACCGCGTTGCCGTTGATGAGCGCGGTGTAGATGGCCGTGGTGCCGTCGTTGCCGAGCGATGCACCGTTGCCGTTGAGGTCGATCAGCGTCGCGGTGACCTGGCCGGCCATCATGGCGGTCGGGTAGCCCTCGAGCACCGGGACCATCATCGAGTACGTGTAGGTCTGGGTGGAGGACGTGTTGTTCACGAACGTCTTCGAGAACGAGACGACCGCCGCGGAGGCCGCGGCCCCGACTCCCAAAGCAGCGACGGAGGCCGCTGCCCAATGCATAGAAACCATGTGCCCTCCTCCTTACGGGGGACACGGTCAACCCTTTCCCTCAGGCCGACCGATCTTCCGATATTTCCCTGAACCGATGCCGCCCAAGGACTTCCTGGGAGGCCGGGGGAACTTAGCCCGAGATTGCACAAGGGCAAGCAATTGCGAGAAAAGTCCCCGGGGATGCGCCCAACAGGCACCACGAAGTCCCACAAGGCGGTTTTTTAGACCATCGAACGCAGCAGAAGCTTGTTAGAACGTCCGAGAACCGCGTTCACTCCACTGCGGCAGGTGCGTGGAGCGTGTCCGGTCGAGCCACTCGCCCAACGCCTCCCGCATGCCGCGCGGCTCCGTCGCCGTTCGGAAGCGTTCCTTGAGATCGCGCACGTGGCCCATTGTCTTGCCGTACCAACTGATCCGCGACCGCATGCAATGCAGAACGTGCTCGGGGGAGTGGTGACGCTCGAGCAGCTCGAGGTGGCGTGCGACGCACCGCAGCTTCTCGTGCACCGACGGTTCGGGCGCGGCAGTGCCCTCGCGCAGCAGCGTCGCCGCTCGGCGGAACAGCCACGGCGTACGGAGCGCACCACGACCCACCATGACGCCGGCGCACCCGCTCGCCCGCATCAGCGCCGGGACGTGCTCAGGCTCCGTGACGTCACCGTTGCCGATCACGGGAATGCCGCGCACGGCGCGCGTGACCTCGCCGATGCGCTCCCAGTCGGCCTTGCCCGAGAAGAGCTGGACGGTCCACCGGCCGTGCACCGTGACCGCGGCGATGCCCGCGGACTCGAGGTCGCGCGCGAGCGTCGGCGCCACGAAGCGCTCCGGGTCCCACCCGAGGCGCATCTTCGCGGTCACCGGCACGCGGCCACCCGAATGGCGCCGCACCGCCTCGACGATGCGCTCGGCCAGGCGCACGGTCCCCAGCGCGTCGCAGAGCAGTAGTGAACCCCCGTTCTTCTTCGCAACCTTGTCGACCGGGCACCCCATATTGATGTCGATGAGGCGCGCTCCGCGGTCGATGGCCCAGCATGCAGCCTCAGGGAGGGGGTCGTCCCAGTTGCCGTAGAGCTGCATGCCGCATGGCTGGTCCGCCGGGTCGGTCGCGGCGAGCTCCAGGCTGCGCGGCGATCCGCGCAGCACGGCACGCGAGTTGAGGAGGTCGGTTGACGCAAGCCCGACCCCACCTTGCTCACGGCACAGGATGCGGAACGCGAGGTCGCAATGCCCGGCGATGGGAGCGAGGAGCAACGGCGACTCAAGGCGCAGCGGGCCGATGTCCAGGTGCGTCGCGGAAGCGCTCACGACGACGACTCCAGCACCGCGTCCTGGAGCCGGTAGAGGCCGAGCAGGAAGGTCCCCGCGACGAACGGTTCCACCTCGAGCCGGCCCGTGATGGTCCCGAAGCGGAACAGGTGCTTGCCCTGCACCTGCACCGAGCGCGAGAGCGTTGCCTCGATCGAGTCGAACGGGGTGGGCGGGAGCCCGACGCAGCAGCCGTCCCACTTGTTGAGCATCACCATCAGCTCGCGCGCCTCGAACACCTGGAGCGGCGGCGCCCAGTATCCGCTGATTCGGACCCACGCACCGCGGAGGTCGGCGATCCGGCCCGGGACGGTGAAGCGGCCCGCCGCCGCGTCGAGCTCGCGCGATGCGCTCGCGAGGAGCTCCCACGTGACGAGGTACGGGTCCCGCTCGGTGCCGCTTCCGCGGATCGTGAACTCGCCGTCGATGCGGATGGTCCGTTCGTCGATGCGCTCGATGCGCGCGGGCGTGCCCACCGTCACCGTGGGCGCGGCGGGCCCGGCGACGGAAGGTGCGGCCAGGAGGCTTCCGCCGAGCAGGTCGTCGAGCGCGGCCGATGCGGTCGTGGGCGGCGCCGTCGCCGGGCCAGGCGTCGTGGGCGAAGGAACCGGGGTCGCCGGCGGTGCGGGCGAGGCCAATTCTGGCACCGGCGCGGTGCGCGCCTCGGGCCACGCCAGCAGCGCGATCGCTGCCCCGATCACCAGTGCGGTGATGAGCCAGACCGTGCGCATGGTCAGCGTTCGCAGAGTCCCACGATGGCGTCATGCACGGCGGTCACGTGCACCGTTCCGGCCGGCAGGTGGGCGAGGCCGTCGGCGATGAGGACTGGCGAGTGCGGCGAGTCGCGCTCGACGCGACCGTGGCTTCCGCGCACGAGCGATTCGTCGAGCGGAACGGTCTCGAGGAGCGCGCGCAGCCCGAGCTTTCGCTTGGCCAGCTGGGCCCCCACGTAGAGCGAGGGCGACCGGATCGCGGGGTCCATGAAGAGTTCGAGCGGGTCGTATCCCGGCTTGCGGTGGATGTCGACCGTGCGCGCCCAGTCCGGCGCGCGCGCGTGGTCCTCCCACCAGCGGTAGGCGAACCATGCGCCCGGCGCCGCCACCGCGACGAGCTCGCCTGCGCGCGCGTGCGCGATGCCCGCGGCGCGCTGTGCGTCACGGTCGAGCACGCGCTCGACGCCCGGCATCGCCTCGAGGAGCGCGCGCACCGCCGCCTGGTCCTCCGGGCGACGCACGTAGACGTGCGCCGCCTGGTGGTCGCAGACCGCGAACGCGGCGCTCTCGCCCGCGTCGAGCAGGTCGCGCCCGTCCTCCATGCGCGTGGCGAGGAAACCGGCCTCGCGCAGCATCACGTTCGGCAGCACGGCCTTCGAGACCGGGGCGATGCCGTACTCGCTCACCACCATCACCCGCACGCCACGCTCGGCGAGGAACCGCTCGAGTCCCGCGAACACGCGGTCGAGCTCGCGGATCTCAGCGTCGCAGCGCGCGTCGCCCGGACCGAACTTCTGCAGGCAGTAGTCAAGGTGCGGCAGGTAGACCAGCTGCAGCGCGGGCTGGACCCGGTCCTCGACGCGCATCGCGGCCTGTGCGATCCACTCGGTGCTGCGGATGTCCGCGGCGGGCCCCCAGAACCGGAAGAGCGGGAAGGGGCCCAGCTCGCGCTGCAGCTCGTCGCGCAGGCCCGCCGGGCGCGTCCAGCAGTCGGGCACCTTGCGGCCGTCGGCCCGGTACTGCGGGCGCGGGGTCACCGCGACGTCGACCCCCGAGTGCATGTTGAACCACCAGAACGAGTTCGCGACCGTCGGCATCGGGCGACCGGCGGCGCGCGCGCGCGCGCGCAGCGTGTCCCACACCATGGGGCCCGTCACCAGCGCGTTCGACTGCTTCCAGAAGTGCACCTCGTTGAGCGAGCGGTCGAACCACCCGTTTCCCACGATGCCGTGGTGTTCCGGGCGACGGCCCGTGAGCATCGACGACTGGACGGTGCAGGTGACGGCCGGGAAGTCCGGCTCGAGCGTGCGGATGCCCCCGCACCGCTGCGCGAAGGCCTGCAGCGCCGGGGAGACCCGTCGGGCGAAGACCGACGGCGAGAGACCGACGATGTTCAGGACCGCGACGCGCACGCAGGCAGGATAGGTGCCAGCACTCGGTCGACCTGCGGAGCCCACCCGCGGTTGGCGGCGGGGCTCGCGGGGCTCGGGTGCAGCACCTGGCGCACGTCGGGCAGCGTGCCCCCGTGCGCCGCGTCCAGGGAACCTCCGCGCATCGAATCGACGATGGCGCTTGCCCGCGCCGCGGCGAACGCGCCGAACCCGACCACGTGCCTCGGCCTCAGCGCGACGATGGCGTCCGCGAGCGCGCGGTCGCATGCCTCGCCGAGCGAGCGCACTGCGCGCGACCCCGCCCCCGTGCGCGGAAGCCTGTCCGGGGTGAGGTTCGCGCCTGTCGCGGAGACGAACGCGAGCGGGCACCAGTTCCAGACGAACGCCTCGCGGAAGAACGCCTCGCGCGTCCCGAAGCGCTCGCGCGCCCAGTTCCACACGCGCGCGCCGCTCACCTCGCTACGGGCGCAGGCGAAGCCCTCGACCGGGCGCTTCGGGTGCATGCGGGCCGGCGTGCCGATGCGCGCCACGCGCGCGTCGATCCCGAGGAAGTCGCGCACCGAGGCCACCTCGCCGAACGGCACGCCGGTCTGCGCCATCCCGAACGGCCCGGGGTTCATGCCCACGAAGAGCACGCGCGGCCGCGGGCGGGCCATGCGCAGGAACGCGCGGTGGGCCTCCCATGCGTAGTCGAGCGGGTGGTACGTGAACGCGACGGGTGCGCCGAAGCGAAGCACCCCGCACTCGTCGCGCAGCCGCACGGCGATGCGTTCGAGCGCGGGGACGCCCTTGGCCACGGGGTCAGATCTCCAGGCGTAGGCCCGCGTACACGCGGATGTCGTTCTGGATGTCGTTCGCCGGGACCTGCGACTGGTACTGCCAGCGCGCGCCACCCAGGAGCTTGAGCCCCGGGACATCAGGAAGCTTCATGGTCCACTCGAGGCGCGCCAGCATCAGGAAGTCGGTGAAGTCCGCGAAGTCGGGGGTGATCCAGTAGCTGCCCACGATCGCCTGGTTCTCGGTGATGTCCCAGTCCCATTCGATCGAGGCGTAGAGCTGCGGGTAGCCCTCGTTGATGTTGCCGAACTCGTACGTGTAGCCGGCGCCGATCTTGCCGATCAGGTTGGCCGTCGGCTTCTTGAAGATTTCGTAGCCGACGCCGCCCCACCCCGACACGCGCTGCTCGAAGTCCTGGAGCGGCGCCCACTGCACCTGTCCCTTGACGAACCACAGGACGCGAGGGTCGGACTCGAAGCGCCGGTCGTAGATGCTCGAGATGAGCAGGTTGTTGTCGGTGGTGCCGCCGTCGACCGTCTTGAAGAAGTACTCGAGGTTGGTGGCCCACTTCTCGACGTCCTTGATCTCATAGACGGCGCCACCGGCCACGCGGAAGTCGAGCTGCTTGTTGGCGGCGCTCACGTAGTTGACGTTGGCGTCGATGATGAACTTCCAGGGCGACGGCGGCGGGGGCGGAGCTGCGTCACCGGCCTTCGCGGCATCATCGCCCGGGTTCACGCCGTCCACCGCGCGCGGCGCGTCCATGTCGGCATTCGATGCCGGGCCCAGGTCCTGCTTTCGCACCGCGTCGGCCGTCTCCGGCTTCGCGGCGGCCTCGGCCTCCTGCGGTGCGACCTTCGCGGCGGGCGCAAGGCCGGCGACCATCGTGGAGATCGCCGTGCGCTTCAGCGTCAGTTCGCCGAGCAGCGGGTGCTTCACCATGACGTTCTCGGGGGTCTCCCCGACGAGCGTCGCCTTGATGACGTCGCCATTGACGAGCGTCACGGTCACGTCTCCGCCGATCACCGGCGCCGGAGCGGGCGTGGCCTGGGCGAGCGTCGGGGCGGGAGCGGCGGCCGGGGCGTCCTGGGGGGCGGCGAGCGTCGCCGCGGTGGCGGAGAGCAGCGCGCAGGCTGCGATCGTGGTCTTCATCGTTCAGGCCTCTTGCCAGGTCGGGTTCGTGCGGCGCCTCCGCGCCGCGCGCGCAGGGTAATGGGTGCTGGCGGGGAACGGGGAACCACCCCCGAAAGTGCACGTCGACGCGGGCCTCGCGTACCTTGCTTCGCGATGCGGCCTCGACCGAGCCTGTTCCTCACGCGTGTCCTCGCGGCCTGCCTCGCAGTCGCGACGGTCCTCGGGACGACGCTCCCGAACGCGGGCTGCTCGTCCGCGTCGAAGGTCCGCTCCACCGACCGCGCGAGGATCCTCCGCAACCAGCGCATCACCCGGGCCCAGCTCGAGGAGATGTCGAACGCGTTCGCCGACCGCTACTTCACGCTGGTGCTCGGCGCGAGCGAGCGCGTGATGCGGGACAACCGGGACGTGCAGCAGTGCCGCATCATGAACGGGCTGCGGCTCCTGGGCGTGTCGAGCATGTACGACATCTCGACCACGCCGGACACGGTGACGCAGCTCGTCGACCAGTTGGTCGTGGTGACGCTCCAGAACTACTTCTGGGTCGACTCGGGCCGCAGCCAACGGATCTGGGGCGAGCGCGCGCAGCCCGTGGTCGAGGCGCTCCGCCGGGCGCGCGAGGACATCTGGTTACTCGCGTCGCAGGTCTTCAACGACGATCAACTCGAGGAACTCGACCTCTTGATCGCGACCTGGTGGAGCCGCAGCGTCGGCACCGACTTCGTGGCGTATGTCCGGTTCAGCGAGGTCGCGAGCACCAAGGGCGAGGCGCTCGTCGAGAAGGTGCGCTCGGGCGAAGGCCTCCTCGAGCCGATCGACCGCGCCACCGAGCAGGCCGAGGAGGCCCGCTTCACGCTCGAACGGTCCTTCTTCTGGGCCAAGCGCGTGCCGCTTTTCTCGAACTGGCTCGTACTAGCGCTGATGTACGACGTGCTCGTCATACCCGATGTCCACCGCGTGGTCGAGAGCCTCGAGACCATCTCGCGCACCGCGGCCACCATGCCCGACCGCGTGAACATGGTCACCGAGCGCGTCGGCAGCGTCGAGAAGACGGCGACGACCCTCGTCGACCGGGTGTTCCGCAACGTGATGATCCTCGTGGTCACCGTGTTCGCCGGCATCTACGGCATCATCCTGCTCCGCCGGAGGAAGGCGTCATGAGCCGCGACTGGACCATCCTTCCCTTGACCGGCGCGCTCGCGCTGGCGCTCGCCGCGTGCGGGGATCCCAAGGATGCCCCAAAGCCCGGCGTGTCGAAGGACCTGCGCCCGGACGGCACGCTCG
>Ga0194134_10006637_pt1 | contig 10288 bp, 9 predicted proteins | sample TA2KigOff0mmetaG_FD_148602 | JGI IMG/M metagenome (GOLD analysis project Ga0194134, IMG submission 148602) | Freshwater microbial communities from Lake Tanganyika, Tanzania - TA2015056 Kigoma Offshore 0m | ecosystem: Environmental > Aquatic > Freshwater > Lake | place: Tanzania: Lake Tanganyika... | reverse complement strand
GCGACTCTAACACGTTGGCGCGCATCTCGGTCCACTGTTCGCCCGCCTCCACGAACGAATCGCGCGCAGCCGCCAGAAGGCCGCTGCCGCTGAGTTCGAGATGACGGTGTTCGCCCATGGACCCCCTATGCCCGCTGGGCTCAAGCGGCGCAATCAGCCTCGCCTGAACGCCTTGCGGTAATGCCCCGGGTAGAGGCGCGAAAGCGCGCGCACCTTCGGCGCGTCCCAGCGCAGGATGTACGGATGGCGGGGGTTCTCGGCCATGAAATCCTGGTGGTCGGTCTCGGCCGGATAAAAGGTGCTGTAGGCCTCAATCCCGGTGACAATCGGCCGGCCCCAGACTCCGGATTTCCTTATCTGCGCAAGGTAAGCGGCGGCGACCCTTTTTTGCTCCGCGCCGACCGGGATCAAAGCGGCGCGATACTGCGTACCTACGTCAGGCCCTTGCCGGTTCTTCAGCGTGGGATCGGCGACAACCGAGAAGAAGATCCGCAGCAGCTCGTCATAACGCACGACGGACGGATCGTAGATCATGCGCACCGCCTCGGCATGGGCGGTCCTGCCCGCACTGACGCGGCGATAATTCGCGTCGGCCTTTGTGCCGCCGTGATAGCCCGAGACCGCGCTAGTCACGCCCATGACGTGGCTGAACACGCCTTCAACACCCCAGAAGCAGCCGCCGGCGAAGATCGCGGTCTTTAGACCTTCGGTCTCTTCGGCGGCAATCGTCGCAGCCGGGGCCAGCACGGCTTCCTCGGCAGCGCGGGCCGGTTGCCGGCAGCCAGCCGCGCCCAACAGGGCAATGCAGACAAGGGGAGCGGTGATGAATCGCGCGCGCCTGGTCACGAGGCCGCCTGGGCCTCTGCGACCTGAACCACGCCATTGGCGATCTTCTCGCCTACCGACAGATCCGTTGTCGAGGCGACGAACAGCGCGCCCACGGCAAACCCGATGGCGAACATGCGGTAGAAATCGGGCTTGAAAAATCCCATGGCGGGCAAACTTTTAGGGCAATGCGTTTCGATGATCCGGGAATGCCCGGTCAAGGCTTGCTACTTAGTGACTATCGCGTGTGCGTAACCGCCATCGCGGCGAGTTGACGAGGGCTTGCGATGAACGGTTGAACTTCGCCGTGACGCTCAGTGCCGGAAGTGGCGCATGCCGGCGAACATCATCGCAAGGCCCGCCTCGTCGGCGGCGGCGATGACTTCCTCGTCGCGAATCGAACCTCCCGGTTGGATGACTGCGGTGGCACCGGCATCGGCGGCGGCAAGCAGGCCGTCAGGGAACGGGAAGAAGGCATCGGACGCCACAGCGCTGCCGACGGTGCGCGGCTTGCCCCAGCCCATCATTTCGGCGGCTTCGAGCGCCTTGGCAGCCGCGATGCGCGAGGAATCGCGCCGGTTCATCTGGCCCGCGCCTATCCCAGCGGTCGCACCGTCCTTCACATAGACGATGGCGTTCGACTTGACGTGCTTGGCGACTGTCCAGGCGAACAGGCAGTCCTTCACTTCCCGATCCGTGGGCGCACGCTTGGTGACGACCTTGAGCATGTCGGCAGTGACAAGGCCCTTGTCGCGGTCCTGCAGCAGCATTCCGCCGGCGATCAGCGCCATTGTCTGTCCCGCACGTTGCGCATCAGGCAGGCCTTGCGTGATGAGCAGGCGCAGGTTCTTTTTCTTGGCGAATGCCGCGCGCGCCGCCTCGTCGGCGCCGGGGGCAACTACTACTTCGGTGAAGATCTTGCAGATCGCCTCTGCGGTCGGTCCGTCGAGCGGCACGTTGCTGGCGACGATGCCGCCGAAGGCCGAGACCGAATCGCAGGCGAGCGCTTCTTCCCATGCTTCCAGCAGGCTGGATCGCTGGGCGACGCCGCAGGGATTGGCGTGCTTGACGATGACGATGGCCGGATCGCCTCCGGCAAATTCAGCCACCAGTTCGAGCGCCGCATTGGCGTCATTGTAATTGTTGTAGGACAGCTCCTTGCCCTGCACCTGCTTGCCCTGGGGCAGGCCCATGACCTGCGATCCCTCGGGAATGTACAGCGCCGCGTCCTGATGCGGGTTCTCGCCATAACGCAGCGTATCGGCGAGCCTTGCCGTGACGATGCTGCGGGGCGCGAACTTCTGGCCCTGATCGACGGTCGCGAACCAGGCGGAAATCGCCGCGTCATAGGCTGCAGTTGCCGCGAAGGCCTTGGCCGCCATTTGCTTGCGGAAGGCGAGGTTGGTCGCGCCCGCGTTCGCATCAAGTTCGGCTTTGAGCGCGGCATAGTCCACCGGATCGGTGACAATCGTCACATAGCGATGGTTCTTTGCCGCCGAACGCACCATCGAGGGGCCGCCGATGTCGATGTTCTCGATTACGGTGTCGCGATCGGCTCCGCTCGCCACGGTCTGCTCGAAGGGGTAGAGGTTGACGACGACAAGGTCGATCGCGGCGATTCCGTGGTCGGCCATCGCCTTCGCGTGCTCCGGCTCGTCGCGCACGGCCAGCAGCCCGCCGTGGACCATCGGGTGAAGCGTCTTGACCCGCCCGTCCATCATCTCGGGAAAGCCGGTGAGGTCCGACACGTCGCGCACTTCCAGCCCCGCGTCGCGCAGCGCTTTCGCGGTCCCGCCGGTCGAAACCAGTTCCACCCCGCGCGCGGCCAGCGCCCTGCCGAGATCGGCGAGACCCGCCTTTCCCGAAACGGAGAGCAGTGCGCGCCGGACGGGAAGGGTTGTGGTCATGGCTGGACTGGCCTCTGATGCTGGAGTAGACTGCCTGTTAGTCCCGCCTGCCCGTGCGGGCAAGCCGCGCGCAATGCGCTTACCCCATCTTCTTGAGCAGCCACGAAAAGGCGCCGCCGCCGCGCGAAACCAGCCCCTGAATCACCAGTTGCTGGACAGGGACCGGCCTTGCGCTGCCATCCAACCACAGGCTCTCCTCGAGGACCACTTCGCTCTCGCCCGAACGGAACTGCCAGTAGCTGCCGTTCGCCATGACGAGGCCGGCGCCCTGCCCGTCATCCGACAGCCGCGCTTCAATTTCGGGACCGAGGTGGAAACGGATCGCATAACCGACCTTGCCGCGCTTGCCCTTGCGCCCGGTGGGCAGCAGCAGGTCTTCGCCGCGCAGCTCGGTGCCGTCCCCGCGCAGGATCAGGATGCGGCGGTGGATCAGCCCGTAGCGCGCGGCATAGCCGTTGTGGCTCGCCTCTATCCGCGTCGCCGGTCCCTGCCCCTCGATGTCGAGATCGCGCCGCTCTACCTCGACCTCGGTGACGCCGTGGCCGATGCCGCCGTTAATGAGGATCGCGGTCGAATTGGCATCGTCTAGCATAAGGGTGGAATGGGCGGCAGTCGCGCGCAGCCCCTGTTCGAGCCTCACCGGGACGATCCCGCCGGCACAGGCCGCACCGCCGCAGTTCACGAAGATCCGCTGCCCTGCCGCCGAGAACTCCATCGCGAGAGTCGAGGCGCAGCCGTTGCGCGCATGGCGAGGCATCGGCGGCGGGGCTGCGTCGATCTGTAGCACCGCCTTGTCGGCGGCAATCCGCTGGAAGCCCCATTGCCGTACTTCGCGCAAGGGGCGGGTGCGCACTTTGCTCGCCTCGACGAGGGCCGATACCTCGCCTGCCGGAATGGCCCAGGCCCCCTGCCACGATCCCAGCGATCCGTCGCCATGGACCAGGGTGAGCAGCGGCGGCACCAGCAGGGCCAGCATCTCGTCTATCGCTGCCGGTGGATCGTGGCGCGTCGCCTCGTAACAGGCGCGCAGCTTTACGAGCGTGGCGATCGCCTCCATCTGCGCGACTGGGCTACGCGACAGAACGCCGCCGTCGTCGCCCACCATCTCGCCTAGGCCGCGCATCAGCCCGGCCTCGCCGAACAGGCGGCGCGGGCGTCCGACCGGCATCAGCAGGCCCGCAGCGACGATTGCGCTCCAGCCGACCGTCTCGGCGAGCTGGTCCTCTGCACGGCCGACGTTGCGATCCAGCCAGCGCGCCGTGTCGGCAATTGCGTGCAGGGTGCGCGAACGGACCGAACGGTCGACGCCGGACAGGATCAGGGGCGCATGGACCAGCCAGTTCAGCAGCCGCGTGCCGGTATTGCCGACCGACCAGGCCGCACCTTTGCCGGGCCGCGAAGGCGGCGCCGGATTGGCCTTGAGCCAGGCGGCAAGGATCCGCTCTGCAACCGGGGCAGCCTCCTCGCGCGGGGCGCTGGCGTCGAGATCGACCAGCCAGTCGAAGGCATGGACGACCCGTTCGAGCGGCGGCGTCATCCTTGCCGCGCCGCCATAGTCGACCTGCGCGATGGGCGTCTTTGCGCCATGGACGAGAAAGTGCCCGGCCCTGATCGCAATGCCTGAGGCGCGGTCGCCCGCAAGCGGGCTGGTCACGGTGGCGAGCAGGCGCGGCCCCACCTTCTTGCCGATCGGCATCGACAGCAGCGATCCGGGCACGCCGAGGCGATAGGCGATGCGGATGAACCGCTCGGCAGGGTTGGCCAAAAGCACGGAAAAATCGGCGATGGCCAGCGCACGGCCCGGCTCGATCACTTCCTGGCGCACATCGGAACCGTCGGCTTGCGCCGTCTCCGAACCTTTGGTCTCCTGGTTAATCAGCGCGCCTTCACTCCGCTTAACCGAGGTCAGCGGCACCCCCGACGCTTCGTCAGGCTCATGCTCGCGCGCAGCAAGACTGGCGAAGGATCCTTCGGCCACGGCGCTAACCCACGCCCTTGAGCGCCGCGATGTTCGCCGCATATTGCGACGGACCGCCCTTGAACGTCGCCGATCCGGCAACCAGCACGTCCGCCCCGGCATCGACGCACAGCCGAGCGGTCTCCGTATTGACCCCGCCATCGACCTCGAGCCGGATGTCGCGCCCGGTTTTGTCGATCATCTTGCGCACCGCTTCGATCTTGCGGAGCTGGCTGGAAATGAAGCTCTGCCCCCCGAAACCGGGATTGACGCTCATGACCAGCACAAGGTCGATCTCGTCGATCAGGTAATCGAGCATCTTGGCCGGCGTCGCCGGGTTTAAGGAAATGCCGGCCTGCTTGCCCAGTGCCTTGATCGCCTGCACGGTGCGATGCGCGTGCGGCCCCGCCTCGGGGTGGATGGTGATGATGTCCGCCCCGGCTTGCGCAAATTCCTCAAGGTAGAGATCGACCGGTGCGATCATCAGGTGAACGTCGAACGGCTTGCTTGCGTGGGGTCGCAGGGCCTTCACCACGGCGGGACCGATGGTGATGTTGGGGACGAAATGGCCGTCCATCACGTCGACATGGATCCAGTCTGCCCCGGCCTCGTCGATGGCGCGCACCTCCTCGCCCAGTTTCGCGAAATCGGCCGACAGGATGGACGGCGAGATGAGCGGGGCAGCCATGTGCGGTTCGAGAGCTCCTTGACCTTCGGCGACTAGGGTGCGGCGACTCGCGGGACAAGGGCGCGCCCGCGCCTTTTCCACATGACAGAGCGGGAATTGCGGCGGCGTGACGGGAAGGGGAGCCGAGCCCAGGACAGGACTATGAGAGGGCAGTTAACAGTAGGTTCAGTGCCGCCTGAATAAAAGCATGTCACTCGCGACATTCCTCGAACAGGCCATGAGGCGAGGGGCAATCCTGCTCCCGCAGCGGCATGCAAACAGGAAGCGATGGCAAGAATGACCAGACCGAATATCCGTCCCTTTGCCCGGCCCCTGACCGGCGCGGTTGTCGCGCTGGGCGCGCTCGCCTTCGCCTCTTCAGCTCCGGCCGTGACACAGTATCGCCAGCCTATCGGCAACGACATGAGCAAGTGCACGTCGGATGGCGGGCCTGCAGTCATGGTGACAGTCGACGGCATCAAGTCCTCGACCGGCAGGATCCGCGTCCAGAGTTACCGCGCCAACGCTTCGGAATGGCTCGCCAAGGGTCGTTGGCTGAACCGCATCGAAGTGCCCGCGCGGGTGGGCTCCATGCGCTTCTGCATGCCGGTTCCGGCGGCGGGCAATTATGGCATCGCCGTGCGCCACGATGTCAACGGCAACGGCGGCACTGACCTGCGGACCGATGGCGGCGCGATGTCTAACAATCCCAGCATCAACCTATTCAACCTGGGCAAGCCGAACTTCAGGAAGACGGCAATCTCGGTGGGCAACGAGGTCACGTCGATCCGCGTGCAGATGCGCTATATGTAGCTCAGGAGCGCTTGTCGCGTGAGCGCCAGACCGACCAAAGTACGCCCGGCGCGGCGAGCAGGGGATGCCGCTCGCGCCACGGAGTGATCGCCACGCGTACGCCGGTGTGCCGCTCGATCTTCCAGGCGGCATAGCGCGCCGCGCCCTCGAAGGTCGAAGCCGCGCGGACCAGCCGCAGCAGGTTGAGCGGCTTTCCCATTCGCCGCCGCTTCGCCCACCAGCGCACGGCGGCGCGCCGATCCCCCGGCGTGATTCGAGGCGCGAGGCGCGCGCCCTCAACCTCATAGCCGATTCCCGCCACGTCGAGCGCGAGCGGCAGCAATCCCTCGAAATGTGCTGCGTTCAGCTCGATGATCGAATACGCGCGACCAGCGGTCTCGACCCGGAACTCGGTGCGATAGGTCGCCCTGAACAGGACGGTCCAGTAATCCGCCTCAAGGCCGCTTTCGGGTCCGACCGCCACCGCAAGCCGAGCCGCGGTCATGCCCGCATCGCACAAAGCCGAGACCACCGCCTTGTGGGCCGCCTCCCCGCTGAACCAGACCAGCGCGCTCGGCTGGACGAAGCGCGCCCATATGGTGGTGTCCAGCAGCCTGCCCGAAGCCGCCTCGGCAAATTTCGCCAGCGTCATCGTCGCCGCCTTGGCGCGCAGCGGTGTGCCCTCGAAGGCCCATTCGTGATAGCTGACGCGCGGCCAGATGCCCCGCTCGGGAGTGCCCTGCGTCAGCAGGTAATAGTCGAGCACGCCTTCAAGCTCGCCGGTACGAAGGTTCGAGCCGTGGAACAGCACCGCCAACGCGCCGGACTGTTCGGCAAGATGCCTCGCGAAGGCGGCGACCGCGGGATTGACGGAGCGGGTGATCCCTTGCTCGATCCGACCGCGCAGCGGAGCGCCCACTGCCTCGCTCACGGCACGACGAAGCGCAGTTCCGGTCCCGTTGCCATGCGGAATTGTCCGGCGGGAAAGCGCTCGCCATCGAGGATGAAACCGTTCTCCAGCGCCACGTCGAAGGCCTGCCCGTCGCCCCGGTGCATTCCCAGCCCGGCGAGCGAGGGACCGTGCCAGCCCGTGGCGGCAGCGGGCACAAGGGCGAGCGCGCGGCGGCTCGGCGCGTCGATCATGAAATAGCCGATTGTGCGGTCATCCTCGACGCCGGCCAGAAGCTTCATGCCAAGGGGAAATCGGCGCAGCGTGGTGAACCCGGCGATATAGCGCCTGTCCGGTCGGGCCTCGTCGCTGTGCGGCAGGCTCTCACCCGTGATCGCATCGGTGAACACCATGCGATAGCGCTTGCGCCAAGGCGAACGGCCGAAACCGAACAGTGCCTGCGTCATCCCGGCGAGCGCGGTGACGCCGATGGCGAAACTCTGGAACGCGCCGAAGCGGTGAGCGACCTGCCCCGCGTCGATCGCCGCATTGAACACGCCCGCGCCGAAGATGAAGCCCCAGCGATCGCGCGCCTCGCCCTTGTGGTCCGACACGATGATCGGGCGGCGCGTCAGCAGGCGTCCCTGCCTTGCCGCCACCATCACGTGGTCGAGCGTGGTCCTGTCCGTCACGCCGATATCGAGAGCAAGCGCATTGGTCTTGCCTTGCGGAAGAACCGCTATCGCTGGCCAGCGGTCAGCGAAGAGCGGCGCTCCGTGCGTCAGCACGTCGCGGACGGTGCCGTCGCCGCCGCTCACGGCCAGGATGTCGATGCCCGCCTCGGCGAAATGGGCGAGCGCCGCTTCCAGCTCGGCGCGGGTGGTCGGCTCGGCCAGCAGAACGTCCTGACGACCGGCGAGCGCGGCGTCGCGTCCCTTGTTGCGGTGGCTGCGCGGATTGCGCACCAGGCCGACGAGCGGTGCGGCGGCAAATTCACGCACACCCGCGTCGCGCACCGGATGCGCGGCGCCACCGCCGAAGCTGGCATCGCCGGGCAGGCGCCCGAAAGTCGAGATCCGGCCTTCCATAGCTTCGGCCCTAGCCGCCCTGCCCCTCGGAAATCCAGTCTTTTCGCCCGGTCACGTCCGGACCGGGCGCCTAGAAGGGGGCGGAAACCAGACGTTTGCGCACGCGCATGATGCGCCAGATGATCACTCCAAGCAGCAACGCCTGACCGACCGAACTGGCCAAGACCGCCGCCGCCACGCCGTCGGCGCCCATGATGGGTTCGAGCAGGATGGCGCAGGCGATCAGGAGTGCCGTCGCCGCCAGTCGGGCCAGGAACAGGAGATGCGCCCGCTGCGCGGCCATGATCGTCGGCTCGAAGGCGACGATGGCAAGATCGATGCAGGCGGCCGCGGTCAGCCACAGGAGGCTCGTGTAGGCGCGCCCGAAGTCGGCGCCGCCGATAGCCTCGAGCAGCACTTGCCCCAGCAGAATCGCCAGCACGAAGAACACCGCGCCCACCGTTGCCGCAATCCGGAACGACTGGGCGATCATGGTGCCGAGGCTGCGTGCGCCCTGGCTGCGCACGGCACGCACGATTTCCGGGAAGGCCGCCTTGGCGATCATCTGCGAGACGGTCGACAGCGACCGGCTGAGCTGGGCCGCCAGCCGGAAAGCGCCAGCCGCCGCTGTGCCGGTCAGGCCGCCGACCATGAACAACGGGATCTGCTTGACCGAAATGAACAGCGTCTGGCTGAAATTGGAAGTGAGCGAATAGCGCAGGATGCCCGGATTGTCGGCAAAGACCGCGCGCAGGCCCTTGCCGCTGCGAAGGATCGGCTTGAACTCGCCGATGCGGTGGACGGCGTACCAATGCGCGGCTGCGGTGAGCAGTTCGGCGATGGCCCAGGCGATCAGGAAGCCCTGCAGCTTTGGATGAACCAGTGCCGCGCCGACCGCACCGATCAGCCGAAGCGTCGGCGTGGCCGCATCGGCAGCGGCGGCAAGGCTGAAGCGGTCGCGCAGGCGCAGGATGCCGATCGGCGTGGACCGCAGCGAAATCAGCATGATGATGTTGAAAATCAGCGTCGCCCGCACGAGCGTCGGCGTCATGCCCAGCGCCTCAGCGAACAGGTGCAGGATCAGCGCCGAGGCCCCAATGCCAACTAGCGCGCTGATGAGGTCCAGCCCTATCGCCGCCCGGTACAACCGGGCGAGCCGGGTTTCGTCGCCATTCTCGATATGGGCAACGCCATACTGGACAATGATCTGCCAAGTCTGGAAAGCCAGCAGGCTGGCAAGGAACTGCGCCGCACCGGTTATCAAGGCGAACTTGCCGAAGCCCTCGACGCCGAGCGAACGGGTGATGATCGCCAGGTAGATCAGCGAGAACACCGCCGCGAGCACGCGCGCGGAAAGCATCCAGCCGAAATTCTGGACCACCGAGACAACCTCTTGCGGCGCGTTGCGCAGTTTCAATATCAGCGCGTTCAAAATTTGCGGTCTTTCGTATCGCGTGCCGGGTGCGGATTAGCGATGTGCACCCTCAGTGGCGGATCGACAAGGGGCATGGACCGGACCGGATTGCTCCTCAGCTCGCCAGATGCCGCTCCAGCGCCGAGGCAATGCGGCCGATCCGCTGCGCGAACCATTGCTCAATGCCGGCATCGTCGAGCAGGTCTAGCATCGTCACTTGCGGCATGGACAGGCCGATCCGCAAGGTCGCGCCCCAGCGGTTGCCGGCGAGCCGCACGCAGCGCACCGGCTGGCCCAGCCTGATGTCCTCGGCGATCAGGGCGGCATGGATCTGCACCGCATCCTCAAGAATTAAGTCGCGCACCAGGACGCCGCCGTCGTCATGGCACAGGTCGAGCGTCACAAGCGTGAGCATCTCGATCGGATGATCCGTCGGTTCGTCAGCATCGCCCTGAGGCGCGCTTGCCACCTTGCGGACGCCGAGCGTGGCGGCGAGGCGGTCGGTCGCGGCGGTAAAGGCGCTGACAACGCGCGTGACCCGTTCGAGCGGCAGGGCCTGGAACCGTTCGAGTTCGAAAAGCGAGGCGCTGAGCCGCAGCGCAAGGCCGGGATTGCCGGTATCCTCGCAGATCTCCCGGCCCGGCCAGCTTGCCGGAACCTCGGCCCGCCGGAATACCTGCGCCATGCCCGCGGCCATCGGCGCGGCGCTTGCGGCAAGACCCGGCGGCAGCAGGGCAAAGCCGCTGAACGGCGGACCGCCCATGAATTTC
>Ga0194134_10006632_pt1 | contig 10293 bp, 8 predicted proteins | sample TA2KigOff0mmetaG_FD_148602 | JGI IMG/M metagenome (GOLD analysis project Ga0194134, IMG submission 148602) | Freshwater microbial communities from Lake Tanganyika, Tanzania - TA2015056 Kigoma Offshore 0m | ecosystem: Environmental > Aquatic > Freshwater > Lake | place: Tanzania: Lake Tanganyika... | reverse complement strand
GCTGCCCCGACTCCGGTCGGCCTCCGGCCTCCCTCCGTCGGGACAGCTTCAACGACAACCGATAGATCAACCCATAACTACATCCCGGACTAACACTCGGGGTGGCTCGAAAAGTTGAGGCCGGTCATGGTCCAGCGGGATGACTTCACGGGGAGGGGGATCGGGGTTACAGAGACGCCCGCAACTGGCTTGGGGAACAGGCGCTTTTGAAAAAATCGCGGCGAGGTTTGCGGGCGGATCTTTGGATGAAAAGCCGGAATTCCTGTTTCCTTCCGTTCGCCGCTGCCCTTTCTTCCGGCGGTTCACGATGAGGATCTACTTCATGGGGGTTTGCGGGACGGCGATGGGCAACGCCGCGCTGCTCGCGCGCGCCGCGGGGCACGCGGTGTCGGGCGCCGACACCGGCGTCTACCCCCCGATGAGCACGGTGCTCGCCGCGGCGGGCATCGAACTGCACGAGGGGTACGATCCCGCCCGGCTGGCGAAACTTGCGCCCGATCTCGTGGTGGTCGGCAACGCGATGAGTCGTGGCAATCCGGAGGTCGAGTGGCTGCTGGACACCCGCGCGTTGGCGTTCACGTCCTTGCCGGCGTTCCTGCACGACGTCGTGCTGCGTCACCGCCGCAACCTCGTCATCTGCGGCACGCACGGGAAAACGACGACCACCGCGCTGGCGGCGTTCCTGCTGCGGGCGGCGGGGCGTGATCCGGGTTTTCTGATCGGCGGTGTGCCGCAGGATCCACCCATCGGTTCGCATCTCGGCGCGCCCGGCGACCCCTTTGTGATCGAGGGCGACGAATACGACAGCGCCTTCTTCGACAAGCGCAGCAAGTTCATCCACTACGCGCCGCACGTGGCCGTGTTGAACAACCTCGAGTTCGACCACGCCGACATCTTCCGCGACGTCGCCGATGTGCAGCGGACGTTCGGGCATCTTTCCCGCATCGTGCCGCGCAACGGCTGGATCGTCCTGAACGGCGACGACGAAAACCTCCGGGCACTCGGGCCGATGGCGTGGACGCGCGTGGTGCGCGTCGGCGTCGGGGAGGGGAACGACGTCCGGATCGAGGGCTTCGCCGAAACACCCGACGGCGCATCCTTCGCGCTCTCCTGGCGCGGCGAGCCGTGGGCGAGGGTGCAGTGGCGCCTCGGCGGCCTGTTCAACGCCCGCAACGCCGCGATGGCCGCGACTGCGGCCGGGCTGGCGCTCCACCCCGAGCGTCCGACGTCGCTCGCGCTCACCGCGCTCGCCGATTTCCGCGGTGTGAAGCGGCGGCAGGAAATCAGGCTGTCGGGCGACCGCGTGACGGTGATCGAGGATTTCGGGCATCATCCCACCGCGATCGCCGAAATGCTGCGGTCGTTGCGCGCCCGTTATCCGGGCGCCCGGCTGACGGCCGTGTTCGAGGCGCGCAGCAACACCTCGCGCACCAAGTCGCTGCAAGGCGCCTTCCAGGAGGCCCTCGCGCAGGCCGACGAGGTTTACTTGGGAGCCGTGAGCCGGGCGGATCGGATCCCGGCCTCGGAACGCTTTGATCCGCCCGCCGTCGCGGCGGCGCTGGAGACGAGGGGAATCACGGCGCGCTTCGCCTCCACGAACGCGGACCTGCTGGTCGCGCTGCGGGCGGGGACGCTGACGGGAAGCGACGCGCGGCGGCTCGTGGTGTTCTTCACCAACGGCAGCTTCGACGGGATCATTGACGGCTACGTGGCCGCCGCGCGCGGGAACTGAACGCGACCGGAGCGCGGCCTCAGCCTTTTTCCTCCCCGCTGTAGCAAAGCCAGCAGAGGAGGAGCACGATCACGGAGAAAATGGCGATGAGCAGCATCATGCCGTTTCAGGGGGTGGGTGGGTAACGTCGGGCTTTGACGGGCGAGGGAATCGACCGGGCCGGGGCGGGCCAGCGGAAACTCGTGGGAAAAAGCGCCGTCGGCTCAACTTATTTTTGAACGATTTCCGGCGATGCTCTCCCGGGCCCGCTCTCCGGCACACCGCCGAGCGGGCGGTTGCCGCGCCACCTACGGTGCCGCGACCACGGGTAACTCGATCGAGGAGGCGTGCACGCCGGTCTGGTGGATGCGCTGCGTGGCTTTCCGGAAATCACCGGGCTGAGCGAAGAAAATGTTTTTCACGTACGTCTGCGGGTTCCGGTCGTAGAGGGGAAACCAGCTGGACTGGACCTGCACCATGATGCGGTGGCCCGGCTTGAACACGTGGCTCACGGGCGGGAGCTCGAAGCGGTACCGCTGCACCTTCCCGGGCGGGATCGGCGTGGGGTGCTCGAGGCTTTCCCGGTAACGGCCCCGGAAGATTTCCATCGCGACACCCAATTGGTAGCCCGCCATCGCGGGATCCGACGGCACGACGTCGGGGTGCGCGTCGATCAGTTTCACCACCCAGTCGGAGTCCGTACCGCTCGTGGAGGCGAACAGGTTCACCATCGGGTAACCGGAGATTCGCAACGGTTCCCGCAGGGGCTCCGAGACGTAGGTCAGCACGTCGGGGCGGCCATCCGCGTGCCGCTGGTCGGAGACGAGCCACGTCTGCCAGAGCTCGCCGTCGCCGGGGCGGACCGGCCGGCGGACGAAGGGAACAGGTTTCGCGGGGTCGGAAACATACTCCTCGTACTCCTCACCTTGTCGGGCGGGTTCGAACCCGAGCTTCAGCCCGGGTTGCAAGTACAGGGGGCGGAGCTTGGCCGGATCCTCGGCGCCGCCGACCTCGGGCCAGCGCCGGTAGCGACGCCACTCCATCGTGCCGGTCTCGAACACCAGCACCGGAGGCGTATCCGCGTGCGGGGCGCCGGTTTTCAGATGTTGGTCGAGAAACGGTTTCATCACCCGCAGGCGGAAGTCCGTCGCGGTGTCGCCGGGCAGCTTCAACGCACCCAACTGGCGCTGCTCGGTATTCACTCCCGAGTGCCTCCACGGTCCGAGAACGAGGAAGTTGAGGTCGTTCGCGGTGTCCTTCGGTTCCATCGCGCGGTAACAGGCGACGGCGCCGTAGATGTCCTCCTGATCCCACAGCGCTCCGATCCAGAGCGTCGGCACCTTGAGGGGTTGCCGCGCCAGCAGTTTGTCCACCGCCTGCTCCTGCCAGAACGCATCGTAGGCCGGGTGCTCGATGACCTTGCGCCACGCCGGGAGCTGCTCGAGCCCCGCCGCGCGCGCGAAGTTCCCCGCGGTGCCCGCCCGGAGGAAATTGTCGTAGTCGTCCGCGCTCGCCCGGGGGATCTCGTCGCCGCCGTCCTTGGCCTTCATCTGCCGCGCGATCCAGTCGAGGTTGTTGTACTGGCGGAAGGCCCCGTTCTGGAACCAATCGTCGCCCAGCCAGCCGTCGACCATCGGCGACTGCGGCACCGCGGCCTTGAGGGCGGGGTGCGGGTTGAAGAGCGCCATGGCGGCGGTGAAGCCGGGGTAGGAGGAGCCGATCACGCCGACCCGCCCGTTCGTCTCCGGCGTGTTTTTCACCAGCCAGTCGATCGTGTCGAAGGCGTCGGTCGCGTGGTCCACCTCCGTCGAGTTGAGCGGACCGCGGAGCGGGCGGTTGAGCACGTAGTCGCCCTCGGACCCGTGCTTGCCGCGGACATCCTGGTACGCGCGGATGTAGCCGTCCTCGAGGAAAGGCTCGTCCATCATCGATCCGGTCGCCGCGGCGAAGGGCGAGACGTTCCGCTGGGCGTTGCGCTTGGCGTTGTAGGGCGTGCGCGTGAGCAGGATCGGCGCGTCCTTGGCCCCTTTCGGCACGATGAGCACCGTGTTGAGCTTCACCCCGTCGCGCATCGGGATCGCGAGGACGCGCTTCGTGTAGTCGTGCGAATCGGTCGGCTCGACGAACTTCGCGGGGATGTCGGGCGTCATCGGCGGCGTCTGGCCCCCCGCGCCGGAGGCGAGGAGCGAATAGGAGACGATGGCTAGGCGGGCGACACGGGGGATTCTCATCGGAAGGAGGGCGGCTTACTTACTGCTAGGAAACTGGATCTTGCGGGGGTTCGGTCGGGAGGGGGTTACTGGAAGGAAACCGGATTTTGACTGGAAGGAAACCGGATTTTGCTGGGGTTGGGTCGGGTGGGGGTTATCAAACGGGTCATCACCTTCAATCTCGACGAGTATTACGGCCTGCCGCGGACCCACCCGGAGAGCTACTGGCGGTTCATGCACGAGCAGCTCTTCTCGCACCTCGACATTCCGGCGGAGAACGTGAACGTGCCCGATGGTTCGGTGGCGCGGAGCGATGTGTTTGCGTGGTGCCGGAGCTATGAGGAGCGCATCCGTGCGGCGGGTGGACTAGATCTCCAGATCCTACTGGAAGGAAACCGGATTTTGCTGGGGTTGGGTCGGGTGGGGGTTGCTGAGGCCACTCGGAGCCTCGGCGCGGTCCGTCCGGTCAGTGCGGGCTAGCCGCACACGGTCTTTCCGACTCGGCGGCTACTTCGCCCCCACCCGGCTCACCCACGGCCGGTGGACCGAGGGGATGTCGTCGAGCAACTGGCGGGTGAAGGGACTGGTCGGGCGCTGGGTCACGTCGTCGGGCGTGCCTTGTTCGACGATCCGGCCTTCGTGCAGGATGAAGAGGCGGTCCGACACGTAATACGCGAGGCCGATGTCGTGCGTCACGAAGACGATGGTCATCGACAGCTCCTCCTTGAGCTTCATCAGGTACTCCAGGATGCCGGCGCGGCTGCACGCATCGACCATCGACGTGGGCTCGTCGGCGATCAGGACGCGGGGCCGGAGGATGAAGATGCGGGCCAGCAGGAGCCGCTGCATCTGGCCGCCGGAAAGTTCGAAGGGATACTTCCCGTCGAGTTCGCGGGGCCGCAGGTTCACCGCGAGGAGGGCTTGGTCGATGCGTTCCTCCATCTCGCCTTCCGGCGGCCGGCGGTCGAAGAGGCGGAAGCAGGCCTTCAGCTGCGAGCGGATGGTGAAGAACTGGTTGAAGGCCGCGTACGGGTCCTGGAACACCGCCTGCACGTCGCGCCAGTAGGCCCGAGGGTCCCCGGACTCCGCGATCGGACGCCCGTGGTAGAGCAGGTCGCCGGAGGACGGTTTTTCGAGGCGGAGAAGGAGCTTGGCGAGAACGCTCTTGCCGCAGCCGGACTGGCCGACGAGCGAGACGATTTCGCGCTCGGCGATGGTGAAGGTCGCGTCGTTGACGGCGACCTTGCGGCGCGCGCCGTGGCCGAAGGCGCGCGTCAGGTTCCGGGCTTCGAAGCAGGGCGTGTCAGTGGGCATGGTGGCACCTCACGTGGCGTCCGGCGACCTCGCGCAGGACTTGGTCGCGTTGCGGGCAGTCCGGCTGCGCCACGGGGCAGCGCACGGCGAAGCGGCACCCGGAGATAGGCTCGCCGAGATTCGGCGGAGCACCCTCGATCGCGACCGGCTTCCGCGACTTCTGTCCGGGCTCGGCGCTGAGCATCGAACCCATCAGCGCCCGCGTGTACGGCTGGCGGCCATCGAAGATCACCTGCTCCGTCGTGCCGATCTCGACGATCTGCCCCGCGTACATCACCGCGATGCGCCCGGCGACGTGGCGCAGCAGGGGCAGCTCGTGCGTGATGAAGACCATCGACGAAACGATGCCCTCGTCCAGCAGGTTGAAGAGGAGCTGGATCACCGCCTTCTGCGACGACACGTCCAGCGCCGAACTGGGCTCGTCGGCGATGACGATCCGGGGGTTGAGCAGCGTGGAAATCCCGATCACGACGCGCTGCTTCATGCCGGCGGGCAGCTGGACCGGATAAGCGTTGAGGACCGCGTCGGCCTCCAGGCCGATGCGCGTGAAACGCTCGCGCAGGCGTTCCTGGATCGCGCGGCGGTCCGCGCCCTCGTCGTGGGCGAGGATGACGTCGGTGGCGAGGTCGCGGATCTTCCGCGTGGGGTTGAGGGAATTCAGGGCCCCTTGCGGGATCATCGCGATGTCGCGGCCGAGCACGGAGCGGCGGACCTCCGCGGGCGGGAGGCGAAGGATGTCGCGGCCCGCGATCCGCACCGCGCCCGAGGAGAGGTGCAGCGGTGGCATGAGCAGGCCCATCAGCCCGCTGACCAGCGTCGTCTTGCCGCAGCCGGATTCGCCGGCGATGCCGAGGATTTCCCCGGGCTGGAGCTGGAAGGAAACGCCGTCGACCGCCTGCACCCGCTTGCCGAGGCGGGTGAGGTAATGGAGGCGCAGGTCTTCGACCTCGAGAATGGCGGGCATGGCGCGGGTCACTTGCGGAGGCGCGGGTTGAACACGCCTTCCATCGAGGTGTTGAGGACGTAGAGCGCGAAGGCGATGACCGTGATCAGCAGCATCGGCGGGAAGAACGCCCACCACGCGCCGTCGGAAAGCGCCTCGTTGCGGATCGCCTGATTGAGGAGATTGCCCAGCGACACGGTGTCATAGGGGCCAAGCCCGAGCATACTGATCACCGACTCGGTCAGGATGCCCGATGCAGTCTGGAGGATGAACACCATGAACAGGTACGAGAGCAGGTACGGCAGGATGTGCAGGCAGACGATTCCAAGCGTGCCGTAGCCGTTGATGCGGGCGAGTGCGACATGGTCGCGGGAGCGCAGGCTCGCGGCCTGGGCGCGCACCGCACGGGCGCTCCACGTCCACGTGGTGCACCCGATGAAGAGCGCGATCAGCGTCAGACTCCGCCCCTCCTGCAGGCTGCCCGAAAGCAGGATCAGCACGATCAGGCTCGGGATGACGAGGAAGAGATTCGTGCAGGCGGTGAGGACGTCATCGATCCAGCCGCCCTTGTAGCCGCCGTAGACACCGATCAGCGTGCCGAGCACGGTGGCGACGATGCCGGCGAGGAACCCGACATAGAGCGACGAGCGCAATCCCGACACCAGCAGGGCGAACATATCGAGCCCGAGGTGATCGGTCCCGAGCCAGCGGCCCGAGGTCGGCGGCATGTAGGCGAGGCCGGCCCGCCGGCTGGTATCGAGCTCCATCAGGAGCGGCGGCAGGAACGCGAGCAGCAGGGTGGCGAGGAGGAGCAGGGCGCCGACGAGGAAGCCCGGGCTGCGCAGGAGATGGCGGAGGAGTTTCATGGACTCAGGCCTCTCCCTCCCGTGCCGCGCGGATGCGCGGATCGAGGAAACCGATCAGGATATCGACGGTGAAGTTCGCCACGAGCACGCAGGTGGTGACAAGCAGCGTGCAGCCGGTGATCACCGGGTAGTCGAGGCTCTGGATGGCAGTGAGCACCGACAGCCCAAGGCCCGGGTAGCTGAAGACCATTTCCGCGATCAGCGCGCCGCCGACCATGCCGCCGAGGGTGAGGGCGAGGCCGGTGAGCTGCGGGAGCATGGCGTTGCGGAACATGTAGCGGACGATCGTCGACTCGCGCACGCCCATCAGTTTCGCATAGCGGACGTAGTCGGTGCCGAGCTCGTAGATGCACATCGAGCGCATGCCGATCGCCTGACCGCCGACCACGAGGAGGAAGACGGAGAGGAACGGCAGGATGTAGTACGTCGCCGCGCTGCTCAGGAAGGCGGCGTTGAAGCCCGGGTTGAGCGCTTCGTCGTAACCGCCGAGCGTCGGCAGCCATTCCAACTGCACGCCGAAAATGTAGACGAGAAGGATGCCGAAGCAGAACGACGGGATGGCACTGACCAGCAGCGCCACGGGGTAGAAGACCTTGTCGAGCACGCCGCGCCGGTAGGCCGCGAGCGCGCCGAGGCCGTTGCCGATGAACCAGCCCAGCACCAGCGCAGGAATCTGCAGCGCGAGGGTCCAGGGCAGGGCGGTGAGGATGATGTCGCTGACCGGCCGCGGGTGCTGGACGATCGAGCGCCCGAAGTCGCCCTGCAGGCTCATGCGCAGGTAGCGGAGGAACTGCGTCAGGATCGAGGTGCGCAGCGGGGTGCCATCGGCGGCGCGGAGGATCTTCCCGGTGTCGTCGGTCTGCACGAGCCCGAACTCGCGCAGGTACGACTCTTCGCGTTCGCGTGCGGCCTGCGCGTCCATCGAACCGGAGACGCGGGCCATCAGCGTATCGACCGGGTTGGCCTCGCCGAGACGCGGGAGCCAGAAATTGATGGTCACCGCGACCAGGAAGGTCAGCGCATACCATCCCGCGCGAGCGGTGATGTAGCGGAGGGTCGGGTGCTGGCGGAACATGAGAAGAAGGTTGGACGGCGGACGTTTATGGACCGGACCCGCCCGCGGGCCGCAGGTGCCAGAGCATGAGCGTGCCGGCACCTTGCGACGGCACCGTCGGCGGCAGGTAGGGATTAGCGGCGGTGGGGAAACCGGCCCAGACCTTCTCGTTGAACTCGTAGAAGGCCTTCGGGCGGTAGACGAGGGGGATCGCCGGCTGCACCTCCATGCACAGGCGGTTGAGTTCGCGGTAGAGCGCGGCGCGCTCGGCCTCGTCGGTCACCACTGGGATGCGGGCGAGGAGTTCGTCGAAGCGGGCCACGTATTCGGGGGAGCCGGGGCGATTGAAGCGGCCCATGTTGGTGAACATGCGTTCGCCGGCTGGGGCCCAGTCGCGCGAGTTCAGGACGAAGTCGAAACGCGCCCATGGTTCCGCGGGTGACGGCACTGGGGAGGGCGTGGCGATGATCAGGTCGAAGTCGGCCAGCGGCAGGGCGCGGTAGTAGGCGGTGCTGTCGACGAATTGCTCCCGCACGTCGATGCCGACGGTGCGCATGCCGCGAACCATGATGCGGACCATCGATTCCCAGTCGCTCCAGCCGGCCGGGCACTGGATGAAGAGCGTCGGCACGCGTTCGCCGGCGGCGTTGCGGGTCTCGATCAGCTCCCCGTCGCGGAACACGCCCCGGTAGCCGCCGGCGGCCAGTTCCTCGCGGGCGCGGGTGGGATCGAAGCGCGTGCCGACGCGCTGCGCGTCCTCGGCATTGAAGTAGCGCTTTTCGACGCCGAAGGGCAGGATGAAGCCCGGTTCGTGCGGGACGCTGTAGCCGGAGACGGCGAGCTCGCGGATGTCGTCGTAGTTGATCGCGAAGGCCATCGCGCGGCGGAAGCGGACGTCGTTGAGCGGTGCGCGGAGGTGGTTGATGAAGGCCGTGGGCATGCACGCCGGCGGGAAGTAGGGCGGTTCGTCGAACCACGCCCGCACGCCCTTGCGGGCCTTCAGCCAAATGCGCGGGATGAAGGTGTTGGCCGCGTCGATGCGACCCTGCTGCAGCGCAAGGCTGTAGTGATCGTTGCTCTTGTAGACGGGCGCGATGAGGAAGCGCGGCGCCGGGAGCTTCCCACCGTGGAGCGCGGCGTTGCCCCAGTACGCGTCAAAGCGTTCCGCCACGATCTTCTCCGCCGAGTACGAGTGGAGGCGGTATGGGCCGGATCCGATCGGGTTCTGGTCGGCCTTGTGCTTGATCAGCTCGTTGAAATCCCCCTTTGCCGCCGCGAGCAGCGGCTCCCACACGTGCTGCGGCAGGATCGCGTTCAGCGTCAGCCAGTGCTGCACCATCAACGGATTCGGATCCTTCGCGCGAAAGCGGAACGCCACCGTGCGGGGCCGCTCCGCCGTCGCATCCACCACGTCCACCGCCGAGAGGTACTGCCAGGCGGGGAAACCGGGGTTGATCCGGTAGAGGCTGTTGAAGGTGTAGGCGACGTCCCGGGCCGTCACTGGCTTCCCGTCGTGCCAGCGGGCGGCCTCATGGATGTCGACCTCGATCCGGTCCGGGAACAGGCGCAGTTCCGACCCGAGCTGGGGCAGGAGGGTGCCTTTTTCGGGGTCGAAGTAGAACAGCGTCTGGTAGATGACCGTGTGCTCCTGCTGCACGGGCCAGCTGGGCGCGGGGTGCAGGGGGTTGAAGGTGTTCGGTTCGCCCCAGGCAATGCCGATGCGCAGGGTTTCGTGGCGCGGAAACTCGTCGGTGGCGCGCTTCCCGGAGGGCGTGCAGCCGCTCAGGCCGAGAAGAAGGGCGAGGGTCAGCGCCGCGCACGCAAGACGACGGATCATCGGTGGGGTGGGGGGCGTTGACGGGGGTGGCGGGGTAGCGGGGGGCGTCGAGGCGCGGGGATGACGACCGGGGAGACAAACCGGGTGGAACGTTAGTGGACGGTCTTCGGCGCTGCCAAGGCAAGGATTTGGAGATCCTTTGCGCGCGCGTTGAGCGATCACGGGATCAGCCGGGCGATCACGGGATCAGCCGGGCGATCGCGGAATCGACGGAGCGTTGGTCGGATCGACTGACGTGATCCCGGAAATTCGAGCCGCTTGAAGGTTCGGTCTGGGTCCAACAGAAAGGACCCAGATCATGAAAGGGAAACGCTACAGTACGGAGGAGAAAGTCCGCATCCTGCGGGACGTGGATGCG
>Ga0194134_10006625_pt1 | contig 10299 bp, 6 predicted proteins | sample TA2KigOff0mmetaG_FD_148602 | JGI IMG/M metagenome (GOLD analysis project Ga0194134, IMG submission 148602) | Freshwater microbial communities from Lake Tanganyika, Tanzania - TA2015056 Kigoma Offshore 0m | ecosystem: Environmental > Aquatic > Freshwater > Lake | place: Tanzania: Lake Tanganyika... | reverse complement strand
GGTGAAGGGATAGTCCAGACCGCAAACCGAAAGGACAGTGAAAACTGTAGTGGTAAGAAAATCTGTTGAGCGTATGCTCGTGGGAGTTCAAGTCTCCCTACTCGCACTGAAAATAAATATAAGATATCAGGCACCCCCCCTATGTCTTATAGAATAGACACTGCATATTGCTGGTATAATAACGGCAGTATGATTGTGAAAATGTATTTTATTTCGGGAGTTCCTTTCACATTTGATGAAATGCCAGAAGGTCATTTGCAAGATGAAGACTTGCGTAGAATAGCAGATCAGAATAGATCGTTTGAAATAGAAGACTTATATCAAACTTCTTTCTATCTTATAGCAGAAGAAGCGCATCCTTGTCTCTTTCCAATGGATCTAGAAAACCCAGAAGATATGCCAGATGATCTAGAATATGAATATAATGAGGAGGATTTGCTGGGATAAATACTATTGCTTAATCGTGGTTGTTTAAGCAAAGAGTGGGAGCAGAAATGCTCCTTTTCTTATATAAATATTTCTAACCACGATTAAAGCAGATGGAATACTATACTTACGCTTATTTACGTGAAGATGGAACACCTTACTATATTGGTAAAGGTAAGGCAGGAAGAATTACTAATACTTTACACAGAATTGCAATTCCTAAACAAGAGGAAAGAATAATTTATTTAAAGAAAAATCTTACCGATGAAGAAGCAAGAAAGCACGAGATTTATATGATTGCTATTCTTGGTAGAAAAGATTTGGGAACAGGAATTTTGAGAAATATGACTGATGGTGGAGAGGGATGTGCTGGTAGGATTTTAAGTGGAGAAACTAAAAAGAAGTTAAGTGAAGCACATAAAGGTAGAGTATTTACAGAAGAGCATAAAAAGAAATTAAGTGAAGCAAAGATGGGAAGGAAAAAAAGTGATAAATGGATTGAAGTAATGAAAGGTAAACATAGTGGCAAAGAAAATCCCGCATATGGAAAAAGATGGTGGACTAATGGAATAGAAAGTAAATTATGTAAGGAATGTCCTGGAGAAGGATTTATTTTAGGTCATAGTATTCATAAAAGGAAATGATTTTTGTCATTAATAAATAAGTCATAGAAAAGATTTTACGGGTGCCGAATCTTGGGATTAAATAAGTTAGAAAATTTCATCAAGAACACAGAAGGAAGAATTTTATATGTCAATCCAAGTGATCTTGATGCCACTGATTCAATTGAAAATCAAGGTAATTCTCTGACCAAACCCTTTAAGACAATTCAGAGAGCTCTCATAGAGGCTGCTAGATTTTCATATTTGAAAGGTAATGATAATGATATTATTGAAAAAACAACCATTCTGCTATTTCCTGGTGAACATACCATTGATAACAGACCTGGTTTTGCTATTAAAAATGTAAGTGGCACTGCAACGGCAGTTTCTCAATCGGGTGCGGAAACACCAGCTGCCACAGAGTTAACACTTACAACATCATCAATCTTTGATTTAACACAATCAAATAATATTCTTCATAAGTTTAATAGTATTAGAGGTGGTGTCATTGTACCCAGAGGTGTCTCATTAGTTGGTCTAGATCTTAGAAAGACTAAGATTCGTCCTAAGTATGTACCGAATCCAACAGATGATGCCGTTAATTATAGTGCTATATTCAGACTGACTGGCACCTGTTATTTCTGGCAATTTACATTCTTGGATGGTGATGAGACTGGAGTTGTTTACACAGACTCAGTAGATTTCTCATCCAATAATCGCTCTAAACCAACATTCTCTCACCATAAACTCACGTGCTTTGAGTATACTGATGGTGTGAATATTCCAAGTGGTTATACATTAACTGACTTGGATATGTATTATAGTAAACTTTCAAATGCTTTTAACCAAGCATCAGGAAGAGATATTGATCAGAAGTTCCCAGCAGTTCCAGGAGGATTTGCCAAGCAACGTGCTGAGTGGGAAATTGTTGGTGCATTTGCGTCTGATCCTGTAAATATTTCCACCATAATTTCTGGTGATGGATTTACACCTAATACAATAATTACAGTCACCACGAGTTCTGAACACGGTTTAACTGCAGGAACACCTATTAAAATTAAGGGTGTGGGTGTAGATGATTATAATGTCTCAACTAAAGTCCAAAGCGTATCAAGTGCAACTCAGTTTACATATCTACTTCCATTTGTAAGAGCAAATCTACCTGCTTCTCCAAGTGCTTCATCTGCAACAGTTACAATCGAAACTGATACTGTTTCAGGTGCATCTCCTTATATCTTTAACATCTCTCTCCGCTCTGTGTGGGGTATACAGGGTATGCATGCTGATGGAAGCAAGGCATCTGGTTTCCGCTCAATGGTTACGGCACAATTCACGGCAGTTTCTCTACAAAAAGACGACCGTGCATTTGTCAAGTATAATCCAACATCTAGACTTTATGAAGGCATTAATGTTACTAAAGTCACTGGAGCTTCATTATCAAATGGATCATCCTCCACAAATTCAAGCACTGTTTATCACTCCGATAGTGAGGCCATTTATAGAAGAGGATGGGAAACATCTCACATCAAGATGTCAAATGATTCGGTTGTTCAGATTGTTTCTGTGTTTGCAATCGGATTTACAAATCACTTTGAAGGATTATCTGGTGGTGATGCTTCAATCACTAACTCTAACTCCAACTTTGGTCAATTTGCCCTTGTAGCATCTGGATTTAAAAAAGAAGCATTTAGAAAAGATGATAGGGCATATATTACTTCAGTCATTACTCCTAAAACAATCGTAGAGACTGAAACTAATGTTGATTGGATCTCAATTGATGTCAATACCACATCAACGGTTGGTATTTCAAGTCATCTTTATCTGTTTGGATTTGGTGATGTAAATCTTCCACCACCAGTTCTAACTCAAGGTTATCGAGTTGGTGCAAGAGTATCTGATAAATTGTATGTAACCAATGTTGGAACGGGAGTTACATATTCCGCTGATATTCACATGGTTGATACCACTCCGTTGGCGAGTGGTGCTGTATTTGGCACATCAAGTTCTGTAAAAGAATATGTGGTCACATCAGTTGCATCAAATATTTTAACGATTGGATCACACGGTCTTCTGACTGGAGAAAAAGTTATTGTTATTAGCGATGTTGGTGATTTACCAGAAAATATTACTGCACATCGTGTTTATTACACAATTAAAGAGTCTTCAACTACAATTAAACTTGCTTCATCATTAACCAATGCTCAAAACGGCACTGCAATTACAATTTATGGTGGATTGCAACTTCGTGTCCTAAGTCGTGTTTCTGATAAAGCAGCTGGTGATGTAGGATCCCCGATTCAATACGACACGACCAATTCCAAGTGGTTTATTCACACAAATCAGAATAGTTTAATTTATAGTAACATCGCTAGTCTTGGTTTACCTGATGTTCCGTCAAGAACTGATGTTTCTTTCTTCAAGAGAATTGAAGATACTAGAAGTATTGACGAGAGACTTTATAAGTTTAGAGTTGCAATTCCCAAAGAATTCCAAAATACAAAGAATCCAGAAGAGGGATTTATTATTCAAGAATCCAGCACAACTGGAGCAAGAACAAACTCTGATTTTACTCTTGCTACAATTTCAGAATCTGACTATGATTATAACAGAAATCCAAGATTTATTTCAACTTGTTCTGTAAGTTCATCAACGATTACAGTCATTTCTGAACTACCTCACAATTTGAATGTTCAAGATCAAATTATCGTTAGAAAAGTAACAAGCACTACCAATACATCTGGAACAGATAATATTGGATATAATGGAACTTTTGCTGTTACGGCAGTCACTAATGACAAGACGTTCCAATATTCAACACTTGATGTTAATGGTGTCACACATAATCCAGGAGTTTTTACTAATAATACTGCAAACAGAACAACTTCACTTCCAACATTCAGTCGAAATGATTTAAAAAATAATTATTACATCTACAGAAGTGATGTTATCACACCGTATAGTTTCAATGTTCAAGACGGTGTATATCATCTTTATGTTCTTAATGCTGACAATCCAATTGTCACTGAATTTACAACATCATCCTTTAGTCAGAATGTAACTGATCTTTATCCACAATTGGATAGAGATAATCATAATGATAATCCTGATGCAAGCAAAACATATGCCAAGAGAGCTCCTATTGGTGAAGTTGTAACTAATGATCTTAAGAAGAGTCTAACAAGAGAAACCACAGATAAAATCTTACGAGATCTGTTCATTGGTCTACCAATTTCTGGTATATCCACATCCTTCTCCAGTGCTACAGAGGGAACTGCTACAATCACATTCTCCAGAGAGCATAATTTAAGTGGTATCGTAACCTTTAGTGCCCTTGCTGGTGGTTCAGGATTTACCAATGGCACGTATCATAATGTCAAACTATTCAATAATGGAACTACAACTTGGGATGGTGCGACAGCGAGAGTTGTTGTCTCTGGTGGATCGATTAGTAATGTTCAAATTGTTGCTGGTGGTTCAGGATATACCAATGGTGAGGTATTAGACTTTGATACAACCTCGATTGGTGCTGGTACTGGTGCTAGTTTAACAATTAGCACTTCAGGCATCTCTACAGTCATTGGTAATACTGTTCAGGTAACTGGTATTGGAACAACGTCTGGTGGACATTTCCGTATTACTTCTGTTCCTGCTAAAAATCAGGTTGCAGTTGCAATTACAGATGGCGACGCTAGACTTACTCCAGATCAATATTTAATTAATATTGGAGCAGAAATTCTTGTTGCATCAACAGCATACACAAGCGCAACTGGTATTTCAACTTTTACAACATCAAGACCACACGGTTTAGTAATTGGAAATAAGATTCGTATTATAAACTCAACTCATGCAAATCTTGGTGATTACTTGATTTCTGGTATTACAACTACGACCATTAGTGCTGTTACTAATCAATCCTTATCTCCAAAGTATGTTTTAAAACATGGTCTTTCTGCAAATGATAAGACTTCTGATGTTGATGGTGAAAATCTTGCTTCAAGAGGATTCTATTTTTATGACAATGAAATTCTAATTTTAGATTCCAATATTACAAATCAAACAACATTACACGTCACTGTTCCTAATGCTGGAATTTCTACCACTAAGAGATTTGAACTTGGATCTTATGTTCAAGTAGATAATGAAATAATGAGAATTGTAAGCAGCACTCTTTCAGGTGCTGGTAATAATGAAATCACTGTTATTCGTGGTTCTCTTGGTACAGTTAAGGAGAATCACTCTGCAGGAGCGCAAATTAAGAAGATCAAACCAAGAGCAATTGAGTTCCGTAGACCTTCAATTCTTCGTGCTTCTGGACATACATTTGAATACATTGGATATGGACCAGGTAACTATTCAACTGGTTTACCACAAGTTCAGGTTAAAACACTATCAGAAAAAGAAGATTATCTAGCACAAGCGCAAGAAAAATCTTGTGGAGTTGTTGTTTACACTGGAATGAACAGTGTTGGTGATTTCTTCATTGGTAATAAAAAAATTAACTCTTCAACGGGTAAAGAATCTAACTTTGATATTCCTGTTGCAACAATCACTGGTGAAGATCCAGCGAGACTCAGTGTTGTATTTGATGAAGTTATTGTTAAGGAAAGACTTTTAGTTCAAGGTGGAAACTCTGGAACAGTTCTATCTCAATTTGATGGCCCAGTGACATTTAATGAAGAGTTAAAAATGAATGATAGTGTTACCATCAATGGTGCACTAAAACTTAACTCTACGTTTAATATTACTGATAACACTCAATCAAATAGCACAACCACAGGTGCATTCACTGTCAAGGGTGGTGTTGGTATTGGTTCTAATCTTAATGTTGGTGGAACTTTAACAGTTGGTAGTGCAACTACTCTTAATTCATCTTTAACAGTCAGTGGTCTTTCATCAATTTCAAATACAACACAATCAACTAGTAAAGACACTGGATGTCTAGTTCTTGAGGGTGGTGCTGGAATTGAGAAAAACGTTTATATTGGTGGTTTGTTAGCAGTTACAGGTGTATCGACATTTACTGGAGCAGCTACATTTTCAAGCACATTGAATATTTCTGGATCTACATCTGTAGATGCCCTGAATATTAATACAACAGGTGCACCACAAGGTGATTTATACAGTAGTGGTGGTGGTGATGGAATATTTAACATTAATAACACTACTAATAGCGGATCAATTGTATTAAATGTTAAAAATAGTTCAGGAACATTTAATGACATTCTTACCGTTACAAATACAACAGCCACAGTTGATGGTGCTTTAAACGTAACTGGAGATATCACAGCATTCTTTACATCTGACCAAAGATTAAAAGATAATGTTAAACCAATTGAGGATCCACTTTCAAAAGTTCTCTCAATCAGTGGTAACACTTACACTTGGAACGATAAATCTGGTAAAGAGGGATCTGATGTTGGTGTGATCGCACAAGAAGTTGTAAAAATTCTTCCAGAAGCAGTCATAGAAAGAGATAATGGTTATCTTGCCGTTGATTATCAAAAACTAATTCCATTAATGATTGAGGCAATTAAAGATTTAAAACTTGAAGTTGATGCATTGAAAAATAACTAATGGATAAAAGAGATGACAATTAAATCTTCTGGATCGCTTTCTTTTACTGAAATAACAAATGAATTTGGCACTGCCAATCCAACATCATTATCACAATATTATGGATTGGATGCGGGAATTCCTACTAGTGGTCAAATAAGATTTTCAGATTTTTATGGAAAAATTCTTAATGCCACAAGAACTATAAATGCAAATCAACAAAACTTTAATGCTTACAATGATTTTCCCAATGCTACAATTGTTGGAGGTCACAGAACAGTGGCTACTGTTATTAGTACTAATCAAGCAGTAAAATATTTCCTCACTAATAATGCTATAATTGGGTCAACCAGCACTGGAACTACTGCTTTTACAACAGGTAGTTGGCCAACAGGGACGAGTATTCGTCTCACTAATAATAATTTTATTGTTGGCGCAGGTGGAAATGGTGGAAATGCTAATAGTGGTGCAGGTGGAAATGGTGGTAATGCTTTGACTGTATTGATATCTACTATTATCACAAATAATGGCACTATTGCAGGTGGCGGTGGCGGAGGAGGAGCTGGAGCTGGATCAGTGTTCACTCAGTGTGTTCAGGTTGGATGTTGCCAACAAGAATGTTACACTGCAAGTGCTAACGGCGGTGGTGGAGGTGGCGGTGCTGGTTCAAGTGCAGGTAGTGGTGGTGGTGGAGCAAGCAACGGAGGTGATGGAAATCTTACTACTGGAGGCAGCGGCGGTGGTGGTGGATCGAATACAAATGGAGCTGCATCTGTAACTGCATCGCCTGGGGCGCCAGGGGGAAATCTAGGACAAAGTGGTGGTGTTGGAAATACGGGTAGTGGTGGATCTGCAGGAAACTATATAGTTAACAATGGTAACGCAACTTTCGCAACAAGTGGAACTTTATTAGGGGGTGTTGGATAATGAACGCTGATTTTAAAACTTTTAGAGATAATAAATCTAAAATTATAATTAGTTACTGGACTATGAATAAGGATGATTCTTTTGTTTCTTGTGATTTATCTAATACTAAACTTAATAAATTAGATAAGCATAAACAAATAGAAGACTACGGATGCACATTTTTAATTCAAGGAAAATGTCTTCTTAGTACTGCAAATAGTGATGAAATTCTTGAAGCTAATGCCGGGGAGGTTGCTAATCGAAGAAGAAAAGCTGCAGTGGTAATCAGAGCCTTAGAAGATAATACACTATGGTGTTATTGTTTACATTTTAATAGTTTATTCACGACAAATACGACTGAAGGATTACAGGAAGATCTTGTTAATCCTAAACTTTTAACTGGAGAATCAATTAAGATTTCTGCAGGAGAAATATTGGAATTTGTTGATAATGATAAAGATGTATGGATTGCGGATCCGATATGCACTGAAGATCCTGAATTAAATGCAATTTCATACAAACCCACAGATAAAGAAGAATTTTCAAATCTTGTAACGGGTAAATTATTGAAAATTTTAAAGGGTAAAACGTATTTTATAAAATCTAATATTGATACGTATATTCCCAAGGTTTTCTTGGATACCCTTCACTAATAAATAACTAGAAACCATATAAGATGGCAAATTTTAGGAAGTCATTTAACTTTAGGAATGGTGTTCAGGTTGATGACGATAATCTAGTCGTAAATTCTAATGGATTAGTTGGCATTGGAACATCAGTTCCATCCGAAATTCTTGATGTAAGAGGGACGGCAAAAATTGTTGGTTTAGTCACCGCAACAGAAGTCTTTGCACAAAATACTGTAACCTCAGGTGTCTCTACTTTTAGTGGTGGACTGAGAGTTGGTATTGTTTCAGTAGGGCAAAATGGTATTGTAACAGCCACTTCTGGTATTGTAACATACTTTGGTGACGCTAGATTCTTACAAGGAATGCCCACATCTCAGTGGGTTGATATCGATGCTGGATTAGGTTATACGAGCATTTATGCTGCTGGTAATGTTGGTGTGGCAACTGTTGATCCTAGATTTACATTCCAAGTTGGAGGGAATACAAGCACATCTGTTTCAGGATTTTCTGCTGGAGTAGGAATTAACAGTAGAGGAAGTATTTTAGCGACTGGCATCATTACTGCAACCACATTTGTTGGTGCTTTCACGGGTAATATAACAGGAGATGTTAATTCATCTGGTGTTGGAACTTTTAACAGTCTTAAGGTTGGTATAGGTGTTACAATTGGTTCTGGTGTTGTAACTGCAACGACATTTAGAGGAAACCTAATTGGAGATGTTACAGGAACTGCTTCTACAGCTCAGAATTTAACTGGCACACCTAATATCACAGTTAATAATATAACAGCGAGCAACTATAATTCAACTGGAATCTTAACTGCTTTCAGGATTAATAGTGGGTTTTCAACGACTGGAATATCTACGGTTCATAATTTACTTCATATACCAGCATTAGGTTCTATTGGTGTAGGAACTGATAGTCCAAATGCAGACATTCACATCCGTGATGCAAATGATGGTGCATCATTACAATTAACCAGTGATGGTGCCAATGTATCCTATATCTCTATTGGGTCAAGTGTTACTCGCACTGGAAATAATAGTGAATTGAGATTTGGAAATACGAATGTAAGTCAACAATATAGTACATCTTCCTCCGTAGATGTAATTAATTACGGTTTAGGCAATTTAAATAATTATCTACATCTAGGTTCAATTGTTGGACTAGGAACTGGTAATTTTAATTGGATTTATGGTAAGAGCACAAACTCTCCATTGATGACTTTAACTTATGGTGGTCGTTTGGGATTGGGAGTTACAAATCCAACCACTACTTTACATGTTGTTGGCACCTCAACCGTAACTGGAAATTCCTTTATTGATGGAAGTTCCTTCATCGTAGGAAATCTTACTGTTCAGGGAAATATTAATGGCACAGTTGCCTTACCAAGTTTGTTTAATGGTAACGTAAATTCTACTGGTATTTCAACGTTTAATCAAATCCGAGTGAGTGGAATGTCCACTTTTGTAAGCGCACTTAATCTTCTTGGAAATGTTGGCGTAGGAACCACAGCTTCTACAATACTACCTTTTAGGGTCAATGGACCTATACCCCAAGATCAATTTGTAATTAATGCACAAGGGACTATTGGTATAGGAACAAATGTAATCAATCTTGCACCATCAAATCAATATAAGGTAAGTATTGATGCTGCTCGTGGAGTCGCATACTTACTTGGTGTCGGTGTAGGAACACTTACACCAAATTGCTTTGCAGATTTTAGTCGTGCTGGACAAGATATTCCAGATTTTGGTGGCGCTGGTATTCCTGGAAGTCAATTCCAATTTATGCTCCCCCCTAAAGTTACAACTACCGTTAGAAATAATCTTTCTGCTGTAGAGGGCGCATTTATTTACAATACAACAAATAGGAGATTAGAAATTTATAATGGGGATGGATGGTCTGGAATTTCTACTATTCCATAACACTTGACATAATACTCAAATCCACATAGACTACCCTTATCTAGGTCGAATACAAGAGTCTAATCCAATTTAGGAACCGTCCACTGGGTCGCACCAGGGGCGCTTTTCTGCTATAATAATCCCATAAGCGATGAGACCTGTGATCCAACTCCGACCTCACCAGCAACGTGCTCTGGATGCTCTGCTTGAGTATGCCAAGGGGCAGGTGATTATGCCGACTGGTTCGGGCAAGACTCTTGTGGGTATTGCTGATGC
>Ga0194134_10006617_pt1 | contig 10306 bp, 27 predicted proteins | sample TA2KigOff0mmetaG_FD_148602 | JGI IMG/M metagenome (GOLD analysis project Ga0194134, IMG submission 148602) | Freshwater microbial communities from Lake Tanganyika, Tanzania - TA2015056 Kigoma Offshore 0m | ecosystem: Environmental > Aquatic > Freshwater > Lake | place: Tanzania: Lake Tanganyika... | reverse complement strand
AGCGATCGGCGTATCGGCTAGGCCATTCTCCAAGTCCTTGTCCTCTCATATTCAGCAGATGGGCAGGGTTATGCGGCCCTACCCGGGGAAGGAGTTTGCTCTATGGCTGGATCATTCGGGAAACTACCTCAGGTTCCGGGATGACTGGGATGAAGTCTTTGATATCGGGGTCAAGAAGCTGGATCAAAAGGTAGAGAAGGCCAAGAAGGAGCCGACAGAGAAGACCAAGAAGGAATCCAAGTGCCCTGCCTGCGGGTTTCTGTGGCCGGCTAGGGTGGATACTTGCCCGTCTTGTGGGTATATCAGGAAGAACAGGAGCCAGATCGAGGCCGTGGCCGGCAAGTTAGAGGAGCTCGGCAACGGCATCCGGGTCAACAGGGATGACAAACAATCTTTCTACTCCGAGTTGATTTACATAGCCAAGGAGCGTAACTACAACCCCAACTGGGCAAGTCATAAGTATCGGGAGAAGTTCGGGGTATGGCCGCGCGGACTGTATGAGCAACCGCTCCAGCCCTCGATGAAGACTCTCAATTGGGTGCGCCATAAGAATATTGCGTTCGCCAAGAGCAAGTTCAAAGGGAGATCGCTATGAGATTCGAGGACTTTGCCCGTGCTCATGGCCTGATTATCCGTAGCATCATCCCTCACAAGTGGGTTGCTACTCCAACCGAGGACCATCCAAAAAAACAGAATGGCCGCTACAAATTCATGGGAGACATTGGCTGGGTGCAAAATTGGGCGACGATGGAGAGGCCAGAAATGTGGAGGTCTGATACTCCGCAACCCGTATATGTTCGGCAGAGGGAGAGGTTTGAAGCGGACCGGGAGAGGAAAGAGGCGGCAAGTAAAGCGGCCTCAAGAGCAGGGTGGATCCTGCATCAATGTAAGGCCACCACTCACCCTTATTTAGAGAAGAAGGGATTCCCCGATGAATTGGGGAATGTGTGGGACAAGGATGGGGAGAAGCTTCTAGTCATCCCAATGCGGTCGTCGGGAAGACTGGTTGGATGCCAGCTCATCGATAGTGATGGGAATAAGAAGTTCCTCAACGGACAGGTTACAAAGGGCGCATCGTTCCTTATGGATGCAAAGGGACTCCCTATTTTCTGCGAGGGATACGCCACGGCCCTTTCCATCCGGGAGGTTATGAAAGCCATAAAGATTCGCTATTCGATTTATGTTTGTTTCTCGGCAGGAAACATGAAGGACATTGCGAAGTCCATCAAGAGTGGGTTCGTCGTGGCAGATAACGACCCGAGTGGGACCGGTGAACGGGTTGCCCGGAAAGCAGACAAGCCATATTGGATCAGCCCCACAATCGGGCAAGATTTCAATGATTACTGGTCTCAAGAGGGAACCTTTAGGGCGAGTCAATCTTTGAAGAAGTTTCTCCTGACAAATGCCTACGCATAGCCCGTAGAAACTTAGCTTCGATCTGCCTGACCCTCTCCTTAGTGATCTCGAATTGATCCCCGACCGACTGAAGACTGGCGCCATCCAGCCTTAGCCTCACGATCTCAAAAGTGCGCCTGACACTATGCTCAGGGGTTTGAGGGAAGATCGATTGATAGACGGCAAAAAACCCCTCCCAATCAGGGAGGGGGACAAGTTTGTAAGGATGGACTGGATCGCCCGTTTTAATTGGGACCAATCCATTTCCGTCTCTGATATTCAAGTGCTTTCCTTTCGGTAGTAGTAGGTTGTTTCCTCGATCAGCCAGAGGTCGGGTGGGATCTTGTCTTGAAAGGCGACAAGCTCCGCCTCGTGCTCATTATCGAAGACCCCGATAACATCCACCTCGTATTTGAGAACGAAGACTCTCTTTTTTTCGTTTGAGAGCTTCATTCCATCATCCCCATCATGTCCGAGATCCCGTATTGGCGATCCAAGTGCTCGGGAGGATTGTCGGTTGAATACTCGTGGTCTTGCCCTTCATACCACTCGCCGCAGAATCCGATTCCGGGCTCGAAGTATTGGGCCGTGATAACGAATCCCATTTCCCAAAGCTTCTCATAAGCTTTGACTGGCGGCGCCCATGCGGAGTCGAAACCTAAGACAAGTGTCGGCCAATCCCTGTCCTCGATCTCGGCCAGCGGTTCGTGTTCAGATCTCCGACCAACATCCCACTTGGTCCCCCACTCACAAACGCACCAGTCGTACCAGTTCTTATGCCCAAAGTATTTGACATTGAGCTTCTCCTGAAATTTCAAGAGCTCCGACTTGTATTTCGAGATAGTGTCGCCGCCGCCGCCGTATGACCCGGCCATCGTCGCCAAGAGCGGTTCGGGGCAGGGAATGAGAGCTTGAAGCATCTTGCCCTCGTTGAATCCATCACGAGCTTTCTCCAGCATAGCGCGGTCCATGTGTTGTAAAACTAGATCGTTCGAGCACCAGTTAGGCATTTTCCATCTCCTTGTTGAAAAGTTTTTGATCTTCTTCTAAGTAAAACTCGCAAAGATCTGCGAGTCTGGCTGGAAATTCCTTCCCTGCCATGTGTTTATTGCTCATCCATCCGTCCCTGCCCTGCCAATACCAGCAGATTTGTGGTGATGGGCTATGCGCCATGGCCCAAAGGAAAGAGAGCGCATGGTCCGAGTCGTTGAAATCCCGGTAGCTATGGGCGGATGAAACACTCGGCCCCATGTGGACCCGGAAGTTTCTTCTGCCCGAGATATCAACATCCAAATGATCAAGATACTCGTGGAACATCTTCTTCAATAGATTGGGAACATCTTGAACATGGGCCGGGATCTCGCACCGCATGGTTTTGGAATAGATCATGTATTTCTGACCCTCATGGCCCTCGATGTCCTCAATAGAAAAGTCAAGTCTGCTCATTTCCACTCTCCTTGTATGTGTCTTTCACTTCTTCAATGGCAAAGATCTCGCCTTGGTAAAAGTCTGCCTCGGCCGCGCACTCCTGTGCGGCTGGCAGATTCGAGTAGGCCCCGCTATAGATGAAACCATCAGCGGTCGGGTGAATGACGATATAGATCATGCCGCCACCAAAAGGTCGAATTTTTCTTTTAGGTCTTGATCCGAGTAAACGCTGAACCCGCCTTCGAAAAAGAATTGCACCAAATCGTTTATATTTTCCGGGGTTGGGTCTCCCATGACCCACTCAATCTCCCAGCGAATAAGGGCCTCGACCATCGCCTCACGGGGCGGGTGCTCCTCAATGGCCACTTGAATGTGCCTTGATCCCTCAAATACCTCCACCACTTCAAAGGTAATCCCGGCCTTGTCCAAAGCTTCGTAAAGTTCTGTAGCGGTCATGCTTCCTCTCCTCTCATAAGTTCATCGGGCACTTCAATCTCATCGCCAACACGACTATCTTCATCACTCGGCCCCCCTGCTGTCTACCCAACCCATGCCAAATCGTATGGCAGACACGGGCGGCGGCATCTTGACGCCAATCAAGCGAAGCTCGCGGTCCAGCATGGCGCGAGCCTCCGCATTGCGCCAATACCTGTAACCCCAACGATTGTGGGCAGTCTTGGCAATCGCTTGCAAAAGGGGTTTGTAGTGCGCTAGCAAGGGTCTACACGCGACAACAAGTGCGCCGTGCCAGTAATCAGCTTTGCAGTCATCAAGCCAACGCGTAGCTTTATGTTGTGCCGCGTTCAGCAGATGCGCGGGTTTTGTCGCGCCCTCGACCATTTCCACCGGCAGGTACACGCGATGCCGGGGCACTGGATATGCGTCAGGGTCACGGGGGTCGCGCGGTCCGTACAGGGTCACCGCAACAGACTGCCCAGAGCGACTCAAGTAAGCCTGCCCGCCCGTAATCAGATTATCCTGCCCCTCAATAAACATGATGCGCTTCGGATGGGCGCGGAGTGCTTGAACTGGTGGGTAGTCCTTCATGCCTTTTCTCCTCTCATAAGTTCATCGGGCACTTCAATCTCATCGCCAAAATGACTGGCGACATAACACCGCATGGCTGCAATGAGGGGAGTTGGGCCGACACTTTCTTTGCCACCAATGTGGGCGTTCCATTCGCTGTTTCCGTATAGGTACAGCGCAATACCCTCACGCTCAATGATTGAGCCGCCTTGGCCCCAATCGGTTGCCCAATGCCACAATCCCCACTCGGGGCCGGTTACTTCAGCATCAAACCCCTCGGCCTTGGTTACTGCCCAATCGAGGGCCGCGCCCTCCAGTTGATTAACTTTCATCTTGGTCCTCTTTAGCTTCTTCCTCAGAATGGTTGGCCTCGCAATACATCCAAACCCCATGCTCGTAGCCCCGCTGGTAGGCATCTTCCCATTCCTCAGAATTGCCTAGGTATCGGTTTTCAGAATCGCCTCGAAAAAACCCATCGTCGATCCCTCGTTCAAAGGCGTGTAAAAGCTTGTTGTAATCCATTGCAGTCATTTCACTTCTCCTCCTCTGTGTATTCAACTTCTATGCACCAACTAAACGATGCGGGTTCGATACCCATGTCACGCAATGCGTCATGCACTATCTCGCTGATCGCATCAAAATCTCGTAGGCTTAGGCCTTCCGCATCTATTTGACAAGTCCGTGGTTCTTTCATTTCACTCATTTCACTTCCCCTTAAAGTCTTCAGGTGTCAATATAGGTTGGTCGAGTGCCTCCTTCATGCGATCTATCACTTCTCGCAATCCCTCCATCGTTTCAGACATAACAAATACAAATGGTGAACCATTTGTTGTCGGCATCCCGTTCTCCTCGTAGCAAACCTCCCGTATAGCAATCAGATACTCACCCCCGTTCTCTGAGGTCAGGTCAACAACTCTATGATTCCAATACATTTCACACCTCCCTTTTCTCAAACTTAAACTCAAGCACCCACTCGTCAGTCGTATACTCCTCGGGGTCGTAGCCCTCCAACTTCAGAGCATCTTTGAAAATGCTGAGGACATACTCATAATCTGCATCACTCAGCATCCCAACATCTACCCGCACCGCACCAAACCGAATCTCACTCATTTCACTTCTCCAATGTAAGAAAAACATCCAACCCACTCTTTATAGTGGCGTTGCTCGACCAGCTTGAGCATCTCAGGCGAACCGCTCATGCACCTTATTACGCAAATGTCTCCCCGCTGAATGTGCGCCTTGGGTTTTATGTCGTGCCATGTGTAGGGCATGGGTCTGCTCGTTGATCTCAAACCCCGCTCTGCTTGTGCCATGTCTATCATTTCAGCAACCCCCCCATCCATAGCTTGGGTAGCTTCTGATCGGCGTGTTCTCTTGGTAAACCTCGAGCAATTCGACTTCTTCCCCGGCCTCCTTCTTGGCCTTCAAGAAAACGGAAAGGTCGCAATCCTCCTCGAGGTATGCCTTTCCCCCATATCGGTAAGAGTAAGGACTTATGTCCTTGGCAATCTTGAGGTGCTCGAGCTCCTCGGTTGACACTTCCAGCCAGCCATGGCCGGGATCTGCAATGAATCGATACTTCATTTGGTTTTCTCCTAGCAAGAAACCGGGAATCCGCCCCGGCGGCGGGTTGTCTGCCCCTAAAAAATAAAGATCCAAATAAACGACATAAAAAGCCAAAAGAGTCCGCCAATCATTGCAAGCCAAGACGGACTCATTTCCTCGTCGCGTCTGTCTGCCAGTCGGCGTTTCATGTCTTCAATTTCCGAGCGATTCAATTTCTTTTCTCCTTGGTTTAGATCGAGACTTCCCCGTTCGTTTGCGGTCTCATGCCATTGGCAATTTGCGGTCTCGGAGCGGGGAAGTTTCGCCCCTGCTAGGGCATCATCAGTCGATCAGCAGGTCGATTTCCTCTTTGATTACCTCGAGGGCCTCTTCTTCTGTGTAGAAAATGAAGCGGCGGCGGATGGTTTCTCCCGAGTCGGGGATGGCCGAGACCTCCAGCCCCGCATGGTTTCGATGAATCAGAATCAGGAAATTTTTATATTCCATTGGCGAAGCTCCTCATTTCTTGCACCCACTCGGGCATGGTGTCGTCGTCGTCGTAAGCTTCAAGGGCCCACACTCTCAGGCAATCGGTGCAAGCTTGAGCTCGGAAAGCTGGCCGCTCGAGCGGCGCATAGACTGCGTGCACCTTTTCGTCGGCCTCCTCTCGGGAAACCCCACAAAGGGGGCGCCCCGCATTGAATCCCGTCTCTGTGAGGTGAATCATTCGGACATATCCTCCAAGCTGATGACGAGTCCGTCGAAGTCCTCAGAGGGGCCGAGCAGGGAGGCGAGAGTAAAGACTGTCTCCATGTCTACGCCGGTCTCGTCGGCCAAGCTGGCGAGGTAGTCGTGCCGGTCCTTGTAACCTTGTTCGGTGTAAATGCTCATTTCAGAATCTCCTTGGCAATTTGGGAAAGGCCGCCGGCCATAACGGCGGCGAGGAAAAAACCGACGGCGGCGAGGGGTTGGGAATCAATCGAAAGCCAAGCGGTGACAAAGCAAAGCAAAGCTAGCAGGGAAAAGGCGTGTCTCATTTGTTCACCTCATAACAGGGATAACAGGAAGGGATTCATTCGTTGAAAACAAAGCCCCGGCGTTGTTTCCCTCGTCGTCGGCCGATGCGTAAAGCAGGGTTCCATCGTCGAGCTCGAGAACGGGGGCGCGGTCCTGCCAGTATTGCGAGGCGGCCTCCTCTTTCGTCATGTAGCTAAAGCCCACGATTCGGCGGCCGACAAGCTTGGCGGCTATTGTCTTGGTCCAATCTTTTTCAGTCATTGCAATTTCTCCTAAAGGGTGGCGCGGTTGGCGAGGGCGTCGGTCACTTGGCCGTCGCGGTGTAAGGCGTCGAGGAAGTCGACGAAGGCGCACCGGGTTTCCATGGGATAGACGAGCGGCGCGGCCTTGTCGTCTCTCCTGAGCGAGTATCGATAGCGCCGCCGGGGAAGATCCGGGCGGGAATCCCAAAAAAGGGCGCGGATTTGCTTCTGATTGGTGAGCATGGTTTGATCTCCTTAACTAAGGCAAAGGCCGCGCGAGTAATACTGGCAGGGTTCGGCGCCGGCGGGGATATCGCCGGGACGCAGGATATACAGGGCGGCCCCTCTTGGATCGCCTTGGATATAGGTGGAAACCAACCCCGAGGCCCTTTCATTGCGGCCTTGGATGATCGCGGCGAGTCTCTTCCGGGCGCCCGTCTCGCGGTCTGCAACGGGGGTTTTCGTCGTCCGGGCCGGGATTCCGTTGCGTGGGTGGTAGTGCGTCACCAAAAAAGGGCGGCCCTCGCCGTCCTCGTCCCTCTCTATGGCCCAATCGGCCCAATCGTTACCAGTCCCGCATTCCAACTCGAACCAGCGTCGGAGAGTGAGGGAAATTCGGCGCATCTTCTCGCACTCGTCGAAGGTAAACCCGAGCGAGATAAGCGCGGAATAGGTGCGGTGGCGTTGTTCTGCTTCGTATTTGGTCATTTTTCCGTTCTCCTTACCAAGCGGCCATTTTTTTAAAAGCGGCCTTGTAATCCTTGAAGCTGGCGAAGCTTTTAACCTCGAGACAATGCCGAAGAAAAGCGTCGTCCATAAAGTGGCCTTGTGCGAGCTCGTCATGGGACCGGCCGAGCTCTTTGTATTTCTCCCCGGAATAGGCGGACAGAAGAACGAATTTCAGCCCGTCCCATGTCTCCTCGTCGTATCCGCCGGGGCAGAGATCCTCGCCATCGATGCGGCCATACCCATCATAAAAGCCGGTCAAGCGGCGGCCGTCGGGGTAAAGTGCGACAATCTCGGAAAGCTCGGGGAATCCTCGCCCATCGTGAACGATTGGCAAGTGCGTTTTGGCGCAGGTTTTGGAAAAAAAGCCCATCTGTGGTTCTCCTTGGTTAGTTGAAATAGACGGGGCAAGCGGCCTCGAAATACATTCTCCAGCCGTCGGCGTCGTCGAAATAGACAGGCTCGACGGCCATTTCCAGTCGGTCGGCCTCGGCCTCGCTCATGGATAGATCAGGGGCACGGCCGCAGATAAAGCGCAGGGTTTCGGCCTCTTTGGGGGTGATTCTTCGCATGGTTCAATCTCCTAGCAGGGAAAAGCCGGGGAACCGCCCCGGCGGCGGGTTAACTCTCGAGGCAAGCCCAATCCCCGCAACAGACAGACCGGCGGCCGTAGGTCACGGGAAGGGTGGAAGCAAATTCCAAAAAATTAGAGTGACGGGCGTCCAACCATGCAGACATAAGGCCATTTTCTGAGCAATGCATCTGAGTTACGGCCTCGAGGGGCGTCACCGCGTCGGGGAAGTGGGTCTCGCGGTTTTCTAGTAGGTGAAAGACTTTCATAGCGGCGTCTCCTCAAATAAGCGGTTCGGTCTGTGAAATGTGAAAAACTGTCGTCGTCTTCGGGCGGCGGGTGCGCTGGCCGTCTTTTTCGGTTTCAATCCAAGTCACAATCGAGACGCCTTTTTCATGGCGGCGGACCACTCGTCCGAGAGCTTTCCATGCGTTGAAAGTAAGGACATTCTCGCGGGGGCGGATATCGTCGAAGCGAAGGCCCTTCGCGAGGAAACCCTCGAAGATTGGGCCGTAGTTGGAATTAACATCCCCGGCGCGTGCGCGGGTGAGTGCCTCTTGGGCGTAGTCGGCGGTTTTCATTTGGCGGTTCCCCTTTACTTTTTGTGATAAGGCAGAAGGGCGAGAAAAATCCATAGCGCTACGACTATGGCGAAAAAGCCCCGCGCATAAAAGACATGGATGGCCCCGGCGGTGGTTAGTGCGAAAATGAAAATTAGAAGTGCGACGGCGACAATCGAAAAAATGATTTGGGCGTTCATTTGGTGCGGTTCTCCTAGCAGGGGTTAAAAGTCAATACATCAGGGTTCCGTTCTACGCGATCTAGCTTGACTGTCAAGCCCCTTTTTAGTCTTTTTTGCAATAACCTACAAAACGAAGGGGAATAGCTCGAGGGGTTCGGTCGGGGCGGCGCTGGCGTGTCTTGCCCGAAGGGCGACGGCCCGCTATCATGTCCTCACCATATACCCGAAGGGGAACAGATGAAACTGACAAGAGCACAAGTGAAGGAAAGCCTAAAGAGTGTCCCAATCGAGACAATTCTTCTAGGCGTCCATAGCGCAAAGCGGACCGGCCTCACGCCAAAACAAATTCGCTTCGCAGAGGAAATCGCCCGGGGTGAGAGCAAAGCAGGGGCTTACAGGAAGGCATATAAAAGCAAAGGAAAGCCAGAGACGCAAAGTCGCCGGGGAGTGGAGTTGACAAACGACGGCAGAATACAGGCACAGATCGAGGCGTTCCAAGCGGCTTTTGAGGCACAGAAATATGCAACCCCTATTCACTTGCGGGCGCTGACAATCCACCAACTCACAAAGCACGCACTCGATGAGGAATTTCCCCCGGCGCAGAGGATGAAAGCCCTCGAGCTCCTCGGCAAGATTACAGAAGTGAGTTTATTTACTGAGCGGCGAGAAGTCGTCCATGTGGCCAATCCAGCGGAGATCAAAGAAAAACTAATGGCCTCGCTCAGACTGGCGATTTCCGCCCGGGGCGCAACAGATGCGGCCATGGTCACAGACGCGGACGACCTACTCGCAGAGATAGAACGGGGCCGGGAGACGATAGAAGATCAAGCGGCGGATGCTACAGACGCGTGCGAGCTCGAGGGGGAGAGGGTTTCGCCGGCGGACGCGGACGACCCCACCACCGCCCCACCCCCCGGTTTGGCCGACGCAGCGGACAACCCCACTACATAGTATTCCCCACACTCGATTCCCATGAAATCTCACCCTAACATCGTGTTAGCCTGACAATGTTCAATCAAATCAACAACTTGCTTTGTCAGTCCGCACTAACTTACAGGGGGGAGGGGGTATTATTTTTTACGGACGCGGTTTTTTGGGGTGGAGATAGGAATGCCCCCCTTATGTTTTTGGGTCCCCGGGAAGTGGTGGGGGGATATTTTTGGAGATTTGTATGACGCCAGCGCAGAGGGAAGTATTTTTAGTTGTGGATGAGTGGTGGAAGGCGTTTGGGTATGGTCCTACGGTGGATGAGATCATGGATCGGATAGGTGCGAGGGGTAGGGGGAATGTACAGAGGAAGATAGATCGGTTAGTTTCTTTGGGGATATTGAAGAAGTTGAGGCATGTACCTCGTTCTTTGCGGCCTTCGGGTTTGCGGGTTAGGAATATTGTATGAAGTTGGTGGAGTTGATTGAAAACTTGCCGGATGGGGAGCGGGCGAGTTTATTGGAGATGGCGCAGCAGTATTCGGATGCTTTGGTTCGGGAGAGGGGGCAGACGAGTTTTATGGCTTTTGTAAAAGCGATGTGGCCGGGGTTTATTCATGGGAGGCATCATGCTGTCATGGCCAAGAAGTTTGAGGAGATAGCCTCTGGGAAGTTAAAGAGGTTAATA
>Ga0194134_10006603_pt1 | contig 10323 bp, 10 predicted proteins | sample TA2KigOff0mmetaG_FD_148602 | JGI IMG/M metagenome (GOLD analysis project Ga0194134, IMG submission 148602) | Freshwater microbial communities from Lake Tanganyika, Tanzania - TA2015056 Kigoma Offshore 0m | ecosystem: Environmental > Aquatic > Freshwater > Lake | place: Tanzania: Lake Tanganyika... | reverse complement strand
GCCCCTGGCTCGAAACTCGGAGGTACGCAAAAGCCTTCATGAGTCCAGCATGAACCCCTTTTCTCCCCTTGTCAATAAGTATTCTGTAGAATACTTATGGGCAGCCGTTTTTCAGCCCCACTGAACGAAAACAGCCCTTCGGGCCGGTCGGCCCCGTGCTGGCTGTCCCGCGTCTGTCCCGCGTCTGTCCCGCGTCTGTCCCGCGTCTCTGCCGCCGTCTTTTTGCCCGGTTGGCTCGCGTTTTGTTTTATCCCGCGTCTGTCCCGCGTCTGTCCCGCGTCTGTCCCGCGTCTGTCCCGCGTCTGTCCCGCGTCTGTCCCGCGTCTTGACTCGCTCTAACCAACTGTTCGATATAGGCTTATGCTTTTGTCCCATGTGTCCCATGTCTTTTTCTATTAAAAGATATAGGGGGGGACTCAAGGGAGAAACACGGGAGAAACACGGGGAACGCACGCGGTGGGGCTTATATAGAGAAAAGACGCGGGACAACGTGAGACGCGGGACAAGCTTTGTACCACAAAGCAAAAAGCGCCCGGTTGCCCGGACGCCCTTTGTTCAGTGGGAATGCAGACGCCGCCTATTTCTTGCGCTCGAACCCCCGCACACGTTCGCTACCGTCGCGCCACTGGCCCTGCTCGAACCCGGCCAGACGCAAGCATCGGCCAGCCCGGTTGCTGTCCGCTTGCGTCCGCTTCACGATGGCTTCGCCCCGCTCCTCGAACGTCTTGGGGTCAGTCGCCTTCGCCAGATGCGCCAGCACTTCGCCAATCGTTACGCGGTCCTTGTCGGCTACGAACGCGTTCACCGCCGCCTGCCACGGGTCGAGGTCAACCCGCTCGGCCTGCTCGGCTTCAATTTGTGCCAGTACCGCGCCGTCTGTCACATCCGGCCACCACTTCGCCCCGTCCTTGAACAGCGCCACGGTTTCGGCCCATATCTGCTCCCGGTCTGCCGCCAGCGCTTCCCGGTCGATGCTGCCGCACTTCACCGGCCAGAACCGCCGGTTGCCGGTTTCGTCCTTCAAATAATCCGTTCGATTGGTTGTGCCGATGAAAACACAGGAACGCTGCGCCTGAATCATGCTCTTGCCATATGGTGGTCGGAACGATTCCTGCTTGCGTGAAATGAACGCTTTCAATTGCGTCGTCTCGGCTTTCCTAATCGTATCCAACTCGGCCAACTCGATAACCCAAGAGTTGAGCGCTGCCAGTGATGCGTCTTTATTGGCCAGGTCGGGAACATCATCGGCAAACCACTCCGCAGACACCAGCGTCGATACCGCCGTCGATTTCCCTATGCCCTGTGGGCCTTCGAGCACCAAAACGTAATCTGCTTGACACCCCGGCTTGAACGCTCGCGCCACCGCTGATAGCAGCCACCACCGCCCGACAGACGCCGCAACCGATGACGCCGCAACGCCCATATACCGCGTCAACCACCCGTCAACGCGTGGTTCACCATCCCACCGTAGAGAGTCCAAAAACTCCTTTACCGGATGCACGGGGCAATCCTTCGCCAACGCTTGCACCACCGGCCCTACGGTATCGCGGCCCACTTCGACGCCTTCAGACTGCATCCAAATTGCCAGCTTCACATCATCGTCATCGGCCCAATCTCTCGGCACCGTGCCGCCGATCGGCACCGCCGCCACCAGCCGCACCCGCTGGCGCATTGCGTCCCACTCGAACGCGCCTTCCCACTCGGGAGCGTGCCGCAATGCGATATTGACGTTGATCGACAGGGGCTTTATTTTCTCGTTCTCGGTGCGGCGCAGCAGCGCTTTCCAGCCGGTCGTGCGGTCAGGGTCCACCGCCGCTATCGCGGCCAGCACCGGCTCCGGCCCCGCTGCCGCCAGCCAATCATCGATGCCTTTACCGTCCTGCTCGGCCCAATCGAGATTGCCGACTACGGCACCGACCGACCGCAACTCCCGCGATAGCTTGAACCGTGCCGCTTGTACTTGTGGCTTCTGCGTCAGGTCCGCATCGAACGCGATGATGACGCGCCGGCCCTTCCATTCAATCCGCCGTAGGCAGGGAATGACGCCGTACTCATCGACGCGCTTACCATCAGCAGTTGCCTGCTTGCCTATCCGCCCCCGCCAATTCCAGACGCCCGACAAACCGATAGGCAAGAACCGCCCCGTCGGCGTCTCGTGACGCGCCAAACGGGCAAGCGCCAGCGCTTTGAACTCCCCTTCGACGACGATGATGGGCAGCTCGGGATTGGCCATGTCCTGCTCGGTCGTCCCGCGTAAAAAGTACGCGTGATTGCGCTCACCCGCACCGCCCATGTATTTCGGCCCCGGCTCTCGCTCGCCCTTGATGGTGACGGTTGCTTTTTCTTCCCGCACAGCGTCATCGACGCGGATACGATTATGAACATTCGCGCCGGTTGCCGGATCGTAGTAGGGAATCACGATGCCGGGGACGTTGCCCCTGTCGCCCATATTCGGGTTGAGTAGCGCGGCTCCGGAAGGCCCGTCGACGCGATACAGCCCCGCCGCCGCCGCATCTTCGACCCGCAGCCACCGCTTGGCCAGATTGCCGTAGTCGTCGGGCGTCAGGCCGTTGATCGGTGCCGTTGCCGCCGTCATCGGTTCACCATCCTAGACTCGCTAACGACTAGGCCCAGATCCGACACGGCCAGGTCAGCCGCCATCAAACCGCCCCGCCGCAGCATCGCGGTCACGTCCCACCGCTCACCGGTCGTCCGCATCATCTGCGACGCGCCGCGCCGCAGAAACTCCTTTTCGTCACGGCTAAGTCTCAGCGTGACAATCACTTCACGTCTCATGGTTCGTTTCTCCGGGCAGGGCTTCACCCACCAGGCTCGAACCGGAAAGTGCACAAACGCTTATCAAACGCTTATAAAACGTATTGGTTTTATGCTATTTTTGTTAAGCGGAGATGCGCGTCTCCGGTTTGGTTATACGGTTTGGGATCAGCGCTTTTTCCTGCCACGGGTGAGCACTGATCCCTTTTCTATTTCTGCAATGCGCTTAGGTACGCGGCTTACAACAGTTTACCACCGACGCGGGTTAACCGTTGCACGTTTTAATAACTTCGTGTTACGCCGTGGGTTCCTTCCCGCCGATTCCCGCGCCGCATCCGCGCCCGCACCGCCGCAGTAGTCGGCCCCCCCAGAAAGGTTTGGCCGTTGGTCGTCGGCCAGCCGGGGGACGCCCGCCGTCGTCGGGGGAAGGTCAGCCTCATCCCGTCCGCATCGACGCGCCACAGGTCATCGTGGCGCGAAAGACACCGGACCAGGCCGGGGGGGTAGTCGCGGTCCTGGGGGGGCTTGCGCAGCACCGACATTCGCCCCCCGCGTACGAGAAACTCCGGGTTTCTGGCTTTTGCCCCGCGTGTCCACCTTCATTTTGCGAGAAAACAGACCACTCTCAAGTCCAATAAACCGTTGCAGGTACACGACGCCTCAAAACATTTGCTATGGTTTATGTTTTAACATGCAAAACGGGTTAACTGTTAGCACATTTTTGTTTCAGCGTGTTACTCCGCGGGTCCTCCCCCCGTCTTCTCCGCGCGGCATCCGCGCCCGCACCGCCGCAGTAGTCGCCCCCCCCAGAAAGGTTTGGCCGTTGGTCGTCGGCCAGCAGGGATGGCCGCGTCGGTCGGGGGGGGTAGATCGGCCCCATCCCGCCCGCTTGGAGTCTAGCCGCTAGACTCCAAGCGACGCGCCACAGACCGCCACAGCGCGAAAGGCACCGCACCAGGCCGGTCCGACGAATCATTGAACGCGCACCGCACAAACCATGGTTCGTGGGTAAAATCAAATAGAACGGTGCTCCACAAGGTGCCGGTTTGGTCGACGGTTAGGGTCAGTGCTTTTTCCCTCCCAGGTTAGAGCACTGCCCCTCGTCGACGTCGAGCGCATCGACGAAGGCGTCCTGTCGATCCGGGGGAAGCTCGCGCAGCAGTCGCCATGCCCCAAACCCCCGCCGTTACGCGCCCGCGTTACGCGGCGCCTACCCGGGAAAGTATCACATTCACCGTGTTTCCGCCCCACTTTTCGCCGCGCCGGGGGGTAATTCCCCGGGTATTCAGCGCTTTGGCGATGCGATCGAACCCCAGGCCTTCGGCGCGTAGCTGGCGCATCAGGTCGAGTGTTTCCTGCTCACCGGGATAGTGGCCGAATGGATAGCTCCCGGTCGCCTTCTCCCCCCGCGCCGCTTTGCGCATCCGCGCCCCCCGCAGCTTCGCCACAAGGTTCGACTTGTCCATCTGCGCAGCCGCCCCCAAAACCTGCCGCATGAACACGCGCCCGGGGTCGCTCGCCATCAGGTCGGGTTCCGTTGCGCTGATCAGCGTGAACCCCCCGCGCCGCAGCGTGGCGATCCCCTGCTCTTGCACCATCAGATCTCGCGCCAGCCGGTCCAGCTTCTCCACCAGCACCGCCCGCACCCCGTTGCTGTGAAGCTTCGCCAGCATCGCCGCCCATGCCGGTCGGTCGGTCGTCTCGATCGTGCCGCTCACCCCTTGCTCTTCGAACCAGCTGGCGATCTCGATCCCCGCCGCCGCAGCGTAGGAACGGATCGCATCCCGTTGCCGGTCGAAACCGTCACCGCTCACCTGCCCCTGGCTCGAAACTCGGAGGTACGCAAAAGCCTTCATGAGTCCAGCATGAACCCCTTTTCTCCCCTTGTCAATAAGTATTCTGTAGAATACTTATGTGTTGTTTGTTTTCAATGGGTTAGCGATTGCGCCTGGAATACACCTCGGCGGTTTGATCGTTAAGGGTGGAGGGTTTTGGCTCGGTGGAGGGTTGTGGAGGCGTTTTTTATAAACTTCTCTCGTGAAAAGCGTCTGCCAAAAGTGTCACGATTTCGCCTCCACACCATCCAACTCATAGATAGAATGGAACTTAAACCCTCCACCAGCCCTCCACAACCCTGCACCAACCTTCCACCTTTTAGTCCTCAGGTCCCGCGTCGGCAGGTTGCATTGCTAAGGCCAAGCGCACATACTTATTTCCGAACTTCTCTTTCTTCCGCTCGAAGCCTCGGTCTTGAAGCCTACGGCTGAACGCGGTTTCCGTCATGACGTATTCGTTCCGCCCCTCGGCCCAAGCGCGATAGTTCATGTACAAGGGCCTCGCCGCCCCTGCCAATCCGTCAGCTTTGACGCATCGCTCCTCGATCCACTCGCCAATGGAATCGTTCTCAGCACGCCAAGCCGCCGCCGCTGCTTCCACCTCGGGCGGTTTCCCCAAGCCCTCCTGATGCCATCGCACCGCTCCTTGGACAGCCCATGCGAGGATGCCCTCGGCCTCAGCAAGCAGCTTAGTGGGAAGCTCCCGATCCATCTCGTCCCGCGGGATTGTGAAGCGAAAATCGATTGGGTGGAGACGGTTGATTACAGCTTGGTCCTCAGCACGGATGACAGGCCGGGAGTTGGTATCAATCCACAGCTTGTGAGACTCACGAAACGTGATCGGGTTCTCGTACTTCCTGACGGCCTTGATCGATCCTTGGCCTTGAGTGATGTACTTCAGCTTTGCGTGATTCAACCGCTGGCCCTCCTCACTCTCGGAGGTCATGACGAACCGCGCCCCGCGAAGGTCCGCGAGGTCACTCTGGCTGTTGTTGTCCTCTCTCGCTGTTAACAGGGTTCCGATTTGGATCAGCGTTGCGTATTCATCAATCAGCCCCCGAATGGTGGAGAGCAGTGTAGTTTTCCCGGAGTCCGGCACCCCTACCAGAACGAATACTGCCTTCTCTCTCGTGGAACCAGTCAGAGAGTATCCAATCGCCTTCTGGAAATAATCAACCATGCGGTCCGCTTGCGCCAGGTCGGCCTCTGATGCATCTGGATGCGCTCCCATCATGCGCCCTATGACTCGGAGAAATAGAGGGCATTGCGCCCCTGGAACGTAGTTGAAGTGAACCAGCTTGGTGAGCATCTGGCCCTCATCGTGCGGGAGCAACTCGCCGGTACGCAGGTCCACCGTCCCGTTGCGAAAGTTGAGCAAAAACTCCTGAGTATCCATCTCGTCCGGGCTTACCGGCAGATCCGATTGGGCCAAACTCAACATGGACGCAATGGCCTTCCCTGATAGGCTTTTCACTGCGAACTTGCGATGGATCTCAGCTTGGTCCCGCTGGTCCCGCGCCGCTGCGCCCAGGTACGCCAGCATTGTTTCCCGCGCCCGCTTCACAGCCTCCTCACGGTCATCAATCGTCCAGCGCCTGCCGTCGTACAGAAGCCACTTCTTCATTGCGTGGCAATACCGCATTCGGTCGCCATGCAACAGCACAATCCTTTCAGCGTTTCCGTGATCGGCACAAAGAAAATCGAGAGGGCTCTTGGGGTTGAAGATCAGTTTGTCTAGGTCAGCGAGTACTTCCTCCGGCCCGATAGTCGCAAGGCGATCATCAATTCCCTTCCCTTCTGCAATAGACCACTGCCACGCCGCCACCTCTGCCCCCGCGTCTTTCAACGCCCGTATTAGTGCGCCCCGCGCAGCACGCACCTGGTCCTTAGTCGCAGCATCGGCATCGAAGGCTATCGCCACCCGGCGTCCCTTCCACGCGATCCGCCGCAGGCACGGGATGACACCCTTCTCCGGTTCCCGCGTCCCATCAGCAGTAGTCCGAATTCCGGTTTGCCCTCTCCAATTCCAGACGCCAGACAGCCCAACCGGAAGGAAAGTGGGCCGCGTATCGAATAGAACAGCCTGCCCATAAATCGCTAAACGCCAGAGAGCCATCGCCTTGAACTCTCCCTCAGTGATGACGATCGGGAGCGTGGGATCGGTCAGCATCTCAGGCGTTGTGCCTCTCGGGAAATAGGCGTGGTTTCTACTTCCACCCGGAGCCTCGTACTTTTGGCCGGGTTTCATCTGTCCACCCGCGCCAAGCTCGGCCGGCCGCGCCTCGTCGTCGATGCGGATTCGGTGGAGAACTACCGCGCCGTTTCCGGGATCACAATATGGAATCACCACACCGGGACGCCCGGCACGTCTCCCGGTAATCTCTTGCGCCTTCACCCCGTCGACGCGATACAGCCCCGCCGCCGCCGCATCTTCGACCCGCAGCCACCGCTTGGCCAGATTGCCGTAGTCGTCGGGCGTCAGGCCGTTGATCGGTGCCACTGCCGGCGTCACTGGTTCACCGCCGTAGGCTTGCTAACGACCAGGCCCAGGCCATCTACGGCCAGGTCAGCCGCCATCAGACCGCCCCGCCGCAGCATCGCGGTCACGTCCCACCGCTGACCGGTCTGCTTCATCATCTCCGACGCGCCGCGCCGAAGCAACTCTTTCTCGTCACGGCTAAGTCTCAGCGTGACAATCACTTCACGTCTCATGGTTCGTTGTCCTCGGCAGGGCTTGAACCCACCGGGCAGGAACCGGAAACTGCACAAACGCTTATCAAACGCTTATAAAACGATTGGTTTTATGCTATTTTTGTAAGCGGAGACGGCAATCTCCGGTTTGGTTACGGTTATAGGCCAGCGCTATTCCTGCCACGGATCGAAGCACTGGCCTTTTCTATTTTTGCAATACGCTAGGGTGCGTGGCTTCTTGCAGTTTACCACCGACGCGGGTTAACCGTTGCACGTTTTAATAACTTCGTGTTACGCAGTGGGGTCCTTCCCCGCCGATCCCCGCGCGGTATCCGCACCGGCAGCCGCCAGCTCGAGCGCCGCCGCGCCCATGGGCGATAGAATGGAGTTGTAGGTTTCGCTCACCTGCATCACGCGGACACCCCCCGCTCGCCCCGGGGGGTTACCCCCTCCTCGGCCAGGTCGGCTAGCATCCGCGCACCTTCCCGCACTAGGCGCGACAAATCCCAAGCTTCCCCCGTCTTCCGGCGCAGTGCGGGTAAAGCGGACTTCAGCGCTGCCAACTCAGACTCGCTGATACGGACTCCCATCATCTGGTTTCTTTTAGGCTGCATATGCTGCTTGCTCCTGCTAGCTGGAACAGGTCAGCCCCATACAGAAACCGCTTTCGTCGTATCAGGAATTATCAGGAATGCACAAAGCGTTATCAGGAATGCACAAACCGTTCCTGAACCTTGCCGAACTTCAGCGGCGGTCCATGGGGTTCATCGCTAGGAATCGTTCTAGGGCTTTGATCCGGCACGATTCAGATTGTGCGAAGAGCATCCGTCCCCATAAGACAAGCATCCGGAGCTCTCGGCGGGTCGCAGCGGAACGCTCCCCATGCTTCCATCGCGCCTTCCGACTGGCCGCCAGTCCTTCCGGGGTGACAGGTCCGGTTGACGCGCCGCCGTGCATTCGGCACCGGGTGTACCTCTGCGATCTCTCCGACCACATTGCCGGCGCTTTGCATGGCGATCCGCACCGCGTCTTAGCACCGCACGTCTGAAACACTATGCAAGACATACCTGTTTTTATCGTGCATCAGGGGGGGTGGGTAGGGTAGGGTCACTGCCGTACGGGATAGCGTTTTGCCGGGTGGGGCATATCGCAGATGAAGCGTTCAGGGGCTTCAGAGGGCTAAACAGCGTCTGGTTTAAGGTAGCCTTGTCTTTGGCAAAATGACACGGGAACAGGCATCGCAGGTCTTGGGCGTACCCCTCTCAGCATCAGCAGACGCAGTCCGCTCAGCCTACAAAGAACTGGTCCAAGTCTGGCATCCCGACAGATTTGCAACGGGACCCGAATGGCTTAAGCAGCGTGCGCACGGCCAAATGGTGCTTCTGAACGAGGCATACCAGTGCCTTAACCTTCGCACTACCGGTGTTAAAGAAGAATCTGCGCAGGGTGAAGCTTCATCACCCGGGCAGTCCGACCAGAATTCCAGAAGCGAGGAAACAAAGAATTCGCACGACGCTGACTTTCTGCTGCTTCGTGCACGGGCCGAAAAGGGAGATGCACCCGCCCAGCACAACCTTGGTGTTATGTACTACAACGGCAATGGCGTGCCCAAGGATGCAGCCCAGGCAGTGTTCTGGTTCAGGAAGGCGGCGGAACAGGGAGATGCAAACGCCCAGACCAACCTGGGTTTTGCGTACGAAAACGGCGAGGGTGTGCCCAAAGACGCAGCCCAGGCAGTGTTGTGGTACGGGAAAGCAGCAGATCAGGGAAATGTATACGCCCAGCTCGGCCTGGGTGGTGCGTACTACGACGGCAATGGTGTGCCAAAGAATGCAGCCCAGGCAGTGTTTTGGTGGAGGAAAGCAGCAGATCAGGGAAATGCATACGCCCAGTTCGGCCTGGGTGGTGCGTACTACGACGGCAATGGTGTGCCAAAGAATGCAGCCCAGGCAGTGTTTTGGTTCTGGATGGCGGCGGAACAGGGAGATGCAAACGCCCAGAACAACCTGGGTTTTATGTACGCCAACGGCGAGGGTGTGCCCAAGAACCTTGTTTTGGCTTATATGTGGTTCAACCTGGGAGCGGCTCAGGGTCAGGAAGACGCCAAAGCTACAAGGGATACCCTTGAAAAATTAATGACCAGATCCCAAATCGAAGAAGCGCAACGATTGACCAGGGAATGGAAGCCGAAGAAGTGACGGACGTATCCGCGCCCGCCGCAGTAGTCGCCCCCCCCCAGAAAGGTTTGGTCAATGCGTTGGTCGGGCAGGGACGTCCGCGTCGGTCGGGGGTAGGATAGCCCATCTCGTCCGCAGCGAAGCGCCACAGACCGCCACAGCGCGAAAGGCACCGCACCAGGCCAGCGTCCGCAAGGGCCCTCCGGGCTGGCCGGGTGGGGGGGGGTTTAGAGAATACTTGCTTGAGAAAACGCCATGCCAATGATCATCGTCTTTTTCATTGTCTTCCTTGGATCAGTTGCGCTTGGAGTGCAAATATTTGGTCAGGGTGGATCAGCTATCTCTTTTGGGCTGATTGTTGGGTGGATCGGATTTTACAGTGTGATCCGCTTGATTGAATCTGGTAAGAAAAAGTAGTCTCCATTCAAGCTCTCAGTTCGAATAAAGTGTCCCCTCCCGCCGCATCCGCACCGCCGCCGTCGCGATAGTCGGCCAGCCCAGAAAGGTTTGGTCGATGCGTTGGTCAGCCGGGGGACGCCCGCCGTCGTCGGGGGGTAGGTCAGCCCCATCTCGCCGGCATCGACGCGCTGTAGGTCATCGTGGCGCGATCCGCACAGCACCAGGCCGGGGGGGGTGCGGTCCTTGGGTATCGTACGCAGCACCGACATCCGCCCCCCGCGTACGAGAAACTCCGGGTTTTCAGTAAGGGGGTCCGCAGTAGTCGCTATACTCCAAACCCCCGCCGTTACGCGCCCGCGTTACGCGGCGCCTACCCGGGAAAGTATCACATTCACCGTGTTTCCGCCCCACTTTTCGCCGCGCCGGGGGGTAATTCCCCGGGTATT
>Ga0194134_10006600_pt1 | contig 10324 bp, 8 predicted proteins | sample TA2KigOff0mmetaG_FD_148602 | JGI IMG/M metagenome (GOLD analysis project Ga0194134, IMG submission 148602) | Freshwater microbial communities from Lake Tanganyika, Tanzania - TA2015056 Kigoma Offshore 0m | ecosystem: Environmental > Aquatic > Freshwater > Lake | place: Tanzania: Lake Tanganyika... | reverse complement strand
GTTTTTTTTAAATGTTTTAGAAGTTAATTTGAATATCCGGTGTTTTTTGGATTTTTTTTGTTCCATTTTTTTATCATGATTTAATTTTATTGTTTTTGTTGTCGTCATTTATTATATTCCTCATATACATATATTAGAAAAATAATACAAATAATACACAATAATGCTTGATTTACCCATAATAGAAGAACATTCCGACCAAATTCGGTACGCATGTATTTCAACCGCAATAACTCTTTTTTTAGTTGTTATCTTTTTAATAAGCCCGTTGGAATTATCCAATATTGGACGACGCTTTGCCAAACTCATGATTGTGTTTTTTATATTGATGACCGTGGGGTTTATTTATAACGCAACCGTGCCGTTAGTTGCCATATCCGATTGGAACGAACAAAGCGAACTCCGAAACAATGTATATATAAATGGCGCTTATTTTGTTGCGTTGCTGGTGCTTGGATGGGTAATATTGAAGACATAAGTATGTGTTGGGTTGGGTTGGGTTGTTGTATTAGTGTAATTCGGAAATAAGTAGCCAAGATGGAGGCGTCCATTCGTTTGTGATTGTGCTTGTGCTCGTGCTCGTGCTCTCGCTCGCGCTCGCGCTTGTAAATATCCGCGCCATCGCTTTATAATAAGACTTATCACTGGGGTAATCATTTCGTTTTATTTCTACCACATTCCCGGCAGGCGTTCTAAATAGCATTTATCATATACCATATACACGTTTTTGTTTTTATGTTTTTTACGCTCACTGCGTATAAAAAAAACGAAAATTATATGTGTAGTATATTATATACACCTACTTATTCTATACACCGCCCCACTTAAAAACAATAAATAAATTATGTTGCCCGGAGCCGCCAGTAATTCAGGATTAGCCGGTTCATTTGTTAACAAAATTTTTGCAAATAAAAACACGCTTATTATGTTGGTTTTAATTGCGGCAGTTGTGGGGATTTCATATTGGGTCTACATAACTTATTTAGCGCCCACAATCAACAAAAACCAGACCAAATCATATGGTCTCACACAAAATGACATCACCAGCGACGGGGAGGCCGAGTTGTATTTGTTCAAGGTGAATTGGTGCCCGCACTGCAAAAAGGCACTGCCCGTGATTGAAGAACTACGCGCCGCTTTGAAAAAGGAAAACAACCAAATAAATGGAACCACCGTTTTAATTAAGGTCGTTGACTGTGATGAAGAACCTGATATGGCAGACCGATTTAAGATTGAAGGATACCCCACCATCAAGTTGGTAAAGGGCCAGTCCGTGTATGATTACGAAGCCAAACCCGAAGTGGGAACGCTTATTCAATTTTTGAATTCATCGCTCTAAGCTATATTAGTAAAATAGTAAAAATAATTTGTATATAGTTTTTTTTATACAAATTATTATTGTTTTTATGAATATCATGATGATGATGATGACGAATATGATTGATTTGGGTCATATATTGTGGTTGTTTGGATTCGTTCATCTATGGGGACCAAATCAAGAGGGGCTATGCCTGATTCCGATTCATTGGTTTTCTCTTCCTCATTTTCTTTATTATTATTTTCATCTTTATAAACCTTATCTTCATCATTATTTTCAACCTTATAAACCTTATAAACCTTATCGGCATCCTCCTCATTTTCAATGTGTAAATACGGGTTTTCGCGCAATTCGGCAGACACCGCCGTCGCCATTTCATTACACAACTTGTAATTATGAAAAATCAAGCCGTAGGTCTCCCCCTTTTTAAATATTTTGCGCCGAACATCTTCTTCTTTCAAAAACTTCACCCATTCATCCGGAGTTTTACAGTAATCCGGCGAACAAATCACTTGGTTCGGTATTTTTACATTGAGTTCATTCACGCTTTCCATAATGTGATACGACAATTGCGTGGTCAGCGTGCTAAGATACGAAAATATGCTCGTGTTATTATCAACAAAGCAGTTGTCTCGTTCCCATAAAATGACAAACCCAAGGACTTCATCCAGCGCACACTTTGTTCTGCGCAAACACTCATTCACTGGATACCCCGATATCACCGCGCCATCTAAATAGCACGCCCCATCCCGAATGATTGGCTGGAATACGTAAGGAATTGAACAACTCATATATGCCGCCTCCACCAGCAATAATTGGGGGTGTGTTTTGTGTGATAAATCCACATATTTGAAGCGGTTTATTTCGGTTGTGAAAAAATGGACCTCAATGTTTGTTACGGCATAAAACTCGGCAAGCGTGGTGGTCAGCGTCAAATCCTTTGCCATTAAAAGCGGCCTCAATACTTCGCAAAATTGTTCGTATGTGAGAAACCCTTTGTGATTAAAAATATTCATTATCTTACTTACTTGATTCATGTGGCTGTCGTTCATTAAATTAAAAAATATCTTGTCCCACGGCCGTTTAATAAAGTAGTCATCGGCGGTTTCCCATTCGTATTTTAGTGCGATTACAATCGCAAGAATACAGCCAACAGAACATCCGTAAATTGTTTCAAGATCGGCATGTTTCCATACATTTTGTTTTTCCAGGTATTTAGCCGCGCCATACAACAATGCGCCACACGGCCCTCCGGACGAAAAAACCAAATGTTTTATTTTTTTGTCGTTCATTTTGTTCATTTTGTTCATTTTTTAATGATGTGAATTTTATTTTAGTTAAAAATATATACAACATTCGGTTTATGTTATTTTTTATTTTGTATCATCATTATAATAATTATACCAATAACCTCATAACCTCATAACCTATAACCAATAACCTCATAACCTCATAACCTCTAACCAATATGGACAATTTTATGTTGTATGGGAATGATAAAATAGAAAAGGTGGATAAAATAAACTTGGATGAGTTGTATGAAAAAAAGCAGGAACTGGATAAACAAAAATTGTACACCTACAATAAAATCCTGGCTCGTATTCACAACAAAATCAAACTCACCTCGCGCCAACGCAATGCTCAGCAATACTGCTGGTTTGTTATACCCGAAGTTATTTTAGGAACTGCGAATTACGACCACGCCGGCTGCATAGCATACATTGTGGAAAAATTACAAGAAAACAAGTTTATGGTGCGGTATACACACCCCAATTTACTATTGATATCGTGGATGCATTATGTGCCGACCTATGTCCGCACAGAATACAAGAAAAAGACGGGCCAAGCCGTAGATGAATTTGGAAATATTGTTGATGGCGGTGGCGGTAGCGGTAACAGCGGTAGCGGTAGCGAATATTCCATTAATCGCAACGGCGAAAAAGTGGATAAATCTCCCGCCGATATGAATGCGCTGCTATATAATCACGGGCAGTCTGCGCAGCATCAGTCACAACAGCAACAGTCACAACAAAAGAAAGAATATACGCCAATTAATTCATACAAGCCTACCGGTAATTTGGTTTATAATCAAGAGTTTTTCAAAAAGTTGGAAGACAAAATACAAATATTGTAGTAGTCACATCACCGTGCCATCATCGTCCTAATAATTTCTTTTGTAGTTAATACCTCTCTATTCAACGCATCAAATGTGGCATTTATTGTATTTACTGAGCGTTTATCGTTTATTAATTCATCTCCCTTGTTTATTATTTCTTTCATTTTTTTGTCTATAATACTATTCAATTCGTTTTTGTTATCCGGATTTTTATTATCTATATCTCTTTTCATTTCACTTAATGTATCTATCAATTCTTTATACTTTTTAATCTCATAATTTTTATAGAATTCTTTATTTTTCTGATGTTTTTGTTCTAGTGTTAATTGTTGTTGTGGTTGTTGTTCTTGTTGAGATTCACGATTTCTTTGAGGTTGTTGAGGTTGTTGAGGTTCTTCAAACTGAACATTTCTTCTTCTTTCGTTATTGTTATTGTTATAGTTATTGGTATCGTTATAGTTATTGTTACCACTTCTCTCTATATGTTCGTTATTATATGCGGTATCTCGCCTTCCTCTCAAATCTTGTGACTGTAATTGTGCGGAAATGGCTTCCAATAATTTCAACCCGTTTAGAAAGTTGGACTGACAATTCGTGTATATTTTCACAATCATCACGCGGGCCGCATTCACAATATTTTGTAATTTTGTTTCAGTCAATTCGGGATGAATGTATATTTTATATTTATTCTCTCGCCTGGAACTGCTGTCATCTCCCGAAAACAAATACGACGACACCCTCCTTAATCTATCATTCTGTTCCTTTTCCAGTTCTGCGTCAGTCATCGGCTCAACCACAAACACTTCATTCAGCAACGAAATCAACGCCGCCCGGTCGTTCTTTGATTGTAGCATCATTTTCATTATATGGTTCGCATATTCACTATATAATTTATAATTCTCTCCATTATTCCCCTTCAAATCAAGCCGCCCAGATTTCAACCGGTTCTCTCTACAACTCGTTATGTCCGGCAACGGAATATCCTGAAACGAAACCACGTTTGGCGGAACTTCGCTGGCATTTTTACCGTGTAGCATGCCATAAAATGCCCGCACATCATTTATATACACCTTTTTGCGCATTTCATCCGTCATTCCAACGAACTTTCCCGCATTGCTTCCGGTGTATTCAAATATGTTGGCATACAATTGGTCCAGGGTTTTAAATGCCGGGATTTCAGATAGGCGGGTTCCGGATTTCAGTGTGGAGCACACCCCGGGGTCAATGGTTACGGCGTCGGCATTGGGGGGAAGGTTGAACAAATCGTTTGCCGAGTTCGCTAGGCCGCTCGGGTCAGTTCTTTTTGTAAATAGGCCATACGTTTGGGTATCACAAAAACTGAGGGTTCCGCCTTTGTCTTTATCGGCATTCCACACCTTCACTGTATTCATAATTGCGGCAAACAAATGAGCGACTTGGACATAGAAGCGAGAAATGCCGATGCACATGTTTCGTTTTAAGCGGGCGTCTTGGACATTCAATTTGTCGGTGTCGTCCTTGCGAAAATACACCAATTTGTTTTTAGTAAAGTCGTCTTTATAGTCGCCTTGTTCCAATACCCCGGTGCGACGGCGATACAGATGCTGGACTTCTCTCGCCGACAAGCGCTTGTTAAATAAGTCTGCTGTAATAATCACTAATCGGTCGCATGTATTCGGGTTGGCTAAATCTTTAAGACTGGAAAATGTAGAACCGGTGATGTATTCCGCCGCAATGGTGTCAATGTATTTTACAAAAGTGTCGTAATTTGTATTTATGTTTTGGACGGTTGATGCGGATTGTTGATTTCCCATTTGTGTGGTTGTATATTCCATAGAAATAATTTTTTTGGGGGAAGGGTCCCCCATAACCCCCTCTTTTCTAGGAAGATGGTGAGATATTTGATAGGAAGATTTGGTAAAATGATTTGATAGGAGAGAGATTTAATAGAGAGATATAAATTTGATGGAATTATTTGATAGGAGAAAGATTTGATAGGAGAAAGATTTGATAGGAGAAAGATTTGATAGGAGAGAGATTGCGTTAGAAAATTGAACTAAAAATATATATTTCTATTATTCACAAGTATTTACATAATCTGATTTACAAAAGAATGTCATCATCATCATCAAATGTTGTTGTCCGTGGAACAAAGAAAAACAAGGCAGCAGTTTCTATTACTAAAAAAGAAAGAATTGATATATGGAATAAAATAGAAGACGCATTTATGCCTGAATTATTGTCATCATTAGCAATAAATTCGTCTTCTATTCAAAAACCGTCTACACCAGATAAAAGGGTAGAAGGCGCGGCGAATAAAGGCGGCACAGATAAAGGCACGGATAAAGTGGAAACAAATAAAGGCACGGCAAATGATATATGTCGTGAAATTCAAGTAGATATAATCCAAGAAGAAGACCCACATGAAGAAGACCCACAAGAAAAAGACCCACAAGTGAAGCCGCACAGAATATCCTCCATCTTTAACATTTTAGGAAAAGACTGTATATATCGCACCACTGGCCAGAGGGAGGTATGCGACGCGTGTCAATCCAGCGTCATATTCACCGACGACGGGTTTATGACGTGCACAAATCCTAAATGTAGTATATTGTACCGTGATGAATCACTGGACCAAAGCGCGGAATGGCGGTATTATGGCGCCGATGATAACCAAACCAGCGACCCCACCCGATGCGGTATGCCGGTGAATCCACTGTTAGTAGAATCGTCATATGGCTGCAAGGTAGTGTGCGACGGCGGCTCGTATTCGCACGATATGATGAAAATCCGGCGTTATACCGAATGGCAATCCATGACCTACAAAGAGAAATCACAATACGACGTGTTTCAAAAAATCACAATGATTGCGCACAATCACGGCATATCTAAAATGATTATAGACGAGGCCCAGCGTTTCCATAAAAAAATATCGGAGCACAAAACATTCCGCGGGTTGAATCGCGACGGTATTATAGCGGCGTCCATCTACATTGCGTGTCGCACGCACAATTGCCCCAGGACCGCCAAAGAAATCGCCACCATATTTAATTTAGACAACACGAGTGCGACAAAGGGGTGTAAAAATGCGGTGTCCATAATTAACGAATTGGAGTGCGCATTGGATAATTCTGAAAAGACCAACTTTTGTAGGACAAAACCGGTTGCGTTTATTGACCGCTATTGTAGCCGATTGAATGTTAACGGTGAATTGACAAAGGTGTGCCAATTTATCGCGCATTTGATTGAAAAACAAAATATGATTCCTGAAAACACGCCGCATTCCATCGCTGCGGGCATTGTGTATTTCGTTGCGCAAGTGTTTAGTCTTAATATTACAAAGAAAGACGTGAATCGCATTAGCGAAATCAGTGAAGTTACCATCAACAAGTGTTACAAGAAGTTGATGACAATTAAAGACATGTTGATTCCGACGGTTGTATTACAGCGCTACAAGGCGCAAACCTCTATGATTCCACCGGTTTCAACCACCATTGTTTTAGCGGGTTCAGTAGGTTCAGTAACCGCATCCGCATCCGCATCCGCATCTTGAATAATGGAAGAACGAATAAGAGAAGAACGAATAAGAGAAGAACGACGAAACAACAAACCAAAAAAAATGGGTTTTGTTTTGGAAAAAAATGTAGAGCGATATAATAGTGTTAAACAAATAACAAATAACAAACGAAAACGACAAAAAAACAATGAGTGCTGTTCCCGTTCCTAAAATCGTATTTATTGTCCCTTATCGTGACAGGGAACAACACCGTATTTTTTTTGAAAATTACATCCACATCATAATGTCGGATTATAATCGCGAAGACTGGGAGTATTATTTTATTCATCAATGCGACCAGCGGCCATTTAATCGGGGGGCAATGAAAAACATCGGGTTTTTAGCAATAAAATACAAATATCCAAATGACTATAAAAACATAAATTTTGTGTTTAATGACGTGGACACGCTGCCATATACGAAAAATGTGCTGCCGTATGAAACGGTCGCAGGGACGGTGCGTCATTTTTATGGATTTACTTTTGCGTTGGGCGGCATTTTTTCTATAAAAGGCGAGGACTTTGAAAAGACAAACGGATTTACGAATTTCTGGGCGTGGGGGTGCGAAGACAACTATATGCAGACCCGGGTTGTAAATGCCCGGCTTACGATTGACCGTGGCGTGTTTTTTCCGATTGGTGACACGCACATATTGCAGATGGTGGATGGCTTTAAACGGCTAATCTGTCGGTCAGAAGCGGCAACCACCATAACCAACGACAACATTGACGGGTTGATTACCATTAAAAACTTGAATTATGAGATTGCCGGAAATTATGTGAATGTTTCTACATTTGATACTGCGTTTCAGCCGGAGATGTTAATGCTGGAAGAACAAGATGTGCGGGTTTCATCTAAAATAAAAGTACCGGGGTCGCTTCTAAAAAAAAGCCCGGCAATGCCGTTTCATTTACAGGGCCAATCCTCCGGCCAAAATCCAGGCCAATCCCCCGGCCAAAATAAAGATTTGTCGTTGCTTTGGCTACAAAACAATCCCGCAAACTTGAATCCACGGGCCAGCCAGCCAAATGGCGCCGGGTGTGATTCGTGCTTAAAGACGCCGGAAATACAGAACCGCGGCATTAGTATGGGGTTTTCAGCAACCAGACCGTCGGAACACATGCTGCGACATGTGGCAAACACACAATACGCATCATCGGTGAACGCGGAACAATATCAAACAACCTCCACCGCACAATTATCCGACGGTAAAACGGCGGCGTCTTTTATGGAAACCATACGGCAGCACGCCCCCGCCACAACCAAAAGCGTATCCATGCTGCCTATAAATATGGCGGCGTCACAAACATTGCACTCCCCCGCGATTCAAATGGGTATCCCGAGCGACGAATCCGCATTATCAAAGCAGCAACAAATCATAGAACAAAATCGTCAAACACGCAGTATGCCGACGTTTAACATTACCACGGGGTCTGTTGGGCGGTTTAAGCCAAGGACGTCCGGAATGCGGAGTATATTTGCGTAATCAGCCGCCGCCGGCCGACGTCAATAAAAAATAAAAAATAATGTATCCAATTCCACTACATTATTTTAGACTTTTACTTTTACTTTTATGTTTATCATTTCCATAATAAGAAAATGATTAAACAAGTCCCGATTGCTCTAGGACTTGTTTTTTAGAAATTCTCATCAAAATTAAAGGTGTCATTTGTCACGGCCTTTTCTGCCAATGCGTATTCGCTGACACGTTTTTCAAAAAAGTTAGTAACGGACGACAACGAAATCATTTCCATAAAATCAAATGGGTTAGTGGACCCAAAAATCTTGTCATATCCCAACTGCACCACCAACCGGTCCGCGACAAATTCAATGTATTGCGTCATGAGTTTGGCGTTCATGCCAATCAAACGACACGGCAGTGCCTCCGAAATGAATTCTTGTTCTATTTCCACGGCTTCTTTAATCAATTCCACCACCTTGGGTTTTGCGACCTTTTTGTTGAGTTTGGAATACAACAGCACCGCGAATTCGGTGTGGAGGGCTTCGTCCCGAGAGATGAGTTCGTTGCTGAATGTAAGTCCGGGCAATAACCCTCGCTTCTTCATCCAGTAAATGGCGCAAAATGCGCCCGAAAAAAAGATGCCTTCCACGCAAGCAAACGCAATCAGGCGGGTATGAAATGAACTGCGTTTGTCGCCAATCCACTTCAACGCCCAATCCGCCTTCTTTTTAATGCACGGAAAATTTTGAATGGAATTGAACAGGCGGTCCTTTTCCACGCTGTCTTTGATGTAGGTGTCAATTAAGATGCTGTACATCTGGGAGTGTATGTTTTCCATTGCGATTTGAAAGCCGTAAAACGCCCGTGCTTCCGCGAGTTGAACTTCGGTCATAAAGCGCACGCCCAGGTTTTCAAGCACAATGCCGTCGCTGGCTGCAAAGAACGCCAGCACCATTGACAAGAAATACTTTTCGTCGGCGCTGAGCGTGTTCCAATGCTGGACGTCTTTTGACATATCCACTTCCTCCGCACGCCAAAAGCAATCCACCTGCTTTTTATACATTGCCCAAATGGATTGGTCCTTGATGGGGAACATAACAAACCGTTTGTCGTCTTCTTCCAGCAGGGGTTCGCACATTTTTTCTTTTTTTGGGTTTCCGGAAACCGCCTTTTCTTTTTCTAAATGGTCCGTTGTCGCCACTAAAACAGAGGGTATATGAGCCATTTTGTATGTGTAGGTAATATTGTGTGATGTAAAATCGTAAGAAAGGGTGTAATTAAGAGCGCAGAGAGATAATTCCTAAATTATATTTGAATAGGATATTATATATCTATATTTTTTATACAATATTACACAAAAATACAAAAATAACTACCCAAAACATATAAATGTATACAGCGTATATGAGTATAGATTTATCACATTACTTCTAAACTTGTGACGGTTGAATTAACGGACCCTTAGACCCGTTTAGACCTTGATTTTGATAAAAAATATGAACACTAGTGACAGCAAACCCCGCTTTAAAGACGTCATCGTCCAACTCATTAACTTAGACCGGCGCTCGGACCGCATTCAATATATTGACGAAGTCATTCCGTTTGCGTACGACCGCTTTTCCGCAGTGGATGGCAACAACCTGACCCAATATTATTATGAATCGCCGGCGTGTAGCGAATTATTGGAAGTCGCAAGAGGTCAATCTGTGATTCTTGGAGAGATTGGGTGTAAATTGAGCCACTATTTGGTATGGCAACAACATTATGCGTATTCTGCCACAGCCACAACCCACGCAGACAATAAATATTTACTCGTCCTGGAAGATGATGTGCGATTTACGCCCGACAGTCTCGCGAAATGGAACACCGTGCTGTGCGAACTCCGGGATTGCG
>Ga0194134_10006596_pt1 | contig 10328 bp, 6 predicted proteins | sample TA2KigOff0mmetaG_FD_148602 | JGI IMG/M metagenome (GOLD analysis project Ga0194134, IMG submission 148602) | Freshwater microbial communities from Lake Tanganyika, Tanzania - TA2015056 Kigoma Offshore 0m | ecosystem: Environmental > Aquatic > Freshwater > Lake | place: Tanzania: Lake Tanganyika... | reverse complement strand
CACCCGCCGGCTTGCGCGGCTGCAAGTCGGAGTCCACAGCATCCCACAGCTTGCGATCTTCCGCGACAAGATTCTTGAGCCCCTCCATCAGCACCGCGAGAGCCTGCTGGGCGTTGCCATCCTTTGCCTTGGCGTTGTCAATCTCCTCCTTGGTTCGCACGGGTCGCCCCCAGTCAAAGTCGACGGCCGCGGCGTGTTCGTCGCGAAGTTGTCGCTGCAGTTCCTGCAGTTTGTCGTCGACCTTCGTGGGCCTCGCATCAGCGCCGGCCGGCACCAACTGCTCCTGCCAGATCTCCAGAAGTTGCATGGCGACCCAGAGCCGAAACACGGAGCCTTCGTTGCCGCTGGCGAGCGGCGTGCGATCGGCGGTGATCTCCTCAAGACACTTCAGGAACCGCTGCCGAACGCCGCGAACGCCGAGCTTGCCGATGGCCACCTCCAGATCCGCCACTTTCCGCGACGTGGGAGTCTGCGAGGACTTTTCCGCGCGCCTGAGGGCTTTCGGCGGCTTTCCACCGAAGAAGTTCAGCGGCGGCTCTCGCCCCACATCATCCCGCGTGGTGATGACTCCCGATTCCCACGGACCATCGGGTTCCGACAACTGCCTGAAGACCCAGCCACCGTCTTCCAGAGGCAGCACCTTCAGATCGAAGATCCGACGCTGCTTCAGTTCGCCGGCGAGGCGCTCCCCGACTGGCGTGCCACCGCGGTTGCCGATCTCGTCAAGCGCTCGGATGGCCTCGGCGACCTTTCGACCGCTCCAACTCCCGCCCGCCGCGATCACCTCATCCACCATGGTCCGCTGGTCAGCCGACAGCGGTCGAATCATGGTGCTCGGCTTCTCCTTCGCGAATGCCTCGCAAAGCTTGTTCCACGGCGTGAAGGTGCGGTCCATCTGCACGCACATCTCTCTCGCGTTCCGAAATCCCGACATCAGCCCCATGCCGGACAGCGTGGCCGTGCAGTCGTCGAGAAGCTTCTGATACTCCTCAAGGAACCGCCGCGTATCTCCGGACGCCGCCAGCAGGTCGCGATACCGCGACTGCAGCGTGTCGATGGCCTTGAGACGGTCGCGGACGGCCGCCTTCAATGCGTCAAGCCTCTTGAGTTCAGCCCTGTGCTCGGCCATCAGCGATGACGAAACCTGCTCGAGTTCATCGAACTTTTGCGAAATCGCGGCGCCCTCGCCAGACACGGCCGAGGCGGCCTCGAGCATCTGATTCAGACGCGCAACGTCATAGCCCTCCGATTCGGGCAACGCATCAAGGGCCTTCGACTCACGACCGCGCTCAAGCCATGGTTCGGAAGCCTCTCGGAAGTTCTTCAGCAGATCGCTCGCATACGCGTCCGCCTGTCGCTCCAACTGCCGTTCCAAATCCTCAAGCTTCGCCTTTTCATCGGGCTCAATTCTTGCCGTGTCCAGCTTCTTTCGCTCTCTTTCGAGGTCCCGTCGCTTCGTGGGCGGCACCGGCTGGGCGACCGCAACCTCGAACTCCTTGGTGAGCGCCTGCACTTTCGTGCGGAAGGTGTCGTACTCCTTTCGAGCGTTTCGACAATCCGACTCCGCCTTCACCATGTCGGGATCCGACTTGAGGTCGGCGTGCTCGGCCAGGAGCTTCTCCGCCTCGGGGACCGCATGGATTTCAAGTTTGGCCTGAATCTCCTTGGCGATGCTCTTGGCTCGCGCCGCACGATCCTGAGCATGAATCTGCCACGCTACCAGCGCCGCCACGGCGATCACCGCAGCCACGATGCTCGCGATGCGCACCACGACGCGACGCTGCTGAGCCGTCCGGATCGAGTCCAGATACGCACGCGCCTGCTGCTCGAGGCCAGGGGGCAACTCCCGGTCGAAAGCCTTCAGCGTGCCCAGACCCGTCGAAATCTGCTCAGGCGATGGGCGAGAGACCAGCAGACCCTCGAAGGCATGGATGGCCTGTTCGAACTCCTGCTCCCGCGCCCTCGCCTCGCGCTGCTTCGCCAACCACTCGAAGGCACCGGCGACTTCGGATTCCAGTTCCCCCGAGGGCATGACGCCGGTCGTCTGCTGCACCCGCACCCACTCCAACTCGAGACGGTCGAGTGCCTGCTCGTCGGCACGGGAGGCCGCGTCCCGGATCTCGGCGGACAACTCTACATACCGGGCGCCGCCCTGCCTGGCGCTCACGCTCTTCACCGTCTGCTGCGCGAGTTGCTGCAGGTCAGCAGGCACCGTATGGGTCCACTGGGGACGCAGGATCTCGGCGGCGGCACGTCGCACGCCCTCGGCATCACCGCGCTCGTGCGAGCTCAGCAAGTTCGCACGAAGTTCCTCGAGCGCCGCGTCCTCCAGTCGGCCCCGCTCGGTTCGCCAGAGCAAGGAAGCCGGTTCCTGCTGGATGAGCCTTTCGAGTGCCTTCAAGCGATCCGTGATCGGTCCGCGACCGATGGCGAGCCCTTGGTGACGCTCGATCGACTTCGCCGCGCGGTCCGCCTCGCGCATCGAACGCTCGATGTGGTCAAGCCACTCCGGCCGCACCACCGGCATGACCATGCCGCGAGGCACCAGCGGCTGAAGACGGCCCGCGGGTTCGCCAACGAGGTCGGACTTGAGCACTTGCTCGGCCATCTCCAGCAGATGGGGATAGTCATCGACGACAGAGGACACTTCGACATGAAGGCCACGCTCGGCCCATTGCGCGACCCGCGAGAGCAGCATCACCGCGGGACCGACCGTCTCGATGTACTCGCGGACGATGCGTTCGCCAGCTTCTCGATCGACGCTGCCTCCGCCTCCCAGAAGCGAAGTCACCTGCGTGATCACGGTGTTGAAGTCGGACAAGGATCGCCCCCTTCTAGCGTCGAGTGACCTGCCAGAGCACGGTGCCCACGAGAGCGCCGGCAAGCAGTCCCATCAGGGCCCATGTCGCGACGATACCCCATCGCACCGCCTCCGTGCGCCGATTCGAAATCGACGCCGCCAAGATCCGCGGACTGGCTTCGATCAAACCGATGTCGATCGGGCTGCCCCCGTCGGCGGGGGGCAGCGAGTCAATCTCGACGTCGATGGCTCCGGGGAATCCGGGCTTCCGCTGCCCGGATCCGGACGGCTTCGGCGTGAGACTCACCAAACGGTCTGCGGTGTCACCGTCCCACCCGGCAGGCGCCCGCTGCTTCTCCACGTGCGGCTTCTCGCGAGGCCGATCCACCCGGGGGGGCGGGGCCTGCGGCGTCCGCAGATCGATCGCCTCCTCGCCTGGCCAGGCCTGCCATGCGGCGCCAGCGCGGTTCGCAGCCCCCACCAGGAATCTCAGTCGCGCCCCCTGGTTCCACGCCGTGTTGGCGTCGAGTCCGGTGACCACGCCGACCCGCCAGCGATCGGCGCGAGGAAGTGCCGTCAGCACCTCCGCCACCATCGCGCGAAGGGCCACCCCCATCGGCAGCAGCACCATCGACTTCCGCCCCGCGGCGAGCACATCCGCCACATGCCGTTCCCAGCCAGCCAGTTTCGCGGCGAGCCAGGCACCGGATGCGTGGCCGGCACCGCTCCAGGTCGGAAGCGAACTGGACATGCGAGGAGCCGAGTCATAAGAACTTCGGAACGCGAAGCCGCAGAGCACGTCCAGCGGGTCGGTCGACTCGAGTTCGGAGGGCGGCACCACCACGTGGTGTGCAAGACGGTTCATCCGGCCGGTGTGATCCACTCCGCAGGGCACCGTGCGCGACACCACGCCCCACGTCTCTCCGCCGAACCGAATCGTGCACACCGAGACCGACTCGCCTTCGCCGCACAACTCGGAGTCGTAGTGCGACATCCTGGCCAGCTCGGAGCAGATGGGTTCGGGAATCCCCTGGGTGCGAAGCACGTCGCAGTAGCCCGACTGCCCGGGCACCACGCCCGCTGCCGCACTGGTGTTGACGACCTCGTAAGCCATGCCTCAGACCCGCCGCGGCGAGCGGATCATGGTCTCGAGCGCCGCCAGGAAGGGAACCTCCGCCCACGCCGGGTTCACCTTCGTCCCGTCGCCGCCAAGGGCGCTGCACGGCACCCAGGTGACCTGTTCCGAAAAGGCGTTGATCGACTGGATCAGCTCCGGCGCGGCACTCTGGAAGTGCTTCGCGGCCTTCAGCGACACCTGTCGCAACCGATCCATGTCGATGCCCACCTGGCCCGAATCGGCCGTGGGGCGGCTGCCGAGATCGATGCCCACCTCGCGACCCCACACGTCGGCCTTGGTCAGCGCCACGAAGAGTGGCGTGCCGATGGTCGCTCGCTGGTCGGTGCCCGCGTAGCGGCGGATGCGCGCCATGGCCTCGATGAGCACCAGTTCCTGTCGGCTCGAGCCGCCCGCGGCGCGAGCCTGAGTGGGGTCGAAGACGAAGATCAGTGCGTCGGCACGCCCCAGATGTCGGGTGTGCAGTGGGTCCAGGTTGTCCGGACCGGGCATGAAGTGCTCGCCCGCGTTGTCGTACAGGGTGAGCACCGTGGTGCCCTCCATGCGCAATCCCACGCGGAAGTACATCGGCTTGGGAGTGATCTGCACCTTGCCCCCCACCACAAGCTGGTTGTAGAGGCTCGAACCCGCCACCTCGGTCTTGGGCGGTTTCTTGTAGCCGCCCGGCGCGGCCAGGAACAGTCCGCTCTCGTAGGAGTGCAGCAGCATGTTCATGCGTGGATCCACATCGACCCAGCTGCATCCGTAGTCACCCGCGTAGGTGCGCAGCGACCACGAGGCTGCACCAAGCAGGCACGTCTTTCCGCTGCCCGGCGCTCCCACGATCGACAGGAACCGCGAGTCAGCCTCCAGAAGCGCCCGAGGCATCTCGACGTGGCACGCCGGACACGCCAGACGCGTGCACGTCTTGCCCTCGGGATCGATGGCGTTGCCCTGCAGGTCGAAGCGGCTGCTGCGAAACCGCAAGCCCTCCGCGGGCCCCGCCAGCGGATCACCCATCAGAGACGGATGCTCCGCGATGAACCGCACATCCGTCGGCCGGAAGGCGTTCCAGCAGTTTGGACAGGAAGTGGATGGGACGAGGGTTTGGGGCATGCGGAATTCGACAGCTCTGTTTCAGGACAATCAGTTTGGACTCCGAAAGTCAGCGGCTTGTTGCCTTGACCTTTGGATAGGTGTACCGACGATCAAGATCGGGGGGAGATCCTGTCGGGCGGATGCCGAGTATTCTCAACTGCGAAACATAGAGCAGGTCCAACTCGAGAGCAGCTCTTGAGCGAGCAACCTTCTTCGCCTCTGCATCCTTCGATTCATCCAACACTTTCAGGGCCTCCTGAGCGTTGGTGTGGTGCTCGTTCAACTCCTCAACGCCTCTCTCGACCGCTTGGACAAAGTTCCAGAACTCCGGCTGCTTCAGCAGGACTGGATATCGCCTCACCATCGCCTGAAGCACTTCATTGCTGATAGTCGGACAACTCCGCAGATCGTCGCCGATCGCCGTGGTTTCGATCGGGAAATCGATTGGATCCCCCTCGGTCGGATTCAGATTCAGGCACACAAAGACGTGATTTGGCACAAATACAAGCATGGGTTTCATAGCCAGAGCCTCGAAGATGCTTGCGAACAAAACAGATCCATCTGCACACATGGCGTTCGCGGTCGACATTGATTCGTGGATCGGCCGGATCCGTTGGCTTTGCGTTTCGCCGTTCGCCAGTATCTGGTATCGGACACCTCGGGACTTCAGAGACCGCCAGACGAGGTACACATCCAGCGCTTGATCCTCTATGGGCATGCCCTTAATCATGCCCCCATTGAGCGTCATTCCCTGATCCTTCACAAAACGGTCCTGATTGATCTCATTGATCAGACGCCTCACCCATGGATGGTCTGGATTGATGGCCGCCCCGTACTCAATACTCAGGGGATACCTCTCAAGATCCGCGATCGGACGCACCCGCAGGCTGCAGTTCAATTTGTCCTCGCTCTTGTCGGCGTACACCACACGCAAAGTCAGAGGCACGGTCACTTCCTGCTCCAAATTCAGAAGTTCTTGGTGATTCCAGCGAAGATCGAGCGCCAACTCATAACTGTCGTTCTCGTCGTTGTAGTCAACCCATTCTTGAAGTTCAGGTGCGCTCTGTCTTCCTACTGGAACTGCGTTACTCTGCGAGACAGGATCGCCCGGTCTGGCAGTGATCAGTTTTCGGAACATGTCGGGAACGTCCACATACACCCCGACAGCCAATCCCTCGGGCACAGTCCCTGCGGGAAAACGGACCGTGAACAGCGGACGCGTATCCCAGATCTGATCGAATTCGAGTGACCTGAGGGCTTGGAGCTTGAGGAGTCGCAGTTTCTCCAACCAGTCTGACGGGCCCGCCTCACCATCACGCTCGATGAAGGCTTGGTAAAACCGGAGAAGACAATCCTTTCGTGATCCGAAACTGAAGAACTTTTTGTCTACCTCCGCCATTCCAATGATCGATGACGCGAAGACGGTCTTCTCAAGTCCCGCGTGGACTTCGACCTGCTCCGCGATCGTCTTGCTTGGATCCAGGCGACGCTCATCAGAGGTGCCCTCGGAAGGTGGGACCGGTTCATCCGGCGTTGGCTCAGGGGGCTGGGGCGGTGGCGGCTTCGGCTGTTCAGGTGGCTTGACGCCCGACGACGAATCCTTGGAAGATTCCTTCACGGCGGGCGGAGCCTGCTTGTCTCCCACGCCCCCTGCCTTGATCATCACGAAGCCGACGCCAAGCGCGAGCACCGCCACCAACGAACTTCCGATCACCCATGCGGCACGCCCCGAACTGACCGCGGAGCGCCGCGGCAACGACGGAGGCATCGATCCACCAGGCACATCCCAACCGGCATTCGCGTTTGCAGGACGCGACGAATTGATCGGCGGCGGTTCCTCTGCCACGGGCCTCGCGATCCGCCTGACATCATCCAGGTAAGCCGGACGCTTCACGCCGTCGCGCGACGCACTTGAGCCGCTTGCCCCGGCCCCAGGCTCGGGTTCCGAACCTGAACGGACGGCCCCTTGCTCGGTCAACCTGTTCAGCGCCCTGCAACGAGAGCACTTGAGCTCGCTGTTCAACTGACTCTGGTGATAACGAATCGCCTTCTTGCACTTCCAGCACGCTGTTTCGCGACCAATGCTCATGGGATTACCGGAGAGTCGACCCTCGGTCGCCAGAAGGTATCGTCACAAACGGCCATAAGGAAATCTGCCGGCTTCATGCCGATGGCCTCGTCATCAGCCACGCCGTCAGCGCAAGGCCAGCCAACGCGGCGACCGCACAGATGACCGGTACAAGCCACTGCCCCCTCGAAACCGGCTTGCGCTGAAGCAGGAATGCCTCGTCTGAGGCACTGTCGAAAGCAGTCGGCACCTCGGGACTGTCGACCTGCCACGGGTCGGAGGGCGCGGCGTCGGGCTGGTGCTTCGCGCTCGGACGCGGCTCAGGCCAGTCGTCGGGCTCCAGCGCCTGATCGGCTCGGGGTTCGTGTCCACCTTGGCGGGTCTCGACCCCTGGCCGCGCCACCCGTGCCGTGGCCACGAGCGCACCCGGCGCTCCCTGCGGAAGTCCGATCGCCCATCGAAGGCGGTACCGGGAATCACCCGTCACCACGACCGGCACCCGCAGCACCTGTCGGTCGTCTGCATCGGGATCGTTTCCAGCGACGATGGCCGGAAGACGCAACTGGCCACGATGCGCAAGTTCGCGGGCCGCGTCCACCTGCTGTTTTGAGGGCGCAGGCTCGTCAGGCCAACTCGGAAGAACCACTCCATCTGCCGCCCTGAAACGTGTCAGTTGCCAGAAGGACTCGTCATGCAGGGCCGTCCACGCTCGGCCCAAGAACCAGTCGTACTGGGGCCTCTCCAGCACGATCGTGAGCACACCCCAAGGTTCGGATAGCCCCAGTTCGCGGATGGCCACAATTCGAGAGATCGCGACGCGTCCCGATGGGAGTGGCAGATTCCATGCGGCAAGGAAACCCGCGGGCAACATCCGGGCCGGCAGCATGGCCTCCAACCAGCCCCACGACATGCCGGCTCGCTCTGAAGGCAAGACGCCGTGATGCGCATGCAGAAGGCCGATCAGTTGCCGACGAACATGAATGAGGCCCGCCACCCGGGTTGACATGCTGTGGAAGTTACACTCATTTCGTGCGACAGCGAAACTTCAACTGCATCGGCTTCACGCTGGGGTTTCTGTTGGCCCTCCTGATCATGGCCACGGTGACGCGTAGGCATGCTTCGGTCGCCCCCGCGGAACCGATTGAATCAGGCAGCGACGGGCAAGGCCTCTGAGAGCGACATGCCCGGGGAAGCAGAAGCATGGTTCGTGTCCGTAGCCGGGCAGCCACGGGGTCCAATGACCCTCGCCAAGCTGCAGTGGCTCGCTGCATCGGGCAAGTTGCGACCTGAGCACCTTGTTTGGCGACCCGGATTCAACGGCTGGGTGACCGCCGAGCGGGCGCTGCCGTCACTGTTTCAGGTAGCCGCCACAGGGCCGCGAATGCCGCGGAAGCGCCGGAGCGGCAGTACCCGATCCGTGCCCAGTGTTGCAGCGCTTTGGGGCGTGATCAGGAACGGCGCCAAGGTTTTGTTGACGACCGCGGTGGTGGCAATTCTGGTCTTCGGACTCAGCCGCATCGACTGGAAAGCCGCTCAACGGGCGTTTGGCGAGATCAAGCAGCGCTTGGAAAGCTGGACGGAGAGACGTATCGCCGAGCGTCGCGTTACGGACCGCGAGCGACAGATCCGCGCAGCACTTTCCATGTCAGAAAATGCGCCGCTTCGCGTCTTCCTTGAACACGACCACCAGTTGCACCTGCCGCCCCCCCGCCCACAGCGGCACCAACACGCCTGGGAGGACACGCGGGGGCAGCGGATTCGAGAGGGCTGCGGATTCTCGGAGTACTCGGATCCGAACATCCCTGCCGAGCGGCTGAGGATTTCAGCCCCGATCGATCTCGGAGCGGCTCTGGCTCTGGAGGCGCACTTCGGTCACCCCAAGCCGCTGCCCCGCCAATGGACGCGATCGGATCTACCCGCGGGGAACACCGAGGTTGCACGTCGCCGCACCGAGGCCTTGTCGCTTCACGGGGTGCGCGACTCTGCCAACGCCATCGACGTCGACCACGCATGGATCATCCGACAGTCGGTTCCGCTGCTGCGCGAGTTCGCGAAGGAAGTCGCCCGCCGATTTCCACGCATCGAGAATCAGGGTGACCGGCCCCGAGACGTGGTCGCGATGGTCAGCGTCGTGCAGGCAGTCCCCTACCAACTTGTGCCGGAGCGTCAGGGCTGGGAGAACTTCGACCTCCGGACGCCGGTGCAGACGCTTCTGAAGGGTGGTGACTGTGATTCGAAGAGCCTGTTGCTGGCCACACTGCTCCGCGCGATCCGACCGGACCTTCCTATCGTGCTGATCAATGATCAGGAGCGCGGACCCGACTCATCCGCGCCGGAGCCGCACATGCTGGTCGGAATCGGAATACCGGCACGGGCTTGCGACACTACCGTCATCCGGGAGGGGCAAGTCTATGTGGTGGTCGAGACCACCAGCATGCGGCAAATCGGAAACCCGTCTGAAGACTTCAACCCCGCGAAGGTGGATCGCCTCACTCAGGTCCCGTGAAAGCCGTGCTCCTCCTGCTTGCCGACACGGCCGCGAACGCCCGCGGGGGATTGCCGCAACATGGCAGAAGACTCGTGTTTCTTGAGAAACGGCCAGCGAGTAGTCCACACAGCTGATTCGCGGCGCACAAAAGTTGTCTTGAGTCGAGAACTGAGCGGCGATACCTTTTCAAAGGGCCTCTTCTTCAAAATGACCTGATCACAACTCGCATGGTCCACCTGTTCGACGTGCATTGATGACTCAAATCCTCCGGAGGCGGAAGTGCGCTCGATTCTCACCCATCTTTTCGTCACCCTCTTCCTCATCAATTCGGGCAGTGCCGATGGGGCGTTGATCCACCCCGCGCGGCGGTGCTCGGGGGCCACGATCCGCGATACGCACACATCGGTCGCGATGCAGGACGACGGTCGCAATCCCGATCGTCGCCGTGGCGATGGTGATTCAGTCAAATCGGGTGGCGGCCTCGACGACATGGGTCACGGAGGGCCAGCCCCTGCGACGGAGGGCGGTGGATCCAGCGTCTCGTCGGGCCGACCCGTGAACGAGGTGCCCGCCGGGTCGATCATCGTGATTCCGATGTCGGGCGCGTTCGGCAAGTCCGCGGCGAAGTCTGGCAAAGGCTTCGGCGCGGAGGGTCTTGAGCATTCCATCCAGATCGCGGTCAACACAAAACCCTCAGCGATTGTGCTCGATGTGGGCATGCTCTCCGGAGGAACCGACGAGGACCTCGCGGACATCCTCC
>Ga0194134_10006594_pt1 | contig 10331 bp, 6 predicted proteins | sample TA2KigOff0mmetaG_FD_148602 | JGI IMG/M metagenome (GOLD analysis project Ga0194134, IMG submission 148602) | Freshwater microbial communities from Lake Tanganyika, Tanzania - TA2015056 Kigoma Offshore 0m | ecosystem: Environmental > Aquatic > Freshwater > Lake | place: Tanzania: Lake Tanganyika... | reverse complement strand
CAGAGCCGATGGTACTTCGCGGGAAACCGCGCGGGAGAGTAGGTCGCTGCCGGATTTTTTTCTGCAACCCCCGCCCCTTGCTTCTGCAAGTGGCGGGGGTTTTGCGTTTTGGACGTCTAGGGCACCTGGCGGCAGGCAATGACGTGCTCGCCCGCCCCGCCCACCGGGGCGAAACCCTCGGGCAACTCCACCGTGAACTGCAGGGTCTGGAAGGCAAGAGACAGTTCCACCGGCGGGGCGGTGCGTTTGCCGTCCATCCCGCGGATGGGGAAGTTGCGGGACTCCGGGACGGCAATCCGCGTGCACTCGTAGACCGGCTTCTTCGGTCCAGCGGGCGCGGTGGCGAGCGCCAACGCGGAGAGGGCGGCAACAGCAGGGAGCATCAGCAGGCGTCGGGTGGTCATGGGCGTGCGGAGTGTACCTCGCCGGCTGGCGCCTCGAGCGGCTCGCGGTCCTTTGTCGCGGGGCCGTCTTCGTCTAGCGTCCGCTGCCCCATGAACGTTCGCGCGCGCGCTGCCTCGGCGGTCCTCGGTGTCTTGTTTGTCCTGTCTGGCGCCGGTGCCGGCTGCGCAGGGTGCGAGCAAGACCGCGTGGACGCGGTGGACGCCGAACTGCAGGTGACGCCCGAGTCGCTCGCGTTCGGTCCCGTGCCCGTGGGGCTGGGGGTGGTGCAGGAACTGTCGCTGCTCAACCCGGGGCGGCTCGAGCTGACAGTGGACGCGCGGGCGGTGGAGGGGGACGCGGCGGCGTTTCGCATCGTGGACCTCTCGGTCACGGTGGCCCCCGGCGGCGAGACGCTGTTGCGCGTGGAGTTCCGCCCGGAGAAAGAGGGGCCCCGTGCGGCCACGCTGGTGCTCAAGAGCAACGGCGGCGCGGCGGACGTGCGCGTGCCGCTCGCGGGAGCAGGCACGAAGCGCTCGGTGTGTGGTGACTGCAACGCCCCGCCGGCCAACTACTGCGCCACCTCTTCTGCGCTCATCTCCTACGCCCCCATGGGGACGTGCGTGGACAACGCCTGCCGGTACGACGCGGCGGTGGTGGCCTGCCCGGGCGGCTGCAACGCGGCCTCTGCCGACTGTGCGGGCGCGGTGGATGCGGGCGCGGTGGATCCCCCGGACGCGGGGACACCGGACGCGGGGACACCGGACGCGGGGACACCGGACGCGGGGACACCGGACGCGGGCGAGGCCTGCTCGTCCCCGCTCTCGTACAACATCTGCGCGGGCACGCAGGCGGACTGCGAGTCCGCGCTGTCCGGGCGCCAGTCCGAGTGCGTGGCGCGGGGGTGCGCCGCGTGGACCGTCACCGTCACCTGCCAGGTGGGGGGGAGCCCCTCGAACGCCGGCTGCTGGGGGGCCCAGGCCACGTGCGGGGACGCTGCGCCGCCTCCGCCCGGGCCCCGCACGGCATGGGGCAGTCCGGGCGAGTACACCTTCGTCGTGCCCGAGGGGGTGACGCAGGTGCGCGCGCGGCTGTGGGGCGGGGGCGGCGCGGGCGGTAACCAGGCAGGGGCAACGGGCGGCGGCGGCGCCTACGTGCAGGGCACCTTCATGGTGACGCCCGGCGAGTCGCTGGACGTCTGGGTGGCCGAGGGGGGGCAGGCTTTCGGGGACGGCGCCGGCGCCGCGTGGCTGCGCCGTGGGACCACGACGCTGGCCGTGGCTGCTGGCGGTGGCGGCGGCGGCAGCGACGGCTGCAGCGGTTGCAAGAGCGGCGGCCGCGGTGGGGCGGGCGGGGCTGCCACGGGCGAGGCGGGACAGAACCTGGTGACGCCGCTGGCGCCCTACTGCCTCTCCGCGACGGGTGGCCAGGGCGGGACGCAGTTGGCCGGTGGACAGGGAGGCACCAACACCGGCAGCGCGCAGTACCGTTGCAACGGCAACCCGGGCGGCCCCGAGGTAGGGGGCAAGTCCACCTCCTCGGGCATCTTCAGCTGCGACGTGGGGACGGGGGCGGACCGCTGGCGGGGCGGAGGCGGCCAGGGCAACGGCGGCGGGGGTGGCGGCGGCGCAGGCTGGTTCGGCGGCGGCGGGGCCGGGTTCATCTGGACGTACTGCTCGGGCGGTGGCGGGGGTGGCAGCTCCTACGCAGACCCGTCCGTGACGCTCGTCACCCAGGTGCCGGGGCAGGGGCAGGCTCAAGGAAACGCGGCCGACAGCCAGGGGGCGGGCCGCGGCGGGGATGCCCCGGCAACGCCCTCGGGGAACAACTGGAACCCGCAGCCCGCCTCCAACGGTGTGGCCGGCCGGGTGGAGGTCTTCTACTAGCCATGCGTCCCTGGGGGCTGTCCCTGTTCCTCGGTGCTCTGCTGATAGGCAGCGCCCCCGCGGCTGCGCAGGAGGAAGTGCCGGACGAGGACGCGGAGGGCAACGCGCCGCCGGTGACGTACACGAATCTTGCGGCCACCGGGCAGGTTGAGAAGGACTTCGTGCCGAAGGGGTGGAAGCTCGAGGTGTCCCGCAAGGGGGACCTGGACAAGGACGGCCGGGAGGATCTGGCCCTGGTGCTGCGGATGGACTCGGACGCCCTCGTCCTGGGACGCACGGGGCCGGACTCGCCGGGCTACAACGCCAACCCCCGCATCCTGGCCGTGGCCCTGGCGCAGCCGTCCGGCGGCTACCGGACGGTGCTGCAGGACCACGCGCTCATCCCCCGCGTGCAGGAGGAGCGCTTTGATGATCCCTTTTCCGCGGAGGGGCTGTCCGTGGAGCAGGGGACGCTCAAGGTGAAGGTGTCGCTGTTCCTGAGTATGGGCGGTTGGGGCGCCAGCCACAGCACCTTCACCTTCCGGCACCAGCAGGGCTGCTTCAAGCTGATTGGCTTCGACTCCAGTTCCATGCAGCGCAACACCGGGCAGACGGAGGAGGCGAGCTTCAACTACCTGTCCGGCGAGGCCTGGAAGGTCAGGGGCAGCATCGAGTCCGACACGCCGGGCAAGAAGGTGAGGCGCAAGCTGGGCAAGAAGCCGCTGCGCTGCCTGCAGGACGTGGGCAACGGCTGGGAATTCAGCGGCTGAGGACGGCTCGCCCGTGCGAACGCGGTGATCAAGTACCTGGGCTCCAAGCGGACGCTGCTGCCGCACATCCTGCGGGCCGTGGGGGGCGTGGCGGGGGCGCGCACGGTGCTGGACCTCTTCTCCGGCACCTCCCGGGTGGGCCACGCGCTCAAGGCAGCCGGGTACCGCGTGCTGTCCAATGATCACAACGCCTTCGCGGCCACCCTGGCCCGCGCCTACGTTCAGGCGGACGCTGAGGACTGGCTGCTGGAGGCCGAGGCGCTGGTGCGCGAGTTCAACGCGCTGCCGGGCCGGCCGGGGTACTTCACCCAGACGTTCTGCGAGCGTGCCCGCTACCTCCGGCCGGAGAACGGGGCGCGCGTAGACGCCATCCGGGAGGCCATTGCAGAGAAGGGGCTGCCGCCCGAACTGGAAGCGGTGATGCTGGTGTCGCTGATGGAGGCGGCGGACCGGGTGGACTCCACCACGGGCGTCCAGATGGCGTACCTGAAGCAGTGGGCCGCCCGCGCCCACAACCCGCTGCAGCTGCGCGTCCCGGCCCTGCTGCCGAGGGCCCTCCACGGCAAGGGCGAGGCGCACGGGCTGGAGGCGGTGGAGGCGGCGGGGCTGGAGGCGGACGTGGCCTACCTGGACCCGCCGTACAACCAGCACTCGTACCTGGGCAACTACCACGTCTGGGAGAGCCTGGTGCGCTGGGACAAGCCGGAGGTGTACGGGGTGGCGGCCAAGCGGGTGGACGTGCGCGCGCGCAAGAGCGCGTTCAACTCGAAGGCGCGCTTCCGCGAGGCCTTCCGCGCCGTGCTCGCGGCCCTGCGGGCCCCGGTGGTGGTGGTGTCCTTCAGCGACGAGGGCTACCTGGACCGGGCGGAGATGGAGGCCCTGCTGGGGGAGGTGGTGGGGCCGGTGCGCACCGTGTCCCTGGACTACAAGCGGTACGTCGGGGCGCAGATAGGCATCTACAACCCGTCCGGGCAGAAGGTGGGCAGGCCCGGGAAGCTCCGGAACACCGAGTACCTGTACGTGGCCTCCCGCAGGTAGACGAACAGTGTCAGGAGGGCGTGTTACAGCGGATTCCCATGGGAACCGTCCGCCGCGTCCTCCACTCGTCCGACTGGCACCTCGGGCAGGCCTTCCACGGTTTTGGCCGGGGCTTGGAGCACGCGCAGTTCATGGACTGGCTGCTCGGGCAGATGAAGGCGCATGCAGTGGACGCGCTGCTGGTTGCCGGGGACGTGTACGACACCGCCAACCCCTCCAACGCCGCCATGCGGCAGTGGATGGACTTCCTCGCCCGGGTGCGGAGGGAACTCCCGAACTGCGACGTGGTGGCCATTGCCGGCAACCACGACTCGGCCCAGCGCCTGGATGCGCCGGAGGCGCTGACGCGGGCCATGGGCTTCTCCATCCTAGGCAGCCCGCGCGGCGACGGGGATGCGGTCGATGCAGCCCGCCTGGTGGTGCCGCTGGGGGCGGCCTCCCCCGAGGGCGTCTGGGGCCACGTGGCGGCCATCCCGTTCCTGCGCGGCGAGGACCTGGGCTCGCTCACGGAGCTGGATGGGGGGAAGAACTGGGAGGGGCTGGTGCGCCGGCGCCATGAGGCGGTGTTCGAGCTGCTCGGCCGCGCAGCGGGACCGCGGCAGGCGCGGCTTGCCATGGCCCACGGCGTCATCGTGGGGGCGCAGCACTCGGCGGAGTCTGAGCGGGACGTGCGCATTGGCACGGTGGAAGGGATGCCGCTGTCGGTCTTCCCGGAGGACCTGGACTACCTGGCGCTGGGCCACCTGCACCGGCCGCAGCGGGCGGGAGGGAAGGACTGGGCCCAGTACGCCGGCTCTCCCCTGCCGCTGCACGTGAGCGAGGCGGACTACCCGCACCGGGTGGTGCTCGCCACGTTCGAGGACGGGCGGCTGGTGGCGCAGGAGAGCCTGCGGGTACCGAGGGCCGTGGAGGTGGTGCGCATTCCTGCCGGGAAGCGGGCAGCCCTGCCAGAGGAGGTGCTGTCGGCGGTGAAGGCGCTGCCGGACATGTCTGGCGCGCCGCCCGAGCGGAGGCCCTACCTGGACGTGCGGTACCGGCTCGAGGCCCCGCGGCCCGGCTTTGGCGAGGAGGTGCTGCGGGCGCTGCATGGCAGGGGGTACCGCCTCACCGGCGTCTGGCTCGAGCGGGAGGATCTGCCCGGGGTGGCGCGTGTGGAGGAGCCGGAGGTGGAGCTCTCGGACCTGCAGCCGGAAGAGGTGTTCCTCAGGAAGTACGCCGAGCGCTTTCCGGAGAAGGTCCCCTCGGAGGCGCTCCTGCGTGCGTTCCGGGAACTGCTCCACGAGGTGAACGCGGGGTTGGAGGTGCGGTCTTGAAGATCCTGCGCGTGAGCGGGGAGAACCTGGCCAGCCTGGCGCGGTTCGACGTTGACTTCGAGTCCGGGCCGCTGAAGGCGGCGGCGCTGTTTGCGATTGCGGGTCCCACCGGGGCGGGGAAGTCCACGCTGCTGGATGCCATCTGCCTGGCGTTGTACGGACAGACGCCGCGCAGCGCCCGTGGCGGTTCGGAGAAAATCCAGGTGGCGCCCGGGCGGGAGTGGACCACGAAGGACCAGCGGAACTTCGTCCGGCGCGGGGCGGGCTCGGCCTCGGCTCGCGTGCTCTTCCAGGTGGGGGGCGAGCGGTACGTGGCGGCCTGGAAGGTTGCCACCTCGACGAGCCACACCGGCGAGCTGTCCCTCGGCAAGCCCGCGCTGAAGCTGTGCCGGGCGGCGCCCGGCGGCGGGGAAGGAGAATCCCTTGCGTCCGGCGTCACCGAGCACACCGACGAGGTGAAGCAACTCACCGGCCTCGGCTTCCAGAACTTCTGCCGCTCGGTGCTGCTCGCCCAGGGGGAGTTCTCCGCGTTCCTGGATGCAAAGACGGATGAGCGGGCAGAGGTGCTGGAGGCCCTGACGGACCCGCAGGGGCTCTACCGGAAGCTCTCGCTGGCCGCCCACGAGCGGGGGAGCCAGGCGAAGGAGACGCTTCGCAAGAAGCGCGAGGAGGTGGAGCGCGTCACGGTGCTGCCGCCCGAGGAGGTGGCGCGGCTGCAGCAGGAGGTGGTTAGCCGGCAGCAGCAGGTGGCGGAACGCATGGTGGAGGGGGATGTCCTGCGCGGCGCGGTGGCCCGCTGGGGAGAGCTGGCCGAGGCGCGGCGGCGCGAGGCGGAGCACGTCTTGGCTGTGGCGCGGGCGGAAGAGGCCCTCGCTGCGCAGGCCCCAGCAGAGCAGGTGCTCGCTGAGGCGGAGTCGGTCCGGATGCTGCGAGAGCCCTTTGCTCTGCGGGCGGCTGCCCAGCGGCAGGTGGGAGCCGAGCAGGCTGTGCTGGACGGGCTGGCCGGGAAGCTCGGGCAGGCCCAGGCCGAGGAGCAGGCGGCGCAGCAGAGCGTGGAGGCGGCAAGGGGGCAGCTGGCGGACGAGGAGCGGCGCGCTGCGGAGGGACAGGCCGTGCGCGGCCAGGCCCTCGGCGTGCAAGGGGAGCTGAACGCGACCGGGCGGCAGCTGGACGAGGTGCGCAACCAGGTGGCAGGGCTCCAGCAGGGGCTGGAGCAGGCGGAGTCCGCGCTGCAGCAGACGCGCAACCAGCTCGCCGGGGTGGCGGTGAAGCGGGGCGAGCACCACCAGTGGCTCCAGGCCAACCCCGAGGCAGAGCTGCTCGCGGAGGACCCCGAGTCCTGGCGGGGCCACCTGCGCCGGTGGGTGGAGGAGGCCCGGACGCTCGCCGAGGAACAGCCGCAGCTGGATCGGGCGGAGCGCGCCCGGGCGACTGAAGCCGAGGCCGTCCGCGAGGCCACTGCAGCGCATGGGGCAGCCGTGGACAAGGCGGGCCAGGCCGCAGAGGCGCTGAAGGCGGCAGAGGCGCGTCGGGAGGCGCTGGGGCCTGCGGTCTCGCTCGAGCAGGCGCAGGGGCTGCAGCGCCGCAAGGCGGATCTGGCGGAGCTGGCGCGGCTGGGCTCGGAGGGGCTGGAGCGGCGGAGCAAGGCGCGTGAGGCTGCCGCCTCGGCGGCCCGGGAGCGGGCGGCGGAGTCGGCGGCTGGGGCTCGAGAGGGCCAGCTGCGGGAGGAACTTTCCCGGCGAAAGCAGGCCGAGCAGGCGTGCGTGGAGGCGCAGGCAGCCGCGCGCGCACGGGCGGAACTGGAGGAGCGGCGCAAGCACCTGGTGGACGGTGAGGAGTGCCCGCTGTGCGGGAGCCTCGAGCACCCGTTTGCGGCGGGGGTGGAGGCCGGGGTGGACGCGGCAGAGGTTGCGCTCCGAGCGGCCGCAGCGGCCGTGGCAGAGGCGCAGGCGGGGCTGGAACGCGCTGGCCGGGAAAGGGCCACGGCGGCGGGACGGGCCGAGGGGTTCGAGCGGGAGGCGGCGTCGAAGCAGGCGGAGTGGGCGGCGTTGTCAGCCCGCTGGCGGGCAGCTGCTGCGGCCTTCCCCGAGCTGCCTGCAGCGCTGGACGGGGAGGCGCTCCCGGAGGCGTTGAGGGTGCTGACCGAGGCGCTGGAGCGCGAGGCGGCGGCGCAGGCTGCTGCGGAGCAGCGGCGCAAGGAGGCCGAGGCGGAGGTGACCGCGCTGCGCACGGCGGAACAGGCCGCCTCCGGGGCGCTCCGGCGGGCGGACGAGGCGCTGCAGCGTGCACGGGAGCTGCTGCACCGGGCGGAGCTGGAGTGGGGGCAGCTGGCCCGAGCGGTGGAGGACAGGAAGGGGCGGATGGAGGCGGGGCTCGCCCAGGCAGAGGTGGGGCTGCTGAAGGTGCCCCAGGCGCGGCGCCGGTTCCTGCAGGACCCAGAGGGGCAGCTGGCCGCGTGGGACAAGCTGGTGTCCGGGTACGCCGCCCGGCAGCAGCAGTTGCGCGAGCTGGACTTGGCGGAGGCGCAGGGGCTGACCCGCAAGCGGGAGCAGGAGGAGCGGCTGGAGGCCGTGCGCCTGCAGCAGGCGGCGGCGGCGGGGAAGGTGGCCGGGCTGGAGGCACGGGCGGCGGAGCTGGAGGAGCGGGTGCGCTCGCTGCTCGGCGGGCTGTCCCTGTCCGCCCACGAGTCCCGGGAGAAGCAGCGTCTGGCTTCCGCGCGCAGCGCCTGCGACATGGCGGACGCGCGGTTCTCCGTTGCGCGGGACGCAGTGGCGAACCTGCAGGGGGCGCAGACGCGGAGCGAGGCTGCGCTGGAGGCGGCCGTGGAAGAGCACGCGGCGCGGGCGGAAGCGTTGGGGCGGGCGCTGACCGAAGCCAGGCTGGACGAGGCCGAGGCGGTGCGCCGGCTGGCCCATCCGGACGAGGTGCTCGCGGCGATGAAGGCGGAGTTGGAGGCCGCCCGGGACGCGGTTGCCCGGGCGCGGGGCGTGTTGGCGGAGGCGCGGGCGGCCCTGGCCAGGCTCGAGGCGGAAAGGCCTGAGCAGGCACTGGAGGACCTCCAGCGGGAGCTGCAGGCGTGCGAGGCGCGCATCCGGGAGGCGAGCGAGGCGCTGGGGGCCGCGCGGGCGAAGCTGTCACAGGACGAGGCAGACCGCGTGCGGCGGGCAGCGCTGGAGCGGGAGTACGAGCTGCTGGCCGAGAAGGAGGGGACGTGGGGGGAGCTGTGCGAGCTGATTGGCAGCCACGACGGAAAGGCGTTCGCCCAGTTCGCGCAGGGGTTGAACTTCCGCTCGGTGTTGGCAGCGGCCAACCGGGAGCTGGGGCAGCTGCGCTCGCGCTACCAGCTGACGCGGCTGTCGGAAGGGGGTGGGGACCCGCTGTCCCTGGCGGTGCGGGACGCCACCTTCGGCGGGGAGCTGCGGCCGCTCAACACGCTGTCTGGCGGGGAGAAGTTCCTGTCCTCGCTGTCGCTCGCGCTGGGGCTGTCCGCGCGCGCCAGCCGCAACCGGCCCATCGAGACGCTCTTCATCGACGAGGGGTTCGGCACGCTGGACAAGAAGACGCTGGACGAGGCCATGGCGGCGCTGAAGGCGCTGCAGGGACGGGGCACGCAGGTGGGAATCATCTCCCACGTGGAGAACGTGAAGGACTACGTCCAGGCCACCGTGCGCGTGCGGCCGGTGGAGGAGGGTTTGAGCGAGGTGGGGGTGGAGGGGTGAGGGACGTCAGGCGGCCCTGGAGGCCGGGCCGTCCCAAGCCTCGAGCCCACGCTGCAGCCTGAGCGTCTCCACGGACTCCACGAGCGAGTCGAACAGGGCGTCGACGAGCGCGCCGGAGGTCACGCCCCCGGGGATGTGCCGTTGCGCCTCGCGGCGAAAGCGGTCCGGCCACGTCTCGAGTGAAAGGCTCCACGTGTCCTTGATGGCCGAGGTCCGCTCGCGGAGGAGGCGCCGGGACGGAAGTTGATCGGACTTCTTCTGGTTGATGCTCGCGAGGGAGGGGACGAGGTTCCAGAGATCGTTGTTGCGCCAGAGGGACCAGGGGATGACGTGGTCGATCGCCAGCTGTCCGGCGTGGACCTTCCTACCGGACCAGACGCAGGGGACGGGCGCGTCCAGGTAGAGGGCGCGAAGCAGTTCGGTATCCCGCGCGAGCGGGGGCCGGGGCAGGAGGAGCGGGAGGGCATGGTCCACGCCCACCTGGCCCTGGCTCATCCGCGCCATCAGCTCGGCCCAGCGGAGGACGAGGCTGTCACAAATCCAGTGGCTGAGCAGAGAGAGTTCGCGCCACAGGGGGCTCGAGACGAGCACGTCGCCCCCCTCCCACTCGAACAGGCGCCCATCTCGCAGGGCCCTGCCTGCGTATTTGACGGGGCCTGCCCGGATGACGTCCTTCATCCGGCGGAGGGCCGCGGCGTGCAGCGGGGACCTGTCTTCCAGTTGGCCCATGGCGAGGTCGAACTCAAAACCATCCAAGCCGTTGCGGTGACGGTAGCTGGAGATCAGTGACAGCAGCTGTGGCGCGAAGCCCAGCGTGTGGCGCTGCTTGAGATGGTCTCCCTGTTGTTGTGGGAGGAATTGCGACGCGTCCAGCAGCGGCCAGTAGTAACGGATCCACCGCTCCGCGATGGCTGTGGCGGGGATGGCTACACGGCCGTCGTCCCGCCAGCGCGCGAGGTGGGGTTGGGTGGCGGCGAGGTCGTTCAGCGCGCGGAGGAGGGCGAGTTTATAGGTGGCGACCTTCTTCTCCCGGTTGCCCAGCACGGTGGCGAGTTGGTCGATGGGGCGTGCCGTGCCGTGGAGCGCCGGGCGCTCCAGCAGAAGGGTGGACCACGCCACGCCGGAACGGCCCCAGGCATCCGGGCTGTCGAACCGGGTGAGGAAGGTGAAGCCGACCCGCTCGAAGAGGAGAAGCAGTTCCTCCGCCGTCACCCCATTGAAGAGTCGGCCCCATGTGTCTCTTCC
>Ga0194134_10006593_pt1 | contig 10331 bp, 7 predicted proteins | sample TA2KigOff0mmetaG_FD_148602 | JGI IMG/M metagenome (GOLD analysis project Ga0194134, IMG submission 148602) | Freshwater microbial communities from Lake Tanganyika, Tanzania - TA2015056 Kigoma Offshore 0m | ecosystem: Environmental > Aquatic > Freshwater > Lake | place: Tanzania: Lake Tanganyika... | reverse complement strand
AGCATGTAGTCGTAATTGTCGGCGGTCAGCAAGGTATTGACCGGCACCGGTACCACGCCTGCGTATAGCGCGCCAAGAAACGCCACCGGTAAATCGATCGTGTCCAGCATGACCAGCAATACGCGCTGCTCAGCTTGCACGCCCTGGGCCAGCAGACCGGCGGCGAAACAGCGTACGCGATGAGCCAGTTCGCCGTAGCTCAGCTCGCTGTGGTCATCGCGGTAGGCGATCTTGCCCCCCCGGGCTTTGTTCAGTTCGAGCAGATGTTGAGCGAAGTTGAAGCGCTGCGGCAATCGTGGTGCAGCGTTCTGCATGGTTGTCTCCTGTGTGGGCCTTCGCAGAGTGCCAGGCGAGGCATCTTGGTATTTTTTATTTGACGAACTTATAATGCATGCACGAATGAGTGTAAGTGCACTATCTTGCTTGCGTCAAGAAAGCGCCAACGCGACCACATGACGACCACCCCGCCTATAGCCACTGACGTTGCCCCCATCGAGCGGCGAGACAAAGATCTGGCTAGAGAGCCGCTTGCAGGCAAGCGCAATGATGCGCTCAAAGACCCCCTGAAAGACCCATTCCTCAGCGCGCTAGGCGAGCGTGTTCGCCTGCTGCGCGCCCGGCGGGGACTCACCCGCAAAGCGCTGGCCAAGCTGGCCGATGTCTCGGAGCGTCATGTGGCCAACGTTGAGACTGGCGTCGGCAATGCCTCGATTCAGTTTCTGCGCCAACTTTGCGTGGTACTCAATTGCTCTTTGGCCGAGATGACAGGCGATGAAGCCGCCTCGTCACCCGACTGGTTGATGATCCGCGAGACCTTGCGGGGTCGTAGCGATGAAGAGCTGGCCAAAGCGCGCGCTGCATTGGCCGCATTGTTCGAGCAGCCAACCAGCGAATCGACGCGTCGTCAGCGGATTGCTCTGATCGGCTTGCGTGGCGCGGGTAAATCTAGTCTGGGGCGCGCGCTGGCCAGCGAGCAGGGGGTGCCGTTCATTGAGCTGTCGGCGCAAATCGAGGCACTGGCCGGCTGCGGTATTGATGAGATTCATTCGCTGTACGGTCAAACCGCTTATCGTCGTTACGAGCAGTGGGCGTTGGAAGAGGTGATTCGCGCCCACGCACGTGCCGTGATCGCCACGCCTGGCGGCATCGTCTCAGAGCCGGCCACCTTCAATCTGCTGCTGACCCACTGCTACACGGTGTGGCTGAGGGCGACACCCGAAGAGCACATGAGCCGGGTGCTGGCGCAGGGCGACCGGCGCCCGATGGCAGGCAATCGCGAGGCGATGGACGACCTGAAGCGAATCTTGGAAAGCCGCGCGCAGTTTTACTCCAAGGCCGACCAAACCCTGAATACCAGCGGCGTGCAGCCCGAGCAGGCACTCGCGCGGCTGCGCGACCAACTCAGCGCCTGATCAGTTAGTTTTCGAAGTAATAATTTTCCAGGGCGGTGGCATTGCCGCGTCCAAGGATTGCTGACCCAATGTGAAGTCGGCCATGATTAACTTGGCCAAGGTTGATTTGCCCAAGCATTGACGGGGCGAGCGACACGCAATATAGTTCCGGTTCGTTGCTTGAAGGCATGATATTGCATCGGGAGACCCATGAGCGAGCCCTTCGTCGTTGACTACCAAACCACCCCTGAGCGCTACCGGCACTGGAAGCTGGTGGTTGATGGCACGGTGGCGAACCTCACCATGGCAGTCAATGAGGATGGCGGCCTGCGCGATGGCTACAAGCTGAAACTGAATTCCTACGACCTGGGCGTCGACATCGAACTGCACGACGCCGTGCAGCGAATTCGTTTCGAGCACCCGCAGGTGCGCGTGGTCGTGATCGGCAGCGGCCTCGACCGAACCTTCTGCTCCGGCGCGAATATTTTCATGTTGGGTAAATCCAGCCACGCCTGGAAGGTGAACTTTTGTAAATTCACCAACGAGACGCGGAATGGTCTGGAAGATTCCAGTCGCCACTCCGGTTTGAAATTTCTTGCCGCAGTCAACGGTGCCTGTGCCGGTGGTGGTTATGAACTCGCCGCCGCATGCGACGACATTCTTTTGGTCGATGACCGATCCTCTTCGGTCAGTTTGCCCGAGGTGCCGTTACTCGGTGTGCTGCCGGGCACAGGTGGTTTGACGCGCCTGACCGACAAGCGCAAGGTGCGGCATGACCATGCTGATATTTTTTGCACGACATCGGAAGGCATTCGCGGTCAGCGCGCCAAAGATTGGAGACTGGTCGACGACATCGCCAAGCCAGCACAATTCGCGCAAGCGGTGCGCGAACGCGCAGAAAAACTGTCGGCCCAAAGTGACCGACCAGCACAAGCCACAGCGGTGCCACTGACCCCGCTGCACCGCGAATTTACTGCGCAGGGTGTGCGCTACCAGTATGTCGATGTGATCCTGGATCGTGATGCACGCAGTGCGACCCTCACGGTGCATGCACCATCAACACCGCAGCCCGATGACATCGCGGGTATCGAGGTGGCTGGTGTGCATTGGTGGCCACTGCAAATGGCACGCGAGTTGGACGATGCCATCCTGCACCTGCGCACCAATGAAATCGAACTCGGTATCTGGATCTTCAAAACCGCCGGACACCACGAGCATGTATTGGCGTGCGACGCCAGCATGCAAGCGCATGCCTCGCATTGGCTGGTGCGCGAAACACTCGGCCTGATGCGCCGTACCTTTGCGCGGATTGATGTGTCGTCCCGCAGCTTGTTCGCGCTGATTGATCAGCACTCCTGCTTTGCTGGCACGCTGGCCGAGCTGGCATTTGCCGCTGACCGTAGCTTTATGCTGAGCTTGCCCGACGCACCGCAAGATGCACCGGTAGTAACGCTCTCGGCAATGAATTTTGGTCTGCTGCCCATGATCACCGGGCAGGGGCGTCTGGCGCGTCGTTTCTATGATGACGAGGCCAAGCTCACTGCGTTGAAGGCCATGGTGGGACAAGCGCTCGATGCAGATACAGCGATGGATCTCGGCTTGATGACGGCGAACCCGGATGACATCGACTGGGCCGATGAGATTCGGCTCGCGCTTGAAGAGCGCGCCAGTATGTCGCCCGATGCACTGACCGGCATGGAAGCAAACTTGCGCTTTAATGGTCAGGAAAATATGTTCACCCGTGTGTTCGGCCGCTTGTCTGCATGGCAGAACTGGATATTCAATCGTCCGAACGCCGTCGGCGAGTCTGGCGCGCTAAAGGTGTATGGCACAGGCAGCAAGGCGAAATTCGACTTTGACCGTGTATAGAGGCTGACGGGTCAGACGCCTGCAGCGTGTCAATGGCTGACATCCAACTTAAGAGAAAAAATATATTTGGTTAAAGGCAGTGCGGCGTTTATCGGCGATGAATGTTTACGGCATTCCTCGTTGGATTTTTCAGAACGCCGATACGGTGCAGGGATTCAGTTAATTAAGCAGTTTTAAACATCATTTTTATTAACACTCATCAGACCTCATGGGAGACAGCGTGAGCGCCATCGATTACAGCGAAAAAATCCCGAACAACGTCAACCTCTCGGAAGACCGGGCGTTGCAGCGAGCACTTGAGCATTGGCAGCCAAATTATCTGCAATGGTGGAACGAGATGGGCCCGGATGGCTCACAGAACTTTGACGTCTACCTGCGCACTGCAATCAACACCACCCCGGAAGGCTGGGCACAGTTTGGTCATGTCAAGATGCCTGACTACCGCTGGGGAATTTTCCTTAACGCGGCCGAGGCCGATCGTAAAGTTAATTTCGGTGAGCACAAAGGCGAAGCTACCTGGCAAGAGGTGCCGGGTGAGCACCGCGCTAATCTGCGACGCATCATCGTGACGCAAGGTGATACTGAGCCTGCATCTGTCGAGCAGCAGCGTCATCTGGGCCTGACCTGTCCGTCACAGTACGACCTGCGTAATCTGTTTCAGATTAATGTTGAAGAGGGTCGACATTTATGGGCGATGGTTTACCTGCTGCATAAATATTTTGGTCGTGATGGGCGTGAGGAAGCCGAGGCACTGCTCCACAGAAACTCCGGCTCGCAAGACAACCCCCGCATCCTGCAAGCCTTCAATGAAGAGACGCCAGATTGGTTGGCGTTCTACATGTTCACTTACTTCACTGACCGCGATGGCAAGTTCCAGCTGTGTGCGCTGGCTGAATCCGGCTTTGATCCGCTGTCGCGTACCTGCCGCTTCATGCTGACCGAAGAGGCGCATCACATGTTTGTCGGCGAATCGGGCGTCTCGCGTACGATTCAGCGCACCTGTGAAATCATGAAGCAGCACGGCATTGAAGACCCGGAGCAACTGCGTCAGCTCGGTGTGATCGATCTTCCGACCATTCAACGTTATCTCAACTTCCACTTCAGCGTGACCATTGACTTATTCGGCGCTGATCAGTCTTCCAACGCGGCGACCTTCTACGCAACCGGCTTGAAAGGCCGCTACGAGGAGACCAAGCGCGAGGATGATCATCAACTCAAGGGTGATCATTACAAGATTCTGGAAGTGCAGGGCGATAAATTGGTTGAGCGCGAAGTGCCGATGCTGAATGCGCTGAACGAAGTTCTGCGCGATGATTACATCAAGGACTCGATCGCAGGAATCGGTCGCTGGAACCGGGTGATTGAGAAGGCTGGTGTGTCTTTCCGCTTGCAAGCACCACACAAGGCATTCAACCGCCACATTGGTAGCTTCGCTGGGTTGCGAGTGTCGCCGCAAGGGCAGATTATTTCCGAGGCCGAGTGGCAGACGCATGCGCGTCAGTGGCTGCCGACTGAGGAAGATCGTGCTTATGTGGCCTCGTTAATGGGTCGTGTCGTTGAGCCCGGCAAGATGGCTAACTGGATCGCGCCGCCGCCGATCGGAATTAACCGTCAGCCGATCGACTTTGAGTACGTGCGCTTCAACTAATGGCTAGCTGATATGGGCGCGACTGATGCCGAGGTGCTGATACGTCAGCACTTGATTGATCCTGAAGTCTGCATACGCTGCAATACCTGCGAGGATACGTGTCCGATTGGTGCGATCACGCATGATGATCGCAACTATGTGGTCGATCCAAATATCTGCAATGGTTGCAACGCCTGTCTGCCGCCGTGTCCAACCGGCTCCATCGATAATTGGCGTACGGTACCCAAAGCTGCAGCATATAGCGTGGTGGAGCAATACCGTTGGGATGAGCTTCCCACTCAGCCGCCACTGGATGCCTCCGTTGCAGTGGCAAATGCAGAGCCGCCAACCCAGCACAATGCGTCGCTGTCGGTTACTTCGCCCAAGGCCCCTTCGTCTGCCGCGCAACCCAGCCTTAATTTGTACGACATCAAACAGCCGCTGATGGCGACGGTTGCAGGAAATTTTCGTCTGACGGATGCAGATACCGAGAGTGACATCCGTCATATCGTTCTAGATTTTGGTCAGACGCATTTCCCGGTGTTGGAAGGGCAGAGCATCGGCATTATCCCGCCCGGCACCGATGAGTCCGGCAGGCCGCATTATCTTCGGCTGTACTCGGTGGCCAGCCCGCGTAATGGCGAGCGTCCGGGTTACAACAACTTGTCGCTGACGGTGAAGCGTGTGCTGCTCGATCACGAGGGTAAATCGGTACGCGGCGTCGCTTCCAACTACCTGTGCGATTTGCAAAAGGGTGACACCGTGCAAGTCACCGGCCCCTTTGGCGCGCACTACCTGATGCCGAATCATGCCGGTTCCAATATTGTCATGATCTGTACAGGCACGGGTGCGGCACCGATGCGCGCCATGACCGAGTACCGCCGACGATTACTGGCTCAGGGAACGCCCGTCGACGGCAAGCTGATGTTGTTCTTCGGCGCGCGACGGCCCGGCGAGCTACCGTACTTTGGCCCCTTACGAAAACTACCCTCGAGTTTCATCGATATTCATCTCGCCTTTTCGCGCGCTGAAGATGAGCCCAAGACTTACGTGCAAGACAAATTGCGTGTTGCATCGGCCGCCGTTTCAGAACTGCTGTGGGGTGACACTTATTTCTACGTGTGTGGTGTGAAAGGCATGGAGGCGGGCGTGATGGACGCTTTGCGTGAGATTGCCGAGGGCGCGGGCATCGACTGGGCCGCCCTGCACACGCGGATGCTGGATGAGGGCCGCTTCCATGTTGAAACCTACTGACAATTCATTTGGCTATGCACCGGCAAGGGCTCGACGAAGCTAGTAAATCCTGGTGCTCTGGCGCTTCAGCCTTGGCCAGCTGAGCGGCCAAAAAATGACTCGAAGGTTATTTGTTGACGTCAAAAAAATCTCAATAAATCAATGGCTTGGCGCGTTGGTGCGATGCATGATGACACAGCGTCAATTCATCGGCATGCTGCATCCGCTTCACCAAAAAAAATCTGTCGCCGGAAGAGCGAGAGGAGACCCGAACCCGCCACATGGAAGTGTGGCGGGTTTAATTTTTTGCGTGGTCATCCGAGGTTAAGGGTGATTTAATGTCCAAATAGACAATTATTCTGGCTGAAAAATAAAAAATTTTCATCCATTCACCATATTTATATCTGGCATCACAACTCGAAAGCGGACGCGGCAGAATCGGGTTGATATAGTCTGCTTCGTCTCCTCCAGCCTTCCAACAAGGATGGATTTAAACCCGGCAGGGCAACCTGCCGGGTTTTTTTTGTTGGTGCCAGCCAAACGCCACCGCAAGCGACGCGCCGTATACTCCAAACTCGTCATCATTGGCGATTCGCTTGGAGGTGCCCATGTACCAAAACATTCTTGTTGCCTACAACGGAAGCCCAGAAAGCCAGGCGGCGCTGCGCGAATGTGTCCGGCTTTCCCTGCCGGCATCAACAGCGGTGCACTTACTCGCCGTGGTCAGCCCGCCGCCGTATCTGTTGGTTGGTGAGTTCGCGGCTGCGGCGGTCATGAGCGTCGAGGAAGGCCTCGTGGCCGAGCGCGAGAAGATGGCGAAAGAGCTGGACGCTGGTGCAGCATTATTGAACGATAGCGGACTGAGCGTGATTCCGCACCTGGAGGTCGGTGAGCCAGTCAATGTTATCGAGCAAATGGCGAATGAGCTCGGGATTGAACTCGTTATAGTTGGTCATTCTCGCCACAAGCCACTGACGCTGCGCTGGTGGCGTGGAAGTACAGACACCTTACTGATCGATAAGTTACGCTGTAGTTTATTGGTCGCCTCGGATTTGTGATGTTCGATCAATGTGCGCAGCTGATAATCAAGTGATTTCAGCAGCAGCTTCAGTAGCGTGCTGGCGTCTTTCACCATTCCGGATCTACGCCGATAAACCAGTAAGGTATACAGCGGTATGCGCCGCGCTCCGAATGGACGTTTGCTATTGAAGTATCCGCCTAACAAATGAAAGCGGCGTGCGCCCGAACGAATTGCCTCAAGAATCATCAGGTGACGTGATAGCTTTCCAAGTCCTAGTTTATTCATCTCTGGGTCATGTGCATTCAATAGCGAGAAGATATCGTCGCCGAACCGACAAACCAGGCTGCCTGCACAGAGTTTGCCGTTGAGTTCTATCGTACCCACGACACCGCGCGCGCGCTAGTATTAGCAGTCGCTGCTTCTCGGTATCATCAATTGCGGATCGTCGTTGTTTCGCTAGCATGCGCGCATGGTTGAACGCGATAATGCGTTCAATTACCTGGGCGTCGATGGTACTTCCCGGGAGAGTTTGATGTTTCAAACCTTGCGTGCGTTTGAGGCGAGACTGCATCGATTGACGCAGCGACCGGCCAAGGGCAGCAAGATAGGCAGATTCGGTATCAGGCAGGTCGATGACACTATCTTCCGAGATCGGCAGGCAGATCTTTTTACGCAGTTGATATTGTTTGATCAGCTCTACCGAATGAAAGCACAGCTTATCTGTGCCGGGCTCGTGCTGAAAAATAGCATCAGCAAACCGTTGCACCTCGGCGCCATCGACCCGCATCCCTTGGTTGATGACAGTGATACGATCTTTATCTCGTCGATATAAAAACAGCTCTTGAATACTGTTTTGTTTCCACTCTACATAGGTACTGATATTCTGCAAACTGTAGAGCCCGAGCTGCGGGATCGATGAGAACAAGCTACCGTAGCGTTTGTCCAGGGCCGCTTCAACAAACGCAGGAATATGCCGATCGTAAAATCGCGGATGGTAGAGCGGCTGACGATTCGGTTTGCTCAATCTGAATCCCAACCCAACAATGGCACAATGCTGGAGACCCTGCCCGGTATGATGCCGCCGGTTGGACGTGACCGGCCGAAGCCGCTAGACTCTGACGCTTTTTTTGACTGCTTGTAATGACCCACGCCACCGATTTTTCCGAAACCGATGATCTGGCGCGTACGCGCGTGACATCGCGAGAGCATATTGCGCGCGAGGTTGCGCGTCGCCGCACATTCGCGATCATTTCCCACCCGGATGCGGGCAAGACCACGCTGACCGAAAAATTGCTGCTGTTCTCCGGAGCGATTCAGTTGGCCGGCACAGTCAAGGCGCGTAAAAGTGGTCGCCACGCCACCTCGGACTGGATGGAGATTGAAAAACAGCGTGGTATTTCGGTCGCCAGCTCAGTGATGCAGTTTGATTACCGCGATCATGTGGTGAATCTGCTTGATACGCCGGGCCACCAGGATTTTTCGGAAGACACCTACCGTGTGTTGACCGCAGTTGATTCGGCCTTGATGGTGATTGATGCGGCTAAAGGTGTAGAAGCGCAAACCATCAAGCTGTTGAATGTTTGCCGCATGCGCGACACACCCATCATCACCTTCATGAACAAGATGGACCGCGAGACCCGCGACCCACTAGAGCTGTTGGATGAGGTGGAATCGGTACTAGGCATTCAGTGCGCGCCAGTGACTTGGCCGATTGGCATGGGCAAGACCTTCCGTGGTGTGTATCACCTACTGCGTGATGAGATCTTGTTGTTTGTGCCGGGTAGCGAGCGTGCTGATCAAACCTTCGAGGTGATCAAAGGGATCGACAACCCGCGCTTGCAGGAGATGTTCCCGCAAGAGATTGCACAGCTCAAAGCAGAGGTTGAGTTGGTGCATGGTGCATCACACCCATTTGATCTTGAATCGTTTTTGGCGGGAAAACAGACGCCGGTGTTCTTTGGCTCGGCCATCAATAATTTTGGTGTTCGTGAAATTCTGGATGCGTTGCTCGACTGGGCGCGCGCACCCGGTGAGCGTGATGCAAGCGTGCGCTTTGTCAAACCTGATGAGCCTGCTTTCTCCGGCTTTGTGTTCAAGATACAAGCCAATATGGATCCCGCGCATCGTGACCGGATTGCATTTTTGCGCGTCTGCTCAGGTCGATTTGAGCGCGGTATGAAGATCAAGCATCTTCGACTCAATCGTGAGCTGAAGATGTCATCGGTCGTCACCTTCATGGCCTCGTCCCGCGAGCAAGTGGAAGAGGCTTACGCCGGCGACATTATTGGCCTTCCGAACCACGGCAATATGCAAATCGGCGATAGTTTCTCTGAGGGCGAGGTACTGCAATTCACGGGCATCCCCTATTTCGCGCCTGATTTTTTCCGTACCGTTCGTATTCGTAATCCGCTCAAAATCAAGCAGCTACAAAAAGGTTTACAGCAGCTCGGTGAAGAGGGTGCAGTGCAGGTTTTCAAGCCAGTGAGCGGTGCTGATCTGGTGCTTGGTGCTGTCGGACTGCTGCAGTTCGAAGTCGTGGCGAGCCGGCTGATGAATGAATATGGTGTCGATGCAGTGTTCGAGGGAACCAGTATCAACACCGCGCGTTGGGTATCTTGTGAAGACAAGAAAATGCTGGCCGACTTTGAGCGCTCCTCGGCGGGCGCGCATCTCGCGCATGATGCCGCAGGCAACCTCGCCTATCTTGCAAGCTCTGCGGTTAATCTCAAGCTGGTACAAGAGCGCTGGCCGAATGTCACTTTCCATGCGACGCGTGAGCACGCAGTGCGTGTTTCTTGATATCGGTATGAAACCCGAGTACGTAGTGTGCATTCATTGATATTGCGACAGTGCGTGAGGATGTAGCGTGCATTGCTTGATGTTAAACATAAGCATCGCGAGTAAACCTTAGAAATCCGACACCTGGGTCTGCGGTCTTTGAGGCCCCGCAACCGGCGATGCGCGGCGAATGACTACACTGATTTTTTTGGTGAACATCATGCTGACCGCGACTTACTCCATCATCGCTTTAAAAATAGAGCAGCGACGCGCTCGCTGGACATTCTCTTCCACACAGCGACATATTTTGTACGGTATACGCCATCTCAAAACAGCGGGTGGTGTGGACTTGGAGGTATTACTCAATCGGCTGACGCAGTTTGAGCAGTACTGCCACCGGCGCAAGGTAGAG
>Ga0194134_10006589_pt1 | contig 10332 bp, 9 predicted proteins | sample TA2KigOff0mmetaG_FD_148602 | JGI IMG/M metagenome (GOLD analysis project Ga0194134, IMG submission 148602) | Freshwater microbial communities from Lake Tanganyika, Tanzania - TA2015056 Kigoma Offshore 0m | ecosystem: Environmental > Aquatic > Freshwater > Lake | place: Tanzania: Lake Tanganyika... | reverse complement strand
CAGCTTTGTACCTACCCAGAGGCTCAGTATTATTAATAGAGGCTAAGGATATTCTTGCTACCCCCGCTGGAACCACTAAAACCTGGAATAAAGTAACTGAGCATAATAGAAGCCCTATTGAAATTAATATTGAAAGAATTGAACAAGTGGTTAGAACTTCTAACGGAACATTAAGAAAAAATCATGTTGCAGATAAAAGAATTTTTTCAACATCGTGGGAAATGCTTCCTTCGTATAGAACCCTTACTGTAGACGGCGGCTGGGGCGCAGAAGATTTAAGATCATTTTACTTAAGCGATGATGGGAAAAAAGAATTTAAAATTAGAATTAATCTTGCAAAGGCAGGATCAGACACTTCTTCTTCAGGAGCAACCTATACATCTACAATGACTAATACCTCATCAGAAGAGTATACGGTTGTATTTGGATCATGCAATTTTTCAGTGCTAAAGCGTGGCTTACAACCACACTGGAGTGTTTCCTTGACACTAGATGAGGTCTAATGATTACAGCAACCGATACACTTAAGGATTTATTAGAAAAACAAACATCTATAACTATAAACACAGGGTGCACACTAGAGCATAATATGAATTCTCTAGTAGACGGCATTACAATGACTGGTGCCGATATAATTAGAACTGATGCTGCTGGTAATTCATATTTTCCATTTAAAAAACTTTTTCCAATAGATGCGGTAGTAAAACCAGATCGTCCAATAAAGGCGGGGATAAAGTATGCAATTGTAGGAGATGTTGCCGCTAATACATATAGAAACCCTAGGGTTAGTCAATATGAGATTAATTTTAGAACCTATTATCCAGGAGCAGAAACATCATACAAATATTATGTTTCAGATAAAGGGCAGGCTCTCGATGTTACTGCTCAATATCCAAAACCTATACTGACAAATAAAATAGTTATTCGATTTGAATTATCGCATTCTACTCCGCCTTCATGGACAATATATAACGGAACAAGCCAGTTGGCCAGTGGAACAAGCTCATCAATTAAAGCATTTGGCAATGCCGACGCTGGTACAGTTACAATATATTACAACGGAACAACCTGGTCTACAACCGAGCCTGCCACGCCCGCAACCCCAATAAGCATGACAAGTCTTAAAGTAACTGCAGGAGCAGTTACTGGAAAGTATATTGGTCTCATTGAAATGTCTCCTAGGTGGATCCGTGATATTACAGACAGAGTTACCGATATTGAAATATTAAAAGATTCTTCTAGTGGGCCAGAAGATGTTTTACCTGTAGGAATGGTTAGTGCAAACTCTTTAAATTTAGGCATGGTGTCTTATGAAGACACTAGAGAAATTGTATCATTTAATAAATCAATGACTTTTGATTCTACAAAGACATACTTATATAAGGGTGCAGAAATCAAGCCTTATTTTAAAATATATTATACTGGTGCACCCTTAACAGATTCTTTGGGGGCATACGAAAAAGTGTCTCAAGGTTCTTTTTATTTAGACAGCTACTCTATAGGTGAATTCGGGGACGTAAGTCTTAGCGCCCTAGATGGCGCAAGAATTTTACAAAGAATTGTTGCGCCAGGTATTGTTTGTAAAGATTATACGGTGGTCGGTATTATAAGAACTTTGCTAGATAATGTTGGTTTTACTAATTATAATTTTAACTCTACTGGCACAGATACATCTATCTTTGCTCCAAGATATTGGTATACAAATGACGGAGAAACCGTGTGGACTTCTATCCAAGACCTGTGCAGAGATTCTCAAATAGTAGCAACATTTGATGAAAATAATATTTTGCAATTTTATACAAGAGAATATTTATTCAGCAGCGTAGGGAAAACTCCTATAGAATTTAGATATGCAAAAGATAACGACAAGCTACCCAACATATTGTCTTTTAGTAAACAAGATCTACCTTCTGCAAACCAAGTAAAGGTGCTTTGGAAAAGCCATGCTACAAATAAATATGTTGGAAATTCACAACCCCTTTGGTCTTCACAACCTAGGCTATTAGGAGCACTTTCTTTAGAGGAAAATCTATCAGCAGTACCTGGACACTCTGTCGGCCCACATAGTGTTACAAATTCATATGTAAAATTAAAACAAGTTGTTAACAATGATGGGTTGCAAAATAGTATTTTAAATGAGTATAGCGGATACTTAGTTATAGACGCAGAAATTATTGAGTACGATGCAGTTCAATATAGTTATGTTGACTTAAATGGAGTTTTACAAACAAAAGATATTACAACTGGAGCAGACGCACTAAAACATTTAGGCTTAAGTAAGCCTGGTTCTGGTAATTATCAGCCTAATGGTAAATATAGAATTAAAACTAGAGGGGCATTTAAAAGCAGAATAGAGCCCCACGTTAAGCAAGAAAACATTGTCGGGTCTTGGAGCGGGTATGACGTTCAATGGAATGAAACGGGTGGCTCAACACCAATCCTAACAAATGTTGGCTCTGTTACTGCTACAGCTTCTAAAACACAGACACCATTAGATACCGATTGGGATGCATACATCAAAAGTATGACCAATGAGGGTATTTCTAAAGCTAATGCGCTGGCCTCAGCAAGATATGCCGCAATGGCTGAATATTATAGGAGTAAATAATGATAGACAGTTACGATTCACATAGAGCAGCTGGGTTTTTCACCAGAAATACTAGAGACGTACAGATGTCTTTATTTACTTTAAATAACAATAGTACTAATCCAAACCAACACTCAGTAGCTATTAAAAATACTAACATATCTACAGGGTATTCTCATTACGCTTTTGGCACCGCCTTATTTTTTCCAGGGTCAGTTAACGACGTTCTTAGCTCTGGGGGACTGGGTTTTTTTACAAGCCCTAATGGAATGACAGGGTACTATGTTTCTGTTCAGACTACTTCTCATCTTCCAAGTTCTTCAGATAAAGAAGTCAACATACTTAAAGTTGTAAATGGTAAAAAAACAATACTGTCAGACAGTCAAAAAACTGCAGCAAAAACCCTTACGGGAATATTGGCTGGTACTATTTATAAGCTAGACATTAATGTTTCTGTTACTGGTTCGTCAAACAAAATAGAAGTTTATTTAAATAGTTATAAAATTACAGCAACTGATAGCTCTTCTCCGCTTCCCAGAACGTCAAATGTTGCTATGTTTTCTAATAGTGGAAAAGTAAGTTATGATTACATTTATGCCGCTCCTCTTACAGCAGATCAATATAAAGCAGGCGTTATTCAAAACGTTTATGAAGGAAAGTATGGGCCTAAAACAATTAGCTTTTTGTATGGAGATAAGGTTCTTGAAAACAAAAATATATCATCTGGTCAAGGTCCCTGGCTAGAAGAGTTTGGGACTACGGCTAGAGAATTAAAACAAATTAAAATTAGATACTCAGATGCCCCAGCAGAACCCTTATATTCTACACTAGGTATAAATAAATTAGCTACCATTCTTGGACAAAGACTTACCTCATATGGAGCCGAAATATTTGTTTTAAATAATTCTGGAATGACTGCGCCACTGGCAGATGGAGGCCTTTATAATTTTTCTATAGTTGGAGATGCAATAGCAGAAACAGGAACACACGAATATTCTTCAAATAGTTTAAGCGAAACAACATCTCCAGAGCCAGTAATTTTTGAGAGTTCTTGGATACAAAGAGAGGATGACGCTAAAAATTTAGCTACGTGGGTTAAGGAGCAGTGGTCAAAAGAACAACGTGTTGTAGAAATACAAGTATTTAGCAATCCTTTAATATCTGTAGGAGATATAATTACAATAAATTATCCAAAAAACGATTTAGATGGAACGCAAAAATTTGTAGTGACAAGGGTAAATAATTCATTTAAAGGAGGCCTAAGTACCAGTATAACTGCTCGTTCAATTTATAGTTGACAAATGGTATAATAAAAATATGGTATCAAAGAAAAAAGAATCAACCACCTCCGTAGCCTTCGGGAGCCCGTTGGTAGACTATGCTGACGGAATAGCAACTTTTTATGTAGCTCCTCATTTAAGAAAAACTATTCCTGTCCGCATAGATGGCGATATTGTGTCTACGTCTACAGACTTTGGTTTTAATGGTGAAGAGGACGATCCTAATTTAGGCGATGATCCCAACAAGAAAGATCCTGAAGTAAAAGATCCACCACCTAAAAAAACAAATCCTAGAAAATCTCCAACATTAATGGATATTAAATTAGTATCTAATACAATTGTTTATGACGCCGCTGGAAATCCGTCCGCAACAGTTGTTTTTAAAATTAGAAATTCTAGCGGAGAACCAGTTGTAGGGGTAAAAGCATTGGTAACAAAAAGATGATAACTAAATTTGGAAAAAGATTTTTAACCGACTTTATAGCTGGAAATTCAAATTTTTCAAGCAAAGACATAGCTTTAGGAATATCTTCAGAACCAGCATCCGTAGACGACACCAGGCTAAAATTTGAAATTTATAGATTACCAGTTAATTTATCTTCTATAAATATTGAAGGAGACGGGTCTGGCGGATTTAATTATTATGCTATTTTTAAAACTACTATACCCCAAGATATATCAGGAGTAATATCTGAAATAGGATTATACCCAGGAGAAAGAACCTCTTTAAATTTGTATGACAGTAAATTTATTTCATCATTTGAAAACAACATTACGTGGACAGATACATCAGAAAACAGCCCTGCACTAGAATTAAATTCTTCTACATTTGTATCTAAAATTGGAGAAAGCATGGTCAGGTTTAATGTCAATGCATCTGCCTCTAAAGAGTATAAAAACTCAATATCTTTGCTAGACTTATCAGGATATAGCGTAAACGATAGCATAACTCTTGCCTATAAAAAAGCAGATAATAACGTATCTAAGATTAGAGTAAAGTTTTACAGCTCAGATACCGCACACTATTATGCAGATTTTACGCCTAGCGGGGCCAATGAAGATAAGCTTCAGTCTGCATCAATGTCTACAGTTTTTAGTAATATTGTTGGATCTCCAGATTTAACCAACATAACCAAAATAGGAGTAGAGGTAACTGCATCAGCTTCAGGAAATGCAGTAATTTATTTTGACGGACTTAGAATAAACGACGAAGATACTTTTGATGCACAGTATGGTCTAATTGCTAGACATGTATTTTCTTCAGGCAACGAGCTAAAAAAATCCTCTGGCAGACCAGCAGATATAGAGTATAAATTAAAACTGGAGTTTTAAATGCCATATACTTTTGATTCCATAAATAATTTTATACCAGAAGACCTTCTCATAAACCCAACTGCCGAAAAAATAGCTGCAAATAACGCTTTAGATAAAGATGTTTTTACCTACACCGAGCCTAATTTAAAAATTGATTCATCATATTTATTTCAATTTAAATACATTTTTGAAGACGGTTCTGAAAGCGATGAATGGTCTCCAGCATACCGTCTCCTTACTGGCACAGAGTCTGTTCCCGCAGCCCCAACAGCCACTGTTACAGGCGGGGCTGGATTTATAAAAGTAGAACTATCCACATTTCCAGCTAATGCTCTTAGAGTAGATGTTAGAATTTCTGGAGGAACTTTTGGCAACGGAACAGTTGTTGCAGCTTCTTTTACATCTGCTGGGGTAAAAACAATTTCAGCTCAAGGAGCAGCTGGTCAAGGAAATCAGTATTTTGTAACTTTATTAACAGTAACACCCAGCAAAATAAACGGAGATCCAACTTCTGTAACGACTGTATACGTAACAGATCCAGCTGCATCTGTGGCTGTAGATCCTTCAACTACCCCATCAACTCCCACAGTATCTTCAGTTCTTGGAGCAATACAGCTTGCCTGGAACGGCAAAACTTCGTCTGGCGGAAATCAACCAAATGGTTTTAAAGCTGCAAAAGTATACGTTGGAACGGCGTCTAACTTTACACCAATAGATACTGGAAATTCTGGAGCTAACCAAGTAGATGTTTTAAATTTTGGTAATGGTCAAAATACTTTAAATATATCTATAGGCACCGTTGTAAATGGTGTTGCTATGGATTATGGCATAGATTATTTTGTTAAAATAAAAACAACAAATGGAAATGTTGCTCAAGATTCTTCCCCAGTATTAGCAGCTGGAAGTCCAGTTAGGATTGGACAAGTCGGCGATGGAGATATAATAGAAGTAAAATTTGATAAACTTAGAACTGGCACATTAACTTCTCAAATTTTAACTGTTGGTGCTGCTGCTGGAAAACATGTAAAGTTATCTGGCACTGGAGACCCATTAACTATTTATGGAACTGGAGGAACATCTGATCCTCTACTATCTTTTGGAACTAATAACCAGAATCAATCTGTATTAACAATTAAAGGTAATGGTACATTTAGTGGAGATATAAGCGCTGCAAGCGGTACATTTACTGGAAATATTACATCTAGCGGTGGTTTATTTTCTGTAAACAATGGTGTTCTAACAGCTCAATCTGGAACAATTGGCGGATGGACAATCACTGGATCTTTACTGCATAGCTCTACTGTATCTGGTGGTAAAATTGAATTAAATCCAGCTACCCCTAAAATATCTTTACAGCAAAACGGCGTAGATAAAATAACAATTGATCCAGTAGAAGGAATTGTTGGCCCCACAAAAACCGTTGCAGGAAACACTGGTCCTGCATTTAAATTATCTCCAGATGGAAATGCACAATTTAGAGGAAGTATATATGCAGACGATGGAGTATTTAGCGGTATAATTACAAGCACTGGAAGTGGAGCTGGTGGTGGAGAGTTTGGAGGTTCACTCTTAGGAACATTAACGTTAAGTGGTGGTGGAATATCTCACAGTTCTATGTTGTCTATTTACGCACCCTCTTTAAATGCGACTTTTAGTGGTGGTGGTGATGACGCTTATTTAATTATAAGTCCAGATCCTAGCTCAAACATTTTAGCCCTAATTGGTCAAGGGAACGCAACTGGAGATTTACAATTTAGAATTATGAGATCTCAGGGATTTACTAATTTTGCCAGAGGATATCACATGATTGGATTAGATGATTTTCTTCAATCTGGTATAAATAGTGCTGGCACTGCATATGGTACGGTTGTTTCTGCTTTTGGTCAATTGCTGAGAGGAAGAGCTTTTTATTACGGCTCTCAATCATCATCTTCAGGAATTAATGGTGAAGCTCTTGGTGCAAAGATTGGGGACGTGTACTTAAGTACAAACTAATCATGACAGTTAGGGTTAAAACTAGTTCAGGCTCAACTGGCTGGACGCAAATTAAATCTATTTTTGTAAAAACTAGCGGGGCTTGGTCAGATATAGCAAATGCATGGGTAAAAGTCTCAAATAGCGGATCTACAAGTTTAAGATGGCTAAACATTTTTAATAAACCAAATGTTCCAGAAATTCAAAATCGAGTAGAGATAACCATATCAACTGCAAATGCTACAAATCAAACAAAAAAGTTAACAGGTAAGGCATATCACTGGACTAACGCAACATCAGTTCAATACAGATTTAGAAAAAGTACGGACGATATTAACTATTCTAATTTGACGACTTTGCAAACATCTGTAAACCCATCTTCTGGGTCCAGCCATACAAATGACACCTACACAATTTTACAATCAGATTTAACTGCAGATGCTACAAATTATTTTGTATATGTTACAAAAGCAACAAATTCTAGTGCAGGAACAGAGGCAGAATCTGTTTCGTACCCTGCATATATAGATATGCCTAGAAATATTACAAACCTAGTGGCCTTAAACCCTACAGTTCAAGGAGAGATTTCTTTACAATGGAATCCTCCAGCACAACTACAAGGTCCGCAAAGTTATGAAATTTTTTATGGTACCTCTCAAAATCCTACAACTTCATTTGGAAACACAAGTAGCAATTCGGTAACAGTAGATAATCTTTTAGCAGGCACTATGTATTATTTTAAAATAATTCCATGGACGGGAACAAACGGAAAAGGATATTACGGTAACGACTCTAATATAGTTTCAAAACAAACTCTTGCAGCTGCAGAGCCCCAACCATTTACCACTCTATCATTTACCAAAAACTTCCCATCTGGTGGCTCCCAGGGAATAATTAGATCAACCAGCCTATCTTGGCTACCATCTACAAATGCTACAAATTATAGAATTGAATATTGGGGAAGCAACGATAACGTAAACTGGACAAACGTTCAAACCTTTGCTCAATCCCCTCAACAAATTACAACCTCTCACACGGCATCTTGGTCTAGCCCGCAAGGTAGTAATTTTAATTATTATCTATTTATGAGGGCTAGGGTTCAGGCAGCTAATGCTGGGACAGTAACTGTTATTAGCGATGGCGGAGCATTTAAACATGCCGACGGAACTGCTCCAGGTCAACCCTCATTTGGAACAATAACCACCGCTGCTAGCGGCACTGCCTCAATACCAGTAACATCAAGCTCTACTCAAGGATCAAATAATAGATATGAAGTAATGGAGTATAAATATAGAACTTCATCTGGATCCTATCCTAGCTCATGGTCTACTCAGTCATTAAGTTCTGGCTCTGGAACAATATCTTTATCTGGATTATCAAATTCAAATAATCCTTATTATATTGTAATAAGGCAAAGAAATTATGATGAATTATACAGTAGCGAAAACGAAACAAGTTTTAATATTCCTGCACAACCAGTATATGAAGTAACATTTAATGGCAACGGTGGAACGCTATCAAGCGGACCTGGAAATGGACAAACTTCTTACACATATTCTGGAACATCTGGTACTACATTTACAATACCAAGTGCTACCAGAAGTGGGTACACTTTTTCGCAATGGAGATATCCTCAGTCGGGTGGAGATCCACAATTTGCTGGAACCCCAGGAAACACTTATACTATAACTAGTAATATTTCATACTGGGCAATATGGACTGCTAACACCTATACGGTTTCTTACAATTCCAATGGTGGTAGTGGTGCCCCAAGCTCTCAAACTAAAACACATGATGTAACCCTTACGCTAAGTAGCACTACTCCAACCAGATCTGGATTTACTTTTAGCGGCTGGAACACTGCATCAAACGGAACAGGAACTTCATATTCTCCTGGAGGTTCTTATACGAATAATTCTTCTGTAACTCTTTATGCACAGTGGACTGCTTCGTCTACTCCAGTATCTTGGGGATCAATGACTGCCCCTGCATTTAATAGACAAAATTCATCTTCAAGAATAAGATGGGGGTGGGACGACCAGTTGCCATCTTCTGGAGACTATACTGCAAGTAATATAAAATGGCGTGTTCAATATTCTACATCGAATGCTACAACTAGCCAGACCAGTAGCCCTGCTGGATTGATTTCAACTATAGTTAAAAACAGAAGGACTGGAGGAGGTCTTACAGTTGGAAATTCAACTTATGATAATAGAGTTAGTTCTTTAAGTGGCGACTACAGTTCTGGCAATCCAACTGCTTCTGGTGAGCCCGTGACGTTTAGCACAAGTGCAAGATATTTAAGGTATAGGGGAGAGGTAGTTGGCTCAGACGGTATTACATACGTTAGCAACTATTCAAGTTGGGTATAACATGAATATAGAAGACAAATTAGAGATTATTAGATTAAGGATATCTATAGTAGAAGAAAAAATAAATGTGCATAATAGAGTTCTTTTTGAAGACTATAATTCTTTTCAAGAGGGTGACGAAGAGGTAGTAAGAAATAGCTTAGCTGACTGGCATAGAGTTTTAGATGCCTTAAACAGCTTAGTAGAATCATTGACTATTTCTTAAAAAATGCTATAATATGAAAGGAGGTCAAAATGACTACGCTAACAAATGCAGAAAAGCTTTCAATCGTTAATTCACGTATTAAAAGCTTAAATTATACAAAATATGGTTACGAGATAGATTTAATTGCCGAAAATGCAAGAACTTCTCCATCTCAAACTACTATTGATTCTATTAACACATTTAAATCAGATGTGTCTGCTCAAATTACTGCTTTAACAACAGAAGCAGCTAAATATACACCAGAAGAGGAATAACATGGCAGAAAAAGCGGAATTAGTTATTACCGCCCTACAGCAACGTATAGGAGAAATCGTATCAACTTATGAAACTCAGATTGCAATTTTACGGGCAGAAATTACTAAACTTATGGAAGAAAAGCAGGCAAAGGATGAGGCTGTTCAAAACTACGAAGAACACCTTGACAATATCACAGCCAACTAATTTCCCTTCAGGGTTAGCCGTTCAAACAGACAAGGCCACCTATTGGATTAAAGATGGCAAGAGATATAAATTAGTTTCAGATAGGGCCGCTAAGTCTTGGTCTTTTACCACGGTAAAGGCCACAGAGGCGGCTTTGTCAGGAATTAACTTGATAGGTAA
>Ga0194134_10006576_pt1 | contig 10345 bp, 8 predicted proteins | sample TA2KigOff0mmetaG_FD_148602 | JGI IMG/M metagenome (GOLD analysis project Ga0194134, IMG submission 148602) | Freshwater microbial communities from Lake Tanganyika, Tanzania - TA2015056 Kigoma Offshore 0m | ecosystem: Environmental > Aquatic > Freshwater > Lake | place: Tanzania: Lake Tanganyika... | reverse complement strand
TCTGTCGAATCCGGCTATCTGCCCAAAGGCCTTGGCATCGATGAACGAACCGCCTTGGTGATCGATGCAGACGGCATAGGCACTGTGCACGGCTCTGGATTCGTGTGGGTCTACGCGCCCGTTTCCGCGGATTCCGGGCCCGAAGTGATGTTGCGAGGCCAACCGTTCACCTGGAACCGATCCGGAAGAGCGGTCAGGGTTTGGAAGCTGTCGAATGGCGAGCGTTTCGACATGGCACGCATCCAGCCATTGGATCGTTCGGCTGGCTTTTACGCCAGCGTGGTCGGCGGCGTGTTCGCCATCATCGCTGATGGCGAATGATCACCAGCGGTTAAGGGGTTCGTTAAGGGGTTCGTTAAGGGGTTCACTGCCGTCCTGATAATAGCGGCGCAGAGACTAGCCACCAGAACGAGGCGAGTGAGCGATGTCTTGGAAAAGTGCAGCCTGCGCATCAAACCCAAAAGAGAACCTCGCTCAGGTGACTTCGAGAACCACGGCTATCGCATCTAATTAGCTGGTTTCCCAACACGAAAGGTCACGCCGATGGTGAGCGTGAAGAGCTCCGCGACCGATTCGCGCGGTCGGAGCACCACCTCCCCACTCGGGAGCTGGGTGATATCACCCTGGGTCAGGAAGCGCACCGCTCGGCCATGCCAGGTCCGACGGAGACCAATGTCCAAGAGGGTTGTACTTCTGCGCAGGGGGGCGTAGAGCCCCGCATAGAGGGTCTTTGCCATCGCGACGTCGCTCAGGTTGGTGGATGAGGCAAAGGGTCCGGCGTCTTGATTGCTCCCCTGGACCGAGGTGGAGGTGACGAAGGAGCCGAATCCTACCTGTGCGCCGGCATAGGGTGTGGCATAAGGCTTCTTCTGCACACTCGGCGGCAACCCAACCTGCACGCCGATCGCCCCAGAGAAGATCGCATTGGTCGTCGTGACGTCGACGTTGACGAGCGAGAGCGCCCCGGAGCCCAAGGGGACCCTCCGGTTCTCCGCCCCGTAGCTCTGGAAGCCAAGGTCCCCACGGAGTCCGATCGTGGGGCTGACCGCCAGCAGGAGCCCCCCGCCAAAACCTCCCGCGATGGCGACGTGCTCTGCGAAGGCGCCGGTGGGGATGCCGATCTGCAGCGCGACGGGGGCGCTCAGCCGACTCAGGACGACCGGATCCTGCGCCCCCTGGGCACCAATCAGACGGCTCGCCCCCATGAGGATAGGCATGAGCAGTCGACGCACGATAGGACGCATGACGGGTGCTCGGGTTAGCCCATGAAAGGAAGGAATTACGGCATGATCTTCCATAAAAGATAGCATGCCTCGATCGGCGGTACCACTGGCAATCATCCCGCACAGACCGCACTTGCCACCTGTCCGCCTTGTGTCATCGGACCCAACCCTCACCGCCAATCTCGCCCGCCCGATCCGCACCATCTGTATCGACAACCTCAGCGCTACGGAGGTAGCGGCGCTGATCACCGACCACGTCTCGGAGATGCGCCGCGAAACTCCTTGGGGCAGGCGCATGCCTTGGCGATCGAAGGTCTCCGGCACCCTGCCTGACACAAACCCGCGCTGATAACTGGTGTTCTTGTTATTCAGTTACTTTTAAAATTACATTGCCTTTCTTTCTTCCAGTATCAACATACTCGTGAGCTTCAACTATTTTGTCTAATGGATATGTTCTGTCAATGGCGGCTTTTAATTTTCCATTCTCAAATAACATTTTAAGAAATTCTAATTGCTGTTGAGATTCACTTGCGTATTCTAAACCTCCAACTGTTTTATAAACCCCTTCCTTTTTCAAAAGATGCTGACATTGCTTCTTAGTTGTTTTACCAACAGCGTCAAAGATAAAATCATATTGAATAGTTTGTTTGCTGAAATCTTCTTCATCGTACAAGATAGTTTTTGAAATACCTAAACTTTTTACTAAATCCCTTCCATCGGAACTGCACACTGCAGTTACATCTGCTTCGTAATATAGAGCAATTTGAATAGCAGCAGTTCCTACCGAGCCAGTAGCGCCAATAACTAATATTTTTGGTGCTTTCTTTACTGGCAACTTTGCTTTTTCAATGAAATAGATTGCGGTTTGTCCACCAAAAATAAGTGAAGCAGCTTCGTCATAAGTTGCATTTACCGGCATTACGGAAATGTTGTCTTTTTCTTTTATAGTAATATACTCAGCGTATGTACCAAAATTAAAGCCTGTCATGCCAAATACTTTATCTCCCTTCTTAAACGTAAAAACGTTGGTACCCACATCTTCAACAATGCCAGCATAAACTGTTCCTAAAATAGGTTTTCGAGGTTTTGAAAATCCTAATACCAATCGCATTATGATTTTCATAAAACCTTGAACTGCAAGTCCTCTTACTCTAATGTCTCCAGAATTTACTGCTGTAGAAACGATTCGGACAAGAATTTCATTGTCTTTTGGAATAGGCTTATTGACTTCCTGAATATGCAAAACATCAGGTGTTCCGTATTTCGTGCAAATAACTGCTTTCATTTTTTTCATTTTTGACGTCGGCGCGGGCGCGGCGCTCAGGCGGGGGTCGGCACGAGTCGACCGGCGGCGGGCGGAGAGATCGTTCCCGTGCGGCGGAGGTGATCGAGAATCACATCGCTCAGCACCCCGTCGCGAGCGATGACGCGTCCATCGAGGAAGCCAGCGTATCCGTCGCCACCCTCCACGAGGAAGCTGTTCGTGGTCACGCGGTACGTCTGCGCGTCATCGAGCGGGGCATTCCCGACGCGGACGCGACCGAGTCGGGCGCCCGGCGGACGCGTGGGGTCGTACTCCGCCACCAGGCCGGAGACCTGACAGATGCCGGCCTCGAGTCCCATCCCGTGCTCCAGCACGCGCCGCAGCGCGCCGCCGGGAATCGCGACCGTCACTGCGTCGTTGAGGAAAGGCAGCGCATCGAGCACATGCCCACGATCGAGTGGTCCCTCCGGGAGGTCGGCGCGCAGGCCGCCGGCGTTCGTGAGTCCGATCTCCGCCCCACCCTTGGCCCGGAGGACGTCGCACACGTACGAGCCGAGCGACGACTCGGTGTGATACTTGCGGGTGAGCCGGCTGGCGGCGCGCCCCACGGGCGGGCCGATCTGATCCGCGACCTGGGTACGATAGCGCGCCACGCATGTGGCGACGGCCGGATGGGGTAACAGGTCGTCACTCCAGACCTTGAGAAGAGTGGCGTCTGATGCGACGACACGCCCATCCGCGACCGACAATCGCACACGCCCGAGGCGCGTGCCATAGCCGAACGTCTGCGTCAGGAGCGTCCCCGTCTCGGGGTGCCGAATGGGTGTCTCGAGCCCACGATGCGAGTGCGCGGCAATATAGACGTCGATGCCTGGGACCACGCCACAGAAGGCGAGGTCTTCGTCGAGGGTGCGCTGGACCGCCGGGTCGGCTTCGGCGTCGGACTGCATCGGACCCGGAAGGCCCTGATGGCCAAGCACCACGATGGCGTCGACCTGATCACGGAGGGCATGGACGCTCGCGGCGCACTCGACGACCGGGTCGGTGAACTCCAACGCCTCCACCTTGGACCGCATGATCGTGTTGCGTGCCGCACGCGATCCCATCACCCCGATGACCCCGAGCCGGACCCCGTTCCGCTCGAGGATGGTGTGCGGGCGCGTAAACCGAACGCCCGAGCCGCGATACCGGATGTTGCAGCAGAGGATGGGGAAGGGAACGCGCGTCATCCCACGGTCAAAGGTCTGCCATCCGTAGTCGAACTCGTGGTTTCCCACGCCCATCGCGTCGTACCGCATCAGTCGCATCATCTCCAGTAATGCTTCGCCATCCGTCAGCTTGGAGAGCGTCCCGGTGAACATGTCGCCGGAGTCGAGGAGGAAGGTTGTCTCCGCAGCGGCGCGCTCGCGCTCTACGAGGGTCGCGAGCTGCGCGGCCCCGCCGAGCCGCGGTGAGCCGGCGAGCCAGAAGGCCGGCACCGGCTCGAAAGCCGAGTGGAAATCGTTGGTGAAGAGGAGCGTCATCGCACGGGTACCGCGCGTCGGTCGCAGCGGCGGCACCTCGACCTCGGTGAGCGGCCGGCAAATCGCCCACGGGGCGAGACCGAGCATCGTGCCGAAGGTACGGCGGGACATCATCGACATCTTGAACAGACTCCCGAACAGATTGGTTTTGAGGTCATTGGGCTTCTGTTAACGCTCTCCCGACCCCATGTCGTACATCATGTCGTATAGAGGGTCTGTTTCGAGGTCCCAAACACCCCTATTTCCAACCGTTCCCCAAGATATGGACTCCCCATGGTGTCTGTAGTACATCGTGTACTACATCGATTTCAGTTTTGAAACGACAGAGGGGAGACGGATCCCCGTCATCCTTATCCATTCTCCGCTCTTTGAGAGGTGGACTCTTCGGGAGGTCGGGGATCACCCGCCAGTTCCTATGACTAGTTTTCCTTGCGTATCGCCATTTAAAAAATTCGGTGCGAAGAAGCCGAACTGCTTCCCTCCATTTACCGTGAGGGGATGCCAGACCAATAGCGTGGTCCAGTACACCGTGGATGACGCACGACCCGGGAGATCAAGCACCCACTGATACACCCCGGTACTACTATTGATGAGCGGGGTGGTGTTTCGAGCGGTGTCACATCCACCTTGACCACTGGTACCCGTACTACTCAACGGCCCTGAGCAGATCAACAGGCCGGCGTCCATATGTGCCATCTCGAGCAAGGAAAGCGAGGGATCTTTGATTTCCCATACGAATCGGGCACTCGCAAACGCCCCCACTGATGTTGGCGCTTGAACCATCGTTACCTGAACAGAGGCAACGGCCATTACGAGCTGTCGCTGCTCTCCGACAACCAAGGTTGACTTCGCCCCTGTGATTCCATTGGCGACGAGTCGCCCTCCACCAGTGGTGATCGAGCGAGCATCGATCGAAATCACCCTGACCGAGTACGGAACGGAGGGGCTCATAGGCAATTCTAGGAATGCGGTGCCGGTTCCCGTCGGCGCGGTCACATAGGTCCAGAATGATTGATCTGGCTGACCAGGCACCGAGAGCCCGCCGCCACTCACCCGGACATAGTAGCCTCCGGTGTTTGCAGGACCTGTCAAGGTCAGCGCGATACCCGAAGGCTGGGGACTGACGAGCACCAGAAGCGTTGCAGACACCCCCTCACTCGTCGCAGTGACGATGCTGCTTCCGGGCTGCCGCCCTGTCGCTAAGCCAGATTGATCGATGGCTAGAATCGTGGTATCTGCTGATTTCCAGCTTACCGCCCGGCCAGCGAGGACCGTCCCGGAACTGTCCTTCAGAGTCGCGGCGAGCGTGAGTGTCTGACTGACCACAACGGTGCTTCCTCCTGTGATGGCGATACTCGCGACGGGTACCGGCGTGACACGAACTAGCGCCGCTCCCACCACAGAACCGAGGGAAGCGGTCACGCTGGCCTGACCTAGGTTTCGCGCATTCACTAGGCCGGTGGAGAACACCCGTGCAACGACCGTATCACTGCTATTCCACGTAAAGGTGATGCCGCTCATAGGCTGATTGCTGGCATCAAGCGCGGTTGCTGAGAAAAGCTGGGAGGATCCCAGGCGAAGCACGGCAGAATCCGGGTTGACCACGATGCGCCTCGGGGGGGTCCGCACAATCACCGGAATTCGTCCCTCGATTCCTTCTGAGATTGCTACGAGAGTGGTACGGCCTCCCGTGACTGCAGTCACGATTCCATTGGGAGATACGCGCGCGATCCCGGTGTCACTCACTGCCCAAGCCACCGCTCGCCCGGCGAGTACCCCGCCTACACTGTCAAGCGCCTGTGCTGTGACACTGACTGACTGTCCTGGAAAGATCCATACGGAGTCAGCTTGCAGCTGGATTCTGCGTACGGGTACCGGAATGACCCGAACCAACGTGGTATCGCGCTTATCCTCCGCCGTGACTACGATCCGCGCCGTCCCGGGTGATGCTGTTGCCGTCACCCGCCCATTTGATGTCACGGTCGCAACAAGGGAATCCAAGCTGCTCCAGGACGCCGCGACCGTTACCGTCGGGTCGGCTACGACCGACGCCACCAACTGCACTGACTGGGTGACAATGATTGCGACCGAGTCCGGCATCGATGTTACTGACTGCACGCCAATCACGGTTGCCGTCGACGTTCCGGTGACACCAAAGGCAGTCGCCGAAATTGTCGAGGTTCCTCGTTTTAATGCAGTCACCTGACCAGCTGACGAGACGGTCGCAATCGAGGCGTCTGAGGTCGACCAGGTGAGGCCCGTAGATGGAAGCAAGAATCCCTCTGTCGACTTTAGCTGAGCACTCAACTGCACTTGCTGGCCGAGGCGTAGCGAGGCGGCGCTCGACACAACGACCGATCCCACGGCCACAGGTTCGAGCACACCCTCGGTGCAACTGATCACACCCCCTAGGGCCACACCCACGCCGAGCAAGTGGCAAAGCGCTACCCGAGCTAATAAAGCATTTAATCGTGTCATCGGGCTACGGTCGGCGCATGACTGCCAATGGTGCATCAGAGCCAAGACCGTACACCTGTGGGTTTTGGTCGCGCTGTCGGATACGGCGAGATAGGCGGAGCACCTCTGCCCCAACCGTCGCATTCAGCTGGCGTGCGGTCAAGAGCGAATCAGATCTGCCGGTAGTTATCGATTGCGCCAACGTGTTGAGCAATACATAGGTGAACAGACCATGTTGCTGCTGATCATACCATCCACTGACCTCAGAGGACTGTGAAGCGGTCAATACGACCGCGTTCTCGGATGCGAGAACCGGGTTCTCGACACGCACAGTGAGCGGACTTATTCCCCGCACCAGAGATCCACGATCAGCTAAACCACTAAAGCAGGCATCCATCACAACCGTGATCGACTTTGCAGGCAACAAGGCGAGGTTGGCATACAGTTGACGGACCGGATATCCGGTGAGCCGAATTGCCTGCGGGTCAGCATCGGTGGGAACCAGATACGCCGTTCCCGTGCCAGGATCTGGTGCGCCATGTCCCGAGTAGAAGATGAAGATATCCACCGGCTTCGTCGACGGCAGATAGCCAAAGAGCTGACCCTTGAAGTCGTCTTTTGTACCAAAGATGCGCTGCAGGGTTGTGAATGAGGCGTTTTCCTCAAAAATGATGTTGTCGTCGCGGAAGCCGAACGTCTGCACAAGGAACTCTCGCATCGCCGCCGCATCCCGGCCGGCATAGTCCACGGAGGGCACTTCTGCTCGTGTGTAAGCGCTATTCCCAATCACGACCGCGACGGCGTCGTCATTGATTAGGTTGGTCTTCGGAGCTGGGACTGTTGGTATCATCGGCACAGTGTTCACCGTGCGACTGATACCTGCGGAGTTGGGTGCACCAGCGTTGGGCGCGGCAGTCGCAACTCGAGTCCGCTCGGAGAGTGTGGCACGCTCCGCTTCAACAACGGCAACTGTGACCGCTGAATCCAAGGCCTTGGTACGGGCAGCCACGGCACGTTCCCAAGAGGCTCTCGCTGCAGGATAGTTCTGAACCTCTGTTTCGAAACTGGCCATCGCCCGTCTGAAGCCCCCTGTCCGTATTCGCTGAGTCAACCACCCAACCGAGATGGCCGACCCGATCGCTGCACCCGCAGTGCACGCCGAGTTCGCCGAGATTTCACGCACCTCTCCAGGAGCGAGATATTGCCCATTCACTTTTGATCCGAGTGGGGACGCTCCGACGAGAGTCGTCTTCCCGCAGAGTGCCGCAGTCCCAACGAAGACACCACTTCCGACGAGAAGCCCAGCGACACTTGACCCAAAGACTCCTGGCTTCCTCGGCTGCACCGGAGCGGAGGGCTCGACAGGCATAGGGAATTGTGCCGCGAGTTGCTCGCGGAGCTGGGACCGATTCAGGATTGGCTGGGCTGCGAGCGCCGTTGAAGAGGCAGCCAAACTGGCCGCCAAGGAAATGACACTAATCGTCTTTCGCATATCCAGAGAGACTCCGAGCGGGGTCACGACGTTTATCCAGTGCCTATAAATAGCCTCCAATCAGGTTTTGGGCTACGGATATCGGCGTTAACATTGACACACGGACTCCCCACGGTGTCTGTAGTAAATCGTGTACTACATCGACTTCACTTTTCGAACGACAGAGGGGAGACGGACCCCCGTCTCCCCTCCATGTAGTACGAATGTAGTACGAATTGTAACGACCCAAAACGTCGTAAGTCGTTGATTTACAATGGCTGGGGCCAGAATCGAACTGGCGACACGCGGATTTTCAGTTAAATCCGGCGCGGCCCATTATTGTTGTGCCTTCTCAATTCGGCTATGGGCTAAGTAGTTGCCGTACAGAGAGTTACGTGCGCCGCAAGAGGTGCCGACAGGGGGTATCTCTGTAAGCCATTGCTGGATAACGACTTGCAGTTCGCGTGGATTAATTCACGTGCCGGGTCAGGTCAAAGCATTTATATCTGGAGTAAAGGATTCTTCTCTTGATACACCGATCAGTATTGACGATTTAAATAAAATATATTATGATTATCATAATATGACTATTCGTATCACGCTCGACGTCCAACTTGCTCGGAAGAAGATGTCGCTGACCGAGCTGTCACAGCGCGTCGGCGTGTCGATGACCAACCTGTCGTTGCTGAAGACCGGGAAGGTCAAGGCGATCCGTTTCAGCACCCTAGAGGCCATCTGCGAGGCCCTGGATTGCCAGCCCGGCGACCTGCTCGAACATGTCCCCGACAACATCCCATCTGAAGATACCCGAGGAGAACCACCATGACGCGCCACCCTGCCTTGCCCGGCTATATCGCCATCGCTCTGGCATTGCTGTTCCCCGCATATTGGATCCCCACGTTGTCATCGGGCCTGGAATCGTTCGCCGATGCGTACCGGACCGATGTCATGCAGCTGAGCGCGATGGACCTGCTGTTCGTGATGATCGGCGTGATGGAGATCTACATCTATCTTTCGTTGCGCAGGCTCTTCCAGGAGCGCATCGATGGTGCCCTGCCCGCGACGCTGCTGCTTCTGATGGCCATCACCGTCGGCGTCTTCCACGCTACCGTGCTGTTCGATGTCGTGCTCTCGGTCGGCTCCACGCTCGACGAACCGGTGCGCGAGCGTCTGGTCGCGGCCAGCGCGGTGGTGATGATCGCCGCGCTGTTCGTCTACGCCGTACTCGGCTTGGTGTTGTCGATCGTCTTGTGGACGAGCAGGGCTGCGCTCCCCCGACTGCTGACGGTGTTCGCGGTGCTGCTGGCCGTGGCCTGCGTCCTGCACCTGACGGTTGTGGGCGCCTTGCTCAACGTGGTGCTGTTCCCGTTGATCCTGTTGGTGCTGGCGTTACTCTTCATCCGCGGCGACCACGAAGTCGAGGTGGTCTAACAGGAGGCTGGTGTCACCACGGCCGAGTCCCTGCCCGAGCGCACGGCTGGCCATCGCACCGTATGTTTTGGCGACCCCGGTTGACGTGCTTACTCATTCTTTTCCCCTGAGGCAGCCATGCTGCACACTGACGACGAACGACTCTGGAAGGTGGCCCGCAAGCGGGCGCAGTTCAAACAAGGGCTGGCGGTATACGTGACCGTCATTCCGCTGCTCTGGGGAATCTGGTACGTTACTATAGGCAAGCGCGTGGGCTTGGGCGTCACCACGTGGCCTCTGTACGCGACGCTGGGCTGGGGCGTCGGGGTTGTGTTCTCCTACCTGGATGCCTACGGGATTTTTGAAAAGAGCCTCACTGAGCGGGAGTTTGAGCGGCTCAAAGCGCAGCGGGATCGGAGGGGCTGAGCGGGGCCACGAGACGAGATGCGCAGTGGGCGTTGGGGGAGCTAGGTGCAACTCCTCCGTTCATCATGTGGCAGCATCTGAGCTCGCGTCTGATTGCTGACTCCCAACCACCCTTACTTCCCGACCCCTCCCCGACACTCGGACTCCCCACGGTGTCTGTAGTAAATCGTCTACTACACCGACTTCACTTTTTGAACGACAGAGGGGAGACGAGCCCCCTGGAGATAGCCGCCCCACCCAATCCGGATGCAAGGAACCGTTGCATTTGAAGTTCTCTCAATTGGGCGGAAATCTCGCCGAATGGCTGGTGACGTCCGATGCATAGATCTCGAAATAGCGGCAACCGTACGACTGCCCGAGCAAGATCGCCCTGTCAACCCGATCTGCCAGGGCGCTTACCATCTGGAACGCGCAAAAACTTCGGCTGGCTTTGATGGATTGAAACGCAATCCCCGTTGGGGCGGTGGGGGACGGCTGGATATCGGAGAGGAACTCCGCGAACGGGCCAATCGCCGTGTTCGGCGCTATCGTGGCGAACAGATCGATCGGCAGCTGTGCGCCATAGCCATCC
>Ga0194134_10006573_pt1 | contig 10348 bp, 4 predicted proteins | sample TA2KigOff0mmetaG_FD_148602 | JGI IMG/M metagenome (GOLD analysis project Ga0194134, IMG submission 148602) | Freshwater microbial communities from Lake Tanganyika, Tanzania - TA2015056 Kigoma Offshore 0m | ecosystem: Environmental > Aquatic > Freshwater > Lake | place: Tanzania: Lake Tanganyika... | reverse complement strand
CTGGAAGTAGGTCCGGTCCATCACCGGGGAGACCTCCACGCCGATCGACTGCAGATGCTCGCGCCAGGCGAGCTGTTCCTCCGCATCCTTCGCCCGAAAGGCGACATGATGCGTCTGACCGATCCCACCGCGCGCCTGCGGCGCCCGCGGGGACCAGCCGAACAACGTCCACGAGCTGCCGGGGAGCACGCGCGTGCCGTCGTAGTTCGCCCAGAACCAATGCGGCGTATCGGGATCGTCCTGATTGATCGTCTTCTTCACGAGCCGGATCCCGAGCGCCTGTTCATAGAAGTCGCTCGCCCGCTCGATATCGTCCGTCATCCCGGTGATGTGATGCAGTCCGGTGAGCGCCATCACCGGCGTGATCGTCGGGACGGGCTCGGGCCAAGTCGTCGCGGCGATCGCGCGCTCGTCGCGCGTGCCCGGGAGCTGATGCGGCTGCTGGCCCATCACCCCCTGACCTAACACCTCGATCGGTTCGTCGAGGTGATAGCCCGGCCCCGCCGTCGCGATCTCCAGCACCTGTCCGTCAGGATCCCGGAAGTAGAGCGAGGTGAAGTAGCCGCGCGGCATCGGCCCACTCACGGGGAGGCCCAAGTCCTGCAGGCGGCGCTTCCACATCAGGAGGGTGTCGTAGGTCGGCGTGCTGAAGGCGAGGTGGTGCACGCCCCCGACGCCGAATCGTCCGCGCGGGCTCCCCGCCCAATCGAAGAAGGTCACGAGGGTCCCCGGGGCGCCAGTGGCGTCGCCGAAGTAGAGGTGCGCCGAGGAGGGGTCGTCGTAGTACTTGGTCGCCTTGACCAGCGTGAGCCCCAGGACCCCGGTGTAGAACGCGAGAGTCCGGCGCGCGTCGGCGGCGACGAGCGTGATGTGATGGAACCCTTGGGTGATCGGTGCGGTCATGATGCTCGTGCGGTCGCGCAGAGGACGGCGGTAGGATCTCCAGAGGAAAATGGCCCGTGTCAGACCCGGTCGCTACTATAGGAGAGCCATGCCGCTAACCGGCTTCCGCGCCTTCCTGACCCCCCGCCTCACCCCGCTCAAGGAGCACCTGCTCGACCGCATCGCGGCCGAGCCGCTCCCGCCGCGCGAGTTCGAGTGGCTCTTCGTGCAGAGCCTCGGGATGCGGCATTGGCTGACGCTCCAGATCGCCGATCGCCTCGGCTGCGCAGGATCGCTGCAGCTCCCCTTCCCGCGGGATCTGATGACGAATGCCGCGCGATGGGTGCGCGAACGGACCGAGGGGAGCGATCGCTTCTCGCGCGAGGCGATGCTCTGGCGGATCGAACATCGCCTGCGCACGCTCGATCTCGACGATTCGACCTTTGCCCCGCTCCGGACCTATCTCTCCGCTGCTGATGCACGGATGCGCGCGGGACTCGCCTCACGCATCGCGGATCGTCTCGACGACTACCAGCTCTTCCGCCCTGATCTCCTCGCCGCGTGGGATGGTGGGACACTCCAAACCGACTCCCCGCACGAAGGGTGGCAGGCGGCGCTCTGGCGTGAGCTGGCGATCGGGGATGTCCCCTACCCCGCGCGCATCGCCGATCGGGTCCTCACGACGCTACGGAATTCAGGGCGCGGCACCTTCGAGATCCCGCCGCGGCTCACCGTTTTTGGCGTTAGCTCCCTCCCGAAACGCTTCATCGAGTTCCTGGAGGCGCTCGGTCGACACAGCGATGTGACGCTCTATGCGGCCCTGCTCCCGGAGACGACCGATCATCCGCTCGTCCGTGCGTGGGGAACGCAGGGCGCGGCGATGCAGCAGCTCCTCGCCCGACATGGCGCGACGATCACGCATCTCGAATCGGTCACCGCGCCGTCGATCCCGCTCACGGCCCGCGTGCAGTGTCACTCGACGCACGGCGCGCTCCGCGAGATCGAGGTGATCCGTGATCAACTCCTCGACGCCTTCGCGACCGATCCCACCCTGACGCCCGATCAGGTGCTCGTGCTCGTCCCGGATGTCGAGGCCTGGGGACCGACGGTGGAGATGGTCTTCTCGACCGAGGAACCAGGCGCGCCGAAGATCCCGATCCATATCGCGGACCGGCCCATCGGGAGCAATCCCGCCGCCGAGGCCTTCCAACAACTCCTCGCCCTCGAGCACGGCCGCTTCGCGCACTCCGAGCTCTTCGGGCTGCTGCAGCATCCGATGGTCCGCGCGGCGGCGGGACTCAAGGAGGAGGAGCTCGAACGCCTCGCGCAGCGAACCCATGCGGCCAACGTCCGCTGGGGATACGACGCCTCGGCACTCGCGGCGCTCGGACTCCCCGCAGACGACATGCCGAGTTGGCGACAGGGTCTCGATCGCCTGCTCATAGGGATCATCGCAGGACGATCGGATCGCCCGGTGCTCTCCGTGCTTCCGGCGATCGGCGATACGGCTGGTGAGCCGGAGGCGGTGGGACTACTGACGCGCTGGGTTGAAGGGATCGCGTCTCTCGTTGCCTCTTGGAAGACGCCTCGCTCATTGGACGCGTGGGGCGCCCATCTCGCCGAGACGGCGGAGCGGTATCTCGACGGCGTCGACGCGGTCTCGCGGAGTGCGCGTGCCCGACTCATCACAGAGCTCCGACGTCTCGCGACCGATCGGCCGGTTCAGGTCGAGTATCCGGAGATGTCGATCGAATTCGGAGTGATCCACGAGTGGCTCGAGCGCCAACTCGCGGACGAGGACGGGACGAAGCAGTTCCTCTCTGGGAAGGTCACCGTCGCCGCGCGAAAGCCGATGCGGAGCATCCCCTTCCGAGTGATCGCCGTCGCAGGGCTCGATGATGCCACCTTCCCGCGTCGCGACCAGCCCATCGGCTTCGACCTGATCGCACACGCCCCACGCCTTGGCGACCGCTCACTTCGCGAGGATGATCGTCAGCTCTTTCTCGATCTCGCGATGGCGGCTGAGGAGACGCTGATCCTGACCTGGTCAGGGCGCGACGCGACGACGCACAGCGAACGTGCGCGGTCGGTGGTGGTGGATGAGCTCCTCGATCATCTGAAACAGCGGCAATCAGAACAACAAGTCGTCCAGCACCCCCTGCACCCCTTCTCGCGGCGCTACTTCTCGAATAAGCCAGGCGACGAGGCGCTTTTCTCCTACTCCCGCGCGATGGAGCGTGGGGCGCACGCGGAACGCACAGGCGCCTACATCCTTGCCGCGACCGACATTGGCGCCGCCTCGCCACCGATCCCGAGCGGGGAGATCCGACTCAAGGACTTGACCGATCTGTGGGAGAATCCCGCCGAGTTCTTCTGTCGGCAGACCTTGCGCCTCACCCTGCCGGAACAGGATGTGGCGGCGACCGATCTCGAACGCTTCGCGCTCTCGCCAAAGGATCGAGGATTGCTCCGCCATCTCCTGGTGCAGCGTATCCTCACGGGGAGCTACGACCCGGTGCGTGAACTCCAGCACTTCCTCGCCGATGGATTGCTCCCGCCGGGCGCACTTGGGCGTGCGATCTTCAAGGAGATCGTGGCGGAGGTCGAGCCGATTCGTGCCCGCGTCGCGGGTCTCTCGCTTACCTCCGCCTCGGTGCTCATCCAGGGGACTGGCTGGCACCTGCGTGGTACCCTCGATGGGCTCACCGCGACCGATCGCATCATCCTGCGCGCGGGGAACTATCGCGCCAAGCATCGGATCCGAGCCTGGGTGGAGCATGTGGTACTCCTCGCGGCCGCGCAGTCGGGACATCAGGTCCCGCAGCGCACGATCTTGATCGGCAAGGAGAAGGATGAGGACGGCGACGGTGTGATCCAGCATCTCGCGACGCAGGCGTCGTGTCCGGCGGTCGCCGATCCGATCGCCATGCTTGACCGGTGGGTAGGGACGCTACGCGAGGCACGGACCCGTCCGCTCCCCTTCTTCCACCAGGCAGGGGCGGCCTGGCTCGATTCGGTACGAAAAGGGAAGGTGACCGATCATCTGGCCGCCGCGAGGAAGCTGTTCAGGGACGGCTACAACTGGTCGGGCGATGAGTCAGATCCCTATGTCGCGCTCTGCTTTGGCGAGGACGATCCGCTCACAGCGCATCGGGAGACATTCGAGCGACTCGCGACGGAACTCTGCCCCACCTTCGAGCTTCCGGATCTCGCATGACGGCGCCGATCATGGATCACTTCGATCCGCTCCGCGTCTCGCTCGCCCCGGGGATCACCCTTGTCGAGGCGAGTGCGGGTACCGGGAAGACCTTTGCGATCACCCGTCTCGTTCTCCGTCTGCTCCTCCAGCGCGAGACGCCGCTCGCACTGCGAAAGATCGCCGTGGTCACCTTCACGGAGAAGGGGACTAACGAGCTCATCACCCGGATTCGCGAGGTGCTGCGCCTCGCGCGGGATATCTGTTCAGACGATCCGCCGCCTGGTGAAAAGCACCGGGACCTCGTCGACTTCCTGCATCCGCAGCGCGAGTGGGCGATGCAGCGCATCGGCGAGGCGCTTGCGGCTATCGACCAACTGAGCGTCTCGACGATCCATGGCTTCTGCCGCCGCATCCTCAGCGAGCTGGCGGTCGAGGCCGGGGTACACTTCGACCTCGAGTTCCTCGAGAACGACACCGCGCTCCTCACGCGCGCGGCCCATGACTGGGCGCGGCGTACGCTGGTGACCGATCTGACGCCCGCCGAGCTGGTCGGCGCAAGCGGCGTCGATCCCGCGACCTGGGCCCGCGCCCTCGTCCAGCCGGCCGACTCGCATCCGGTGATCGATGCGCGCCACGGCGATGCGCTCGGTGCGACCCTCCTCGCCGACTACATCACGGCGGTGCAGAGCGGGGCGCGACGCGAGCGCAACCAACGCCATGCCCTCTCGTTCGATGATCTTCTCCGTCGCCTCAGCCACGTCCTCACAAGCGAGGGGCCGCAGGGTCCGCTGGCCCAGCGAATCCGTCAGCGCTTCCGTGCCGCGCTCATCGATGAGTTCCAGGATACCGACCCCTTCCAGTTCCCGATCTTCCAGAACGCCTTCGCCGGATGTCCGCTACTCCTGATCGGAGATCCGAAGCAGTCGATCTACGCCTTCCGAGGTGCCGACGTCCGCGCCTACCTCTCGGCGGCCGCCTCGGCAACGCAGCGTTTCACCCTCGGAGTGAACTACCGCAGCACCCCTGAGCTTGTCGAAGCCGTTCAGACGCTCTTTGCGCATCACCCTTCGAAGCCATTCGGCGCCTCACTCGGCATCACCCTTCCCGCGATCCGATCAGCGGATCGTGCGACGCGCCCACCGGCACTCGCGACCGATGGACGTCGCGCGCTGCACTGGATCGTGGTGCGCGACAACCGCCCGGCCAAGGTGCTCAAGAAGGGAACGGCCAAACCGAAGCCGCTCTCCAAGGACGATGGGATGCGCTCGGCGATCGATGCGACCATCCGGGAGCTGCTGACCCTACGAGCAAATGGGCTTGAGGCGAAGGCGATGGCGATCCTCGTCCGCGGGAATCGACAGGCCCAAGAGATGAAGCACGCGCTCGACCGGGTTGGCGTCCCCGCCGTCGTGACGAGCGATCGTGATGTCCTCGACTCCGACGAGGGCGAGGAGCTCATCCGTCTTGCCCTGGCGATCGCTGAACCCGGGAATGACCAGCGGATTCGCGCGGCACTCGCTACGCGGCTCTGGGGGGCAACAGCGACCGATATCGTCCAGATGCTCCAGGGCGACGGGCATCTGGAGTGGGCGACGGTCATCTCGATCATCCGGTCAGCCCACGAGGTCTGGGTGTCGGAGGGACTGCCCGCCGCACTGTCGCAGATTCTGACAGAGCGTCAGACCATCCCGCGACTCCTCACCCTCGCCGACGGGGAACGTCGAGTCACGAATCTCCGACACCTCTTGGAACTGCTACGTGAGGAGAGCGCAGGGGCGCCGCTCCCTCCCGCCGGCTTCGACGCCTGGGTGGCGCGCGAGCGGCAGGTAGCCTCCGTCCCCGAGCGACGTGAACAGCGCCTCGAGTCCGACGCCGAGGCGGTGCAGATCATGACCATCCACAAGGCCAAGGGGCTGCAGTGGCCGGTGGTCTTCCTGCCCTTCCTCTGGCACATACCGGAGCCGCCGAACGAGATCCTCGAGCAGCCGGTCGCGGTCGCGACGATCCCCGATCCGACCGATGCGACCCAGACCGTCCGGCGCATCGATATCGGTTCACCAAGCATGGATGAGACCCGAGCGCTCGCGATAGAGAACGAGGCGGACGAGGCGATGCGTCTCGCCTACGTCGCACTCACGCGGGCGGAGTCACGCTGCTATCTGGTCTGGGGATGGATCAGCAAGGGAGAGCAGAGCGCCGTCGCACGCCTGCTTCGAGACGGCGGGAGTCTGGAGCAGGTCGAACGACTGGCGGATGCCCATCCCGCGCAGATGAGTCGGTCGGACCATCGGTTCATGGAGGATCGGCTCTCGCAGGGAAGGGCCGACAATCGCGACCAGCGCGCATCCGCATCCGCGTCGGAGCCGCTGCCGGTCGAGCGTCCTGCGCGACAATTCGTTCCGACGCCACGACGCTTCGAGGGGTGGCGTACCTCCAGCTATTCGGCGCTCCGAAGCGGGCGGCACGATCCCGCGCTTCCCGATCGCGACGTCGAGGATCCCCCACTCCCCGTGCCATCTGAGTTTGCCGCACCGGTCGCAACTGGGATCTTCGCGATCAAGAAGGGACCCGAGATCGGCGATGCCTTGCACCACCTCCTCGAACACCTCGACTTCCCCGCGACACCGACCACGACGAGCCTCGAGGAGGCGCTCCCCCCCGCTCGGATCGATGAGGCGCTCGCCCGATTCGGGGTCCCGCGACGCGACGATGATCGATGGAGTCTCGCGGACATCCAACGCGTGCTGCGTGACACCTGCATGACCCGCATCCCGGGTGCGGACTTCATGTTGGCGGAGGTCCCCAAGGACGCGACGCTCCGTGAATGGAAGTTCACCATCCCGGTCGGACGCTTCGATCTCGACACGATCGCCGATGCCCTCGCGACCCACGGGGGGCCTCATGCCCGTCGCTACGCCGAGAAGGTGCGGCGGATGCGCGCGGAGCGCTTCGCTGGATACCTCACTGGCGTGGTCGACCTCGCCTTTGAGCATGCCGGCCAGTGGTGGATCATGGACTGGAAATCGAATCATCTCGGCGATCTTCGCACGGACTATCATGCGGAGCGGATGGACGAGGCGATGCAGTTGAGCGATTACACCCTGCAGTATCACTTCTATCTCGTCGCCCTCCACCGCCATCTCCGGGCGCGGGTCCCCGGCTACGACCCCGCGACGCATTGGGGGGGCGTCGCGTATGTGTTCCTGCGCGGCATCGCCGATGGAGCGGAGACGGGCTGGTTCCGGGATACGCCCTCCCCCGCACTCATCACCGCGCTCGATGCGGCGCTCGGCGGGACCTCGGTATGAGCCCGATCAGGCTTGCGCCCGACCTCACGAACGCCATCGATGACGCGCTGGCGGAGATGCTTGTGCGCCGGGTTGGACTGACCGGCACGCGTGCGGAGGTGGCGAGCGAGGCGATCCGACGGCTCTCCATCGCACGCGCCGATGGACATAGTGCCGTCGTCCTCACCGATGAGCCCGCTGCTGGTGAGTGGCGTCGCATCCTGATCGAGGGCGGGTTGGCCGGTGATTTCGATGACCTGCGACCGCTCGTCCTCACGGGCGATCTGCTGCAATTCCGGCGCTACGCTGAGGCGGAGCGCCGAATCGCCGAGCGTGTGCGGGCACGCGTGACCGGTGCCATGCCGCGTCTGCGCATCATCACTGGCGGTCCGGGGAGCGGGAAGACGACCGAGATCGCACGACAGATCGTCGCGCGCGTGACGGCCGACCCCGAGCTCCGCATCGCCCTCGCGGCCCCAACGGGGAAGGCTGCTGCGCGCCTGACCGCGTCGATCGGTGCGCGACTTGGTGCGATCGATGCCCCGGCCGAGGTGCGTGCCCGCATCCCTGCCGATGCGCGCACCATCCATCGCCTCTTGAGCTATCGCGCCGCGGGTGACCATTTCCGCTTCAATCAGGAGTGGCCGTTGGGTGAGGATCTGGTGATCGTCGACGAAGCGAGCATGATCGACGTCCTCATGATGGACGCGTTGCTGGCTGCTTTGCGCGAGGATGCCGAGTTGATCCTCGTGGGCGATCATCATCAGCTCGCGAGTGTTGATGCGGGGGATGTGCTCGGAGCGCTGGTCCGACATCCGGTGGTGACCCCGGTGGTCACCACATTGACGGGAAACCACCGTTTTACCGGGCAACCAGGGATCGCGGGGGTCGCCAGCGCCATTCGCGCGGGACGGATCGACGAGGCGGTGGAGATCCTGATGCACGGCGGGCATGCCGATGCGCGATGCCTCCCGGCCCCCACCACACAGAACGCCTTGCTTGCGCCCATCGCCGAGGGGCTCGAGGCCTGCCTGCGCGCCGAGACCCCACGCGCCATGCTCGATGCCCTCGACGGGGTGCGCATCCTCTGTGCGGAGCGGAAGGGGACCTTCGGCGTCGCCGGCCTCAATGCGATCGTCGAGCGGTGGGGCGCGCGCCGCGGGCTCGACACCCGTGACGCCTGGTATCATCGACGCCCGGTGCTCGTCGGTGCCAACGACTACGGCGCCGAGGTCTTCAATGGGGATCTGGGCGTCTGTTGGCGTGAGGCAGGTCGTACGGAGGTCCACTTCGCGACCCCTGATGGCGGCACGCGACACCTGCCCGTCGAGCGACTTCCCGCCGTCACCACCGCATGGGCGATGACGGTGCACAAGTCGCAGGGCTCAGAGTTTGGGGAGGTGTTGTTCGTCCTGCCGCGACAAGAGAGCCGCCTCCTCACCCGCGAGTTGATCTACACCGGCCTCACCCGCACCAAGCGCCGAGTGACGGTGCTGGGCGCGGACGACGTGCTCCGCGCGGGGCTCTCGGCGACCGCATCGCGCGCGAGTGGGCTGGGGGCGCAGCTATGACCGTCACGCATTTCGTGTTCCACCCAATCATCCTTCACACATGATTGACTCAACCGTTCTGATCGTCGCGCTGGCTGGGCAGGCGCTCCTCATCGGCATCATCCTCTTCATCACACGACGGAACACGACCCCACCGCAGACTGGCAGCACCGATACCGTGGTCGGCGCCCGGCTTGACGGACTCGACCGGACGATGCAGACCCACTTTCAGGCGATGACCGCGCAGGGGGAGCAACAACGCCAAGCCCTGGATGCGATGCGTCGGGAGCACGAGCAGCGGCTCGAGGCGATGCGGCAGACGGTCGACGAGAAGTTGACACAGACGCTCAACTCCCGGATCACCGAGTCCTTTGCTTCCGTGAGCGAGCGGCTCGAGGCGGTCCACCGCGGATTGGGCGACATGCAGCAGCTCGCGGCGGGTGTCGGCGACCTAAAGAAGGTGATGACCAACGTGCGGGTCCGTGGCACCTGGGGCGAATACCAGCTGAGTGCCCTGCTGGAGCAGTTCCTGACCGAACCGCAGTTCGAGCGAAACTTCCGCCCTCGGCCCGACTCCCGTGAGGTGGTGGAGTTCGCCATCCGTTTCCCAGGACGCAATAGCGACGGGACCCCGGTCTATCTCCCGGTCGACTCCAAGTTCCCCATCGAAGATTTCGCGCGGTTGGTCGAGGCCTCTGAAACGGGGGATCAGGACGCTGTTCGCGTGGCGAGGGCCGCGCTCGTCGCCGCTGTCAAGAAGAGCGCGCAGGACATTAGCGAGAAGTATCTCGTGCCTCCCATCACCACCGACTTCGGCGTGCTCTTCCTTCCCACGGAATCACTCTACGCCGAGGTGGTGCGCGAGGTCGGTCTTGTCGAGGAGTTGCAGCAGACCCATCGGATCCATCTCGCCGGTCCGACGACCCTCGGTGCGCTCCTGACCTCGTTCCGCGTCGGCTTCCAGTCGATCGTGATCGAGCAGCGCGCGGGGGAGATCGAGGTCTTGCTGAGCCTCGCCAAACGCGAGTTCGGGAAGTTCAATGAGGTGCTCGACAAGGCCGAGCGGCAGATCGACACCGTCGCCCGGAGTCTCAAGGAAGGCCGGCGACGCACCAAGGCGGTCGAGCGGAAGCTACGAGATGTCGAGACGCTGGATGATGCGTCTTCGATCCAGATGCTCGGGGCGGTGGTGGAGCCGGGCGAGGACGACGAGGATTCAGGGGATTCCGACGAGCCTTAGACTCCCACCCGCCACGGCGGCAACGCGCCCGCCTTCCGCACTAAACTCGGATTCTTCCGATACAGCGTCGCGGTCCGGCCGATCGTCTGGATCACCTCGGCCTTCACCCGCCCCGCGAGGTCGTTCGCGGCCTGCTTCGCCGAGACCTCGGCGCTCTTGTTGAGCTGCACCTTCACGAGCTCGCGCGCGG
>Ga0194134_10006572_pt1 | contig 10351 bp, 8 predicted proteins | sample TA2KigOff0mmetaG_FD_148602 | JGI IMG/M metagenome (GOLD analysis project Ga0194134, IMG submission 148602) | Freshwater microbial communities from Lake Tanganyika, Tanzania - TA2015056 Kigoma Offshore 0m | ecosystem: Environmental > Aquatic > Freshwater > Lake | place: Tanzania: Lake Tanganyika... | reverse complement strand
AGGAGATCCGCGCCGCTGAGGACCCTGAGTTCGAGACCTTCTACACCAAGAACATCTTGCTGAACGAAGGTCTGCGCGCCTGGATGGCCCCTGCCGACCAACCTCACGAAAACTTCGTCTTCCCTGAAGAGGTACTGCCCCGTGGAAACGCGCTCTGATACTGAGCTCTTTCCACATCTGTTCAAGACAGGGGGCTTTGGAAAGAGCCCCCTTTTTGTTGTGAACATGGATCGATCCAGCTTCTTGCTGGATCGCTTGTTACCTCTTGATCTTGCTGACAAAGCTGTTTACGGTTGTGTTGCTGCGAAGGCAGTACGCCAGACGCCTGTAGCCGCTGCTGTTGGGATGGTTGTCGAGCTGATGAAAATCGGCCTTGTTAAACGCGCAGGTTGTGCTGAGATCAAGCACAACAAGTCCACTTGCAGCGGTGACTTCTGAATGAAACCGCTGCTGCTGCGCGCGGTGCCCAGGGCTCATGCTGCTGATCGGCTGATCTGGCAACTGCACCAACAACACGTTGTTGTGCCCGTAGCGCTCTGCCATGCTCTTGAGGGCAGCAGTGCTGGCGCCAGGCAGGGCTCCAAAGCGCAACTGGGGCATGCTGCTTGACGATGTTGTTGTGCTCAAAGTAGCTGTCGTGGCAGGGCGTTGCAGAACGCGCCCGGCGTTTTGAATCAACTGATTGAGCGAAGGAAGTACCCCGTAGTGCTGGCGGGCCAGGCTTTCACGCACCAAGGCGGCATTTGAGAGTCCTGGCGGTACGTGATGCCAGACCACCCCATAGAGGCTGCAGGTCAGCGGCCCGAGCAGTGAGTCCAGCGCTCCATTGGAATAAAACGAGCAATGTTTGTTACTGGCCATGCGTTGGTAAGGCCTGTAGGCGTCGTGTTCGATGAACAGCACTAGAAGTTTGCGCGCGTTGAATTGGCGTTTTGCCGCGCCAGCAGCTACAGCAAAATCTTCAAAACCTGACCCCCCTACGGCGTAGTTGAGTGATCGAACCCCCAACGGTTCAAGCCAGGAACGTTGAAGGGTTGGAACCCAGGGGTACCCTCCCTGCCCTTCGGCGTAGGAATCACCCACGATCGCCAGATCAATGGCTTCGCCTTTTTTGACTGAAATAGCAGAGATCAACCCTTGGCGATTGCTGCGTGAGGCAAAGCGATAGGCAATCTCAGAGCCGTAGACCGCGCTGGTTTCAATGCTGCGGTTGCTCTGGTAGCGCCTGTAGCCTTCGGCTCCGCTCGATAGTGAGCTGCCGGCGAGTAGCAGCGTACGTGCCGAGCTTTTCGGCAGCTGCATCGCTCTCAGCACGAGATCGGCCAGGACGATGGGGATCGCCATGGCCAGCAGCGCCAAAGCCAGTTCTTTCCCGTTGACTTTCAAGCGAAACCGATCAGAAGATCGAATAAATGAAGGGCGCCACCACCGATCCCTGGGTGAACACAATCAAAGCCCCCATCAGCACGATTGTGATGATCAAGGGTGCCAGCCAGAACTTTTTGCGGACCTTCAGAAAATCCCAGACATCTCTGGCCAGATCAACAAAGGCTTCCATACAGGCTTGATGGCCGGGTTCACAGCCATGAGCGTAGTGGTAAGACGGAATCGTCGGCAAGCCTCATGGCCGCAGTGCAGCGAGGATCCGATCCGTGATCACGCGGTTGCCTGCGGCGTTGAAGTGCATGTCGCCGCGAATGTAGAGATGCTGCTGCCAGCGTGAATCGCTGGAGGCCAGTTTGCTGAAGGCGGGTATGGTGTTGATCACACCGCTGCAAAAGGGCTTTTGGCAGCTTCTGGCGATCGCGCGCTCCCATGAGAAGCGGTTGGCGTAAGCCAGCTGAGCTGGCCATGGATAGATCAACAGATAGAAGCGATGGCCGCGGGCATGGCTCAGCCTTGCGGCAGCTTCGATCTTTTGGCTCAGGCGCTTGAACCCTCCTGCAACGCCCAACGGTTGATAAGCCTGATCAAGATCAGACCAGTTGCGGTGCGTGAAGGCAGAGCGAACGTTGTTGCGGACCTGTAGATCGTCGATGACGTGTTTGACCACTGCTTCAACGCCGTAATAGATCTGATGGCTCAGTTGAAATGCGCGAGGGCTGAACCAAGGCTCTGCTGACGTTGCCGGGGGTTTTTGTTGGGCTGCGTTGGCCCCTTTCCCTTGGGCTGTGGTGCGCTCGATCGGGCTGCTTGGGCCATCGCTCCAGCGGGTCGCTTCGTCAAAGACATCGCTGATATCGACAGCCATGATCACGATCGCCTCTGCAGGCACCAGGCCCTGCTCGAGCCAGCGCTGCAGGCGCCAGAGATGGGGTGTGGGGGAATGGGAATTCACCCCTGCATTGATCACTGGACCGCCGTAGCGAGCTGCGAGTTGGGCGGCAAAGGTGCCCTGCCAGTTGAGACCGACGCCATATGTGAAGGAATCACCAATCAACAGCAGAGCGGGCTTTTCAGACTTCGTTGCAGTCTTGTTGCCGCTCGATGAGCCGGTGCGGAATCCGTTGTGGTCGGTGTTGACTCTGAACGTCAGCTTGCCGTAGCGATCTTCGCCCCGATAGCCTCCATTGAGTTCGTACCAGCCCGTCGTGGCGTCACTGCGGTAGAGCTTGACGCCGTTGCTCTCGAGCGGCCTTGGTGAAAAGGGATCGCGCCTTTGGCTGCGGCTGTAGAGCCAGTCGCCGGCTAGAAACAGCAGCAGGACGACCGCAATCGAAACGCTGCTCAATGCCAGGTTGATCAATCGTTCGCCCCGGGCATTGCTGCTGCCCATGACGCCTCAGAACACGCGTTTGAGATTGATCCCGGTTGTCTGGCGCGGCTCCCGGTAGCTGAGCGAATTGCGAGACATCTTGCGCCGCAGAGGGTCATGGCCGGCCAGGCGCATCACAAGGGCGATCGGCTGCAGCACCACAACAAACACAACACCCAAAATGATGTGGCTGTTGACCCAGCCCAGGGCGTTGCCCAGCGCCATCCAGCCGCGGTAGGGCGTAACCAGTAGCCGCGGTGCCAGTAGTGCCAGCGCCAGGGCCGGCACGCCGATCCACAGCGTCCAGACGCGAAACGAATGTGCGTGTAAGGCCGGCAGCAGCCAGCCCAGCACGACCGGAAACACGATGCTGATCAACAGGCCAAATTCGCGCAGTTGCTTGCTGTTAGGTGGGGTTGAAAGGGTTGAGGTGTGTGCCATGGCTCAGTCGAGTTCGAACTCCTGCATCCAGCGCTCGTCGCGCTCTTCTTGGGGTTGCTCCTCTTTGAGCAGCAGTTGGTTTTCCAGCACCAGCACATCCATTTCGGTGCGCATGAAGCACCTGTAGGCATCTTGTGGTGTGCACACAATCGGCTCACCGCGCACATTGAACGACGTGTTAACCACCGATGGGCAGCCCGTGCGCCGTGCAAAGGCCCGGATCAAATTCGCGTAACGGGGGTTGGTGGCCTCGCTTACGGTTTGCACCCGTGCCGAATAGTCGACATGGGTCACAGCTGGAATGCTTGAACGGGGCACCTTAAGCTTCTCGATCCCGAACAGCTGCTGCTGCTCAGGCGTCATGCTCTGGCGCAGCTCTCGTTTAACCGGTGCTACCAACAGCATGTAGGGGCTTTTGGCATTCAATTCAAACTGTTCACCCACTGCCTCTTCCAGAACTGACGGGGCAAAGGGCCTGAAGCTTTCGCGGTACTTGATCTTCAGGTTCATCACGCTCTGCATGGTTGTGTTGCGCGGATCGCCAATGATCGAGCGAGCCCCCAGGGCGCGGGGGCCGAACTCCATGGGCCCGTTGAACCAGCCGATCACCTTGCCTTGTTCGAGCAGCTCGGCCAGTCGCTCGAATAACGCTCCATCGTCGAGGCTGTGGAACGGCGCCTTGATCTGCTGGAGGTACGTGCTGATGTCGGTGTTGCTGAAGCGGGGTCCTAGGTAGGTGCCCTGCATGGCATCGCCAGCAGCAGGGGTTCGCGACTGCTCATAGTGCTGGTGCCAGGCCACCAGCGCCGCCCCCAGGGCAGAGCCGGCATCACCACTGGCCGGTTGGATCCAGATGTCCTTGAAGATGCTCTCGCGCAGCAGCTTGCCGTTGGCCACGCAGTTGAGCGCCACGCCGCCGGCCAGGCATAGGTAGTCAACTCCGGTTTCGGTTTGCAGGCTTTTCGCCAGCTTGAGCACGATCTCTTCGGTAACCTGCTGAATTGAAGCGGCCAGATCCATATGGAACTGGCTGAGCTCGGTTTCGCCTTTGCGTGGTGGCCTGCCAAAGAGCTTGTGAAATTTGCGGCCTGTCATGCGGAAGCCGCGGTGATACTTGAAGTAGCTCAGCTCCAGACGAAAGCTGCCGTCGTCTTTAATGTCGACGAGCTTGTTTTTGATCAGTTGGGCATACCTTGGCTCGCCATAGGGCGCGAGTCCCATCAGCTTGTACTCGCCTGAATTGACCTTGAAGCCGCAGTAAGAGGTGAAGGCGGAATACAGCAGTCCCAAGGAATGAGGGAAGTTGATCTCCCACAGCGGCTTCAAGCGGTTGCCCTCGCCGAGCCAAGCGCTGGTGGTCGCCCATTCGCCCACCCCGTCCATGCAGAGCACAGCAGCTTTCTCAAATGGGCTTGGGTAGAAGGCTGCACCAGCATGGGAGAGGTGGTGCTCTGAAAACAGCAGTTCTGGCAGCTCGTGGGTGTGGCTGGCTGTGGGGTTGAGCTCTCTGGCAAGTGCCGTGAGCTCGCGCTTGAGCTCGCTTTTGAGAAACAGCTTTTCTTTGATCCACACCTGCATGGCCGCCACAAACGATCGGCCACCCCGCGGGGCTGCACCGAGGTAGGTCTCCAGCAGGCGCTCAAAGGTCAGTAGTGGCTTCTCGTAATAGATGACCGCATCGAGATCAGCCAGCTGCAGCCCCTGGCTCTCAAGGCAGTAGCGGGCGGCCTGAGCCGGAAAGCGAGCATCGTGCTTGCGGCGGCTGAAGCGCTCTTCCTGGGCTGCAGCCACGACAGCGCCATCAACAACCAGCGCGGCCGCACTGTCGTGGTAGAAGGCGGAGATGCCGAGGATGTTCATGGGGTACTCGGAGCCTTGCAACGGTAGTGGCTGAAGGAATGGCTCCCTTCAGATCCCCGTGAGCGCAAGTCGCAACGCTGCGTCGTGAAGGTCTCTGGATTGCCGCCGATCGCCCACAGATCAAAGGCTGTCGGAATGGCCTCCAGCGCTGCTTTGGCTTCAGTCCTGTTGGCTCCTGGCATGCCGGGTCCATCAATGGCCATGGCCAACCGCACGGGTGTTCCTGCTTTGCGCAAGCTGCTCTGCAGCTGCGGGTGTTGCCCAATCCACCAGGCCACGCTGAGAGGTTCCAGCCCGATCACCATGGGCCCTGTGCTCACAGGGATATGGTCATAGGCCAGCACAATCGGATTCTCAGACTCTTGCGCGATGCGCTGTACAAGCAGATCACCCGCGTACCACTTGGGCAGCACGGCTCCTGCATCCACCCCCGCGGCGCAGATCAATCCACAAGCCAAAAGAGCCATCACAGCTGAGTCAGCTTGACTGCGGCGTTGACGCCAGACCTGTTCACACAGGCTGGCCAGCAGCGCTACAGCTGGGGAAATCAAAAAGAAGCTGTAGCGAAAACCCTTGGTGTAATCGCTCAGCATCCCCAGGCTGATGCCGATCTGGACAACGAGACCGGACCCAACCAGAACGGCAAACATCTGCAGGGCTGATCCTGAAGTGCCAGTGCCACCTCTTTTGCATGTTTGCAGCAGCAGGCGTACCAGTAAGGCCAGCCCTGCCAGGGTTGCCAGCCCAGCTGAGATGGCAAAGGGCCATTGCCACACATGAACGGCATAGGTGCCGGGGGCGACGGCGTTGAACAGCACCCCCACCAAGGCCTGCAACGGAATCGCCAGCAAGCTGGCGATATTGGTTGGATCAAGCTTGAGCCAAGAGCTCTGGGAGCTGCCGGCAAAGTTGCTCAGCAGCGGCAGCCACAGGGCCGCTGAGGCCATCGACGCCAGCAAGGCGGCCCAGGCGCGGCTGTTGCGCCGCATCAGCAGGGCCGTGGAGGCAAGCTGCATCAGCAGGGCAAACACAAAGAAGTAGTGGGTCGCCACCCCTGTCGCATTGATCCCCAGCCAACCCAGCAGCCAGCTCATCGGCAGCCGCTTGCCCTGTTGATCGAGCGACCAGGTTTTGACAAAGCACAGCAGCGAGGCGGCACTGAGCACGATCGCCAGGCTGTAGTGGCGAATCTCCAGGCTCTGCGCCACCGCCAACGGTGAGATCGCCATCCAAAGGCCGCTCAGCAGCGCCCCACGCCGGGTGCCAAGCGCGAGCCACCCGGTCCATAGGCTCAGCGGCACGGCCAACACGCCAAACAGGGCCGGCAGCAGGCGGCTGATGCCGATGCTGGCCAGCCCGCTGCCAGGTTGCAGCAGGTAATGCCACCCATGGGCTAGCAAAAAGTAAAGCGGCGGGTGGTTGTCTTCATTGATCAGATGGTGCAGCACCGCTGCAGGATCAGCCCAAGGGCGACCCGTGAGTGGTCTGAGAAAACTCTGCAGATCCACCAGCTGATTGACCGGCATGCTGCGGCTGCTGTTGCCCAGGCTGAAAATCGTTGTCGCCGCTTCATCCATCCAGGGCGCTTTGAGGGTCAGAGGAATGATCCGCAGCGCCAGGGCCAGGGCCAGCACAGCAGCGACGGCAAGCCAGAAGCTGCGGTTCCGTGGCAGGGCGGAGGGGGGCTTGGCTCGTTGTGCGTTCATGTCAATCGCGTCTCAGGCGTTGCAGGTCGGGTTGCTGCACCAGCGCGATCACCCCGATCAGGGCTGGCAGCAGCAGCGTCAAAGCCCGCAGCACTACCGTGGCCGCCAGGGCCTGGCTGCGGTTGGCCCCGTAAAACACGCCCAAGCCCACGCTGGTGAGTTCGCTGGTGCCTAGGCCTGCAGGTAGCAGTGAGAGCACTCCACCCAGGCTGGTGGCAGTCCGCATCACCGCGGCCTGCTCGAGGCTCACCGCCGCTTGCAGCTGGGCAAACACGAGCTCCATCAAGCTGCTCTCGAGCAGCCACACCGCCGTGGTGATGCCAAGACCCCAGAGCAGGGGCATCGGTTTCAGCAGGCTGCGCAGTTCCCTCAGGGCCTGAACGGCTTCCCATAACACCCTGTGCAGGCTCCGCCAGGGTTTGCAGATGGACATGTGGCTCAAGCTGCGCTCCAGCTGCATCAGCGCGCGCGGGTGGCTCAGCAGCCCCACCACTGCCGCCATGGCTCCCAGCACAACAAGCAGTGCGGCACGCTGCTGCGCCAAGCCCAGGCCCCAAGCCAGAACCCCGAGGGCACTGGCCAGATCGAGCAAGCGCTCGGCGGCGGTGGCGGCCACGCCGATGCGCAGCGGAATCTGGTGCCGCCGCTGCAGCCACAGACCGCGCAACGCTTCGCCGCTGCGGGCTGGAGCGGCGATTAGTCCCAGCCCGGCGATGTAGATGGCGCCGCTAGCGCGTGCGCCCAGGGGGTGGCCCAGGCCTAGCAGCAGCAGCTGCCAGCGGGCGAACAGCAGGCCATGGCCTGCCAAAACCACGCCAGCCGCCAGCAGCCAGAGCCAGGCCGGCAGTGCCGCCAGTTCGCTGCCCACCTCCCCCCAGCCGATCGCCAGGCCCAGCAGCCCGTACACCAGCAACATGCCGGCCAGCAGTACAAGTGCCTTCAATGGGTGAAGCGCAGCTTGGTGGCCGCCACCAGGCACATGCGGGCCAGGATCAACCCTTCTTTCACATGGGCGATGTTTGAGCTTCCGTAGCTGCGCTCCTGGTAGCGCACCGGCACCTCCACGATCTTGAGGTTGAGCTTGCTGGCGCCAAACAACAGATCGAAGTCGCCGAACGGGTCAAAGTCACCGAAAAAGGCTCGGCCCGCCTTGAGCCGCTCGTAATCGGCTTTCCAGATCACCTTGGTGCCGCAGAGGGTGTCCTTGATGCGCTGGCGCAGCAGCCAGGCGAACACCGCCGCAAAGAAACGGTTGGCCGCCGTGTTCAGCGGCGGCATCGCCGCATGGCTGCGCGGATACACCAGGCGGCAGCCATTCACAAATTCACCGCGCCCCTCGGCCAGGGCGCTGATGAAGCGGGGTAGGTCTTCAGGGCGCACCGTGAGGTCGGCATCGAGGATCACCAGTACCTCGCCCGTGGCGGCTTCAAAACCCAGCCACACCGCATCGGCCTTGCCCTTGCCCGTTTGCCGCAGCGCCTTGAGCGTCAGCGGCCCCTGGTAGGTGGCACACAGCTGCTGGACGCGTGCCCAGGTGTCGTCGCTGGAGTGGCCCTCCACAAAGATCACCTCGGTGCTGCGGCCCAGCAGCGGCAGCCGCTCAATCGCGGCGGCGATGTTGCCGGCTTCATTGCGGGCCGGGATCACCACACTCACGCTCGGCAGCGGCGGCTTGGCCAGCCGCGTGGGGCGTGCCACCAGCCAATGGGTGAGTCCCAGTTGGCTTAGCAGTGGCAGCTGGCTCAGCCAGCGGTTGGCCAGATTGGTGAGCAGGGGGAGGCGACGCGGCAGCAGGCAGCGCTGGCCGGCCTTGAGCACCTCCCAGCCGGCCAGATCGAGCAGGTTGGTCACATCGCCAGGGGTGAGCCAGCTCTCGGGCGGTTGGGGGCGGCGCTGGCCCAGGGCTTCGGCGGCTTTGAGCAGGGGCTGCCAGAGCCAGTTGTGAAAGCTGATCACCAGCCGCGTGCGCCCATGGCAAAGGGGCTCCAGCCGCTCCAGCACCGCCTGCACATCGGCCAGGGTGTTGAGGCTGTTGCTCAGCACGATCACATCAAAGGGCTGAAAGTCCCCCAGCAGCTCGGGGCTGAGCGCTTCAGGAGCAGCGCACACGATGCGCAAGCCCGGGTGGCGGGCCTGGGCTGCGGCCGCCATCTGGGCATCGGTCTCGATGCCCACGCCGTGGGCCGGGGCGGTGGCCGCCAGCAGATCGCCCAGGCGGCAGCCGATCTCCAGCACCCTCTGGCCTGGCGCGATCAGCTGCTGATGCAGGCGCCGCAGGTCGGCGTAGTAGGTGCTGTTGCGCCGTTGAAAGCGCTCCAGGCTCAAGGATTGGGCCATGCCGAAATCAGCTGCCAGGTGCCTGCCTGCAGGGACCACACTGCCACCCCAGCTGGCACCGTGCTGGCGCTGGTGTGCCGCCTACCTAGCTGCGGTGCGCCTACGGCCAGCAGGATCTGCTCCTTCTGGGCCTTATCACCTGCCGCTCCCTCGGCCAGAAAGTGCACCGGCCCGCGCGCCAGGGCGGCCTGCACGGCAGGTTCGGCCAGCTTCTGCCGCACCGCTGGGCTGTGATCGATGAACACACCCCCCTGCAGCAGGCACACCAGGGCCAGGTAGGGGCCAAGCAGCCACAGCACCAGCCGGGCGCGGCCAGGCGGCTGCCAGCTGCTGAGCAGCCAGCACAGCCCCAGCGTCACTGCTGCTGCGCGTAACCACCCTGGCGGTAGTGCTCCCACCGCCGGCACAGGGGTTGCCGCCCCCGCCAGCACCAGGGCGCTGCCCAGCAGCGCCGGCGGCAGCCGCAGCCAGCACCAGCGGCGTATGGGCGCCTCGCTCAGCCATTGCAGCGCCGCGGTTGCCGCCATGGCGATGAATGGTGTGAGCTGCAGGGCGTAATAGGGCGTCTTGGTTTTGAACGCGCTGAGCAACAGCAGCAGCAGCAGCGGACAGCCGAGCCACAACAGCAGTGCCTCGCGCTGCAGTTCACCGCAGCGCCAGCGGCGCCACAGCAGCCACCACCCCAGCGGCGCCAGCATGCCCCAGGGTGCCGTGTTGGCCGGGATGTTCCAGAGGTAATAGAGGGGCCCCTGGGCAAAAACGGTCTCTCCCGAGAGCCAGAGCAGCTTTCCCCATAGCTGGCTCACCACCGCCAGCCCATGGCGCTGCAGGCTCAGAGCAAGCCACAGCGCCGCCGGCAGCCAGCCCGCGACCAGGGCGGCCCAGAAGCGCATGTCGCGCAGCAGGGCGCGCCGCTCCAGCAGCAGTAGCGGCAGCATTGCCAGCGCCGGCAACAACGCCATGAAGCCCTTGATCAAAAAGGCGGGCCCCAGCCACAGCCCGGCGGCCCAGGGGCGGCGGGCCTGCAGGCCCCAGAGCCCTAAGAGCTCCAGGGCCAGCAGGGGCATGTCCTGGGTGGCCATCTGGGCGTAGCTGAACCACAGCGGCGTGAGCACCAGCACCGCGGCGGCCACCCAGCTGCGGCTGAGGCGCCAGGTGAAAGCCGCCGCCGCTGCCGCAGCCAACCAGCCCGGCAGATGCACCGCAAAATTGCCCAGGCCAAACACTGTGCTGCTGGCGGCGATCAGCCATT
>Ga0194134_10006564_pt1 | contig 10363 bp, 13 predicted proteins | sample TA2KigOff0mmetaG_FD_148602 | JGI IMG/M metagenome (GOLD analysis project Ga0194134, IMG submission 148602) | Freshwater microbial communities from Lake Tanganyika, Tanzania - TA2015056 Kigoma Offshore 0m | ecosystem: Environmental > Aquatic > Freshwater > Lake | place: Tanzania: Lake Tanganyika... | reverse complement strand
CGCTCGTTCTTCCGTCAGGCTGAACTCGATCTGTAGATCCTTGAAAGAACTATTCAAAGGTCAATAGATCGAGCATTGCGCCGAGGAACATGTCGCCGCTGATGCCACTGAAGATGTTTAGGTAAAGTGTATTCATCCGTCGAAGTCCAAGTGTTCGTCTCAAGTAGCGTCATACTGGGCTGGAAGTTGTCGCCAATGTATTCGTGTTGCCAGGTATGCAACTCCGAACAGAACCGTACAGGCAAGCACGATTGCGCCACCGCTAGAGATCGATAAGTAGTAGGAAGCATACAAGCCGGCCACACTGCTACAAGCCGAGAATACGACTGCCAAGAGGAGCATCCTATCCAGCCGCCGCGTGATCAGTGAAGCCGTGGCCGCCGGCGTCACGATCAGGGCAGTGGTTAGCACAACGCCGACCGCTTGAATGCCTGTAACCACTGTCAGGGCGAGCAGAATCAGGAGCAGGTACCGCATACGCTCCGCAGACAGACCAATGCTCTCTCCGTGCAACGGGTCGACGGTCGTCAGCATCAGCTCCTTGTTTACCAACAGCAGTACCGCGCAAACCAGGAAACTGACTATCCCAATTCCCACTAGGTCGGCTGTTGTCACGCCAAGTACGTTGCCGAACAGCATGTGGGAGAAGTCGCGGTAGCTCTGAACGCGTGAGATCATCACGATGCCGAGTGCAAACATTCCGGAAAAACTCACGCCGATCGCCGTGTCTTCTCTCAGCCGTTGGCCGCGACTGAGCCAGCCAATTCCTAGGGCGGTAATAACCGCCGCGACGATCGCGCCGACGAACAGGTTCCAGTGATTCAAATAGGCGATGACCAGGCCGGGCAAAGTCGTGTGCGCGACGGCGTCGCCCAGGAAGGCCATGCGGCGCAAGACGACGTAAACCCCGAGTAGCGAGCAGGTTGTTCCTACCAGCAAGCTTGCCAGCAGCGCCTGGCGCATAAAGGAGTATTGAAATGGTTCGAGTAGCCAGTTCACTTGCTTGCTCCGCTGGACGCCGGACGCGGTGCGAGAGATGCCAAGGGGTCGCGTCCAAATGGCAAAATGCTCTCGACTTGCCCTTCGCACAGGTACACCGCGCTATCAAACGATTCCATCAACCGACCCAGGTCGTGCGTGGCCACCAGCACACTGCCTCCGCACTGTGTGTGCTGCGTGAGCAGCTCATCGACGACGTCACGCGTGGCTTCGTCAACCGCATTGAGCGGTTCGTCTAAAAGGAAAAGACTCGCTTCCTGTACGAGTGCCCGCGCCAGGAGTGTCCGCTGCTGCTGTCCGCCGGATAAATCGCTGATTTGCCGTTCTGCTAAATCAGCAATCCCCATTCGCTCGAGCACCCGCCGAACACGAACGCGATCCGCCTGACCCGGCCAACTCAACCAGCCCAGATGCACGTAGCGACCGGTCATCACGAGGTCCGATACGGTAAGCGGGGACTGCCAATCCAAGTCCGTCCGCTGAGGCAGATATGCGGTTCGATGATGGCAGGCCCCCACGGGATTTCCAAAGAGCGCCATGTGTCCCGATTGCGGCTTTACTAAGCCCGCCAGGGCCTTCAGGAGCGTGCTCTTTCCAGCTCCATTTGGGCCGACGAGCGCCACTCGCTGCCCAATAGCGACTTCCAGCGAGACGGCGTGCAGTGCGTCGCTGCCGGCCTTCCTGTATCGAACCGACAAGTGCTCGACTTGAACTGCCGGTTGCCCCGCCCGGGGATCGCGATGGCCGCGGCCGCTATAAGGTAGCCAAGGTTCTTCATGCGAATGCGGGAACTCTGGAGACTGGTTCAACGGAGCGCCTCCGTCATCGTGCGCACATTGAACCGCATCATGTCGAGATAGGTTGCCCCCTTGGAGTCAGGCGGACCCAGTGCGTCGGTGTACAACGAAGGCACGATGCTGACGCCAGCCTCTTTGGCCACCTGCTCGGTCAATCGCGGGTTAATGATATTTTCCGCGAATACCGCCGGCACCTGCGCGGCACGGATGCGGTCGATGACCGCCGCCAGTTTGCTCGCCGCCGGATCGGTCGCCTCGCTCGAGACCGCCCCCATCACACTCGAGACCTCGAATCCGTAGCGGTCGGCAAAATAGCCGAACGTATCGTGCGTCGTTACCAAATGACGGTGCGACTCAGGAATCGTGGCGATCTGCTCACCGATCCAGGCGTCTAATGTATGGATTTCTCGAATGTACTCATCCGCGCGACGACGGTAGTCGGCTGCATGCATCGGATCGCACTCCACCAAGGCGCTGGCGATCTCCCGCACCATCGCCTCGGCATTTTTCGGACAGTGCCAGACGTGCGGGTCGATTTCCTCTCCCCCGCTGGGGGAAATAAGCTTTCGCGGGGCTATCTTCTCCGTGACGACGACACGTTTGGCCGCCGAATGGCTGGCCACGAACAACTTCTCCAGCCAGGACTCAAACCCGATACCATTCTCGAACGCGAGGGCCGCGCGATGCAGTGCCACGCTGTCTTGCGGGGTCGGCTCATAGGTGTGAGCGTCGCCCCCAGGTCCAACCAGCGTTGTCACCTTCACATGTTCACCCCCGACGATTTGCACCCAGTCGCCCAGAATGCTGTAGGTGGCCACGACCCACACCTGGGCTTGATCTGGCGGGTTCGGAACGCGAGACACGCATCCAGTGCTCAGACCGAGCAACAGGAAACTCAGTGGAAGTAAGAAGCCTCGTCGTTGGCTCTTCAAATGCTCGTTCCCTGATTAAGCGTGGCCAACATTAGGCGACGGCCGGGGAAGTCGTCGGCTGCCTACTTGCACACCATCTGCACTTGCACTAGATTATCGTCTGGGAATGCGGCGGTCAATCGGCCGACGACAGACGCGACAAGGGAGGAGGAGCCATGATGCTTGGAAGAACGAAGCGATCTCCGGAACAGATCGCGACGTTGAAGGGCTGGGCGACGGACCTACTTCCCATTCCCGCCGACGCCACGCTCACGGTTGCGGAGTTGGAGTGTCACGAGGAAGGCTGCCCGCCAATTGAAACGGTGATCGCCGCCCTCGTGCAAGGCGCATCGCCTCGGCAGTGGAAACTGCACAAGTCGCTTCCCGAAGTCACGCGCGATGACATTGCGGCGTTAGCCGAGCATTCGCATGACCCACCGATTCGGGGTTGGCGCTGCCCGGACTGATCGATCCCACGATAACGTTTCAATCACCGCCACGTAGTTCATTTTAAGGAGTTCCTTGCAATGGCCACCACCCCCGTTCCGGTTACGGTTCTCACCGGGTTTCTCGGCTCCGGAAAGACCACCTTGCTTAACCGCATTCTTTCCGAAAATCACGGCAAGCGGATTGCCGTGATTGAGAACGAATTCGGGGAAGTAGGGGTGGATAATGAACTGGTGATTGGTGCCGAAGAAGAAATCTTCGAGATGAACAACGGCTGTATCTGCTGTACGGTGCGGGGCGATCTGATTCGCATTCTCGGCAACCTGATGAAGCGACGCGACAAGTTCGATTACATCATGATTGAGACGACTGGCTTGGCCGATCCGGGGCCCGTCGCCCAGACGTTCTTCATGGACGACGAGATTCAGTCCAAGTTAAGCCTGGATGGTGTCGTGACGCTCGTCGACGCCAAGCATGTGCATGACCACATCGACGACAGCGACGAGGTGAAGGAGCAAATTGCCTTCGCCGACGTGATCTTGCTGAACAAGACCGATCTAGTTTCGTCCACGGAGTTGGATCAGCTCGAAGCACGCATCCATGCCATGAATTCAGCTGCCAAGATTCATCGCACTCGCGACGCGGTCGTCGACATGGAGAAGGTGCTCAATCTCGGCGGCTTTGATCTGGACCGAGCGCTCGACGTCGATCCCAAGTTTTTGGAACCGGAATATCCGTTCGAGTGGAGCGGCGTTTATAGCCTACAGCCGGGAACCTATGAGTTGCTGCTCCAGCCAGGACCGGACCCGGCGATGAGCGCCATGCTCCAGTCGGTCGCGGCCGCGACGGAAGAGGGCATGCGCGAAGCCGTTGAACCGGCGGTACTCGCATTTTCGGACGATGCAATCGAGCTAAAGCCTGGCGATTCTGTGACGCCGGGCGATCGGCTCTATAGTCTGGGGCTGGAGGGGGACGATCTGCGTTACCCCCTCGTGATTAGTCAAGCCGGCGCGTATGCCCTCTTTACAGAGCATCATCCGGACGAGTTCCAGGCTTATGTCGTGGATGCCAACGGAGCTCGGATCGCGCCGTTACACACTCGCGGATACAAGCCAGATCACGAACATGATGAAGAGGTCACCTCCGTGGGGATTACGACGCCGGGTAATCTCGAATTGAAGCGATTTCAGGGCTGGTTGCGTGAGCTATTGGCGACCAAGGGAACTGACATTTTTCGCATGAAAGGTATCTTGAGCTTCGAGGGGATGCCGGAACGCTACGTGTTTCAGGGCGTGCATATGTTATTCGATGGTCGCGAAGATCGCCCCTGGGGCGACGAGCCACGCCACAACACCTTGATCTTCATCGGCCGGAATCTTGATCGCGAGGAGCTCAATGCGGGGTTCAATGCATGTTTGGTTTAAGCAAAACGAAGACCGGGCCGCGCGAGATGCGCGAGTTGTGGCACCATGAGGGTGACGAGTACATCATCGACTTGGCTTGGTCCCCCAATGGACAATCGCTTGCGGCGGTGACCGTCGAGGGGCAAGTGCTGGTTCTATTGAACGCTCATCAACGGGAGCAGTCGCTGCGCCTTGGTTCGCACACCCTGGGTGCCACCTCGCTGGCATGGCGTTTCGATAGTACACGGTTCGCCACAGCGGGCCAGGACGGACTCGTAAAGGTCTGGGAGCCAGCCACTTCCACACCCATTCGAGAATTGCCCTCCGGCGGAAAGTGGGCAGCCAAAGTCGCGTACCGTCCCGGCAAGCGGGACCTAGCTTCAGCAGCCGACAAGCTTTTAAGGATTTGGTCGGATGACGGAAAGCCTATTTATGAATCAGACGACCATGCCAGCACGATTGCTGACATCGGTTGGAATCCCGATGGGAGCGCCGTCGCGGTAGCGGCATACAACGGCGTGACGTTACATGTACCTGGCAAACAGGCGCGGCCGCGCAAGTTCGAGTGGAAAGGTTCGAGTCTCGTTTTGGCGTGGAGCCCGAATTCGCGATTCATCGTCACTGGAGAACAGGATTCGACCGTACATTTCTGGCACGTGAAGACCGGCAAGGATGCACAGATGTGGGGCTTTCCCAAGAAGGTCTTAGAAGTGGCTTGGCATCATCGTGACGAGCGACTCGCAACCGGCGGCAGCGACACGGTCGTGCTGTGGGACTGCAGCGGCAAAGGCCCTGAAGGTCGTAAGCCGGAAATGTTTGAAGCGCACCCTGCCAGAATCACGCAACTGGCGTTTCAACATCGCGGAGACCTGCTGGCATCATCCGACAACGATGGATTCCTTTTTGTTTGGAATCCATTCAAGCAAAAGCTGCCCATTGCAGGCCAGGTATTCTCTTCGTCAATCTGCCGCTTGGCTTGGTCGCCCGACGACCGTTTGTTGGCGGTCGGTCAACAGGATGGAACGATCACGGTGTTGCAAAACGACAACTAATCGAGCGAGGTCAACACGATGATCGAAGACAACTTCAACGCACAGACTCGGAACTTACGTTTGGCCGTGGAACGTGGCACACCTCTTGCGACTCGACGCGATCAAGTGCTAGGGCAGTTAGTATTCTGTGACGGTTGCTGCTGTGGCCGAGTTGAGCGCGGTTTCCCTGCATTACCCAAGGACGCCATCAAGGCGCGATGGAAAGAACTGAAACTTAATTCCATCATTCAATTAACAATCAGCGGATGCCTGGGCCCTTGTGATCTGGCCAATGTAGCGTGCATCATTTCCTCGGACGGGCGCTGCGAATGGCTGGGCGGGCTTTCCGAGGCGTGGCAGTATGAGACGCTGATCTGCTGGGCGGAAGAATGTCAGCGAACGCGTTGTTTTCTACAGTTACCAGCAGCATTGGCCGTTCACCGGTTCGAACGATTTGAACGTCCATCGACGGAACCGCAGGCGTGTTCTCTATCAAGTGACGCATTAACCAAGCATCCCGCGTAGGCAGATCGATCCTCGAATGGATATCGGGTACTATGGTTTTGTGGTGGCTTCATGAGAGAATTGGCGAGCGATAATCTGCGCCAGCGTCTCCGCGAGGTGGGGCTACGCGCAACACCAGCTCGGATCGCGGTGGCTCGCTCGCTAATGATCGCGACCGAACCACTCACCCGTCTCGAAATTGGCTCTTCGGGGATTTCCGTGGCTGAGGAGTGTCGACGGGCGTACAGGTTCAAGAATGGGGAAGTGCATGGCGGACGGCGTGATCAGTGGGGCCGAAACCCACTGCATTCACCCTCAAAGGCTGCCTTTTCCCCTGTGTTTTCCGCCCATCGGGCTTTTGGGCCCAGCTTGGAGGAGAGGGGGCGCCGCGGGGACTGGGACCAGCACGTTCCCTGGAGTAAAACCGACGATTTTCCGGGATCCAGGCCCCCTTGCCACGAAATTCCCGGAAGAACCTCGAAATTGCCGACAATCTTGCGCGAATCGATTTCGACAAATCAACGGTGTTTCGCGTACTTCAGGATTTCATCAGCACTGGACTTGCAAGGCGGTTGGATGTCGGCGACCACGCTTGGCGTTACGAACAAACGTCCTCAATCCCTACAGGGACGAAGGGGCACGCTCATCCCCATATGCTGTGCGTTGACTGTGGGAGTGTTACATGCCTTGCGGACGCCGCAGATGATCTCAGGGTGCCCAAATCGGTCGGCGACATTGAGGAGATCATTCTCAAGGGACACTGCAAACCTTGCCAGGAAGCCAATCGCTGAAACCCTCGTCGGATAACCAACTGCGTCGAGTGAAACAGTCCTCAGCCAATTAATTGACAACGAGGCGAAGAAGATAGAAGCAGCCGATTATCAGAATCAAACCAGCGCGAATGTAGGGCCACGGAAGCCCCTGCAAACGCTTCGATTTCGGGAGTGGCTTAGTTCCAATCCATTGCAGAAAGATTCCTATCAACGACAAAGAACAAGCGATGCCTGCCGCGAACAGCGCAATAACGGCATACGCTGAGAAAGGAGAGCCCGTCGACATACTCGCAAAATAGGCTGCGAGTGCCGATGGACATGGCAGCAGACCGAAGGCGATGCCCAGAAGTGCGCTCATTGAATAGGATGAAGCGGATGATTCAAGCGGTTTTCCGCATTCGTGGCGATGGCTCTTGCACCCACATTTGGAAGGTATCTTTCTTGCTGCAGACCACCACATCCACCCCCCGACGGCAAGAACTAGGATGGCACTTACCCACTGCAGCGAATGAGTAACCGACGCATCGTGATGATTGTGATCACCTACGACCAAGTGCTGCGCGAGGTGAACGACGAGGGCGATTGCAATGAGCGAAACAGAATGAGCTATCCCACCTGAAATTCCAATCACAATCGGATGCCAAAAACTGCGTCCCCCTCCTGAAAGATAGACCAGCATCGCCGTTTTTCCATGCCCCGGTTCGACGGCATGCAGGGCCCCCAAAACAAATGCAAGCCCCAAGGTCACTTCATGAGAATGTGCGTGCATTGCGACTTGCCAGCCATCTTTGGGAAGACCTGGGAAGAACCGTAGCTGAAGACCACGAGGTAGCGGTCTTGGCGAACGCTGACTGCGAAATGTTTACGAAGTAAGAGGGGAAGTGGTTCGAAAAGATCCGAATTTTCAGGCTCTTCGGGGATTTCCGTGGCTGAAGAGTGTCGACGGGCGTACAGGTTCAAGAATGGGGAAGTGCATGGCGGACGGCGTGATCAGTGGGACCGAAACCCACTGCATTCACCCTCAAAGGCTGCCTTTTCCCCTGTGTTTTCCGCCCATCGGGCTTTTGGGCCCAGCTTGGAGGAGAGGGGGCGCGGCGGGGGTTGGGACCAGCACGTTCCCTGGAGTAAAACCGACGATTTTCCGGGATCCAGGCCCCCTTGCCACGAAATTCCCGGAAGAACCAATTTTCAGTAGGCTGTCGGCGAATCGAATTTTGCCACGGGCTTGCCAGGCGCCAATTGGTTCTAAGCTAGACGAATTTCGTCTGCTGTCAATCCCGGCATGATGGACAAGCGGATTTCCGACGACAACACATGCCAAATTCTCCGAGACTGGGAACTGCTCCAAAGCATGAATGGAATCCAGTCGGATCGCAACTTCCGTCGAAGCATTGGCGGCGGCGTTGAGTTAGACCGAGTGCTGGCACACGAAAAGATTGATCAGGCATTGCGGGCCGTCGACGCACAGCTTGGCAGCCTCGATTTACCATTCAAGGTGCCTGAATTGTCGATCCTTGCACTCCTTTGGCCGGGCGAGTTTTCAAAGCCTGAATCGCCCGTCGCGGAGCCCGAATCTTTCGATGACAAAAACAATTGACACTACGGCGTTTCAACCGAGACCGGCGATTCAGGAGTGTAGGTAAGCATGTCTCACCAGGATACGACACTTATATCATCGCTCAACTTGCTCACGTACCCGGTGTCCAGTACTTACTTCACGATGAAGCAGCATGATGCGCACTACGCCTCGCTTAAGTCGGTAGATACTCGGCGCGGACAGCACTCGGAACTTATCGATGTATGCCTATTGACGCTTGAAAAAACGATTCACGGCGGATGGGCCGGTTGGCCGTTACCCCATGCATGCCATACAGCGGAAAACGAAAAGACGCGGAAACGCGCAGGCTGAAAGCCATGGAGTTGCTGGACTCTGGGATGTCCCAGAGCCAGGTAGCCGCCGAGTTGGGCGTGACCCAGTCGGCGGTGTCAAAGTGGGTAAGCGCACGGCGGCAGGGCGGACAGGACGGCCTGAAGGCGAAGCCGCATCCTGGTCGCCCGAAGAAGCTGACGGAGTCGCAGGTAAAGAAGCTCGTGAAGATGCTTCTCGAGAGCCCTCGCAAGCATGGCTTCCCGACCGACTTGTGGACCCTCGCCAGGATCGCCGAACTGATCGAGCGGAAGTTCGATGTGTCGTACGACCCGTCCGGTGTGTGGCACGTGATGGCACGGTTGAACTGGTCGGCTCAGAAGCCCGAACGGCAGGCGCGGGAGCGGGACGCCGCAGCGGTGCAGACGTGGCGGACGCGGGATTGGGCCCGCATAAAAAAACGCCCGGCGTAGTCGCCGCACCATCGTTTTTGCCGACGAATCGGCCTTCATGCTCCAGCCCACGGTGCGCCGCACCTGGGCTCCCCGCGGCCAGACGCCGATCCTCAAGAGCTACGATCGCCACGATCGGCTCACCGCGGTGTCTGCGGTCACGGTCTCTCCGCAACGACGTCGGCTCGGCCTCGTGTTCGACCTGCTCGACCACAACCTCGCCACCGAAGACTTCGAACTGTTCGTCAGACGGTTGCTGCGAAAGATTCGCGGACCGATCACGATGGTCATCGACCGGCTCGGAGCGCACAAGAGCGCGGCCAAGCGACTGCTGGTCAAGTATCCCGCCCGGCTCACGTTCGAGTGGCTTCCGCCGTACTCGCCGGATCTCAATCCGACCGAGCACGTCTGGGGTCACACGAAATACAGCCGCTTGGCCAACTTCATTCCCGACGATCTTCTTCATCTTGCCAGGGTCGTCTCGGACGCGCTCAGGAAGACCCGGCGCGAGCAGCGGTTGCTCCGCTCGTTCTTCCGTCAGGCTGAACTCGATCTGTAGATCCTTGAAAGAACTATTCAAAGGTCAATAAAGAGGTGAATTTCCTATCCTAGGGCCGACAGCACACCGGAAGATCCGGCAAGCGGGGTGCTTGGAAGCAAGAGCGTGATAGCGGCTGGATCGTGCCCGCGCGATCATCAACCAGCTTGCCAACGGCCGCTTCAAGCGGAAGGCGGCCGACGGGCAAACGCTGACGGACATCCAGGACGGTGCCACCGCGGCTTAGCGAGCAAACGCAAACGTCCCTTAAAGGCCGGTTTCGCCATTTCGGATATTGCGGTTGTTTCCTTTGCTGCGATTGGCAACGCGAGTACGCTCATCCCGGTCCATGCAGAACTGACGACTCAGCAGGCGGCCGACTTGCGGATGGTATCTCGGCCGTTCCTCGTCGAGCGGCTCGAAATAGCGACATCCACTTCTATCTGGTCGGCACGCACCGTCGCGTCCGCTTCGCCGACGTGATGCAGTAGAAGGAACGCAACTCGCGCAAGCCGCCGCGCGAATGGGCCACGCTCTTGAAGCTCCGCGTCCCGAAGCACAAGACGCTGCCCGACGTCCTGACCGTCGACGAGGTGCATCGGCTCCTCGACGCCGTCCGGACTCCGCACAACCGGGCCTTC
>Ga0194134_10006563_pt1 | contig 10373 bp, 7 predicted proteins | sample TA2KigOff0mmetaG_FD_148602 | JGI IMG/M metagenome (GOLD analysis project Ga0194134, IMG submission 148602) | Freshwater microbial communities from Lake Tanganyika, Tanzania - TA2015056 Kigoma Offshore 0m | ecosystem: Environmental > Aquatic > Freshwater > Lake | place: Tanzania: Lake Tanganyika... | reverse complement strand
CAGTCGTAGGCATCCCACACCTGGGCATCGAGTTTGTAGGCGGCGCCAGGGAACTCGCCCAGCCGTTGGCCGCTGGGCTGGGCGGAGCAATAGGGACGGCTTCCCGGTTTGGCCAGGTATTGCTGGCAATGTTTCGGACCTGAAGGCATCGACCTTGCTCTCGCCGCGCCATCCTCGCCGATCTCGCCAGCGTTGGTGAGGTGCGCCATCGGTCCCCTGTAGCCACAGTGGAGCAGCACAGCAGCAGGCGCGGTGAAAGGTGTTGCGGTCGCCGTCGGCCTCGGCCTCGCCATCTGGGCTTTCTTCGGATGGAAGGAAGGTCTCGTGCGCCACGGCTGGACTGAGCACGGCCGCTGCATCAGTGAGGCCCAGCGCGACATGCCATCAGAGCGAGCAATCACAGCGTGCTCATCGGATGAGGCCTTCAACCGATGGCGTGATGCCACCTCGGGCAGCGGAGGGGACTGAGCCCCCCCACCCTTTGGGTCCTCCCCCCGCCCATTCCCTTGCGGGGCCGCGATCCCCCGGATTTGGCCAGCGTCAGGCCCCTATTCGCGGCTCACCAGGATGTGAGGGCCTCTGAAACCCCCTGCAATAGCTGGGTTTTGGCTTCGGCGCTGTTGCGCCACCCCAGGGCTTGCCCGCTGAGACGGGGCGCCAGCGCCAAAAATTGATCGCGCACCCGGCGGGCTCGGTCAGCGACGCGGGCCCTGATGGCATCGGCAGGCACCAACTCGCCAGCGGCCTGCCGTGCCTCCAGTTGATGCAGACCGGCTCGGGCTCGTTCCACATCGGCCTGTAGCTGCTCCAGCGGTGGCAGCTCGGCTGGCATCGCCATGGTGATCGGCGGCTCTGGCTCCTGCCTCGGCCGACGTGGTGGGCGGATGCTGCTGAGTGCCGCGTTGATGCTGGTGAGCATGAGGCTGTAGGCAGCAGGGCTGCTCTGGCCGGGCAACTGCTGCGCCACATCGGCAGCCCAGCGCCGCATGGCCCGCTGCATCGCGCAGAGCACCTGGCGCTCTCCCTCGCGTGCCTCCGCTGCTTCGCAGAGCCTGCCTTCCTGCTCCCGGAGCTGGAGCAGCAGTGCCCGCCCTTGCCACCAGACGCGACGGCTGCGCTCCAGGGCCAGCTCCTGCCGTGGTGAGAGCTTGCCGGTCGCCGCTGGTGTCTGGAGCCGCTGCCATGCCGCCATCAGCGCTGGCAGGTCCACCTGAGCTGGGCGGCCGGGGCGGATGCAGGCCCGCAGGGTTGGCTCAGCCTCCACGATCCGCCGCAGGGTGGTGAGGGGCATGGCCAGGCGCCGGGCTGCCTCGCGCAGGCTCACCTGTGTGGGCTCTGCCATGTCAGACCTCCGGGGGCGCCACCAGCGGCCAACCGTCGGCAGCCTCGGCAGCCGCGAGACGGCGGCCCTGCGCGATGCCCTCGCGGGCGCCGCAGAGCCAGATCGACCGCTGTTCGGGGGTGAGCCAGCCGGGCGGCACCGGCAGGGGGTCGGGCCGCAGTGCAGCAGTGGCAGCGCGGCGGATCAGGGCTTCGGTTTCGGTGGTGTCCATGGTCGTTGGGGGGTGTTCTGAGGGGTGTATCGGTGTATCGCTTGCGGATCTGGGGCCGATACACCAGATCCCTTGCTGTGACTGGCTTTGTATCGGTGTATCGCTTGTATCGGTCTAAATAAGTAAGTAGTAAGAACAGCCCCATGGCCGCCTCAGGGCGGACGTTCTCTCTCTCCCAACCAATGGGTTGTGGTGCGCGGTGGCGATACACCGCAACACCGATACAAACCCAGTGGCCATGCGGGTTTTGCCGTATCGCCTGATGGGGTGGGCGATACAAACCCAGGCCCCGCCTAGGCCGGACGGTGTATCGCTCGGCCCGTATCGCCTCATGCCAGCACCTCCCAGGAAACGGTGCAGGCGCGAGCGAGCCCCAGTACTGGGAAGCGCACCATCCCGGCTGCATAGGCGCCTTCCAGATCCAGCAGGCGGGCGCGGTGGCCGCCGTCCCGCCATTTGGTCTTGCCGTAGATGGGCGCCAGGGCCTCTGCGGTGTTCGCAATCGCCAGGCCAGTATCCGTGGCGCGGATGCCACGGCGGCCTAGAGCTTTGCGTGCCTGTTCGGCATCCTCAGCGCCGCTGGGTGTGCGGGCCAGCTCCACCAGCTCGCGGATGGTCACACGGCCAGTGCCGGTATCGGAGCGCCACTGTTCTTCGTGGCTGAGGAGGTGCTCAAGGCATTGCCGACTCTCCGCCGTGGAGTCCTGCTCCTCTGCCCCGGCCTCGCCGAGGGCCAGGCCCGCACTCCAGTCGATGGAATCGAGCCAGTCGAGTGCCTGCGCGTCATCAACGGCGGCGGTGCTCACCAGCAGATGGGCACCGGCCAGCAGGGCCCCGTAGGTATCCCCTGCACGGGCAGCAGCCCCCCGCCTGAGCTGCCCTTCAACCACGCGGCGGAAGGTGGCCACATTCGCCCTGAGGATGGGCACGTGGTTGACGGCGCGGCGCAGCAGACGGGCGCCGGTTTCCGCCGTCAGCAGCTCACGCACCTGGCGGTCCACATCGGCCCACTGGGCCTGCTCCAGTTGCTGGCGGCCAACCACCACGGTGCGGCTGCGATCAGCCGGGTTCGTGATCGTGGTGTTGATGCCCACCATCGCCACGCTGGAGCGGACCGCATAGCTGATCGCCTGCCCGTGGGTCGTGCCGCGATCAGTCGGGCTGCCGTCGTAGCTCAGCCGCGCAAGGCGCAGGTGGCCCTCCCGGCGGCCGTGGTCTTCTCCTTCTGATTCGTCGATCAGCACCGGCAGGGTGTCAGCCCTGAGTAGCTGACGGATCCCCGCTTCGCTGCTGTTGCTGCGGCTGATCGCCAGCCCGGCCAGCAGGGGCTCCAGCACTCGCTCTCGGGTGTAGGTCTTGCCGCTGCCGAACTTGCTTGTGAGCTGGAGCACCGGCCGCTTCTCCAGGGCGCCGCCGACATTCGCCAGCACGGCCCAGCCCAGGAGATGCAGGTGATCGAGGGGGGTGCTCCAGCCCATCGCCTCCACTGCGCTGAGGATCCGCTGGCCCTCGGCATCGCTGAGCGGTGCCACCGTTCGGTCGACGGCCAGCGTTGGCAGGCATGCGTAGTAGTTCGCGCTGCGGTGGTCAGCCAGGCCGATCTCAACACCGTCGACCTCCAGCCGGTCGCCCAGGTGCCAGATCACCCGCTCGCCCTCCATCCACACCCCACGGCCCCGGATCCGCTCAGGTGCGAACACCCCTGCGGTGTTGGCTGCTTCGATGACCTCGCTACAGGCCCCTGGCCAGTCGATTCCGTCTTTGCCCTTGTAGTGGAAGCTCTCCCACCATCCGATGGGGGCGAGTTGCAGCAGCGGCCCGGCGGTGGCCGTCGGCTTGATGCTGGCGATTTGTCCGGTCTGGCGGTGTTGATACCAGATCTGTTTGCGCTCAGCGCACCACCCCAAGACGCGGTAAGGGCGGTTCTCGCCGTCGTCTCCAGCTTGTGGCGTCACCTCCACCAGCCGCATAGGCGCTGTGGGTGTTGGTGGCGACTCAACCTGAGTCTTGTTCTCCTTCGCCCAGGCGGCTGCCTGCTCGGGGGTCCAATCGGCATCCGCAAGATCCCATCCCTGCACGGCATCGGGTGGGTTGGACACCATGAGGACAGTGGCTGCACCGGCGCGGTAAAGGATCTCTGCGAGCTGTGCCATTGCTTGGCGGCCGGGCTCGTCGTTGTCAGGCCAGAGCACGACCTTGCGGCCAGCCAAGGGTGTCCAGGTGGTCCTTTTCAGCGCCTTGCAGCCCCCGGACCAGGTGCAGCAGATCACCTGGGGGAACAGCCGCTGGGCAGCTTCCCAGGCCTTCTCTCCCTCAACTACCAGTACGGAGGAATCGGGGCGTTCTTCAAGCGGATGGCTCAACAGCAGCGGTCGAGCACCCTTGGGTGCCTTCCATTCCCAGGTGGTGCCGCTCCAGGTGCGCGGGCGGATCTGCTTGCCGGGGAAGCGATAGACGTAGAAGGTCGAGCTGTAACGCCAGACGTTCTCGGCTCCCGCGGAGGGGGGAGCGGTGGGCTCCACCTCCAGGATTCCGGCTGTTTGAGCGTGGCCGGGATTCCCGGCCACGGGCTGCCTTCCTCCTTTTCTGACGGCGCTTTGGGGCCTGTCGAGGATGTACTTGGCCCAGAGGCCGTTGGCGGTGTCGCCGGTGAACGCCCACCGCTGCCCACCTCGCTCGATCACGTCACCAGGCTTGAGGCCCTCGGGCGGATGGTGGCTGCTGCCGTAATGGCAGAGCACTTGCTCAGGGCCGATGCGACAGTCGCCATCCTTCTCCCGGCCGCAGATCGGGCAAGGGTTGCTCCGGCTGCTGGGGCGCCATTCCACATGCGGCGCGGCTGTCATCAGCGCACCTCCTGCCGTAGTACGGCGGCGATCTGCTCCAGCTCGCTCCAGCGGTAGGCACGCTTCAGGCCAACGCAGGCAGGCGGGCGGTTTGGCCACAGCCGCCGGGCCACAGCGGCAACGCGCCGGGGATTGGTGGCGCCAGATCGCGCCAACTCAAGCCATGTGGTTTCGTCTCGCAGCCAAAAGCTCAGCGGCTGACGTGCGTCAAAATGAGGTGGGCAGCGATGCCCTCCCACCCCAAACGTGGGTTTGCTCATGATCTTTTAGAGGGTCGTGAGATCGGGAGCCCGGAGACGCCAATCAGCGGGTTCCCAGGAAGGCCCTCGGAGCGATCCGGGGGCTTTCTGTTGTTCAGGAGTGAGGGGTAGGGGGTGAGCCCCCACCCCAGGTGGTGCCGCCCCGAGGGGCACGGTCAGCTGTGGCAGGACAGCCCATGAGCCACCACACCAGGGCACCGCTCAGCAGCGGCATCAGGCCGCCACGGTCAGCCGCACGATGGGCCGGTGATCCACCACGGCGCAGCCGAACGCGTGCTCGGACTTCACCCGGAAGTTGCCGGTCTCGAACTGCGTTTCGCTCTCCAGTTGCGGGGCGGGCGCGAGACGGCCCAGCTCCAGCGGACGGCGGGCGCCAGCAGGCAGCAGGTAGACGAACTGCTGACCCAGTTGTGGATCCACCGCAACCTCCAGATTCCGCCACGGGTTCACGTTGGCGGGCTCAGCCGCTTGCAGCGTGTCGCTCAGGAGCTGGCGCACGGTCAGCTCGATGTCGGGGCTGCACAGGATCGCGCCGGGCTCCTGATACAGGAACCGGCCGCCGATGGTGGTTTGGCGCCGCAGCTTGGCGACGGCCTCGCCGAGCGAACCGATCCCGAGTGGCCCGACCACGGTGTTGCCGTGGTCGGCATGAAACAGCCGCTTGCCGTCAGGGGCGATGCCGCCCAGGGCATTGCCCTCCAGCAGCTCGGCGAGGGCCTCGGCCTCCGCCTCCAGCATCGCGGCGCCCAGCTCATTGATGGCCTGATCCAGCCCGGCCAGATCGTCGTTCGCCAGGCTCTCGGGGGTAAAGGCCAGGCCCAGGCCATGCCGGGTGGGCTTGTAGCTGGCGGCTTGCTCGCTGGCATTGCCGAACTTCACCTCGCCACCTTCCTTGATGGGCTGCGCCTTGCCCACCAGGCCCACATCCAGGGTGCTGGCCTCGCGGTTGTCGGCCAGTTGGCGCACAGTGGCAGCCATCCGCACGCCCTGCGGTGCATTGGCGAACTGGGCCAGGAGCAGCCGGTTACCGCTGCCGGTAAGGGCCAGGGGGAGATCCGAGGTGCTCAGGGCTGAACGCATCACCTCCACCCCGTTGCGGCCACGGTGACCCATGGCACGCAGCTCCAGCCAGAGCGGCTGCTCTGCCTTGCGCTCCCAGGCCCGCTGCACGGCGACCTCCAGGGGTGCCTGTTGATGCCCGGTCGGTTCAGTGACGCGAACGTGGGTGCGGGTCGGGGCCGCAGCCTCGCGGGCTGCCATCCGGTTGATCAGTTCTGCGCTGACCTGCTGAACCGTCAGGCCCTGCTCAACGAACTGGGCCGCCAGCTCGGGCATACGGGCGGCATCGCATTGGCGCTGGATGCTGCTGCACCGTTCCCGCTCAGCACGGGTCACGGCCTCAGTGGTCTCGGGTTTGGTCGGTGTTGCGGTCATGGTTGGGCCCTCCAGGGCATCAGGGTTTGCAGCGGCACTGCGGATCACGCAGGCCGGATCAGCGGGAACAGGGGTGAGGCTTGCCTCACGGATCCGCCAGCGGGTGGCGATCTCGGGGCCGAACCGGTTGCCGCTCAGCTCCAGCACCTCGGCGCCAACGGACACGCCGACGGTTCCGGTCTTCACCAGAGGCCAGGCGGTCTCGGCAGCAGGTGCATCGGCGATCACGGCCAGGGCCCGCAGCTCACCGGCGACAAGCTCAAAACGCTCCAGGCGCCCAGCGATGGCTCCCACCGTCCGGTCGTGATCCAGCAGGAGGGGCACAGGGCCGCTCGGGAACTCAACAGCTCCCTCACGGCACGGGAGCACCATCCCTCCGATCTCGGCCTCGGTGGCCACCACGACCGTGGCGCTGCGGGTGGTTTCGTCTGGGGTGGTCGGCACAGCGGCCAGCCGCACTGCGCGGGTTAGAAGCTCAGCCTTCGCCATGGCTCCGCTCCCATGCGAGGGCTGGGGCCTTGCTGTCAGGAGCAGCCATCAGCTTCTCCAGCCCCTGGCGGATCTGGAGCTGTTCCGCTGTGGCACGGGCCATCAGCGCGTGCAGCTCGGCCACCAGTTGGAGCAGAACCAGGCCGTGCATCCGCTGCTCCAGCCCGCCCAGTTGGATGCGGGCGTGGCCGTCGTCAGGGTGAGCAGCCCACACCGTCAGGCCGAGGCCCCGATGGGTGATCGGCTCTGCCTTCCGCGGACTGCGGCCCTGAGCGGCCTGCTCCTGAGCGGCAGTCACTGCACGGGAGCAGAGCCCGGCCAGAGAAGCGAGGGTGGGCAGATCGAGAGGCTGCTTCACCTCCTCGGCATCGGTGTTGGCCATCGCCAGCTCGCCGTTTGCGAGATCGACGGTGAGCACGGCTTCATTGCCAATCAGATCTTCGCCGTAGCCCAGTAGCCCTGCACCGGTGGCGATCACACCTGGCCGTAGCTCTTGCCTGACCTGTGCAATCAGTTCCGCCGAAGGCTCGGGCAGGAATCCGGCACCGCTGCTGCCGCCGATGACTGTGCAATGCCGCTCAAGCTGTTCGACCTCGGCTGCGATCAGATTTTGCTCGTTCGCAATTCTGCGGAGACGTGCGGCAATTGAGCTTTCAGCGCCTTGAAGTTCAGCTCTGAAGTGCTCCAGTCCCCAAGCAATGGCATTCCTCGCACCAGCAGCCGCACCCTTGCCTGCACTGGCTCGTATTAACCATTTCTCGGTCTCCTCGTCACAGCGAAATGCAATCTGTCTCGTGTATCCAGGCGGACGCCCCATAGCCCCTCGGCCGAACTCCACGTTTACGGTACCAACTGGTACCAGCCTTGGCAAGCCACGGAGAACGGCATGCGCAGCAGTGGGTTTGCGCCGCCTTCCTGAACAAGTGGTAAGCGTATTCGGCCAGCTTCTCCCGGGACAAGGCGATTGGCTGAAAAAGTCAGCGCCTTGACCCAGTGAGTCAGCAATAGCCGAAAGTAAGAGCTATTGATTGCAGCTGCTTGACTTAAAATATCCTCTGGGATTCTCTATTAAATAGGTAAAAGTATTTGCAGGTCTAGTACAGATTTCTCAACCTTCTTCTCGATTGAAGGGCGAATATTCTGGCGTACTAAAAAGAGGTTCGGCTTGCTGAACTGCCTCTTTGTGCCTCTGCTGGGCGAATCTTTCCTGCTGGAGCATAGCGACCTATATTCTTGAAAGAAGATCAGTTTTCTTTGTCTCAAATTCAGATTCGGACAAAATTCCCGCTTCCTTCAGTTCGGCGAGCTTTTTGATTTGTTCAAGAACATCGTTATTACCATCCGATGGCTTCCCGGCCCCGCTACTAGGAGGCGTCATGAGCTCTCTCGCTTTCGTGACAACCGCATCGGGGTCACCTATCTGGATCCATTTAAGTTCTGACTCGTTGCCAGACATCTTGATGGATATTGACTTGCCCATGAAGCCTTTGGAAACCTCTATTGCGGAAATCTTTTCATACGGAAACGTTTCTAGATTGTAGCCGGAAAAGCGCTTGCCATACATTATTACCCTCTTCTCAGTCGCTACCATGATCCCGTTTTTTACGGTTTTGGAGCCAAGACTTTTTGTTTCATATGCTCCATAACACGATGCGAGTATGTTTTCGCCTGATTCAAGATGTTCTGCAATTGCGGAAATGTTTGAATCGTAGTTAGCCATAAGACCCGAGACCTGAGTCCTTATAACCTTAGTTCGACCTGGCCTATGCTGCAACAGAGAGAACTGCACCGCTTGCGGTTATTTCTCCGGTGCCTGCCGGGCGGCCGATTGTCCGTTCTGCGACACCGTGGCGGTCTCGTGGCTCTTGGGGTGTTTGGTCTCGATGGGCGCCGCCAGGCTCAAAGCTGCGGCCCTTCTCTACTAACCCACAAAGGGCGTAGCCAGGCTTGGTTTGCTGTGTGCGACGTGAATCAGCCGCTCAGCTTCACCGCCACAACATGCCCGCCTGATACTTCGACCCGATCCACTGCCCGCAATACCTGCCGCCGAACAGCAGGTGTGGTGAACAGATCTGGGCCGATGGATGGCAGCACAGCAGCGAGTCTCGCGGCGGCGGCAGCCTGCCCCTCCAGTTGCTCAACATCAGCCCGAGACTCGGCCTCGGCTGCTGCCACGCGGCTCTCCAGGCCCAGCACCAGAGCCCGAGCCTCAGGCAGCCCCGTTGCAGCCAGCAGGCCCCGTGCCTGCTCAAGTTGCTCCACCAGTTCGGCCGGTGCTGCCCCCTCGCCAGCAACAGCTCCAGCCGAGCGGTTATTGCCGAGCATCAGCCCCGCCACACGCTCCGCCTCGGCCACCAGGAGTGGCAACAGCTCGTAGCAGAGTTTCCGCTCTGAGATCCCCGGCTGATCGCACAGGCCAACAGCGCGGCGGGCACCAGCACACCGCAGAGTGCGGATGGATTGCCCGTCCGCCCGCTTTTTGGTGCTCTGCTGCCTCAGGCGTCGCCCACAGGTACAGAACGCCACGGCCGTAAAGCTCGGCATCCGATCAGCATCACTGCTGCGCCGTCTGGCAATCGCCCTGCCCTTTTCTGCGTTCTCCGCCAGCAGTGCCAGCACCCGACGAGCAGTGCTCCCATCCACCAGGGCCGGGTGAGTGTTGCGGGTGAGTTGCCATGCCTCCCACGGCAGCCTTCGGTAGCTGGCCTTCCCGCTGCCATCGGCCGACTCGATCCGCTCGTAACGGTTGGCGGTGGTGTGCCCTTGCAGCTCAGCCGCCACCAGCTCCAGCCACCCCCTCACGCTCTCGTGATGCCAGGCCAGCGCCTTTTTCAGCAGCGGCCCAGGATCACTGCCCGCCTCCCGAGCGGCCAGTTCCCTCAGCCGGTCTTTCCACTGCGCAACAGAAGACCAGACCGCTGCCGTCTTCAGATACAGGCCCACCAGTTGCTCAGCAGCGGCAGCAACGGTCAGCTCCCCCACCAGGTCCCGATCATCCACGACGTAACGGCGACCCTCACCGCTTCCCTCCAGCCGCAGGCCAAACGGTGAGCGCCTGGCCCTTGGCAGGCCCTGCTGAGCAGCGTGGGCATAGTGCCGCCGTAGTCGTGATCCGATCTTGCGGCTTTCCATCTCTGCATCGAACGCGGCCCGCTGCCGCAGTTCTTCGGCCTCGGGTGCGTCGGAATCAAGCCACGGCTCACTCCAGAACTTCCAGCCGGTGCCGGTCCGGGCGCAGAGGGCGAAGAAAGCCCGCGTTTCGTACAGATCGCGGGCCAGCCGGTCGGAGCGATCCGCCCAGACTGTGCTCACCTCCCCAGATCGCACCAGCTCTAACAGCCGCTGCCATTGCGGGCGGGCTGCGCTGCGGCCGCTCTCTTGCTCTAGCAGCAGATCATCAGGCGCCACTCCAGCCCGTAGGGCCGCTGCCCGTTGCCGCTCCAGGCTGGCTAGCTGGGCTGGGTCTTCGGTCGAGACCCTGGCGTAGGCGACAGGCCGCCGCTCAGAGCCTGATCGGTGCGTTGTCCCCCCGGAGGATGCAGTGGCTGATGCTCCAGTCGTAGTGGGACCAAACCTCTGCGGGGAGCTTGTAGTCAGCGCCGGGGAACTGGCCAAGCAGCACACCTGAGGGCTGAGCAGAACAGTAGGGCCTGCTGCCTTCTCTTGCTAAATACTGCTGGTGGTAGGCCTCCGCGAAATAGAAGGGCTTGCCGCTGGCCAGCTCCGTGGTGATGGCGCCGCGGCCGGCCGCCGTGAGCAGCGCCTGGTAGCGGTCGCGGGAGGCCTCCGCC
>Ga0194134_10006552_pt1 | contig 10380 bp, 8 predicted proteins | sample TA2KigOff0mmetaG_FD_148602 | JGI IMG/M metagenome (GOLD analysis project Ga0194134, IMG submission 148602) | Freshwater microbial communities from Lake Tanganyika, Tanzania - TA2015056 Kigoma Offshore 0m | ecosystem: Environmental > Aquatic > Freshwater > Lake | place: Tanzania: Lake Tanganyika... | reverse complement strand
ACCTGCTCGAGAGCGATCGCGAGCACGCCACCGCCGTGGAAGCGGCCCTGGGCGAATCGCTCCAGATGCTGCTGCTCGATGCACCCGAATCCGTCCGCCCCACGGTGGTGACGGCCAAGGAGCATCGCGGACGCATCTCGTTCGCCACTGCCTCGATCCAGCGCCATGCCACGACCGAGCGCGGCGATGTGGAGGGTGCTCTCCCGCTGCTTGACTTCGTGCGCGCAGCCGGTGATGCAACGAAGGTCGCCGAGTGCCTCTTGGGCGACACGTGGCTCGTCAACGATCTCGATGCAGCGCTCCTGATGGCGCAGGGCGGCTTGCGCGGTGCGCGCATCGTCACCCCGTCGGGCGACCTGATCGATCGCCACGGCGTCGTGACCGTAGGTGCGGCCGATGCAGCCGTGGGCGGCTTGCTGAGCCGGCGCGCCGAGATGGCCGAGCTCGTGGCTGCCACGCGCGCCCTGGGAAGGCGGATCGAGGGTCTTGAGGGCGAATGCAACGCCTTGGCCAGCGAAGGCGAGCAGGCGCGTGCGCGCCATCGAAGCCTTGACGAAGCCTTGCAGACCGCGCGTCGAGATGCCGTTGAGGCACAGTTCGAGGTGGACCGCGTTGAGCAACTCCTGGCCCGTGTCGAGCGCGACCGCGCACGGCTCGTGGATGAGCGTCGCGATCTGGAGTCGCGTCGCCTGACGATCAGCACGGAGCGGCGCGAGGCTGGCGAACGCCTTGCTGCGCTTGCGGAGGATGCTGCCCGTGCACAGACCTCCGCCGTCGAGGCAGCGGCCGCGCTTCAGCAGGGCCAAGTCGAGGCCGAACAGGCTGGCGAATCCTTCAACGCAGCGCGCATCAGGTCATCGCAAGCCCAGTCGGTGCTCGACGCGACGCGACGTGAGAGCGGGATCCTTCGCCGCTCCATCGATGATCTCGGCGCACGCCGAGCCACGCTCGAAGACCAGCATGCGCGACGCCATGGCCAGCTCGATGAGTTCGCCGCCGCAATCCGTGCGGCCGAGGCGGACCGCGATGCCGCGCTCGGGCAGGAGCGTGCCGCAGCAACCGCGCTCGTGGCGATCGCAGAGCGGTTCACGCAGGCGACACTTGCCAACGAGCAGGCCTCCGAGTCGGTGCGGTCCGAGCGCGAAGCGGGCCAGGAGACCGAGCGGCAGTGGAATGCCGCGGAACTCTCCCGTCGTGAGGCCACCATCAAGATCGAGAACCTTGTGGCGTCCACGCTCGAGGAACTCGGGCTCGATCTGGCCCTCGGTTATGCACTGCACATTGCCGAGCGCGAGGCCGGCACATTCGTCACGCCCGATCGCACCGAGGCCGGGGCGGAGGCCGATGGCCTGCGCGAGGAAATCCGTCGGCTTGGCAATGTGAACCTCGATGCCATTGATGAACTCACGCTGCTCGAGACCCGCTTCAATGATCTTGGCACGCAACTGGCCGACATCGACCAGGCCAAGTCGCAGCTCGAGGTGCTTGTGGGCGAGCTTGATCGCATCAGCCGCGTTCGCTTCGAGGAGACCTTCAACGCCGTACGCACCAACTTCGGCGGCACCGACGGCATGTTCCGTCGGCTCTTCGGTGGCGGCAGTGCAGACATGTTCCTCGTGCCCGACGAGGAGGGCAATGTGGACTGGCTCGCAAGCGGCATCGAGATCCGTGCGAAGCCGCCCGGCAAGGAGCCTCGCGTCATCAGCCAGCTCTCGGGGGGCGAGAAGAGCATGACCACGGTTGCACTGCTCCTGGCGATCTTCCAGAGCAAGCCCGCTCCCTTCTGCATCCTCGACGAAGTCGATGCGGCGCTCGACGAGGCCAACACTGAGCGCTTCGCGACAAGCCTCCATGGCTTCCTCGATCGCAGCCACTTCATCGTCATCACGCACCACAAGCGGACGATGCAGCACTGCCACAAACTTTACGGCGTCACCATGCCGCAGCGCGGCGTCAGCCGGCGCGTGGCGGTGCGGTTCGAGCAGGTCGGCAACGACGGTCGCCTGAGCAAGGATGCGGTCGAGCAAGCCGAGCGTGAAGCCCAAGAAGCCGTCGGCAGCGCCTGACGGCGATCGTGGTGCTCAGGCCTTGACGAAGGTCCCGCGCGTGCGGTCCTTCATCACTCCTGGGAAGGCCAGCACCTGGTTCTGCATGGCGACATACACCCCAGGCGCCACGATCTGCACGGCAAGCAGGGCCTCGGTCAGGTTCTGCGGCGCATCGGTATCCCGGAGTTCGTAGGGCCGCATGGAACCCGTGAAGATGACGGGCTTGGTCAGCGCTCCGTCATGCAGAAGCTGCGCCAGGACTGCCTCGCCGCTCACCGTCAGGCGGTCGGTGCCATGCACCACGACGACGCCATCGTGATCACACAGGGCCTTGTGGACCGTTGCTGCGATGAGTGCATGGTCGTCCGGTGTCATATCAAGGCTGTCCTTGTTCATGAGCGCAATGCGTGACACGCTCACGCCGCGCAAGTCCAGGCCCGCAAGCATGTCATCCAGTACGACCTCGCGGTTGGTCAGCCCGCCCGACGCGGAGTCGTAGGTCTTCTCGATCGTGCCACCGGTGCTGATCAGGGCGATGCGCTTCATGAAGGTGCGAAGCGTAGTCGATGAGTGGCCGTCCGCAGTGGATCGGACAGGCGATCGGCTTCCGATCACGCCCACTCGACAGTGCAGCCCGACTCGGTGCAGACGATGCGACGGGTCGAACCCTTGACCGGCGTGACGGATGCCCGGCTGTCCGCGCATCCCTTCAGAAGGCCTTGGCGCATGGCTCGTGCGAGCGCAGCCACGGCCCAGGTCAGGCCCACGGGATTCGCCATGATGGTGCCCGACTCGGCGTGGATGCTCTTCGCGAGTGCGTCGAGTGCGTCGCGCTCCTCCGGGCGGTTGCGGGCGGCCAGCGCCAATCGAACCTGAAGGTCAAGGATCGCACCCAGCCCGCTTGGCACGGCACCATCGTGGTGAGAACGGATCTGCACCGGCAGGCCGTCACCGCTGAGGTTGGCCCACCAGCGCCCGTCGTGCGAGAAGTGCATGCGCGCATGACGCTCGATGGTCTGGGCGCGTGTGAGCCAACAGGCTTCGCCGGTTGCGCGCCACAGCGTCTCAAGCCCAAGACCCAGGCACGCCAGGTCTGTGAGCGTCGCGCGTGGGCCAAGGACCGATCCGATCCGCGTGCGGTGCCAGACGCCATCGTGCTGGTGCCCTGCCCAGATCGCCTCCGCGATGCCGGCAGCACGCCGGACCATTCGGTCATCACGCAGAGCCATCCCAGCTGCAGCAAGTCCCTCTACCAGCAGGCCGTTCCATTCGAGGATGATCTTCGTATCACGCCGCGGTCCGCGTCGCGCATCGCGCGCCGTGAGCAAGTGGGCGCAGGCGGCTTCGATGGCGGAGCTGCTGTGCCAGGGACGGCGCGTGGGAACGACCATCGGTGGAGCATCCGCGTGATGGGGATCGCGGAAGTTGGTCCGGTCCAGGCCCAGCGCCGTAATGGCTTCGGTGCGAGTCGCGACATCAAGCGATGCGAGCGCTGCCAGCGCCTGCTCAGGGGTCCAAAGGTAATTCAAGCCTTCGCGTCCATCGACCTCGGCATCGAGTGCCGCAATGCACGCGCCGTCGTCTGCAGCCATCTCGCGCTCGATCCATGAGAAGGTTCGGCGCATGCCCGCGGACCAACGCTCATCAGGCGAGCGTGCATGCTCGGCGGCAAGCAGTTCGAGCAACTGGCCGTTGTCGTAGAGCATCTTCTCGAAGTGCGGTACGGTCCAGGTCGCATCCACGCAGTACCGGTGGAACCCCCCGCCGACCTGATCGAAGAGGCCGCCACCGACCATCCCCTCGAGCGCGCGCGTCACCGTGGGTTGCAGCGTCGGCAGTTCGTGAGCGGTCTCGCGCACCAGCCGCGCGTAGCACGGCTGCGGAAACTTGGGCGCACCGCCGAAGCCGCCATTGGTGGTGTCCTCAAAGCGCAGCAAAGCCTGCGCCACCTGAAGTGGAAGCGAGGCAGGAATCGGCGCGGCCGGAAGGGCTTGCGTGAGGACATCTTCAACGATCCCGCCGATGTGGTTGGCCTGGGTGATCACCTCCTTCCGCCGCTCGACCCACGCGGAGCCCAACATGGCCAGAACCTTGGCAAATGATGGCCGTCCGTGTGCCTCGCGCGGTGGGTAATAGGTCCCGACATGGAACGCACGCATGGAGTGGGGATCGATGAAGCCGTTCAGTGGCCATCCCCCGCTCGCCCGACCATCAGTCATCTCGGTGACCACCTGACAGGCGGTCATCAGCCATTCATCGACGCTCGGATGCTCCTCGCGATCCACCTTGATGGCGATGAACCGGTCGCGAAGCATGTGGCCAATGGCAGGATCCTCGAAGGATTCCCGTTCCATGACATGGCACCAGTAGCACGTGCTGTAGCCGACGCTCACGAAGAGCGGACGATCGAGGCGCTTGGCGAGCTCGATCGCCTCGTCGCACCAGGGCCACCAGTCGACTGGATTGGCCGCGTGCTGGAGCAGATACGGGCTTGTGCATGCTCCGAGGCGATTGGCGGTGGTTCGGTCCAGTCCCATGTGGCTGCGGCTACTCTATGCGTCACGCATGGATGCGGACCTCCCCCTGCTGCTCGCAGAATTGGCACCCCTCGCTGGAGTGGGCGCTGGATGGCTTGCCATACTCGGCGCGCTCGGGATCGTGCTCTTGGCTCGCGGAGCGCGCATGCTTCCGCTCTTGGTGCTCGTCGCGGGAGGCATCGCCGGATGGGCGCTGGGCATCCGTCTCCACCAGTCCTTCGCCCTGCGTGTCCCGGAGTGGGCCGCCGCACTGTCCGTGGCGGTCGTCGTGGCCACGATCAGCGTCGTGTTCCTGCGCATCGGCGTTGCGTGGATGATGGCCCTCATGGCCAGCACGCTGTGCATCCTGCTGTCGTGCGCGATGATCGATCGCGGCGTCCTGAATCCCGCACCCGCACCGATCGTTCGCGGCGGCGCAGCGTTGACGGATGGGAGTTCCGCTCCCATGCTCGGCGAGGCCGAGCCCACGCCGCGCGATCTGGCGCCGACGCTGCTCGAGGCGATGGCACGCAGCTGGGCCGATGTGCCAAGCGATGCGGGCTTCATCGCACGCACGACGGGCGCGTGGCGCCACATGCGCGCGCGAACCGATGCATGGTGGGCGCGCCTGCCGTCGACAACGCAAACCCTGGTCTCTGCCTTTGGCTGGGGGGGCTTCGCTGCGGGCTTCGTCGCGGCGATCTTCTTTGCGCGCGGGGTACCGGTCCTGCTGACGGCGATCGTGGGTTCTGGCTTGGCGATCGCCTCGTTGTCCAGTTTCATCGAGCGGCTCTCGGGCGGTCGCATGGCGCTGCCGCCGCAGCCGTGGCCATGGCTGATGTTCATCGGAGGCGGCGTCGTGCTGGGCCTCCTGCTCCAATCTGGCCGCACCACCAGCAAGCCCACGCAGGCCGCGGACAGCGCCACCACCGACCATGGATGACTTCACCTATCGACACGGCGGGCTGCACTGCGGCAGCGTCGCGGTTTCCTCGATCGCCGAGCGGTTCGGCACGCCCACCTACATCTACAGCGCGGCCACGCTCCTTGATCATCATCGAAAGCTCGCCCGTGCCTTCGCGGCGCTCAACCCGCTGATCTGCTATTCCGTGAAGAGCTCCGGCAACATCAACCTCTGCCGGCTGCTCGCGCAGGAAGGCGCGGGCATGGATGTCGTCTCCGGCGGCGAGCTGCACCGTGCGATGGCGGCGGGTTGCGCTGCGGAACGATGCGTCTACGCCGGCGTAGGCAAGACCGATGCCGAGATCGAGTTCGCAATCCTTCAGGGCGTCGGCGTGCTCAACGTGGAGAGCGAGGCCGAGTTCGAGGTTGTGGCGTCGATCGCCGCACGGTTGCAGCGGACCTGCGTTGCGGCACTGCGCGTGAATCCCGATGTCGATCCCAAGACCCATCGCTACACGAGCACCGGTCGCAAGGAAACCAAGTTCGGCGTGGACATCGAGCGAGCGCGGGCCTTCTTCGCAGCGTACGGCGGCGATCGCTGGTGCCGCCTGACTGGCATCCACCTCCACATCGGGAGCCCGGTCTACTCGGTGCAGCCGTATGTCGATGCCATCACCAAGACGCTGGCCTTGATCGATGAACTTGAGGCAGCCGGCCACACCGTCGACACGCTCGACCTGGGCGGTGGTTTCGGCGCCGACTACGAGACCGGACAGAGCCCTGAAGCGACGGTCTACGCCGCAGCGATCGTGCCGCTGCTTGAGGGGCGGGTCCGCGACGGCCTGCGGATCATCCTCGAGCCGGGCCGCACCATCGTGGCCAACGCCGGGATCCTGGTCACGCGTGTGCTGTACATGAAGCAGTCCGGCGACAAGACCTTCGCGATCTGCGATGCAGGCATGAACACGCTGCTGCGCCCATGCCACTACGACGCGTTCCACTTCATCTGGCCGGTCGCGCCCGCGCCGGGCTTCGTCCCGCAAAGCCGCGCTCGTTCGATGCAGCTCGATGGCTTGGCGCTCATGGATGTGGTGGGACCCATCTGCGAGAGCGGTGACTTCCTGGCGATCGATCGACCTCTGCCGCCCTTGCAACGCGGGGATCTTGTCGCCATCTTCACGGCGGGCGCGTACGGGATGAGCATGGCCAGCCGCTACAACAGCGTGCCACTTCCCGCGGAAGTCCTCGTCGAGGGCGGCGAAGTCAGATCGATCCGTCGGCGCGAGACGCTGGACGACCTCATCGCCCACGAGTGCCCGGCCTGAGCGAGTGCGCGAGCCTGCTCGGCACCGGTCGGCCCCGCTCCGCTACGAGCCTGACGATCCGCTGATGACGCTCGTCACGAACGCGGCCAGCGCAAGCGCTTGCGGAGTGAAGATCATGATCACCACGCCGGCAAGCGATCCCGCAGCAAGATCGTCGGCGACCACGCCAAGGCCGCCACGCCAGCGTTGCATGAGTCGGATTGGCCCGGGCTTCCAGATGTCAAAGGCTCGGAAGAGCAGGAACGAGAGGCCGCTCAGCACCAGCGCCTCAATCCAATCTGCGCCGTCGATGAACGCCAAGGGCATGGCCGCGACGGCACCGCCAGCCACCTCGTCGATGACGACGCTGGAGGCATCCTTCGCCCCGAAGCCCCGCTCGCCCTCATCGCCCCAGCGGATGCACGCCCATGTCGAGACCAGGCACAGCACCACCAGTGCCAGCGCCGTTGCCCACATCGGCGCACCGAAGCCCAGCATGAGGCACACCAACGCTGCCGGGGGAAGGCTTCCCCAGGTGCCGGGTGCAGGACGCAGCAGGCCGAGTCCGCCGGCCGTGAGCCAGAGGGTGGCGGCGCCACCCAATCCCGCCGGCCGTCGTGACCCAGCACTCACTGCCACGCCTCGCGCGATCGCAGGATGTACGGCAGAGCGCTGAAGAGAGTGAGCGCGACGGTGAACACGATGAACCAGTGCGTGATCGGGACGAAGGTTTCGTTGGCGACGCCAAGGTTCGGGAAGGCGCCAGCCGCCGCAACCCCAGCGAAGGGAATCGCCAGGGACTGCGCGGTCATCTTCCACTTACCCCAGCGATCGGCGGGGCATGGCATGCCTCGGGCCTCCATGCTTGCGCGCAGGCTCGTCACGAAGAGTTCGCGAGCGATGATCGCGATGACCATCCATGGCTTCACGCCCGATCCCGGGCAGAGCGGCTCGACGACCACGACGAGCGCGCCGAGCACGAGCACCTTGTCGACGAAGGGATCCATGATCCGCCCGAAGGCGCTGACCGCGTTGAAGCGACGCGCGAAGTAGCCATCGAGGAAGTCGGTGCCGGCGGCCACCCCGAAGACCCAACCGGCGGCGACCACCCGGTGTGCGCGCGCGGCCGGATCCAGCCCTGACCACTCGTGCACCACATCAAGCATCATCCAGAAGTACACGATCGCCAGCACCAGCCTGCTCATCGTGATGAGGTTGGGCAGTTGCCGTCGGTCCATCCCGGGATGCTACGGCTGAGCGTCCGCATAAGTTGCGGGGTTGGCGCACCGCGTCTATCTTTGCGCGACCCCGACGGACCCGCGTGCGCGGCCCCGAGGGTGCCTCGCCACCCAATCTCACCAGCATGATCTCCCCACTCTTGTACGCCGCGTCAGCGACCTGCGCCGTCGGGCTGTTCCTGCTCCTTCGGCAGCCCACGGGCAAGGCCCGGTTCGGAGCGACCATCATCGGCCTTGCAGGCCTCGCTTGGCTGCTCGTGCAGGCCGTCCAGGCCTCTGGCTCGCTCGGTCTCGACCCTCGAGTGGCGATCATGTCGCTTGCGGTGGCCATGGCCACGGCTGCTGCGGTGAGGGTCATCACCACCACCCGACCCGTGTTTGCAGCCCTCTACTTCGTGCTGGTCGTCGTTGCGGGGGCCGTGGCGTACCTGGTCATGGGCGCCGAGTTCATGGCGTTCTCGCTGATCATCGTCTACGCGGGCGCCATCCTCATCACCTACATGTTTGTGCTCATGCTCGCGCAGCAGGCGCCTGATGCCGAAGGTCCGAGCGTGGCGTACGACCGCGTCGCGCGTGAGCCTGCTGCTGCGGTGCTGTGCGGCTTCGTGCTGCTGGCGGCCTTGGCCAGCGTGGTCGGTGACGCCCGAGCGAACCAGCAGCCGGCAGCCATGCTCGAAGCCAGGGCCAACGCGGCGGCGTGGAGTCGCATGCGGGGCATGCCTGAACTCGTCGAGGAACGCATCAACGCCGAGCTCGCTGCCGCTGGCAAGGAACCCATGGGCTGGTCGCCGGCCGGTGGACTCGAGGTGGCGCAGGACGGCCGAACCGCCATGATGCCGGTCACGCTCGCCGATGGCACTCGGCACGAGACCGTGCTCAAGGCCGCGGACCTTCCAGTGAACAGCACCGCGCTGGGCTGGGAACTCGTCACGTCGTATCCGGGCAGCCTCGAGCTTGCTGGCGTGATCCTCCTGATGGCGATGCTCGGTGCGGTGGTGCTCGCCCGTCGCCAGACCGACATGGCCGAGGATGACCGTCGTGCAGCCGCAGGCCTGTCGCGCACCAATGTCGAAGACGCCGACCTCGCGGGAGACCGAGCATGAACCCCATCGATCCTCAGCTCCCGCCGAGCGATCCGCTTGTGATGCTTGGCCTCTTGGCCAGCGCCATCCTGTTCGCGGTGGGCATCGTCGGGTTCCTGAGCCGTCGCAACATGATCACGATGTTCCTCTGCACCGAACTCATGTTCCAGGGTGCGGGGATCGCGATGATCTCGTACGGACGCCAGCACATGGACCTCTCGGGACAGGTGTTCGTCATTTTCATCCTGACGGTGGCCGCTGCAGAGGCCGCGCTGGCGCTCGGCCTGGTGGTGCTGCTCTACCGACGCAAGGAAACCCTGAGCGCCGAAGCGTGGAAGGAACTCGCTGAGTCATGATCGCTGCTCCCGCGATGCTGTCGTCGGTCCTCGCGCTTGCCGAGGGCCCGCTCGATGCCCATGCTGCACCTGAGCTTCGCTGGGCTGGCCTGGCCCTGCTGCTACCGCTGGTCAGCGGTGTGCTGTGCCTGCTCTGTGGCTGGATGAAGGTCCGCTCGAAGCTGCCCGCCGCACTCACCATCGCTGCGCTCGGGGGCGCCTTTGCGACCATCCTGCGCCTGCAGGGTGCGGTCGGCGAGACGCCGGTCGTCATCAACCTCTTCGACTGGATCACCTGGACCTGGGGTGACGGCAGCCGATTCCACGGCTTCACGGCGAATGTCGATCTCTACATCGACCGCCTCACCATCTTCTGGATGCTCTTCGTCACGGGTCTGGGCACGCTGATCGCGCTCTACGCGAGCGAGTACATGGAGTCCGACGTGGGTAAGGGCTACACGCGCTTCTTCGGCGCCGTGAGCATCTTCCTTTTCGCGATGGGCTGCCTCGTCATGGGCGGCAACCTCGTGATGCTCTACCTCGGCTGGGAAGGCGTGGGCCTGGCGAGCTACCTGCTCATTGGCTACTACTTCACAAAGCCAGAAGCCGTCGCGGCTGCGAAGAAGGCCTTCATCGTCAATCGCATCGGTGACCTCGGCCTGGCGCTCGCGCTCTTCCTGATCTGGCAGTGCTACGGCACCGTCGAGTACGCAGCGCTCTGGAAGGCCATCGAGGCTGCACCCGCGAGCAGCGAGTGGACCGCGCAAGCCATTCCGTGGCTGCTCATGCTCGGCGCGTTCGGCAAGAGCGCGCAGCTGCCGCTGTATGTCTGGCTTCCGGACGCGATGGAAGGCCCAACCCCGGTCTCGGCGCTCATTCATGCCGCGACCATGGTCACGGCCGGTGTCTACCTCATTGCCCGCATGTTCCCGCTCTTCATCGTCAATCCCGATG
>Ga0194134_10006544_pt1 | contig 10388 bp, 13 predicted proteins | sample TA2KigOff0mmetaG_FD_148602 | JGI IMG/M metagenome (GOLD analysis project Ga0194134, IMG submission 148602) | Freshwater microbial communities from Lake Tanganyika, Tanzania - TA2015056 Kigoma Offshore 0m | ecosystem: Environmental > Aquatic > Freshwater > Lake | place: Tanzania: Lake Tanganyika... | reverse complement strand
TGGATGAGTTCAAGGCTGAGCTGGCCACCCTGCGCGGCCGTGTGGATGGCCTCGAGAAGAAGGTGGGCAAGCTGGAAGCCCAGCAGTTCTCCACCACCACCAAGCTGCGTGGTGAAGTGAGCATGATCATTGCCGGTTCGCCCAATTACGATGGCGATGGCTCAACTGCTACTACTTTCAATTACGACGCTCGTCTGAGCTTCGACACCAGCTTCACAGGCAAAGATCTGCTGCGGACCCGCCTTCGCAGTGGCAATTTCAGTGATGATCCTTTTGGTAGCAGCGGCAATGTGTTCAAGTTGGATAAGTCGGAAGAAGGAGACGGAACTGTCTCCATTGATCGTCTCTTCTACTCCTTCCCAGTGGGTAATGAGGTGAAGCTTACGGTGGGTGCCCTCGCCCGCAACACCGAGATGTTGTCGTTCCTTCCTACCGCGTATAAGTCAGATATCCTCGACTTCTTTAATCTTGCTGGTGCTACAGGTACTTATAACAAGGCGACTGGTGCCGGTGCAGGCTTCTCTTGGAAGCAAAAAGTCAAGAAGGGCAACCCTTTCGTTGCCTTTGACTTGAACTGGGTATCTCAAGGTGGCGGCGCAGGTCCAGGATATGCTGACTCTTCAATCGGTGCTTTCACTGAAGAAGGAGCTCAAAATATCCTGGCTCAACTGGGTGTGAAGGGTCAAAACTGGGGTGCAGCGGTTGCTTACCGTTACGGCTCTGAGAATGCACGCTTGAGGGATCCCAACAGCTCCTCCAGCAACTTCTTCCGAACTCTTGGCGTTGGCCAGGATAGCAACAGCGTGTCGCTTGCGGGTTTCTGGGAGCCGATGGATGCCAAGTGGCTTCCGTCGATCTCTGGTGGCTTCAGCTATACTAGCTATAGCGAAGGTGATACTCGTCCGTCGGCAGATATCTGGTCTTGGATGGTTGGACTTCAGTGGAAGGATTTGTTCGCCAAGGGAAATAGCGCAGGTTTTGCTGTTGGCTCACCCCTCTACGTGACATCAAGTTCGACTGGTGATCAGGAGAATGCTCCTGGCTACATGTATGAGTTGTTCTACCGGTTCCGTGTCTCTGATAATATTTCCGTTACACCGGCCGTTTTCTGGATATCTAAAAACTACAATGACGGCAACGCTGGCGAAGATACTTATGGTGGTGTGATTCAGACCACCTTCCGCTTCTGATCTCCAAAACGGCCTACACAACTCCTCACACAGTCCTCAACTGCTTTCTCACACATATACCTATGGCCCCCCAGTAATGGGGGGCTTTTTATTGGTTGCGGATGCTGATATTGGGCATCGCCAGGGAATTGCAAGCCCCGCAATTGCCAACCTTGACCGCTCCTTAACCATGGCATAACGACGCCAGGATCGCCGCCTTGCTATTCAAGGTTTGACCCTAAAAGTCCTTTCCATGACCTTCGCCAAGAAGGCCCTGATCTTTGGCACCACGGCCGTGATTGCTGCCGGTGCCGCTGTTTCGGCCCAGAGCACCCTCAATGGCGCTGGTGCATCGTTCCCTGCTCCCTTCTACCAACGTGCATTCGGCGATGCTGCTAACAAGGGCATCCGGGTGAACTATCAATCGGTGGGTTCCGGTTCTGGCGTGCGTCAGTACGTGGCTGGCACCGTCGACTTCGGGGCAACCGATGAGCCGATCAAGAGCTCTGAAGCCGCCAAGGTGAAGCGTGGTGTGGTGCAGTTCCCCTCCGTGGGTGGCACCATCGCGATTGCCTACAACAACCCAAGCTGTGCCAAGCTTCAGCTCACCCAGAAGCAAGCGGTTGACCTCTTCCTCGGCAAGATCAAAACCTTCGAAGAGCTGAAGTGCGGCAAGGGCAAGATCACAATGGCGCACCGCTCCGACGGCAGCGGCACCACCTTTGCGTTCACCAATTCCCTTTCGGCCTTCTCCCCGGAGTGGAAGAGCAAGGTGGGTGAGGGGAAAACTGTGAAGTGGCCTGTGGGCGTGGGTGGCAAGGGCAACGAGGGCGTGGCTGGTGTGATCGGCAACACCCCTGGTGCCATCGGCTACCTCAACCAGGCCTACGTGAAGGGCAAGATCAAGGCTGCTGCCGTTCAGAATAAGGCTGGCAAGTTTGTGATGCCCACCCTGGCCGGTGGAGCCGCCGCCTTGAACAATATCAAGCTCGACGCCAACCTCGCCGGCGAAGATCCCAATCCCGCCGGTGCCGCCAGCTATCCGATCTCCACCCTCACCTGGATCCTTGCCTACGAAAAGGGCAATGGAGCCAAAGCCAGTGAGATTCGCAAGGCGATGATCTACCTGCTGAGCCCCGCCGCTCAAAACCAGGCTGACAATCTGGGCTATGTGCCTCTCAAGGGCAGCATCCTGGCTGCAGCTAAAAAAGCTGTGGCCCGCATCGGTCAGTGATTGGAAACGTCACAAGAGTGACGCGATCGGGGGCCTTCGGGCCCCTTTTTTGTTGAGCGTCTGCGTCCACTTCCATTCAGGGCGTATTCAGCTCTGGTTCTCTGGCTACGGGTTCTCCGGCCGCAACACCCGATCAGCCACCAGGCTGCTGAGCCAAGCTCCCAAGGGTGCTGTGGTGAGGATGCTGAGCACGGCCACGGCCAGGATGATTTCACCAGGTCCGCTGGGCAGACCAGCGGCCTGCATCACCAGCAGCGGCATGGCTCCGATCGCCGCCTGCACCGTGGCCTTCGGGATGTAGGCCACCATGACAAACAGCCTTTCGCCGCTGCTGAAGCCACTGCGCGCCAGACACGCCTGTACGGCAACGCAGCGTGCAACCAGCCCGATGGCGAGCACCGCCAGCCCCGCCCGGTGGCGGTTGATTGGGCCGAGTCTTACCCGGGTTGGGAACGTTGCCGCGGCGGCGTGGGCAGCCGGGTGCTGGCCGCGAAGGCCAGGGCCACCAGCAGGGCCGAAGCCCACAGGCAGGCCTGCAAACCCCCCACCAAAAACAGGGCCCCGGAGAGCACGGTGCCCAACAGGCGGCCCGCCGCATTGGCCATGTAATAGAAGCCCACGTTGAGGCTCACCGACTCGGCATCGGTGTAGGCCAGCACCATGTAGCTGTGGATCGAGGAATTCATGGCAAACACCACCCCGAAGGCCGCCAGCCCCACCACCACGGCTACTCCCGGCTGAGCTACCTCACGCCAGAGGGCGATGGCGATCAGGGCCGGGATCGCGGTGAGCAGGGCACTCCAAAACTCCACCGCACTCACACCAGGCGGTGCACTCTGGCCCCAGCTGCGCCGCAGGCCCGGGGCGGCACCCTGCACGATCCCGTAGCCGATCACCCACAGGCCCATGAAGCCGCCCACCTCCCAGAAGCGCCAGCCCAGCGCGCTCTGTAGAAACACCGGCAGTGCCACCACAAACCACACATCGCGGGCGCCGAACAGGAGGAAGCGCGCCAGTGACAGCACATTGATGCCGCGCGACTTGGAGAACAGAGCGGTGAAGCCCGGCTTCTGTTTCATGCGGCCGATGTCGGCTGGTAGCACCAGGGTGAGCAGGAAGGCCGCAAACAACCCGGCCGCCATCGCGCCCACGGCGGCGTTGAAGCCGATCGTGGTGAGCAGCACCCCCCCGAGAAAAAAGCCCACACCCTTGAGGGCATTCTTGGAGCCGGTGAGAATCGCCACCCATTTGAACAGTTGCTGTTCCCCTTGGGCATGGTCGTCGGGGGTTTCAGGCACCACGGTTTTGATGGCGCTCTTGGCGCTCATCTTGTTGAGATCCTTGGCGATGCCGCTGATCGCCTGGGCCACCATCACATAGGCCACACTCCACCACTTGGGCCAGCTATCGGCCACGGGGATCAGCATCAACAGGGCCGCCACCTGCATCAAGGTGCCGCTCCACAGGGTGAGCCGCAGCCCGAATCGAGCCCCCAGCCAGCCGCCATAGAGGTTGGTGACGATGCCGAAGAATTCGTAGAAGAGGAACAGGAACGCGATCTCGAGGGTGCTGTAGCCCAGTTCGTGGAAGTGGAACACCACGAGCATGCGCAGTGCCCCATCGGTGAGGGTGAAGGCCCAGTAGTTGGCCGTCACGATCCCGTATTGCTGCAGGGCGCTCAGGGGCTGCAGCCCGTTCAATGTGACCATCACTTGTCGTCCAGGCTGGCTACGTGGCAGGCCAGATCGGCCATGCGGCTGCTGTAGCCCCACTCGTTGTCGTACCAGGCGTACACCTTCAGCTGGGTGCCGCCAACCACCATCGTGGAAAGGGCGTCGATGATCGCGCTGTGGCTGTCGTTCACATAGTCGACCGATACCAGTGGCCTGGTTTCGATCCCCAGGATCCCTTTGAGCTCGCCCTTCGCCGCTGCCGTAAAGGCGGCATTCACCTCGTCGTCGGTGACGCTGCGCTCCAGCTCAAACACCGCATCGGTGAGCGAAGCGTTGAGCAGCGGCACGCGCACGGCGTGGCCGTTGAGCTTGCCGAGCAGCTCAGGGAAGATCAGGCCGATCGCCTTGGCCGAGCCGGTGGTGGTGGGGATCAGGCTCTGCATGCAGCTGCGGGCCCGGCGCAGGTCGCCCTTGAAGCCATCCACCACCACCTGGGTATTGGTCACATCGTGCAGGGTGGTGATCGAGCCGTGGCGGATGCCGAAGCACTCGTGCACCACCTTCACCACCGGCGCCAGACAGTTGGTGGTGCAGGAGGCGGCGGTGATTACCCGGTGGCGGGCCGGGTCGTAAAGGCCATGGTTGATGCCATACACAATGTTGAGCACCTCCTCTCCGGCCACGGCGCCCTTCACCGGACAGGCCACGATCACGCGCTCCACTCCCAGCTCGGCGATGTAGGGCTCGAGCGTTTCCGGGGTTTTGATCTTGCCGCTGCACTCGAGCACCAGCTCCACCTCCAGCTGGCGCCAGGGCACGGCGGCCGGATCACTGGCCTGGGAATACGTGATGGCCTGCGAGTCCACCTGGATTCCGGTGGCGCTGGCGGACACCGCGTGCTGCCAGCGGCCGTGCACCGAGTCGAACGCCAGCAGGTGGGCAGCGGTGTGGGCACCGCCGGCCTTGTCGTTGATGTGCACCAGTTCGATGCAGGGCCTGCCCCACAGGGCCCGGAACACCAGCCGACCGATGCGGCCGAAGCCATTGATGCCCACTTTCATGCCCAGGTTGCAGCTGGACCCAGTTTTCCATCAAGTGGAGTTGATGGGTTTACGACGGGGTTAAGGGGAGGGGCGGCGTCTCGTCATTGCTGAGGGCATCGGTTGATGTCTAGGTTGATGCGGGATGAGGTTTGGATGTGCGCACCACGGTGACCCTCGATGACGGCCTTCTGGGCCAGGCCCAGCAGCTGTGCGGAGATCTGGAGCGCAGTGCCCTGCTGCGGGAGGCGCTCCAGGCCCTGGTGCAGCGGGAAAGTGCTCGCCGGTTGGCCGCTGGGTGGCAGTGAGCCCGATCTGCAGCCCATTCCCCGTCGCCGCAGCGCGCCTTGATCCTGGTTGACACGTCGGTGTGGGTGGATCACCTGCTCGCCTTGCTAGACGGTCTGCCGTCGGTCACCCTGGCCACGCACTCCGCTTTTTTCACACAGGCGCCCATGGCCCCACCACCACCTCGCCAGCGGCTTCGCGCTCGGCCAGCTCCAGATTCAGGTCGAGCAGGTTGCTGAGGAGGTTGTCGTTTTTGCTCCAGCCGTAGGCCTTCAGCTCCAGGGCGAACTGCTCCGGCGACAGCCGCAGCGCCGGATGCAGCCGCAGCGCTGGCCGGCTCCCCCGCGTCTCGGCGGGGGCCTGGGTTTGAACGGTGGAGGGGGCGATGCTCATCTCCCCGGCGGCGGTGGCACTTCGATCTAGGTAGGGCGGCGGGATCGGTTGAGGTGCGGCCTGAGCACCCGTTTGCAGCAACTAGATTTGATGGATTGCCCTGAGCAGCCCGTGCCCCTCGCCCCCTCGCCGGCGCCTGCGGCGCTGGATCCGCACCAAGCCCGCCAGCTGCTCAAGGCCCTGGCCGATCCGATTCGCCTCCAGCTGATTGAAGCCCTGGGTGGCGGCGAGCGCTGCGTCTGCGAGCTCACCGAAGAACTGGGGCTGGCCCAGTCGAAACTGTCGTTTCACCTCAAGGTGCTGAAGGAGGCCGGCCTGCTGGCCGACCGCCAGAGCGGCCGCTGGGTGTACTACCAACTGCAGCCCGAAGCCCTCGAGGGCCTGCGGGGCTGGCTGGGTGCACTGGCCACCAGTTGCAGCGCCCCCGCATCCCCCTGTTGTTGAGGCGCCATTGGGATTTTCGAACGCTTTTTGAGCCTGTGGGTGGCCAACCCGCTGGCGATCGCCCTGATTGCCATTCCGTTGATCCTTCAGACCTATCTGATCTTCTGGATCAGCGCCCAGTGGATGCGTTTCTGGCGACAACCTCAAACGATCGCCGCACCTGGCGCCATGATCGGCGCTTCCAATTTTTTTGAGCTGGCGGTGGCCGTGGCCATCAGCCTGTTTGGCCTCAACTCTGGCGCTGCCCTGGCCACCGTGGTGGGAGTGCTGGTGGAGGTGCCGGTGATGCTCTCCCTGGTGGCAATTGCCAACCGCAACCGCCGGTTGTTTCCGTTTCGCGCTCCCTCTTAAGCCAGCGCGATACGTGCGGCGCCAAGGCGCCACCCTTTGGATCCTGCGCGGCTCCCTGGAGAGCAAGCCCAAGGCCCTAACCGACCCTTAAACCCGGGACTACCCGGCCTTTGCCTCGCGGCGCTGAGCCCTCCATAGCGTTCCGTCAACCCAACGGCCTGCTCCGCGATGGTGTTCACACCCTCCCTTCAGCCGGGTCGCAGCGACAGCTTCCGTGACCTCCTCGAGACCAGCTACGAGAAGCGCAGCCTGGTGCATCTGGCGCCTGGTAGCCAGGTGCCCCTGCTGAAGCGCAGCGTGTGGGTGGTGGTGCGGGGCATGGTGAAGCTCTCCGCCATCACGATCCACGGTGAGGAGCTGCTGCTGGGTCTGGCCGGCCCGAACGAACCCTTCGGCGATCCGCTCACCAACGTGGAGGCCTATGCGGGCACCACCCTGGTGGATAGCGATCTGCTTTGCCTCACTTGCGAGGAGATTCAGCGCTCTCCCCACCTGGCGATGGGGTTGCTCCAGGGTATGGCGGCCCGTTATCGCCAGAGTGAAGCCCTGCTGGCGCTGCTGGGCCTGCGGCGGATCGAAGAGCGGGTGCGGGGTTTCCTTGAGCTGCTGGCCAACGACTACGGCCAGCCCTGCGACCAGGGACTGCGCCTGCAGATCAAGCTCACCCACCAGGATCTGGCTAGCGCGTTGAGCACCACCCGGGTCACCGTCACCCGCATCCTGGGCGCGCTGCGCGATGAGGGTTGGCTGCAGATCGATAGCCAACGGCGTCTGGTGGTGAGCCATCTCCCCCAGCAGCGCCATTCGCCTCGATGAGTCAGCCGTCGCTTCGGCTGCTGCTGGTGCATTCCGATCCTGCGGCAGCCCACCGGCTCCGCCACGATCTCGCCGAGGCGGGGTGTGAGGTGAGCCTTTGCCGAGATGCAGACGACGCTGCCGAGCAGCTGGCCGCCACCACAGCTCGGGAGCTGCTGCTCCTCGATGCCAGCCTCGGCGCCAAGGCCGCCGGGTTGTGCGCCCAGGTGCGGGCGGCCGAGACGCCGATCCCGGTGCTGATGCTCTGCCCGGGCAGCAGCGAAGCCGATCGGGTGTGGGGCCTGGAGGTTGGCGCCGACGACGTTCTGCCGGCACCCTTTGGTCTGGCGGAATGCCTGGCTCGCTGCCGGGCGCTGGTGCGCCGTCACCAGCTCGGGCTGGAGGCCACCACCGAGCTGCGCTGCGGGGCGGTGACCATGCGAGTCGAGGAGCACCGGGTGTGCCGGGATGGCCACGAGGTGACCCTCTCCCCACGGGAATTTTGCCTGCTGCAGTTTTTTCTGGAACATCCCGGCCGGATCTGGAGTCGCGATGCGCTCCTGGGTCGTGTGTGGGGTGAGGACGAAGCCGTGGAACTCGACCCCAAAACGGTGGATGTGCACATCCGCTGGCTGCGCCTCAAGCTGGAGGCCGATCCGGCCCAACCCGCCCTCATCACCACCGTGCGCGGCCAGGGGTATCGCTGTGGTTGAAGCGTCTCTGGTTGAAACAACCTTCTGGGGTTTCAAGCTCACCGGCGAGAATGGCGCCATGCAGCCGTCCTTGCTGGTCGTCGAAGACGACGAAACAATCCGCGAAACGATTCGCGATGCCCTCGAATTGGAGGGGTTTGCGGTGGAGGCCTGCGGCAACGGTCGTGATGCCTTGCAGTTGCTGCAGCGGGCGCCGGAGGGGCAGGGCTTTGCTCTGGTTGTGCTCGATCTGATGCTCCCCGGCCTGGGGGGGTTGGATGTTTGCCGTCAGCTGCGCAAGCAGAGCAACCAGACCCCGATCCTGGTGGTGAGCGCCCGCGACACGGAAACCGATCGGGTGCTGGGCCTGGAGGTCGGCGCCGACGACTACCTGGTCAAGCCGTTTGGCATGCGGGAGTTGGTGGCCCGCTGCCGTGCTCTGCTGCGCCGCTCCTCCAGCCAAACCTCCCGGGCGCGGGTGCTGGAGCACGCCAACCTCTGCCTCTATCCGGAGGAATGCCGGGTGACCCGGGACGGCCTGGAGGTGAGCCTCTCGCCGAAGGAATACCGCCTGCTGGAGCTGTTCATGCAAAACCCTCGGCGGGTGTGGAGTCGCGATCAGCTGCTGGAGCAGCTCTGGGGCATCGATTACTTCGGCGACAGCAAAACCGTGGATGTGCACATCCGCTGGCTGCGCGAAAAGCTGGAGGACAATCCCTCGGCTCCCGTGCATCTGATCACCGTGCGGGGGTTTGGCTATCGCTTTGGCTAGGGCCTTCAGTCGGTTGATGGGTCTCTGGCGGCGGCGTGGCGACTGGCATCGCCCCCTCCCCCCGGCCCGGCAGCTGCTCAGCTGGATGGATTCGTCGGCCACTGGCTGGATCCTGCTCGAACGCAACGGCACCGTGGGCCACATCAACCCAAGGGCGGAGCGGATTCTCCAGCTCGATGCGGGTCGGCTGCTGGTCGGTCAGCCCTTTGCCGAGATCTGTGCCGATCCCGGTTTGGCCAGCAGCATTCGGATCGCCCGCCGTCAGGATCGCCCCCAGCGCTTGGAGTGGCACTCCGGCGGCCAAGACCTCGACGTGATGGTGGTGCCGGGCCGCGACGGCTGGCTGGGCGTGCAACTGCAGAGTCGCCGCTCCCTCGATGCCCAGCTGGAGCAGCAGGAGCGCTGGGTGAGCGATGTGGCCCATGAGCTGAAAACGCCCCTCACGGCCCTGCTGCTGGTAGGCGACAGCCTCGCCGCCCAGGTCAACAGTCAGAACGCCCGGCTGGTGGAGCGCTTGCAGCGGGAATTGTTGCGTCTGCAGGAGTTGGTGGGTGATCTGCTCGAGCTCTCCCGCCTCGAGAACACGCTGCCGGGCACCGGGCAGCGGGTGAGCGTGGTGGATCTGCCCCAGCTGGTGGAGCAGGTGTGGGCCAACCTGCGTCCCCTCGCCGATCCGCGTCAGATCCACCTGGCCTTGGAGGCACCCGCTGCCCTGCAGTTACGTGGCGACAGCTCCCGCCTGCACCGGGCCCTGCTCAATCTGTTCGACAACGCCCTGCGCTACAGCCCCGATGGAGGCGAGCTGCGGGTGAGCCTCGACAGCCGTGGCGACTGGTGTCAGTTGAGCGTGGCCGACCAGGGCCCCGGCCTCAGTGAGGACGATCTTGCCCATCTGTTTCAGCGCTTTTACCGGGGGGACCCCGCCCGAGCCCGCAGCCAACGCATCGGCAGTGGCCTGGGGCTCTCGATCGTGCAGCAGATTGCTGTCACCCACGGCGGCCGCATCCAGGCCAGCAATCGCCCCGAGGGAGGGGCTCTACTGGAATTAATCCTGCCGGGGGTCGTGCGGCCTGGCGGGGCTGGCTAGCGTTGGAACCATGGGTTGATGGTTATGCACTTCTGGGCTCCTGAGATCGATCCCTCCCATCCGATGCATTGCACCCAGGCCGAGCGCTACGCCCTGCGGCGGCTCAACGATGGGTCCTTTGTGGCCATTGCCGGAGACGATCAGCGTTTGGTGGATGTGGGCAGCACCAGCGAAGCGTTTCTCTTCCATACCCATGAGGCAGCGCTACGGGCGGCCACCGAGCTCAACCACAGTGGGCGCGGCCCGCTGGATGTGGTGAAAGTCGAGTGGGAGCCTGCCTGATCAGGCCTGCCAGTCGACTCTGGGTGAGTGTCACCCCTGGAATTGTTGGCACCTTCCTGCCTTCGCCACCGCTGCGGGCGCTCATCGGGCCAGCTCGCAGCGGGCTCCCTCCACCATGTTTGGGGCATCGCTGATGCGCCCAAACAGATCCAGGCTCTCGGCATTGAG
>Ga0194134_10006543_pt1 | contig 10389 bp, 6 predicted proteins | sample TA2KigOff0mmetaG_FD_148602 | JGI IMG/M metagenome (GOLD analysis project Ga0194134, IMG submission 148602) | Freshwater microbial communities from Lake Tanganyika, Tanzania - TA2015056 Kigoma Offshore 0m | ecosystem: Environmental > Aquatic > Freshwater > Lake | place: Tanzania: Lake Tanganyika... | reverse complement strand
CTGGTGGTTGGCCACCTTCAGCCGGCGCGCGATCTTGTCCGCCCCGTGCTTGGTCCGCGAAAACACCAGCACGCTGTCGAAATCCACCTTCGCCAGCAACGCCAGCAGCAGCTCGAACTTCTGGTCGTGCGCCACCGGGTAAATGGCGTGGGTGATGGTGCGGTTGACCGAGCGGTTCACGCCCACCTCGACCCGCGCCGGATCGCGCAGGGCAAAGGAGGCCACCGCCTGGATCTCGGGCGGCACCGTCGCCGAGAAAAAGAGGGTCTGCCGGTTCTTGGGGCAGCGGCCGATGATGTCCTTCACCACCGGCAAAAAGCCCATATCCAGCATCCGATCGACCTCGTCCAGCACCAGCACGGAGATGTCCCGCAGGGTCAGGGTGCCGTCCTTGAGGTAATCCATCAGCCGGCCCGGGGTCGCGACGATGATATCGACCCCCTCGCGCAGCGCCGCCCGCTGGTTGCCATAGCCCACGCCCCCGAAGACCGCCACGGCCCGCAGGTCCGAGAACCGCGCGAAGTCGCGGAACGCCGTTTCCACCTGGGCCGCGAGCTCGCGCGTCGGCTCCAGCACGAGCACCCGCGGCCGCCCGCCGCGCACGTGGGCACCCAGGCGGGTCAGAATCGGCAGCGCGAAGGCCGCCGTCTTGCCGGTACCGGTCTGGGCGGACCCGATGAGGTCGCCGCCGGCAAGGATGAGCGGGATGGCGCGCAGCTGGATCGGCGTGGGCTCGGCGTAGCCGGCGGCCTCGACGCCGCGCAGGACGGCCGGGGAAAGGTTCAGGGAAGCGAAGGACATCTCGGGAAACGAAAAGGGGAAAAGAAAAGGGACGGGGTCCCGGAGGACCACGTCCCTCGAAATCCGGATGGGAGGACCGGCTTAGTAACGGCGCTCGCCGCGGTCGCGACCGCCGAAGCCGCCGCCACCACCGCCGCCGCCGAAACCACGGCCACCGCCACCGCCGCCGCCGAAGCCACGGCCACCGCCGCCGCCGCCGAAGCCGCCCGCGGGACGATCTTCCTTCGGACGGGCCTCATTGACGGTCAGCTGACGGCCACCGAGGTCGGTGCCGTTCATCTTCTCGGCCGCGGACTTGGCCTCTTCGGCCGTGCCCATCGTGACGAACGCGAAACCGCGGGGGCGGCCGGTCATCTTGTCCATCGCGACGTAGACGTCGGTCACGGAACCGAACTGGCCGAAAGCCGAGCGGAGCTCGTCCTCGGTGGTCTTGAACGACAGGTTACCGACGTACAGTTTGGAGTTACTCATTGTGATGTCTCGTAGATCGACCGTCCGCTGCCAGTCCGTTCCCACCAGTGGGTTTCGAAATCATCACTTAAGCCAAACGCTCAGCCAACGACTCACCAGAAACTGTCATCTAAACGTGTGCTCTCTAACGAAGGACTGGGACCGTGGGCGCGCCTGACGATTACGCAAGGCAATTCGCGCGCGGGGCCGCGGCGCGCCCGTCGCGGACTCGGTCGGAGGCTCAGGCGCCGACCGTCTTCTTGACCGCCTTGAGCTGCGCGAACTCGGGGCGGTTCTTGTAGTAGTCGTCGAGCGGGTAGCAGCCGCTGATGATGCCGTTGCGCGGCGCGGTGGTGCAATCGCTGAAGGTCCGGCAGATCAGCCGCGGGGTGAGCGCGCCCCGCGTGGTCGTATCGGCCAGCATCTCCGGGTAACTCAGCACCGCGCGGCCCAGGCCCACGAGGTCGGTCCAACCCGCGCGCACCACGTGCTGCGCCACGTGCGGCAGGTATTCCTGCAGGTAGCTGTAGGCGGTGCCCAGGACGAGGGGCGGCGTGGCCCCCGGCGCCGCCGCCGCGACCCGGACCGCGTGGGCCTTGATCGCGCGCACCACGTTGATCTGCCGCGCCACGTCGATCAGGGGGTCGTGGGCGGGCTGGTAGCCGTCGCTCGGCGGGTAGGCCGCCGGGCGCTGGATGTGCGGGTTGTAGTAAGGCGAGCCGGCGCTGAGGTTCAGGATCTTCACCCCGAGGCGGGTCAGCAACTCGACGAACTGGAAGGTCTCGGTCAGGTCCGGCTCCACCGGATGGTCCGCGCGCACGCCGAACCCGTAGCGATACGGCAGGCAGTGCGAGAAATCCTCCGGGATGCCCGGCCCGAGCTTGCCCGGCTCGGCCCGCGTCGGATCCGGCTTGAAGGGCACGAAGTCGAAGGCGCTGAGCCGCACGCCGATGTCGATCGGGTTTCCCTCCGCCCGGATGCCCGCGATGATGTCGCGCAGGATGCGGGTCCGGTTCTCGAAGCTGCCCCCGAACTTGCCCGGCCGGGTGTGCGCCCCGAGGAATTCGTGCAACAGGTAGCCGTGGCAATGCTTCAGGTCGACGAAGTCCGCGCCCGCCTCGCGCGCGAACCGGGCCGCCCGCACGTAGCAGCCGATCAGTTCCTCGATCTCCCCATCGGTGAAGACCTGGCTGTCGCTGGTGACGTTGAACTTCCGGTCGAGGATCGGGTGGCGGTAGGCCACGCGCGGCTCCATCCGCTTCTTGTCGGTCGGCTTACAGAACCGCCCCGAGTGGGTCAGCTGGAACCCGACCACGAGGTCATCGGCCGTGCCGTGCCGCTCGCGGTGCGCCTGCACCAGCAGTTCCCGGATCTCCGCGAGGTCGCGCCGCGTGTCCTCGAGGACCATCAGCTGGTTCGGGTTCGCGCGCCCATCGGGCCGGACCGCCATCGCCTCGCCGCCAAAGATCAACTTCGCCCCGCTCTGGCCAAACCGCTGCCAGCGCCGCCGCACCTCCGCCGTCGCGTGCCCCGTGGTCGTCGCATCCCAGCCCTCCATCGGATGGATCGCCCACCGGTTGCCGATGCGCTTGCCGTTCACCAACGGCCCGTCCACCGGACGCGTCAGCGGCGACTCCGCCCCCGTCTGCAACGTGTCATCACACGGCAGCTCCAGACCCAGCCCAGCCACGTGGGCCCGGAAATCCGCCACCGTTTTCAGCGAGGCGAGGCGGGTGAGCTTGAAGGGGGCGGCGGGAGCACTCATCGGCGGAGAAAGGGTTGACCCAACGGGTTACCACCTGATGCCCAAAAGGAAAGGGCGAAGATATATCCTATATCCTTGCCTCGATCCGCAAAGGATTCTGGCCTCGCCGCGATGAGTGCCGGCCTGCCCTCGATCCCGGAACGCGCCCCGACGAAGACGGAACAGGTCCACGGCTGGCTGCGGGAGGCGATCCTGACGCACGCGCTGCGGCCGGGCGAGGCGCTGAACCTCGACGAGCTCGCCCGCCGTCACGGGGTGAGTCCCATCCCCGTCCGGGAGGCGGTCGCGCGGCTGACGGCGGAGCGGCTGCTGGTGATCCGCCCGCACCACGGCGCCCAGGTCGCGGAACTGGATGAGAACTCGGTGCACGACATCTTCGCGCTGCTGGAAGGCCTTGAGTCCGCCTCCGCCCCGCGGGTGATCGAACGGGCGGGCCCGGAGGACGTGGCGGCCCTCGAGGGCCTGCTCGGCACGCTTGATGCCGCGGTCGCGGCGGGGGACTCGGACGCATGGGGCCGGGCGAACGCGGCCTTCCACCTGCGGCTCGCCGGGGTGGCGCAGCTCCCCCGGGTGGAGGACCAGTTGCGGCTCGCGTTCGACCATTGGGACCGGGTGCGCCGGCACTTCTTCCGCGAGGTCAACGGGCTGCGGCTGGGCGAGGCGCAGCGCGAGCACCGCGAGATGGTGCAGGCGGTGGCCCGCGGCGCGGCCGGGGCCCTCGAGCACGGCCTCCGGGCCCATAACCGCACCGCCCGCGCCTTCTACCTCCACGCCCTCGCCGGCAAAACCGGCTGAATCAGGCGGGGAAGGTGGCGGTCCTCAGCGGGCGGGCCGGACCAAAGCCGGCGGGAACGCGGCCGGCGCCGCAGCGGAGGGATGCCGCAGGTTTTGCGCCCGGCCGTGCACCCGCTGCAAGGGCAGCACCAGTCCGCCACCCTCGGCCAGCTGCGCAGTGAGGCGGGCATCCATCGCCGCGATGCGCGCGGCCTGCGCCGGGTCGTGGATCAGGTTGCGCGTCTCCCCCGGATCGGTCTCGAGATCGTAGAACTCCGCGATGTCCCAGACCCCCTGCGGACGGATGTACTTGTAACGCTCCCCGCGCAGGGCGTGGAGGGTCGGCGTCTGCGGGAACTGGTGTTCCCAGTAATACTCGTAGAGCAGCTCCTCCCGCCACGGCACGTCGGCGCCGCGCAGCAGCGGCCACAGGCTGCGCCCGTCGAGGCCCGGTGGGGGCGTGAGGCCCGCCGCCTCCAGCAGGGTCGGGGCGAGGTCGATGTTCGCCGCGAGGCGCGTGAGCGTCCGGCCTCCCGGCACGGCCGCCGGACAGCGCACCAGCAGCGGCACCCGCATCGACCACTCGTAGGCCACCCGCTTGTCGATGAGGCCATGCTCGCCGAAGCCGAAACCGTTATCGCTGGTGTAGACCACGAGGGTGTCGTCCAGCTGGTCCCGGTCGGCCAGTGCCGCGAGGATGCGTCCCACGCTTTCGTCGACGGACAGGAGGCACTCAAGGTAGCGCCGGTGCTCGGCTTCCCACACGGCGGGATCCGCCTGGTGGTAGGGGAAGTCGACGCCGTGCCAGGAATTGCGCTGGTCGCGCACCCACCGCGGCGCGTCGTGGTGGGTCTGCCGCGAGGGCGGCCGGGGCAGGGGGTGACCCTCGTAGCGGCCCAAGTGGCGCGGCGCGGGCTCGCAGCGGCCGTGCACCGCCTTGTGCGAGAGGTACAGCAGGAACGGTTGGTCGCGCGGCACGGTCGCCAGCCAGTCGAGCGCTTGGGTCGTCAGCTCGTCCGTGATGTACTCCCGGCGCGGGGTCCAGACGCCGTCGATGTTCAGCTGGTGCGGCGGGGCCCCGGGCCGCGCGGGTGCGGGCGCGTACTCTCCTTGGCCGCGGAAACTCACCCACCGGTGGAACCCGGGCCGCGGATCCGCGGAGGTGCCCATATGCCACTTGCCAAAGAACCCCGTGCGGTAACCCGCCGCCTGCAGCAGTTGCGGGAACATCGGCAACTCCCCCCGCACGCCGCTGACGTTGTCCACCACCCCGTGCCGGTGCATTTGCAGCCCGGTGAGGATCGAGGCCCGGCTCGGGGAACACAGGGCGGTGGTGACGAACGCCCGCGACGCGTGCACGCCCTCGCGCGCCAGCCGGTCCAAGTGCGGGGTCTCGAGGAACGGGTGGCCGAGGAAACCGAGCGCATCGTGGCGGTGATCGTCCGCGAGGATCAGGACCAGACCGCGCGGGGCGGCTGCGACCGGCAAGACGAGGGCGAGGGCCAAGACCAGGGCGAGGCCGCGGCGGGGCAACGGGGTCATCCCCGCCAGCCAAGCCGCAGGGCCGCCCCGCCGGCAAGCGTCCGCCGCGCCGGCCCGTCTGCCCGAGGCCGCCTCAGGGCGCGAAACGCTCCATCCACGCCACCTGCGGCCAGCCTTCCCGCACGTACGGCTGCGCCGGCCCGGGCGTGCTCCGCCCGCGCTCGATGTAACCGCGCAACCGCCGCCCGAGCCGCGCCACCACCTCGGGATGCCGCGCCTCCAGGTTGGTCGTCTCCCGCGGATCCGCCTCCAGATCGTACAACTGGAAGGCCGGCAGACCCTCGAAACTGTCCGGCTTCGGCTGGGTCCACGGCGAGGGCGTCCGCGTCGGCCGGCCCCACCCGCCCGAACCGGGCGCCAAAATGAGCTTCCAGCGGCCCTCCCGGATCGAGAACTCCCCCTCCGACGAATGGTGCACCAGCGCCTCGCGCCCACCCGGCGCCCGCTCGCCGCCCCGCAAGAGCGGCAACATACTCGCGCTGTCCTCCGCCACGTCCACCGGCAGCGGCACGCCCAGCGCCTCCGCCAGCGTCGCGAACAGGTCCAGATGCCCGACGACCGCGCCCGAACGGGACCCCGGGCGCGTCACCCCCGGCCAACGCACCAAGAACGGCACGCGGTGGCCGCCCTCGTAGGAATCGGACTTCGCCCCCCGGAACCCGCCCGATGAATCGTGCCCGAGCGCCCGGTGCGAGGGAATGTCCCCCGCCGGCGCGTACCCGTTGTCCGTGGTGAACACGACGAGGGTGTTGCGCGCCAGGCCGAGGCGGTCGAGTTCCGCGAGGATCCGGCCGAAGTCGGCATCCACCTGCCGCACAAAGTCCCCGTAGGGGGTCGGGGTGGAGCCGGCGAACTCACCCGTCGCCAGGGTCGGCGTGTGTGGGCTCGCGAGGGACACCATCACGAAGAACGGCCGCCCGTCGCGCGCCGCCGCCCGTTCGCCGAGGAACGCCACGGTCTCCGCCGTGAGCCGCGGCTGCACCTCCTCCATCTTGAAATCCGCCCCGATCGGGCCCGCCCGCCACAGCCGCGGCGCGGGACTGTCCCCCACCCGGCCGGCCGGCGCGGCGGTGACGCGGTCATCCCGCAGCCACACGTACGGCGGCATATCGAGCGAGGCGCTGATGCCTAGGAACCGGTCGAACCCGTGGGCGCGCGGCCCGCCGCCGAAGGGACGCGTCCAATCCACGTCCTCCGGCGCCGGTCCGGAACGGGGCCAGGCGAGCCCGAGGTGCCATTTGCCGAACAAGGCCGTGGTGTAACCCTGGGCCTGCAGAAAGCCGGCGATGGTCTGGCGCCCGGGCTCGATGAGCGGCGGACTGTAGCCCTGCAACACCCCGCGCTTCAGGCGGCCGCGCCACGAGTAGCGGCCGGTGAGCAGGGTGTACCGCGTGGGCGTGCAGACGCCCGACGACGAATGGGCGTCCGAAAACACCATCCCCTCGCGCGCCAGCCGGTCGAGGTGCGGCGTGCGCCAGAGGCTGGCCGGGTTCAGGTGCGAGACGTCCCCGATGCCCATATCGTCGGCGAGGACGAGCAGGACGTTCGGACGCTCGGGCGCCGCGGCCGCGGCGGGACACAGCCCGGCCAAGCCGGCGAGGAGGACAAGGGCGGCAAGGCGGGGGCGCATCGGGGGAAGGTTCAGCTGATCTTGAGCCGGGCGCGGAAGGGCGTGAGGCCGGTCAGGTACACGCTCTGGCCGTCCCACTTGGGCAGGGCGCCGCGGATCTGGGTGTAGGTGTGCTCGATCTGGCCCGGGCCGAACTCGATCACATCGGAACCTAGCCGGTAACGGCCGGTGCCGGCCCGCAGCAGGTGGGCATCGGCCACGCCCGGGGCGGCCTCCACGCCCTCGAGCGTCCCGCCGCGGCGGAAGGCCAGCTCGATCGCCACCGGCACGGAATCGGTGCCGGTGAGGCTGAACTCCAGCTCGAAGCGGCCGGCCTGCTCGGTGACGGTCACGACCGCCTCCAGGCGGCAGATATTGCTGCGGGCGCGGATGGCGCGGCCGGTGTTGGCGAGGGTGCCGTTGGGCGCCATCTTGGTGTGCTCGCCATCGGAGATCTGCGCGGGCGAGAGCGGCTGGAAGTACGGGCCTTCCAGTTCCTGACGGAGCACGTAGCGGCCGTCCTTCACCGTGAGCGAATCCGCCGTGAACTGGCCCTTGCCGAAGAAGGCGCTGCTGAGGCGCACGGCCTCGAGGGCGGCCTCGCCCCGGCGGAACGAGAACAGCGTGGTGTTGCCCGCAAGGATGGTCCCGCTGGCGGCGCCGCGGCGGATGCGGGCGAGCTGCGAGAACGGGAATTCGCGCGCGTAGTCGCTCGGGAGCGGGGCGGATGGGGGCAGCGGGCGCCAGAACTCCGGCTCATTGAGGAAGGAGAGCAGTTCGCCGATCTGGCCGGCGGCGGTGCGCTCGATCTGGCGGGTCATCGCGGCAAAGCGGCCGTTGCCATCGATCAGGGCCAGGTGCCGGTAGGCATAGTAGTAGCGGGCCATACTCCCGCGCTGGTAACGATCCTGCCGGCGCGAGGCCTCCGTGACCACCTCGCCGTCCGGGTGGATGTAGTAGAGGGTCATCTCCAGGTTCTTGCGGACCGGCTCGAGCAGCGCGGGCCGGTTTAGGAGGCGGGCCACGAAAACCAGCGCCCGGTCGACGATGGGCGAATAGACGGTCGTGCTTTTCTCGGTGTACTGGCCGTCCGGGTCGAGGTCGATGCCCTCGGCGAGCCAGGCGTCGATGCGGGCGACGTAGCGGGGGTTCGGGTACAGGGAATTGGCCAGCGCGAGGGCGGCGCAGACGACCCAGCGGTGGTTGGGGGTGTGGACGCCGCCGGTGACGAGCCCGTCGGCGCCGCGAACCACGAAGCGGCCGAGTTCCTCGGCGAGCGCGCGGTAAGCCGGGGAGGGGCTGGCGCGGAGGAGGGCGGTGGCGGGGCAGATGCCCTCGAGGAAGAAGGCGGTATCGGGCGGCGAGCGGAAGTTGGTCGCGTAGAGATCGACCGTGCCGTCCTCGTATTGGGCCGAGAGGAGGGCGCGGATGGCGAGGCGGAGGGGTTCGACCAGTTCGGTGGAGCCGAAGTAACGGCCGCCGGGGGCGCAGGCGGCGGCGACGAGGGGGATGATCAGGCCTTGGGCGCCGTGGGGGGTGTGGAGGCCGTACTCGTTGAGCATCCCGCCGAGCCAGCGGTGGCCGGGGCGGCGTTCCTGGCGGGCGAGGAGGCCGGCGATGCGGTCGTCGTTGGCCGCGACGAGCCCGCGGACCAGTTCGACGGTGGCGGGGTCCCGTTCCGGGGGCGTGCCGGCGGCGAGACGGGGGGTGCTGGCGAGGGCGAGCGTGGCGGCGCTGGAGGCGAGGAACGTGCGGCGGGACGGGGTTGCAGGGGAAGACATCGCCGCGAGCGAACCCACCGGGCCGCGCCAAGCCAAGGCAAACCAGCGGGGCCTGACTTCAGCGGCGCAATCGGGTGCACCGGTTGCCGGCTCTGGACGCGATCCCACTTGGCCCAAAGTTTGTCCTGATGGGCGGCGCGGTGAGAAGGGGTCAGGCTGAAACGTGCAACCGAACCGGCGGCCACACCGGAGTGCGGGACGGGCCCGCGAACTTGAGCGGCTTGGGGTGGCTGGGGCGCGCCTGCCCGCCGTCTTGTCCGCCGTAGCCTTGGCGGAGGTGGAAGCCTTGGCGAAGGTGGGTCGCCCCGGTGCTGGCGGACGAATACCCATCCCGCCCAGCCTTCACTGCCAAAGATCTCGGCGATGGCCACAAAAGGCTCAAAGGGGCTCTATCCCCGCTCGGCGCCGTGCGTGGCGTCTATGGACGCCGCGGGACCGCAGCGACGAATCTCTCGGGCAGGGCTCGATCTGTGGTGCTTCGATCCGCGAAGCCCTCCGCCGGGAATATTCTCGCGGCCTCGGCTCGGATCCCTCCCGTCCGAGTCGCTCCCCCAATCCCGTCCGCGGCGCCTATGGGCGCCACGCTCGTCGCCGCCACACCCTCGACTCTTTGCGCCTTTTGCGGCCTCCCTCCGTTGCCGGAGGGATTGGTGCGGTAGGAGACCCGTATCGCTTTGCCCGGGGCAAAATGCCCCGGCTACATCGAGCCGCGGCGTTCGAGCCGTGATTTCGCCCACGGGAGGACTGGAGGGTCACTGGAGGCACGCCGAAGGCAGGACCCGCGCGGGAAACCCGGACTGAACGGCGCAAAAAAAAGGCGCGCCCACCAAGGGCGCGCCGGGAAGCGCGGGGACTCCGGACCTCAGAGGTCGAAGCCCACCGTGAAGATGAACTTCCGGGGATCGACAATGCGCCAGGCGTAGATCGAACCATCCGGGTTCGCCGCCACCGGCTGGAGCCGGCCGTTCTCGAACACATCGCGGATGTTCAACTGCACGTTGGCGCGGATCTTGTCCGACAGGAACCGCATCCGGTAGCCGAACGAGACGTCATAGTAGAAGCGCGAGGTGTCCCAGATGGGCTTGGCGGGATCGAGCTCCAGCACCACGCCGCGGAAGTTGCCCGGCAGCTGTGACGGCGCCTTGCCGTAGAAGCCGATCGAACCCTTGTCCTCCCAGCGGACCGCACCCCCGATGCTGAAGTTGCGCATCATCCCCTCGGTGAAGGTGTAGTTGGTCACGGTGCTCCAGCGGTACTTGCGGACCTGGGTGCGGGGCTTGCCCGCGTTCGCCACCGAGAACAGGTACGGCGAGATCAGGCCGTTGTAGTAGGCCGTCTCGGGGGTGTCGCCACCGAGCGCGGGGATGGTGTTCCACCAGAGACGACCCTCGTCGTCCTTGGCGGTGGTCCAGACCGGCAGGCGGGACTGCCAATAATCGAACTGCTCGGAGCCGATGCGCGAGTCGATCGCGATCTGCTGGGCACCGGTGAACTTGATCCGCCAGTTCTTGGTCGGGTTGTAGGTCGCCTCCAGCTCGTAGCCCTTGGACTCGACGTCCGACAGGCCGTTGGTCTGCGGCTGGCCGGGGCCGGCGGCGAGGAACGTGGCCATCCAGTCATCGGTCACGCCCATGATGCGGGCGGTGGCGGCGGCGGACTGCGCGGCG
>Ga0194134_10006524_pt1 | contig 10417 bp, 11 predicted proteins | sample TA2KigOff0mmetaG_FD_148602 | JGI IMG/M metagenome (GOLD analysis project Ga0194134, IMG submission 148602) | Freshwater microbial communities from Lake Tanganyika, Tanzania - TA2015056 Kigoma Offshore 0m | ecosystem: Environmental > Aquatic > Freshwater > Lake | place: Tanzania: Lake Tanganyika... | reverse complement strand
CCCGTATAGGCCAGCGGCCATAGTCCGCCCAAGCGCCAAATCTGCCGCCCGCACTTCGGCGAAAGGACCAAGCGCGACACGAAAACTGGCATTACGGCCCCTTCCCTGCTGGGTGATCCGCGCGCCGACCGCAGCACTTGGTGGCGGCCAAGCCATAGCGTGGACGGTTTTTCCCGCCTGGATGAGATTTTCCCGAGCGCGATTTCTGCCGCGCCTGCCACCACCAGCCCCATCCGGCGCACTGGCGCCGAGCCCGCGATTTCCTATGATGGTACGCCAAACCTTGGTACTGGGCGCTTCGGGCTAAACGCCTATCTGGCGCGCAACCCCACCACTGGATTGCTGATTGCGAAAGATGGCGAAATACTGGTCGAACGCTACCAATATGGTCGCACAGATCAGTATCGCCTGACATCCTTTTCCATGGCCAAGACGCTGATCGCCGTGCTGATCGGTCTCGCAGTGCAAGAAGGCCGCATCAAATCCATCGACGATACCGCGGCAGACTACGTGCCCGCCTTGTCTGGTACGGAATATGGCGTAACACCCATTTGGTATTTGCTGACCATGTCATCCGGCGTCGCTTTCCGTGAAGAATATGACGGCACTGATGACTCCGCGCGGCTTTCCGCACTCAGCTTCCGCCGGCAAAGCGCTGGTGGTGCCGCGGTGCCGCCCAATTTCAACCAGCGTATCGCGCCACCCGGCCAGCGTTGGTATTACGCATCGGGGGAGACTTTCGTGCTTGCGCTAGTGCTGCGCCAGGCCCTTGGCCGTTCCATTGCCGATTATTTCAGTGAGAAAATTTGGCGGCCTATTGGTGCGGAGGCACCGGCCAGCTGGCTGGCCGATGCTTCGGGCCTGGAGATTGGCTATATGGGCTTCAATGCCGTACTGCGTGACTATGCCCGCCTTGGCATGATGTTGGCGCGCGGTGGCGAAGCGCAGGGCCGTCAGCTTATCCCCCCAGCCTGGTTCAGGGAGATGACGCGCGCGCATTTTTTGCCGAATGCCACGCGGCGCTATTACGGCTATGGCTTTCAGACCTGGGTCTTTCCCGCCATGGATGGCAGCTTTGCCTTGCTTGGTGTGCGCGGGCAGGCAATGTTTGTAGACCCGGCAAGGCGGCTTATCCTGGTGCATACCGCCGTGCGGCCTGATGCTCGGGATCCTGGCGGGGCAGAAACCAATGCCCTCTGGCGCGGCCTGCTCCGCACAGTGTGACCTATCGCGGTATGGGTTCCAGGGGATGATCCGCCGCCATCATTCAGGCTGCGACGTACCAGACCCTGAACCAGGCTCGACAAAGCGCCGACTATCCATAGTGACGCTCACGGGGCGGCCCTGGCGACAATTGCTCATACAGGCGCTGTCTTCTGTGTCTGGCCGCCCTTCCAGCACAAAGCCATCGCGATTGGGCATGGCGATTTTGGGCAGGCTTGCTGCATCCATCTTGTCGTCTTCGCCAATCAGCTCATTCAAGAACAGCACATACGCGGTGATGGCGTAGTATTCGTCGTTGGAAAGGCTTTGTGGCGCGGCATAAGGCATGGCGCGGCGGATATAATCAAAGACACCCGGCGCATGCTGCCAGAAGGAACCGATAGTGCGCTTCGGCTGATCAGACCGCAGGCTGCCACGCCCACCCATCAGCGCCGGCCACCGTTCCAGCCCCTCCCCGAAATCGCCATGGCAGGCTGCGCAATGGGTGACGTAAAGTTCCTCGCCTTCTTTCGCGGTACCGCTGCCGGGCGGCAGGTTATGGCCATCACCGCGCACGGCGATATCCCAGCCGGCTATTTCCCCATTTGTTGCGGCGCGGCCGATGCCTGGGATGGGTGCCGTAAGCGCTGCCGCACTGGCGGGCCAGGCGATATCGGCGCGCGTTCTATCGCCCGGAGGCGCCGTGAAGGGGCGATAAATCTCGCTGATGGCTGCTGAAGAATTGGGCGCCTGCTGCGCCTGCACAATCCCGGCAACCAGCATTACGGCAGCAGCGCCCCCCGCAACCTTAAGCATCAATCTGAACATTCACCACCGTCCCGTCGCGGTCAACCAGCCAGGTATGGATGCTGTTCTTGTGATAAATACTCTCCACGCCGCGCGCGCGGCGTAGCGCCGTGATGGTAGGCTGCACGCGCCCCGTTTCATCCATGGCGCGGCTTTGCAGGCAGGCGGTCTGGCCTTCGGCCCATTCCCAGGGAATACGAAACCGTGTCAGCGCCTTGGGCAGCACCGGGTCCTGCAAGGTGGCTGTGCGCCAATTATCACCGCCATCCACACTCACATCCACGCGCGTGACGCGCCCGGCGCCTGACCAGGCAAGGCCAGAGATTTCGACAAAGCCTGGGCGCCCACGCAGCGGCTTTTCCGGGCAGGGTGCGGTGATGACCGAATTCACCTCATTCACAAAGGTGAATTGCCGGGCCAGGCCATCCGGCATCAAATCCGTATAGGTGCGGGTTTCCCAGCGCGTGAACCAGGGACGATCACCGATTTCGATGCGGCGCAACCACTTGATCCACATATTGCCTTCATAGCCAGGCAGCACGAGCCGTACCGGATAACCCTGCTGTGGGCGCACCGCCTCTCCATTCTGGCCAAAGGCGATGATCGCATCATCCAGCGCTTTGGATAGCGGGATGGACCGCGCCAGATGCGCCGCGTCTGATGCTTCCGCCAATAGCCAGGAAGCCCCGGCGCGCAATCCGGTTTGTGCGAGCAATAGCTTCAACGGCACGCCGGTCCATTCCGAACAGGAAAGCATGCCATGGGTGAATTGTACGCCAGACATTTGCGCGCCGCGCCATTCCATGCCGCCATTGGCCGGGCATTCGATGAAATGAATGCGCGAAACCGATGGCAGGCGCTTCAGATCTTCCAGCGTGAAGATTAGCGGGCGTTCCACCATGCCATGGATCATCATCCGATAATCCGAGGGGTCTATATCCGGCACGCCACCATGATGGCGTTCGAAATGCAGCCCGGATGGCGTGATGATGCCATGCATATCCGCAAGCGGCGTGAAGGAAACCGAAGAAACCCGGTCCGGCGTCAGCCAGGGTACATAGCGGCGCACCGCCGTTTCATGTCGGCTGCGCGTGCCATAGGTTTCCTCGATCACGCCAGGGCCAAGGCTACGGGACCATTCCGGCAGATTGGGCGGTTGGTTCTCCGCATTGCCGGCCGCTTGCGCGACGCCGCCGGCACTCGCCAAGCTTGCTGCGCCGGCGCGCAACAAGCCCCGCCGCGATGAGGATTTCAGGTCTTTTCCGAGACTCATGATAGCCTCCCTTGGAGAGGGCTTCTCATCGCCCATCGGCCCTGATCGTCACGGGGATGGTCAGGGCTTTGTCCCTTGCCTGATCTCAGCCGAACATCTCATCCGTGATGCTGTCATACCAGCCATCGGCATAAAGCGCTTCAAGCTGGCGATGTTCCTTGCGCCGTTCGGCCGTCAGCGCCGCATTGCGCGGGCTGATCCCGCCAGAGCCTTCAACCTCGGCAAAGCCATTCGGGCCGGGGCGGAAGACCCCGACAATGGAAATGCCGTAATCAGCCCCAACATGGCTGTAGCAGGTGTTGAAGAAGGTTGCGGATGGTGGCGCGCGGCCTGCGAGAGATGCGGCGATGCAGGCCACCGCATGCTTGGCATGCGATGATGCGACATAGCCTGATTTCGGCATGGGGGCGGCGATGGTGGCATCGCCCAGCACATGGATGCCTTCCACCTGCGCGCTTTCGAGCGTTGCGGGCTTGATCGGGCACCAGCCCGATTGATTGGCAAGCCCCGCATCGCGCGCGATCTTCGCCGCCATTTGTGGGGGAATGACATTGACAACATCGCCCTTCAGCTTTTCGCCGAATTCTGTTTCCACTTCCATGGCGGCGCCATTTACCCGCGTCACGCGCCCATCATTTGAAGCGCCACGCCATTCGATGATGCCGGGGTAAAGCTCTGCCCAGGCATCCTGAAATAGCGGTTGCTTGGAAAATCCGTTCTTCGCATCAAGTGCAATCAGCTTACTGCGCGGTTTGGCGCGCTTCAGATAATCGGCAACCATGCTGATCCGCTCATAAGGGCCGGGTGGGCAGCGGAAGGGATTATCCGGGATCACCATTACAAACCTGCCGCCATCGGGCATGGCTTCAAGCTGGCGGCGCAGCAGGGAAATGGGTTGCAAGGATGGCACCCAGCCATGCGGCATGCGCTCACTGGCCGCTTCATCATAGCCTTCAATCGAACCCCAGCGTAGGTCAATGCCAGGTGACATGATGAGCCGATCATAAGGCACCTGCGCCCCATCCGCGAGACGCACCTGCTTAGCCGCAGCATCCACCGCCACCACGCTTTGATGCACCACACGCACACCGCGGGCGGCAAGCTTTTCATAACCGAAGGTGATGAAGTTGATATCGCGCCGCCCAGCGAGAACCAAATTACCATAAGGGCAGGTCGTAAAACTCCGGCTACGCTCGATCAGCGTAATGTTGAGTGCGGGGAAATTGTCACGCGCAAAACGCGCAGCGGAAGCGCCACCAAAGCCACCACCGATGATGACAACGCGCCCAGCACCCGCTTGCGCGCGGGCAAGATTTGGTGCAGCAAGGCCTGCGGGCAGCGCGGCGGCTGAGAGGAAGACGCGGCGGGAAAGGGTCATGATTTGTTTCCTCCGGCTTATTGCGGGCGCGCGTAATGCGCGGCCAGTAGCGCGATTTGTTCCGGCGTATAGCCGCGGCTGATGCGCCCCATCACGGTGGCGGGCCGTTCATTGGCACTGAAGGCGCGCATCAGCGCGATGAATTCATCGCGGCTATGATTGGCTTTGATCGAAGGGATGCCGTGCCCGCCTTGGCCACTTGCACCATGGCAACCCTGGCAACCGCCGATCAATAGCGGCGTGTCTGTCGCCTGAGCGAATACCGGGCCACCTGACAACAACAAAAGGCATAGCGCGAATTTGAGTTTCATAAAACTGTCTCTCCCCACATCTTCACGCATCGCGTTTCAATGATGTTGTTGGAAGCCTATCCAGCAAAATTTGACGGGTCAACAATAAAACCGTCGTGCTGGGCCGCAGTATTTTTCCCATCCTATCGCAAGAAGGAGAGGAATGATTTTCTGTCATATCCCAATTCAACAGAAAAAATCAGAGCCGAACGAAACCCCTCATCCAATGCCGCCCAATTCTATGTCATTGCGTGGCATAAGGTTGAGCGGCCCCTTGGCCAAATGCCGAAATACCAAATCCCAGATTGGTGGGCCTTCCACTGATTGATTGATGCTAGCCCAGCCGGCTACCACGTAATCGCGTGATGCTTCGATGGCCTGCCCATTGCGCTTCAGGCGCAAATTTGAAATGCGCTGGCCTGAAGCGGCGGCGACATCCAGCGTGAAAGTGATACCGCCGCTACGCACCATATCTCCACCCTGTTGGTAATAGGGATCGGGGTGAAAAAGATTATCCGCGATATCTTCCAGTAGCGCCTTGATAGCTTCGCCCTTCATCACATTGCGATAGGCCGCCGGATAGGTGATGGCGGTTTGCGCCCAGACATCCTCGGCCGTGATATCCGTATCGGGCAGCAGCGTGGTGCCCCAGCGAAAGCCTGGCGAAAGCGCAATTTCAGCATCACGTTGTTCAAGCAGCGCATCGCAGATCATATCATCCCAAGTGCCGGCCGTATTGCCGCGCCGCCAGAGCAAGCTTTCCGTGCGCCCAACCACCCGTGCCAAATCCTGCGCATAGGGTTCGCGCAGGCCACGCACCAGGACCGCCATATCGGGATCAGGCGTGATGCTGTTGCTGAAAACCGGTATCAGGGCGTGGCGATAATCCGTCACGCGCCCTTGCTGTACTTCAAGATCAAGCCGGCTGACGAATTTGCCAGACGCCCCGGTGGCAATCAGTAGGGTACGCCCCACCTGCACGGGGCGCGGCAGGGCATCATGAGTATGGCCGGTCAGGATCACATCAATGCCCGGCACGCGCGCCGCAAGCTTCCTATCTACGTCGAAGCCATTATGGGACAGCAGCACAACAAGACCAGCGCCTTCATCACGTGCGGCCTGCACGCGTGCTGCGATTTTTTCTTCCTTGATGCCGAATTCCCAATCGGGAAACATCCAGCGCGGATTGGCAATTGGCGTATAGGGGAAAGCCTGCCCAATCACCGCAACCTTTACCCTGCCGCGTTCAAACATGGCATGGCCAGGAAAGACATCCTCATTCCATTCGCGGTCCTGGATATTGCCGCCAAGGAATGGAAAGCCAAGCTCTTTCGCAAGCGCCGTCACGCGATCAGCGCCATAGGCGAATTCCCAATGCCCCACCATGGCGTCAACACCCAGCGTCTTTTGCACCGCAACCATATCGGCGGCTTGGGTTTGCAGATTGGTCCAGGCGCCTTGCCAGGTATCGCCGCCATCAAGCAACAAGACGCGCCCTGCACGTTCCGCGCGAATGGATTTGATGATGGTCGCCATGCGATCGACGCCACCCATGGAGCCGAAACGCTTGGCCAATGCAGCAAAATCCAAATGGGTCAGGGCATGGGCCAGCGCCGTACCGTGCGTGATGCCAAATTCAGCAAGGAAAGCTTCACCGGTGATATGCGGCAGCTTGCCGCGCGCTTCACCCACGCCGATCTTGGCCGAGGCTTCACGAAAGAACATCGGCATCAATTGGCCGTGCAAATCCGTCATATGGATCAGCGTCACCTGCCCAAGCGGCGCAAAGCGCAAAAGCTCCGCCTGGCTGGGCGCCTCGGCTTTTGCCCGCGCCAGGGGCGCAAGCGCCGCGCTGGCCACCAGCAAGTCGCGCCGTGTGATCATGGCGCACCGCTATAAGGGAAAACCGCCCGCATCGGCGCGGCGCCCGTCACCCAAGTTTCAATTCAGCATTGGCGCTGCGTGTTTCCCCGGCATCATTGGTCCAGATCATTTCGAAACGGCCGGCGCGTTCCGCTTTGAAGGGGAAGGCGATATAGGGGTTGGCCGCAATGGCCGGCGCCAAATCCATGGCGAAAACCAATTCTCCTTCAAAACGCACTTCGAAGCGCTTGATGATGTCGCGCGGAATTTCCTGACCTTCCGGCGTGCGTCGTTGGCCGGTTTCCATGACATGGGTGATCAGGGTGCGGATTTCGATGATATCCCCGGCCTTGATCTGGGCGGGAAGGCGAAGGCGGGGCTGCCCTATGGGGGAAGACATGATGCGCGTTCCTTTCCGTCAGCCGCCGCAGCCGCCAATGGTGACCTTCACCTCGGCGCGCGCCATGAACAGGCTGCCATCAGACATTTCCGCGAAGGCAACCACATCCTGAGTCTGACCAAGGCGGATCCGCGTATCCACCGTGGCGCGGCCCATGCTTGGTGTCAGATGAAACACGGCGACTTCCGGCGTTGGATTGCCGGTGGCGAAGACATGGATCGCCTTCACATGATCGGCCGCTGTCATCGGGCTTTCCGCCATCACACTCAGTGGGACGGTATTGCCGTTCTCCGCAATGGCGGGCAGGCGAAGTGTCATGCGGCCTTCCCGCGCGTTGCGACCGCCACGAAGCTTATCCAGCGCGGCTTGAACCTTTTCAGGCAGGTTGGCGAGGCCCTGGCGCGGCACCAGTACCGCGGCGGCAAGGGCCAGCGCCAACACCGCGCGGCGTGAAGCTTGGTCTTGCAGCGGCATCGTGTTCCTCCACTTTGTAGGATAAATAGCACGTTCTGCTGTCGTGCTGCCAGTATTTAGAAAAAATACCATGCCGCTGGAAGCGAGAGCCCGCTCTCAGCGAAGACGTGCCCTAAGCCTTTCGCGCATCCCGCCCCAGGCTTCCACGAACCGCGCTGGCGTATCGGTTGGTGCATTCCATGGGAGCGAAACGCGGATCGCAGATGCTGCCTCTGCCCCATACCCCATCGCCGTCAGCACATGAGATTGGCGCACCTTGCCTGATGAACACGCGGCACCAGCCGAAACCGCCGCACCCGCCAGATCAAGAGCAATCACTTGGGTTTCCGCCGTAATACCCGGCAGGATCAGGCTGGTGGTATTGGGCAGGCGCGGCGCGGTGTCGCCAGCAATGATCACCTCAGGCGCCAGCGCCTTCACGCCGGCTTCAATCGCATCGCGCAGCCGGGCCAAGCCTTCCGGCATTGGGCAAGCGATGGCAGCGGCGAAGCCGGCGATGGCGGGCAGTGCCTCGGTCCCGCCGCGCCGCCCCGATTCCTGCCCGCCGCCGGTCAGAAGTGGCGCCGGGTCCAGACCGGGGCGGAGCAAAAGCGCGCCCACCCCTTTTGGGCCACCGAGCTTATGGGCGGAAAGCGCCATGGAATCAGCGGCGCCCAGGGTGAAGGGCAGGCGTGCGGGCATTTGCACCGCGTCCAAATGAAGCAATGCGCCATGTTGCCGGCAAAGTTCCGCAATGGCTTCAATCGGATGCAGCACGCCGGTTTCATTATTGGCGGCCATGACCGCAACCAAAGCTGGGCTGCTTCTCTTCAGCGCCGCTTCCAGCGCTGCCAAATCCAGGGTGCCGTCGGCCAGCACCGGGAGCATTTCTGCCTCAGGCCCTGTCGCGGCAAGGACGGCAGGGTGCTCGGTCGCGCCCACCAACACGCGGCGCCCGGCAGCCAAGCCCCGGATGGCTAAAGCATTCGCCTCTGTCCCGCCGGAGGTGAACACAACATCCCGCCCGCGCACCCCGAAGCGCGCCGCCACCGCTTCCGCCGCAGATCGACCTGAGAACTGGCCGGCTTCCACCACCAAACTGCCTGGGCGCGGCGCGGTCTGCGTCAGGGTTTCCGACAAGGGCGCCAAGGTGCCGCGCCTTTGGGGTGCGAGTTCAGTCAGTCGCGCAGCGCCAGGCAGGGGCTGGATATCGAAGCTAAACGGCTTTGATAAGGCTTCTTGAATCACCCCCTGCTCCACTAGGCTATATTTCATAAACGGCAGAGGTCCCCGCCGCCTGCAGTGAAGACATTGGCCATTCAATAAGATTACAAAGAGGTTGTCTTTGGCATCAGCAATGTCATTCTGTGGCTACTCTTCCTGCCAGTGTAGCAGGTAAAGTGACCGGGGCCGCATAGACGCATCATGATCGACGACATCAAGAAAACACTTTGGGCCGCCTTTACTGTGATCGCTATCCTTGTTCTGGGCGGTCTTCACAAGCAGGCATCGGCGGAAATCACAGCAAAATGCCATTTGAAAAAGCCTCATGGTAGCCTTCAGGCCGGGCAGGAAGTACGTCTTATGATTAAGTCTTCCAACGGACCGGCTCATGTTCGTTGGGCAGACGAGTTTTGTAGGTATAGGCCGAGCATCTTCCACATTTCTGGAAGAATTGACAATCAAATGGAGAGCGATTTCCGAACGCTTTACAATGCATTGAAGGGGGATGCTTATTTTCAATCGATAAAGGCAGATTATTCAACGATAATGTTCACAATAGAATCTGAAGGGGGTAGCGTCTTAAGTGCCATTAGAATTGGGCGGATGCTTCGCGATTTGAATGCGATGATTACTGTTCCTGGTGGCAGAACTTGTTCTTTTTCTTGCGTATTTTTATTGGTCGGCGGTGTAGGGCGTTTGGTTTTTGGGCATGTCGGAGTTCATCGACCGTATTTTGAAAGCTTGGATCGTAGACGCACGGCGGCACAAGTCAGCGCCGATATCCGTGCCTTAGATACAATCATTACGACATATCTACGAGACATGAATATTACGTCAAACTTATTGGATTTTATGAAGGGTGTCGCGTCAGACGAAATGCGCTGGCTTTCAGCTGCAGACCTACAAACTTTTGGATTGAGTGCGCCTGATCCGGTTTTTGATGAATTGAGGACCGCTCATGACGCCTGGAGGTACGGAACAACGTCAGCCATCCTCCGTCAGCGAATGGTAGAATCCGAGCGATGCTTTAGAGGGGCTAGAGGAAGCAGCCTGCCTCCAGGTTCTTGGGACTGCAGCGAGTCAATCAAGTATGGTATTAGCGTCGGTGAGTGGAGGCTGCGCAAGCAGCGTGTGGCTGGTCTATGCCCAAGTATTACATACCGGACTTATGCGGATTGCGAGAGAGATGTCATGATAGGGGTAAGGCGCTAGCTACTTAGGTAATTCTCACACCTTGTGTTGGGGCGCATTAAGGAGGAAGAAAGCAATGAAAGCGTTTTGTCTTTTTCTACTACCGCTCGCTCTGGGAGCAATGTTTCCGGCTTCTGTCCAAGCATCTTCATTTGAACGCCCACGGGCAGCGGCGCCAGCGACCCGAGTTCAAAAGCCGGATGTCTACAGGCTCGTTTATATTGTCGATGAACGGGGGCACTTGGTGCTGGTTCGGCAAGATGGCGCCGTCACTAGGGTCCCTCCACCACCTGGCATATCGCCGAAGCGACAGATGCCGCGGTGATGGAAGATAT
>Ga0194134_10006514_pt1 | contig 10430 bp, 7 predicted proteins | sample TA2KigOff0mmetaG_FD_148602 | JGI IMG/M metagenome (GOLD analysis project Ga0194134, IMG submission 148602) | Freshwater microbial communities from Lake Tanganyika, Tanzania - TA2015056 Kigoma Offshore 0m | ecosystem: Environmental > Aquatic > Freshwater > Lake | place: Tanzania: Lake Tanganyika... | reverse complement strand
TGCAAATGGCATTCGCGTAGGTGCGCATCGAAGACTCGTCGATCGTGTGGTGGCAGAGGAAGGTCAGCGAAGTTTCACCAAGCAATCGAGCGTTCGGCAGGCGACCGTCTGTGTCCAGCGTGCCACGGCCTGTGGTGGATGGAGTGAACCCACGCTGCTCAAACAACCGTTCGCGGTAGATCTCCGCGCAGGAGCCGTACATCCCAGGCAGGCCGGCGGCGTGCAATGAACGCAGAATGGCGTTTCGTCTTGCCGCGGCATCATCCCCATGCACGAAGGCGACGCAGCGGTAGTGGGCATGACCATCGGGTGTGGTGGGAACGCGCAGAAATCCGACATCTCGAAGCGCATCCTGCATGATCAAACTGTTGCGGCGACGTGCCGCGATCCAAGTGGGCAACTTGCGAAGTTGGCACATCCCGATCGCCGCCTGCATCTCGGTCATGCGCAGATTGGTGCCCTCGTGATTCACAAGCCAGCGAAAATCGCCTGGCTCGCCATTTGATGCCACACCTCGACCAAGCGAGGCATCATGATCCTTGCCGTGCTGTGAGTAGGACCAGCAGCGCTTGTAAAGGGACTCATCGGGTGTGCACAGCATGCCCCCCTCGCCGCCTGTGGTCATGATCTTGTCCTGACAGAAGCTCCAGCTCGCGAAGGTGCCGAAGGTGCCGAGCGCGCGGCCGTCGATGTGCCCTCCGTGCGACTGGGCACAGTCTTCCAGGATGTGGACGCCGTGCGGATGGGCCCAGCGCACGAAGCTCGGCATGTCGCAGGGCCAGCCACCGACATGCACCGGGATCACGGCGCGGGTGCGAGGGCTACGGACGGCCTCGGCGGTGGCGGGGGTGATGCAGCCGCTCTCTGGATCCACGTCGGCAAAGACAGGCGTGGCGCCCGCGAGCACCACGCACATGGCGCTGGCCACGTAGCTGCGGGGCGAAACGATGACTTCGTCGCCGGGACCGATGCCGAGCGCGCGAAGCGCGGCGTCCATCGTGAGCGAACCATTGGCCATGCTCAGCGAGTAAATGCCGCCGTGCGCAGCGGCCCATGCAGCCTCAAAGTCGCGGCACGCGGTGCCCGTCCAGTAGTTCACCTTGCCTGAGCGAAGCACCGCGTCGACCGCGGCGAGTTCATCACCGTCGAAGATGGGCCAAGGGGGGATGGGGTGGCTATTGGTCACTCTGGCTCCGCTCTTTGGATCTGTGGGCTTCGGTGAACAAGTGCGTGGTGCCCGGCTCTGCGAGTTCAGCCATAAGGGCTGCAGGGAGGACAGTGCAGCGTACGCCATGCACGATGGTCCAGGCACCCTCATAAGGCGGAAAGAAGAACGCCCGTGCCTTTCGCTCGACATCATCCCCGGGCAGGATCTGTTTCGCGTCATTCATCGCTTGTCGAGAAATGTAGCGGCCTCCCTCGTTGTTGTGAGCGGTCAGGCGCGACTGAGTTGTGGCGATCCTGTCGAGTATCTCGACGATTTGCTCAGCCATGAGACGCATCGATGCCCGTTCCAGTGAACGTGCGGTGCTTGTTGACGGGCATATGGGGAATCGGCGTACCTCGATGATGGGTCCGGTGTCTATCCCATCGTCGACGTAGTGCGCCGTAGTGGCCCATTGCGAAAGGCCATCCAGGATGGCGAAGTTGTAGCCGCCGCAGCCCTTGTAGTCCGGAAGTGGCGCCGGATGAAAGTTGATCACACCGAATCGGGACCCCGGGAAGAGCATTCCGCCCTTCAGCCTGCGCCAGTACAGCACAGAGAGGACCAAGTCAGGCTCGAGAAGCCTGCGTTCGGCTTCTTCCGCGACTTCTCGGTGGTCAAGCACTGGAACCCCGAACTCTAAAGCGGCGGGTACGGTGGGAGAGTTCGCAAGATGGGAGTCCGTGACGACTCCGATCAACTCAAATCGCGGGTCCTGAGCAAGGACTCGTAGCGTGTTGGCCGTGACATGCTTCCTGCCAAGTAGGAGTACTCGGATCGGTTTCATCAGAGTCGTCTGAACCCCGTGACTGAAGAGCCTTCAAAGCGTGGCATCGTCGGATGCCCCGGCGCAGAGATGCCCTTTCTTGCTACCACCTGCCAAGCGGTGAGCCAGAGGATCTTCAAGTCAAGCCAGAAGGATCGGTTGTCCACGTACCACACATCTAGTCGGAACTTCTCCTCCCAACTGATGGCGTTCCGACCGTTCACCTGTGCCCAACCGGTGATACCGGGTTTCACCTCATGGCGGCGCATCTGCTCGGGAGTGTAAAGGGGCAGGTACTCAGGGAGCAGGGGGCGTGGGCCGACTAAGCGCATGTCGCCCTTGAACACATTCCAGAGAGTGGGCAGCTCGTCGAGGCTAGTAGCGCGGAGGAAACGGCCGAAGGCCGTGAGCCGGATCGCGTCCGTGGCGATCGGGTCCTCGCCCGAGTGAGGGTCCCGCATGGTCTTCAGCTTGTACAGCACGAAGGGCTGGCCATGGAGGCCGATCCGCACTTGCCGAAAGAGGAGACTCACTGTTTGAATTTTAGTCGAGGTTTGGCGGTTCGACGGGGCTGGCGACTGCCACCACGAGCCCTTCAGCAGCAGTCAGCTCGGTCGCGGCTCGTGGTCGCTTCCTCTAGGTACTGGGCGAACGCCGTCGTAAGCCGCGACGTATGAAACTCCTCGATAGCCCGACGCTGGGCCGATTCCGCCATTCGCCCGAGGCACGAGCGATTCCGCGCAAGTGCGCACATCGCTTCTGCGAGGGCGGAGGCATCCCCGACGGGAACGAGCAGGCCCGTGGAGCGATCGACGACTGAATCGGAAAGCCCGTAGATGTTTGACACGATTGCAGGCAGGCCGCAGGCCGCCGCCTCCAAGACCGTGGTTCCGAACCCTTCTCGGTAGCTCGGCAGCACCAGCACATCCGAGGCAGCCAAGAATTGCTCGGGGGCCTGCGTCGGGCCCACGACGTGCAGGCGATTCGCCTCGGGTGATTCGCCACCGAACAATTTCGCCGACTCATGGTCCTCGATTGGCCCTACGACAATCAGATGAGCCCGGGGCAGCAAGTTCGCAGACTTCGCGAAGGCGCTCCGGAGTTCCCGGATCCCCTTGTCGCGTGTCACTCGCCCAAGGAACACGAAGACCAATGCGTCGCTCGGAATACCGAGCCGCCCTCGGATTTCGGATCTGGCCGCAGAGTCCGGCTTGAACCGGTCCGGCTCAACACCGGATATCGAGCCGCCCGCAAGCACCTGTATCTTGCCATGCGGCGCGACGTGCTCGCCCTCCAGGAAGTCCCGCTGCGAAATGCTGTCGGCGAGCGCGTGTGTCGCGCATGAAAAGGTCATGCGATCCATGCCGCGCAGAAATCGGCGTGCGAGTCCGCGCCGGTTCGCCCAGACCTGTCCCGTGAACCAATGGATTCGCGTGCGGACGTTCGCTCGGTGAGCGGCGAGCATGCCCAAGAGGCCCGCCTTGGGCGTCACTGTCAGGACGGCGTCGAGCCCCCGTGCCTTGAACAGTGCACCGAGGGATCGGAGCGCCCTCAAGTCGGCTACCGGCGTCGGCCGCCTCTCGATCCGCATGTCGATTGGCTCGACGCCCAGAGACTCGAGTAGGGCACCGCACTCCGCCTTCACTCCGTTAGCGACCACCGAGACCTGAAAGTTGCCGCTTAGCATCCTGATGTGAGGCAAGAGGAACGCTCTGACGGTCAGTGGACTTGCGGCGACGACGCAGAGCCGTCGAGAGCTGTTGATTGGCGACAGCGCTGCCCCCATCACCACCGGTCGTCGCTTTCATAGCCGCCCGCGACGAGTGCACCATTCCCATGTTCCTTCACCAAGTCAATCGCCTCTTGGTCGAAGAGTTGCCGCCAGCCGCCTCGCTCGCCTTGGCGGAAGGTCGAGAAGTTCAGCGCGCGGTTTCGCAGGCGAGTCGTCAGTTCCACTGCTGCCGCGCGTTCACGGTCATCCCGGATGGCACGCTGCAGCAGCCCTATATCGACCTCATCCCTCCCGACCAATGAGCGAAGCGAACGCAGGAACACACCTTCATTCGCAAGGTAGTCCTCGTACCGCAGTACTGGCAACTCGGCGGCTGCCGTCCACGAGCCCACCCACTGTGCCAAGTAAGGGAGAGGATCGTCGCCTTGCAGCGGACGCTCGCCGAAGAAAGACCGCCTCAATCCCTCGCTTGGGGAAAGATCGCGCAACATCGCATGATGGCGATGGGACGGGTCTGACATCACATTGTGGTACCGGGAAACCAGCACATCCCGAATGTCCCGGATCTGAACCGCGCCCGTAATCGCGAGATCCATCATCGCGGCGCGAATCGTCGGATGCCATGCGATGTGGGTCTTAGCAAAGCCCTTTCGGCGAGGGCTCACGAACCTGAAGATCCGCCTGAGTTGTGTATGTGCGGGGGAGTTCCAGTCCGCCGAGCAAGTCCGTGCCCAGAGGCTGTGCTGGAGATCGACCAGTCCCATGGTCCGAAGCGCGAGTTCTGACATGGTCGAGCCAGATTTCGGCAGCGCAAACAGCACCACCGATCGTCCTTCAATCGGGTTGGCGAAGGCCTCGTGCGTAAGCGTGCGAAGGCCGCCGATCGGGTTGCGCATGATCGTGCGCGCAGCCCTGCCGAGAGGTCGTGCCAGTCCACACTCATCGAGCCACTGGAAGATCGGCCCCTGCCGCCACGTCCGAGTCGCCAAGCCTTTCGCAGGTGACCGTGGCAGGGCACCAGGCTCGTCGGACACTCTCGGCTCGGTACTCGTCTTCATGGAGTCGAACAAGAGAGTACCGCGGCAGTCACCTCGTCGAAGCCTTCGGGCATCGGACGCCCGGGGCGGTAGCCGAGGAGATTCCGCGCGTGTGTGTCTGGATACCCGCCGACTCGCGCGATTGATTCGACACGCGACGGCGTAAGCGGGAATCCGGGCAGGGCACCCATCGTGCGTGCGAGCAGTCGTGCAAGCGGCAAAGGAATTCGTACTCGTGGTCGCCGGCAGTTCACGCGCTCGCAGACCCGCCGTACCAACAGTGTCCAAGGGCAGTCACTTGACACGTTCACGATCGAACCCGTAGGAGCGTTCGCCATCAGCCTGAGCGCAACGACAACATCATCAACATGGATGTAAGTGCTGATCGCGTCGCGAGACCCGATGAAGGCGAAGTGCCCCGCGATGATGGATCGTACGAGTGCAAATGCAGATTGATTCCGCATTGAAGCGCCAATCACATTGCTGGGTCTCAATATTGCCCAGTCGCAACCTGCCGCAGCACAGGTCAGCTCCACAGCGCGGTCAGACGAAAGTTTGCTCACTTCATAGGCATTTGTAGGCGTCGGCTTCGTCAGTTCGGTGATGTCCGCACCGTGCGTTGGCGCACCATACACCCCGACGCTGCTGAGCTGCACCCAGCGACCGCATCGCCCCATCGCTGCATCGAGTAGTCGTTGCGTGCCCTTTACATTGACTACTTCCATCCGTGCGGCATCCGTCATCTCGGCTGCGAGGTGGTAGACGATGTCCACCCCATCGGTGAAGGCGATCGGTATGGAGGTGGCAAGATCCCCTTCGAACAAAATCGCACCATCGGGCTGTGTACCCGACTTTCTCGTAAGAACTCTGACGCGATCTCCTCGCCGAAGATGCGCCTCGACAAGTGCCGAGCCGATGAAGCCTGTTCCGCCGGTAATCGCGACGGTGATCACTGTCCAAAGGTCCTTGTGCTGCTTCGCATGTGCACACGATTTGTACACTTTGCGGCATGGTTCGTCATTCTTCCGCCACGGTGGTCCAACTTGGCTGAAGTGTTCCGCCGTGCGTGGCGGGTTCTCTCTCCCGAGGATCGCCGCAGGGCGTTTGTGCTGCTTGCGATGCTTCTGGGGGCAACGGGTCTTGAGACGCTCGGAATCGGCCTTCTGGTGCCGCTTCTTGGGATTTTGGTGGATCCGACCATGCTGCGGCGAGTCCCTATTGTCGCACAGTGGCTGCCAAACGGGGAACTTCAAGTGACTGCTGGTGCCGCGCTGCTCGTGGGCGTGACTGTGGTGGCCTTCTACCTCCTCAAAGCTCTATATCTCGCCTCGGTCGTGCGCCGTCAGATGTCCTTCGCGTTTGGCGTGCAGGCGGACATCTCAAGGCGGGTGTTCGAAAGTTGCCTTGCACGCCCCTATGCGTTCCATGCCTCGACCAACTCCGCCAAGTTGATCAACACGTCTCTCGGCGAGGTGCAGATGTTCACCAACGGGGTCCTCATCGCAGGAATCAGTCTCATCGCCGAGGTCCTTGTTCTGCTTTCCGTGAGTTTGCTGCTAATCGCCATCGAACCCGTTGCGGCGTTGGGTTCCGCTGCAGTGCTTGGCGTGGTCGCGGGGGGGTTCTATGCATTGATTCGTCGGAGACTCAGGCACTGGGGCGAGCGACGGCCGATCCTGGAGTCGCAGCGACTGCAGCATCTGCAACAGGGCCTTTCGAGCGTGAAAGAACTGTTGCTGTCAGGGCGCGAAGTCGAGTTCGTGCGCCGATACGATGAGAGCAACCGAGGGGTCGCCGCGATCATGCAACGCGAAAAGTCGCTCTCGCATGTTCCCCGCTTCGGGCTCGAGGTGTTCGCAGTATTGAGCGTGGTCTTCATCGTGGTCTTTCTGCTCGCGCAAGGTCGAGACCCGCAGGAGGTGGTGCCGCGGGTTGCCGTCTTTGCTGCGGCGTGCTTCCGAATCGTGCCCTCGCTCAATCGCATCAGCAATTCGCTTCAATCGCTCCGATTTGCCTATCCGGCGGCGTCAGCGGTGGAACTTGAACTTGCGCATTGCAACAGGTCGCCGCTCCCACCACCTGAGCCGCTCGTATGGCGGGACTCAGTCCGGATGTGTGGGGTGGCGTTTCAGTATGAAGGTGCTTCGGAGCCGGTTCTGCGCTCGGTCGATCTCACCATCAATCGGGGTGATCGCGTCGGCATTGTGGGTCCGAGCGGTTCCGGCAAGAGCACCCTCGTGAACCTTCTCATCGGGTTGCTCGAACCTACTAGTGGAACCATCAAAGTGGATGGGGCAGACATTCGGAGTTGCATTCGGGCCTGGCGGGCACAGGTGGGTTATGTCCCACAATCCATCGCGTTGTCCGACGACACACTGATACGAAACATTGCATTTGGTGAAATGGATGCCGCGATCGACAAAGCCCGTGTCGCTCAGGTTGTGCGACTTGCGCGTCTTGATTCATGGGTCGGTTCGCAGGCGTCGGGGCTTCACGCGCGACCGGGTGAGCGCGGCACGCGACTGTCCGGAGGGCAACTGCAGCGAATCGGGATCGCGAGGGCCCTCTATCGATCGCCGTCGCTTTTGGTACTCGATGAAGCGACCAGTGCTCTGGATGAGGGAACTGAATCCGAGGTCATTGATGCCCTATCGGGACTGTCGCGAGACATCACCGTGCTGGTTATCACGCATCGGCCAAGCGGCCTTGCGATCTGCGATCGCGTGATCGCTGTCGAGAGCGGTTGCGTGCGAGAACTTGCCGTTGCGGACGCGGTTAGTATCAGTCCTACGGAGCCAAATCGAGCATGAGCATTCTCGAAGGTAAGTCCATCTTGATCACCGGCGGCACAGGCTCCTTCGGTAAGAAGTTCGTGCGCATGACGCTGGAGCGCCTCAATCCGCGACGACTCGTAATCTTCTCCCGCGACGAGATGAAGCAGTGGGACATGGCCATGGAGCACGAGCGCGACTCCCGGGTCCGCTTCTTCATCGGCGACGTGCGCGACCGAGATCGGCTTGCCCGAGCGCTCGACGGCATCGATTTCGTCGTCCATGCCGCGGCGACGAAGATCGTGCCCACCGCCGAGTACAACCCGTTCGAGTGCGTGAAGACCAACATCCTGGGTGCGATGAACCTCATCGACGTCTGCATCGACCGTGGCATCCAGCGCGTCGTCGCCCTCTCGACCGACAAGGCGTCCAATCCGATCAATCTCTATGGGGCGACCAAGCTCGCCTCGGACAAGCTTTTCGTCGCGGGTAACGCCTATGCCGGGCTGCATGACACCCGTTTCGCCGTGGTTCGCTACGGGAATGTCATGGGATCGCGTGGCTCGGTGATCCCGTTCTTCCTGTCGCGTGCTCCCTCGGGCCGCGTACCGATCACCGACGTGCGGATGACACGGTTCATGATCACGCTCGAGCAGGGCGTCGAGCTCGTTTGGCATGCGTTCGACGACATGGTCGGCGGCGAGATCTACGTGAAAAGGATTCCGTCCATGACCATCGGGGACATCGCGCAGGCATCGGCGCCTGGTGCGGCCCATGACATCATCGGGATCCGCCCTGGCGAGAAGATCCATGAGCAGATGATCGGCGTGGAGGACGCTCCCTTCACGCTGGAGTATCCGGAGCACTACAAGATCCTGCCCGCGATCCATGGGTGGTCGAAAGACCCTGCCCGCATCCGCGACGGTACGCAGGTGGCCCCCGACTTCGTCTACTCCTCGGAGCGCAACGACAGCTGGATGTCCGTCGAGGACCTGTCGCGCTGGATCGCGGAGCATCGTGCGGAACTCGGCTTGCTGTGAGCGCCATGCAAGGTGACGGACGAGGCAGCGGGACGCTGGTGACCGGCGGCAGCGGGCTGCTCGGGCTGAACTGGGCGCTTGCGCGGCGACGTACCGGGCGAGTCGTGCTCGGCATGCACCGCCGCACCGTGCGCATCGACGGTTGCGAGGTGGCGGAGGTGCGGCTCGACCGTGCCGGCGAGTTCGCCGAATGCCTGTGTCGCCTCCGCCCCGCGTGGGTGCTGCATGCCGCGGGTCTTGCCGACGTCGAACGATGCGAGGCAGATCCCGCGCGGGCTTTCGAGGACAACGTGGGCCTTGCCTCGAACGTCGCCCGGGCGTGCACAGATGAAGGGGTGCACCTGGTCCACGTGTCGACGGACCACCTGTTCGACGGCAGCCGTGCCCTTGTCTCGGAAGATGAGCCCATGCGGCCGCTGAATGAGTACGGTCGTACGAAGGCCGAGGCCGAGTCGCGGGTGCTCGCTGCATGCCCCGGCGCGCTCATCGTCCGGACGAATTTCTTCGGTTGGGGGCCTGCGTGGCGCCGGTCCTTCAGCGACTTCATCCTCGACGCGGGACGAAGGCAGCAGCCCGTGAATGCGTGGGTCGACGTCCACCACACGCCGATCTCGGTGTCCGCGCTCGCAACCGCCATCGAGTCGTTGGTCGCTGCGGGAACGCGCGGCGTGGTCCACGCCGTCGGCGACGAACGGATCTCCAAGTACGATCTTGCCGTGCTGATCGCGAGGCACTTCCGCTTGGACCCGTCCTTCCTCCGGCCCGCCCGCGCGTCTGAGGCCAGCGGACGGGCCCCGCGTCCACTCGACATGAGCCTTTCAAACGCGCGGCTCAGGTCTGTCTTGGGTCGTGGCGTGGGTTCGGCGGCCGACATGGTGGGTGACCTCGGCGATGAAGTGCCGCCCGAGATCGGGGCGCTCCGATGATCCCGTACGGGCGGCACTCAATCGATGAAGCGGACGTCGAGGCCGTCGCGTTGGTGCTCCGGGGCGCCGCGCTGACTCAGGGACCGAAGATCGACGAGTTTGAGCACGCGATCGCGGCGCGCGTCGGTGCGCGTCACGCGGTTGCCGTCTCGAGCGCCACCGCCGGGCTCCACCTCGCTGCACTCGCGGCCGGCATGGGGCCCGGCCGGAACCTGGTTACGACGCCCATCACGTTCGTCGCGAGCGCCAATGCCGCCCTGTACTGCGGTGGCCGCGCTGCTTTCGCTGACATCGACTCGGCGACGCTCAATATGTCGCCCGAGTCGCTCGACGCGACCGTGCGGCGCCATGGCGGCGCCCAGGTGGTGATCCCGGTTCACTTCGGTGGCCTTCCATGCGACATGCCGGCGATCAAGTCGGTCGCTGACGGATGCGGAGCGCACGTCATCGAGGACGCCGCACACGCCATCGGCGCGACGTACCCGGATGGATCGGCTGTGGGTTGCTGCCACCACTCGCTGTGCACGGTGTTCTCGTTCCATCCGGTGAAGAACATGGCCATGGGGGAGGGCGGCGTCATCACCACCAACGATGGCGCGTTCCACCGCCGGCTGCTTCGCCTGCGCAGCCACGGGATCAACAAGGCGGATGACCCGCTTGAGGATCTCGGCGCATCGACGACGGACGGCTTGCGGAACCCGTGGTACTACGAGATGCAGGAGCTCGGGTTCCACTACCGGGTCACCGACATCCAGTGCGCACTCGGCCTTTCGCAGCTCGGCAAGCTCGATCGGTTCCTCGCCCGACGCAGGGAGCTCGCGGCGCACTACGATCGGGCGTTCGCTGGGTTCCGCAACCTGCGTCCGGCGCAGCCCGACGGTCGCTCGCGGAGCGGGCTCCATCTCTATGTGGTGCGCATCGACTTCGCAGCTGCGGGCACCACCCGCGCGCGGC
>Ga0194134_10006512_pt1 | contig 10431 bp, 8 predicted proteins | sample TA2KigOff0mmetaG_FD_148602 | JGI IMG/M metagenome (GOLD analysis project Ga0194134, IMG submission 148602) | Freshwater microbial communities from Lake Tanganyika, Tanzania - TA2015056 Kigoma Offshore 0m | ecosystem: Environmental > Aquatic > Freshwater > Lake | place: Tanzania: Lake Tanganyika... | reverse complement strand
CCGTCAACTGCCAGGAGGTCCCACCATTCCAACCGTTCATGGCACCGACCACCTCCAAGGTGTCCGTACCGGCAACAAACCTCCCCAAAGTAATCTGCCGGCTCATGTTCACCGCAAAGGTCACCGGGCGGAAAGCAGGCACGGTGTCTACATTGCTATAGAAAACCGTATCCAGCACTTGGGCCGGCGTAGGCGCTCCATCCGTATTGAAGGCTAAGGTGAAAGTCCGATCGGCACCCGCCTCGTACGTCCCGGCGAAAAACTTGTATGGGACAGCTGCAGCCGCGCCGGAGACCCGCACCGTGCCTCTATAAACTCCCGAACCCTGCGCCGTCAGTGCGGTGCCCGCCCAGCTGTTGAAAGGGCCGCGCACCTCCACCGTCTGCGTGGCCGGATTAAAATTCCCTAGGGCTTGCTGCACACTCATGTTCACCGAAAATGTCACATCGCGGTAGCCCTCGATGTTGTTGTAGTAGGACGACGCCACCGTCAAAGCAGAGCCGGGCATGGTAAAGGTGCGGGAGACAGACTCCGGAACCAGCGGATCGTTTTGATCATTCGGTTCAATCGTAAAGCGGTACGGCACCGATGTTCCTTCCACGGCACTGATCGTCGCCGTGCCGGTATAGACCGAGGTCGTGCCCACGCGGGTAAGATAGGCAAAATTGGCAGACGGGAACCCGGTTCCCCAATCCACCGTTACCTTGGCGTTAGCCGGAACAAATGTGCCCAGCAAGATCTGGTGGCTCAGGTTCACCGAAAAGGTGATCGTCTGCGTGGTGTTCAGCATCGTGTTCGCCAAGGTGTAGCTCCGTAAGTTGGCCCCGCTGGAGGTGTACGGACCGCCCCAACCAGTGATTGAGGTGCTGGAATTGGCAAGCGCATCCACCGCACTGTCCCCACCCCCACCACCAGAAGAGTAAGCGTCAAATTGGATCGTATCGCCGTTCGCCACACCCAAGCTCGTCTTGGAAACCGTGTAGGTAATGACACTTTGGCTTCCGGAAGTGACAGAGAATCCGGGTAAATTACCTCTGTAGGTCGCTGCCGTTTCAGTCCACGAAGTTCCGCTGTAGGTGAAAAAGTTTGCTCCAGTGCCACCATCGACCCAAGACCCGATCCAATGCGTCATCCCGCCATTTGAGCCCGCATCAAGGTTGATGGGACGACTCCAACCGTTACCCGTTTTGGTTCCGCCCGTAGCCCCGCCTTTTCCATTGGCGATTCCAACCATGAATTTTCCCCAGTTGGTTGCTGAAACATCACCATTGACCGTTAATTTGAAGACCACATCAGTTGCCGTGTCCCCTACTTCCATCTTCACGATGTCGAGGGTTCCCCCAGCGGTAGGGATGTTGTTCGGTCCGCCACCAGCTTCACCCGTGGCATCATTGATGGTGGTCATCTGCGCTTGCGCGCTAAAATTCAAAACTAATGCTAGGCCCAGAGAACCGCATAGGATTGCAGAGCGAATTTTATTCATAATCCTAAATCTCCAAAGGGTTATATTCTGAGATGATTTAATGATATCAAAGCTGCTTAAAATTTCAATTTTTGCAAGTACGACTTTTGTGGAACAGTTCATTATTTGATGCAAGTTAAAGGCATTATTGCATACAAATCATATCTTTAGATAAGATTTTATTCGGTTGTATAGTTTTCAGGGCTAGCCAGACTTTTTTTATCATCAAACGACAAATACAACTCCCCGATCTTTCAATTCCGGCTGAAAAAGTGAAGGTTATGATAAGAATAAAACAAGCCTTCCATATGAAATATCATCTTGGGCAAGGAGTCAGAAACCGACAATTGGCGGGGACGGAATTTTTCGCCTGCTTTGTTTCGCCCGCTTTCAATCCCTCCAACTACCTCCAGCTAAAAACATCATCGCAGGTCGGAGTTCGGATTTTTTCCGGATCATCCTGCTGTTTATTTTTCCCAGAACTGATGGCAATGACCGTCATGCGAACATTTTCCTCGTTCCCGGCGTTATTGTAATATTCCAAACCGCCACTTTCATCCGTATCCATCTTCACGGAGTACTGGTTGCCCCAAGGATCGGTGAAAGTGCCTCCGGAAGTATCCCGCCGCCCGGCACTTTTGGTGACACCCTCTAAAAAGGCCACCTCTTTGGGATTCATCAAAACGGAGTCTCCCGAAAATGAAATGTTTTCACCGCTAAGAATCCGGAAAAGGACTTTTCCGTCCGCAAGGTCCGTGGGAGGACCATACCATGTAAAATACTCGTCTCTTGTGAGATCAATGCTCCGGCAAGGCCACCGGCCATATTCCTGCCGATAAGCCTTCACCGCAGCGACGATGGCTGTCAGATCCGCCTTCGCCTTGGCCTTCTTGGCCGCCTCCATGGCCCGGGGCACACCCACGGCCATCAAGCCGGCCAAAAGGCCGATGATCGAAATCACCACCAACAGCTCGGTCAGCGTGAAGCCGCAGGATCCACGCCGGCGATGGAAAACCCTCATTTGAAAGTCCCCACCGGCTTGTTGGAATTTTGGGGATCCACCACCCAGACGCAAACGCTGGCCGGGGATGTGAATCTCGCGGTCCCCACCGTGTTGGTCAGCACCCCAAAGCCTTGGGTATCGATGGCAATGGAAAAATTAGTTTGCACCCTACTTTTGTAAAAGTTAGCGGGGGTCACCAATCCGCTCGAGTTGGTGAACTTGGGTGGCACTTCCAGAAAGACGATCCCACGATAATTTCCGCCATTGGTGTTGGTCGTGCTCATCAATTGTAAAAAATTCAAATCAGTTTTTCCGCTGTTGGATGGGTACTGTGAATACTCCGCATAAAATGCGTTCACCGCCGTTTTGATCGACTCGGCCATCGCGGCTACCTCCGCCTTTTTGCCCGCCTGGATCGCCCCTTGGATCGCGGGAAATCCCAGCCCGGCCAGCAGGCCGATGATGGAAATCACCACAAGAATTTCCACCAAAGTGAACGAAGGAGCTGGTGATTTTCTCTTGGGATTCCGGTCGGTCAGGTTCATGCTCATAATAATGAGGTTGTTCATCGTAGCCCCAACAAGCCAGCAGAAAAGGGGTTCGGCATTCACCTTGGTGGAACTGATGGGAGTGATGGTGGTGATTGCCATCCTCGCGGGTCTCACTCTCGGTGGCGCCGGCGCCGTCCGCCGCCAAGGAGCCGTCAATCAGGCCAAGGCCGAAATCGCCGCTCTCCAAGCTGCCTGCGACCGCTTTTACGCCGATAACAATACCTACCCGTCTAACACGAGCGTCAGCCCATCCTCTAGCTTCGCTCCAACTGCATACACCGCTGCCGGCCAGGCTCTCCTCACCAACCTGCTAGGTTCAGCTACCTTAACGGCTGCCCCTACCAGCAAACGGTACTTCGAACCCAAAGCGGCAATGGTCAACACTAGTGGAAATAATTACTTCATCGACCCTTGGGGCTACGCTTACGGCTATAACTCCGACGGAACCAACGCTCCTCTGATCTGGTCTACTGCAGGTCAGACAAATTCAGGCGGTACAAATAAATGGATTACTAGCTGGCCAAGGCTATAAATGTCTCCATAGTATATATTTAAGAAAAATAGATTTGCTGAATTCTATGTATTGACAAAGTAAATCATAGGCCGATCTTAGAAAAGTGAAGGTTGCCCGAAATACATTCCTGGGCCTGCCGCTCAAATCTGCCTTTCGACAAAGCACGGTCGCGCCAAAAACATCGGCATTTTCCCTGGTCGAACTTATGGCCGTGGTTGGGATTATGGCCCTGCTCGCCGTGGTCGGGGTTCCCGCCCTGAAAGGATTAACTGGCAGCGGTGGCCGCAAACAGGCCCTCAGCCAAGTCATGGGCGCCCTCGAAATCGCCCGCAACACCGCCATTTCCACGGGCACCAACGCCGCCGTGATCTTTCCCGATAGCACATTCACCTTAGGCGATGCCTACAAATACCGCTCCATGGCTGTGGTGGCATGGAACGCCACCAACTCGAGCGCACCAGCTACTATGGTTGGTTCCTGGATCGTCCTCCCCCAAGGGATCGCCCTATTCCCAAAGTCCATCTCCGCCCTGCCGGAAGCGAACAATATTTCCGTCCGAATTTTGACCAGTACCAACACAGCGAACTTTCGTGCAATTCGTTTTCAACCCGATGGCGGTCTCGACGAGAGCCAATCCCCCTTGCCCACCAACGGCATCGCTTACTTTGAGGGGACTGTCACCGGTACCACCACGAACGGAACCTCCAAAATGACCAACTTTGAAACGGTTCGCCTCACCCGCTACACCGGTCGGGCCAGACCTACCCTCGCCCCCGCGCCATGAATTTTTTTCTTCACGCCAATCCTGCCAGCGCCGCCCGACTGCCAGCCTCCGCCCTCCGTCCTCCATCTTCCCACCTTCCCACTTTCGCACCTTCCCAAATCCGAAATCCAGAATCCAAAATTCAAAATCTACCCTCCCCCCTTCATTTTCATCCTAATCCTCATCCTCATCCCCTCCGCGCTTCGCGCGGAGCTGCGTTTAGTTTGACGGAGGTCGTCATCGCCTTGGGCGTGGCCACCGTCGCCTTCACCTCCATCATCGCCCTCTTCCCGCTGGGCCTGAACATGAGCAAAGAAAGTTACGAGGAAACCCAAGCCGCACTTCTTGCCCAAGCTATAATCGCCGACCTGAGCGACCAGGCGAGTTCCACTGATAATGGAAAATTGATTCAAAAAACAGGAAGCAATGCAATGGTTGCCGCCAATTATGAAACCATTCCCATGACTGCAAGCAGCGGGGGTACCGACCGTTATATCTACCTCGCATACGACCAGCAGATCCGAACCGACTCCTCCAACAACCCCATCATGCTCCGCCCCTGCGCCTCCTCTGTCTCCCTAAACGGACCCAATGAACCGAGTTGGTTTAAAACGAATGCGCCCTCTGGAGCAATCCTGCTGGTCAAAGTCTCCCTCAAACACTCCTTTCGCATGTCGCCAACAGATACCGCCAATCCTCAAAGAGTGGATGTGACAATCGAAAGCCCGGCCAATGCACCCGCTACCAACCGCATTCAGTATGTGTTTAGTGGAGTCATTCCCCAATCATGAGAACGCCCACTCCCTCCTTTGTCCTGAGCCCTCAACCAAAGCCCTCCGATTGGTCTAAGCTAGGAGCGATCCGGGGTCACGCTACATCCACAAAGCACAACCGCTTTTCAGCCCTCTCATTTCTCAAATCCCGAATTCCGCGCGTAAGCACGTCCCGCAACCGACGGGCGCATTTTGAATTCCAAAATAAAATCCCCGCTTCCCACCCTTGGCGTGAGCTATCCGTTCCCCAATCTCCGACAAACCATCCTCCTTTCCGACCTTTGCGTCCTTTGCGTGTGATTTCTGGTTTTACGCTCATCGAACTCATGGCCGCCACCACGGTCCTCTCCGTTATTCTACTCATGATGGTCGGGATGCAGGATCAAATGTCCAGAGCCTGGTCGAATGCCAATCGCCGAACCGACGCCACCCGCGAAGCCCGCGCCGCCTGTCTCCTGATGGCCCGCGACCTTTCCACTTTTGCCTTGCGCGGAAAGGCCTTCAGTCAATTTGATAGCTTTCCAACAAATCTAACCAACGCGGCGGTCCCTTTTTACTACACTAACGGATCCGGAGGTATTGCTCCAGGGGGTGCCCCAAACTGCGCCCAGTTTTTTGGCCTAATTCCCCAAGCCCCCAAGGGCACAGACCCGGCCGACATCGCCTTGGTGGGTTACTATATTGCTCTGGCCACCAACACTAACGTCAGTGGCTTTACCACGACCAGTTGGAATCTCTTCCGCTACTACATTGCCCCCTCAAACGCCGCTGCGGGAATTGCCGCCTGGCTGTCTACCCCCAACGGAAAAGCCACCAATCTTTTCACCAACATTGCCGCCAACAGTGAAATCCTCGCCCGCAACGCCTGCAATCTCCAGATCACCATTTATGGTAGCACCAGCGCTGGTAGCGGTCAGGACGGTGGTAGCGGTCAGGACGGCCTTTACTACAGTAATAACACGTCCACCAGCGGGTTTTATCGGGGAAACAAAATGGGTATCGAACTCTCTTTTTACCCCGAAGACTCGGCTCAAAAAATCACCAACTCCGCTTGGATGAATGCGACCAATATCCAAAAATATGCCCGCTCATTCGAATTTAAAATCGATTGCCCGAAAAACTGACCATCCCAATGCAAAACATTTTCAAAAGAAAATCCTGGAAATTTTCTCCTAGCTTCGCACTAATCAGCGTTCTTGCCCTCGTCTCACTCGCCGCTCTTACCGCCACCGCATTCCTGGCTTCGGCTCGACTTGAGCGGCAAGCCACGAGCTCCCTCGGCAACGCCACACGACTCGAGATGGCTCTCGACTCAGGAAAAGTCTGCGCCTCACAAGTCATTAACGACAACTCCCAACCCGACGTTGGTGGCAATACCCACATTGTCACCTACTGGCGAGGGAGTGGCGCCAACGACTGGACGAATGAACTGGGCTACCCCTTCATCGGCCGGATCAACACGAGCGGTGGAAGCGGCCAGCAAAGTGCGATTTGGTACTACTTTCCCCTCTTCAGCCCAGCTGGGGTCACCAATCTAGATACAAATGTAATTCAAACCGCCATGCGGTTCACCAATTTCCATCAAGGGTCATTCTCTAATGATATGCAGACTTATATGTCGTCAAACAACGCGACCAAGGGGTTTGTTGACTCACCCGGCCTAAATCACCCTAAATGCGTTCAAATCCCCCTGCTTGGAGGGCGCACCTCACCCCCCGTGGGCTGGGTCTATATCAATCAAGAAAAGAGAAAACTGGGCAGCGCACTCACGAACACTTCTCCCGCCGTCCGAATTGCTTGGTTCACGGAGGATCTCGAGGGCCTCATTGATGCCGAACGCATGGGCGGCCTCACGACCCGCCCCTCTGGAACCAATTCAGAGGAAATCTCCCTCTCCAGCGCCACGGGCACCAATGGAGCGCTATTGTCGAGCGTGGCTAACTTCACCAACAACCGCAAATCGTATATCTCCTATGGACTTCTCTCATCTGCTGGTAACGGTTGGGCCGATGTAACCAACGCCCGCTACTTCGCCAGTGGGCTTCGGTCGTGGATGAACACAAAGACAAACGACACAAACGCCGCTGGTGACACGCCCAACGGCGCGGTCGCTTGGATCCCGGTCGGAATCCCCATCAGCGGGTCCGCCACCGAACCAAAAGGCTACACCAATCAGGGCTACACAAAATTCAATCTCAACAATCTTGCCACTAATTCAGGTCCGGATCCTGTTGCCACAATCGCGCAGGTGATCACTTCCAACCTCTCGACCAATTTTCTCGCCCGTGCGGGTGGTTTGACGAATGAAAATCGTTTTGAGTACGCAAAATGCATCGCCGCCAATCTTGTGGATTACATAGATTCCGATTCCACGCCTTCCATTCTCGCTGGGAGTGGAGGATATCGCGGGTGTGAAGCCCTCCCGTTGGTAAGCGAAGTGGCGTTGAGCATCCAATGGACGAATCAGGTCAAAACTGGGCCTCGCTATGAGGAAGAGTTTGAAGTGGTTCATGTGGTCGAGTTTTGGAATATGTTCAACAAGCCATTCAATGGAACGGTTGACTTCGGCTACAATTCAACCCTCGAAGCCCAAGTGGGCTTGACTAAATTTTCCCTAGCCAAAACCAACCTGATAACGAGTGGCAAACTCACCAACAGCTATAGCCTCAGCCTTCAACCGAACGAGTTTCGCGCTTATGCATCGCCACCCATCCGCTACAAGGTGCTGAGCGGAGTGGGCACGGAACCGGTTTACCAAGGGACTGGTAGCAAGAATAAAGCCACGAATGACGGCTTTATCACCTTCGGAAGACCAGGCGCTCCCAGTGCGAATAACTACACCAGCAGTTGGACTCTCTCAGCCGGAGGCCTGATCTATGACCAGACAACCGCGATTGAAGAACCCACCTTCACTGTTCGATGTGAAAAGTACGCGTCGACAGCAGCCTACCGAAGCCCTGACTTTAAGAACCATCAACCCAGCCTTCGTCTGGATCCCCCTAATCCGACTGGAGAAGTGCGATTCGGCACAGGGGACTTGCGGATCACTTATTTTTCTACCAATACCACCGACCCAAATCTCCATGGTATTTTCAATGCGAGCACGTTTGATGAAAGCGGAAGCCTAGGATACCGCAACACAATCTGGGCTTACACGGCTCGTAAGGGCTCTACCACCCAACCCTCTGTTTGGTTGGACGGCGGTCATGCAAATTCTCTACGAGGGACGAAGGAAGTTCCAGGAGTCGACACTAGAGTTTATACGGCAGGCACAGTCACAGTGAATCCGGCCTTCGCTCCTGCGCTGGCCGCTAATGTTCCGACCCTTGCCATCCAGAACGAAGCACCCGCTTATATTACCGACACACCGATGAAGAACATCTTTGAGCTGGGAAGAATTTTCGATCCGATGCAGTGGCAAACCGCCATCTCTATGACTCCAGCCAAACCCCAAGCTGTCAACCCTACTAACATAACAGACACTAGCCTTCCCGATTATCAGCAAGGCGGGGGCAACACCCTCCGTATTGGCCGGGCTGAACACCAACGCTTTACTTTCACGAATATTTATAACGAGCCAACCGCAATTCCCATTCCGAATATGGGAATGTCGGCTGCCGCTCTTCTCGACCTCTTCTGCGTCACCAATGGCACGAGTGTGAGTGGGGGACCATACAGCCTTGGCGGAGGCAAAATTAACCTCAACACCGCCCCCGCACCTGTTCTACGCGCACTTGCAGGAGGGATTCTCCTAACCAGCGACCCTTCCCAAGTGCCTGCCAACGCTGCCGTTCCTGCCAACATGGCTGAGGCCTTCGCCCAAGGGGTCATGCGTTTTCGCTCGAAATACCCTTTCCTTACTCCCAGCCACCTCTCTTTTATTGGCACCGATCCATCTTGGCCCAACACCACTACTTGGCCTGCCAATGCTGTCTTTGGAAATACCAACTCAATCGCGCTTTCCAGCGCACCGGGAAATACGTTTGGGGTAAGTGCAAGAATCAATGTCACCGCGTGGAACGACCAAGCCGCGGAAGAGTGGTTCTCAAAGATTTACGCTCTCTCGTCCTGCCAAAGTCACAACTACAGAATCTATGTCGTCGCCCAACTGGTTGCTACCAACTCCTCTGGACAAACCAATGCCATCGGCCCTCTCGTCAAAAAGTACTTCCAAATCTACGCTCGTAATGGTTCCACTGTGGATGCAAAACCAGACGTGACCACCTACCCAGACAATACCATTTCATCATGGAAACCAGAGGTTGGAACAATCGACATATTCAAATCGTTCTACTAATCGTTTGATAAAAGATCAGCAAACAACAATCCCTATGCAATGCCCATGCCTCACCCTCATGCAACGATTCAGGGCAACCCACTGGGCCTTACTGCTCTTGCTCGGCTTTGCAAGTCGGGACTTCGCCCAGACGCAAGGCGATGAAAACACCAACCAGCCCGCTCGGCTTTGCATCGCTCTTGCCCAACCAGGTGAAAATGAAACTGTGGCTTGGAAACAGGGCAAGCCCATGTGGAAAAAGCCGGCTTACACAGGTTATAGCATGGGTGAATACACACTGCCGGCAGGACCCTTTGGCCTCGAGCTACGCCATCCGTTGCGCCCTACCCTGACCATCAACAATAAGCTACTTGCCGGAAAATGCTATTTACTTGCAGTCGACAAAAAACCCAATCCGGAACCAAAAACCCAAGACCAATATCCGATGATCACAGATACTCGTTGGATAGAATTGCCATGGAAAAAACCGTCTGGCCAATCCGCAATCTTTGCCTATGCCGCTGGCCCAAATCCGATAACGCTGCGCCCGAATGACAAGACCATAAATCTACCCCCAGGTCAGGTCACAAAAATATCCGATGGATACGCTCTGCTATCCGATTCTGCTGGAAATTCCCTTATGGACTTCAATCCATCTGGTGATTCTTATCTCCTTCTAGTTATTTTTCCTGATTCTTCAGACAAGCTTTCGCCGATTCGGTGCCACTACTACTAATCACTGTCTAGACTACGGGGCTCAAATCAATTTAAGGTTAGTTTCTTCGTAAGCTTTTTTGACCTTTCAGCGCTTTACCCAGCCCCCTCACCCCAAAAATCTCCGTCTCTCGATGACCAGCTAAAATTAAATTGATTCCTAATTCTCTCGCCTTGACCTCAGTTGGATAGTCCGCTTCACCCGTAATCAACGTATCCAACCCCGCCTTCACCACCTGATCCAAATCCCCAAATCCCCCCGTCACGATTCCTATCTTCCTGCAGATCGGTGGCCCCGCCGGGATCACCTTCACACCTTCATACTTTTTCACCTTCCCACCCTTCAAACCTTCACACCTTCTCACCAACTCACTC